>Ga0210403_10006120_pt1 | contig 10128 bp, 8 predicted proteins | sample IncBWC19MmetaG_FD_150863 | JGI IMG/M metagenome (GOLD analysis project Ga0210403, IMG submission 150863) | Forest soil microbial communities from Barre Woods Harvard Forest LTER site, Petersham, Massachusetts, United States - Inc-BW-C-19-M | ecosystem: Environmental > Terrestrial > Soil >... | reverse complement strand
CGGCGGAGGTTTTCTGGCCGATGGCGGCTTGCACCAGCGCGGGTCCGGCGAGGAAGAGCCCGGAGCCTTCGGTCATCAGGATGTGGTCGCACATCACGGGAAGATAGGCGCCGCCGGCCGCGGACATGCCCATGATGGCGGTGATTTGGGGAATGCCCATGGCGCTCATGACGGCGTTGTTGCGGAAGACGCGGCCGAAGTCGTCGGTGTCGGGGAAGACGTCTTCTTGCAGCGGGAGAAAAACACCGGCGGAATCGACCAGATAAATTGTGGGGATGCGATTCTCGATGGCGATGTTTTGCGCGCGGATTACTTTTTTGGCGGTCATCGGGAAAAAGGCGCCGGCTTTTACGGTGGCGTCGTTGGCGATGACCATGAAGAGCCGGCCGGAGACGCGGGCCAGGCCGGTGACGGTTCCGGCAGAGGGGGCGCCGCCCCATTCTTCGTACATTTCGTGGGCGGCGTAGATGCTGAGTTCGAAGAAGTGCGTGCCGGGATCGATGAGGGCGTTGACGCGTTCGCGGGCGGTGAGGCGGTTCTTTTTGTGTTGGGACTCGATGGCTTTGGGGCCACCGCCCTGGCGGATTTTCTCTTCTTCGTTTTTGATGGAAGTTAGGAGTTCCACCATGCGCTGGGAATTCTTTTGGAAATCGGGGGATTTTGCGTCGATGGAGGATTTCAAGACCGAAGAGGACACGCTACGACCTCGCAGACGGGAATGACGGCAGCGGAGTTAGTATACGGAGGATTGAGGCAATGTGCGAGTGGGCGCGAGAAGAGAAAGGCTTCACACGGAGTGCACAGAGAAAGAGCACAGAGGTCGCTGATAAGAATGAGATAGACTCGCGGGATGGACTATCCACTTTTGAGTTTGGAGTTGGCGCGGGAGATTGAGTTGGCGGAGGCGGAGGCGGCGGTTGGGTGCGCGGAGCGGCTTTTGGCTGCGCACGATGACGGCGCTGGGGCAGTTGCGTCGGTCGGGGGTGGGTATGCGATTTATTGCGGGGCGAATTCGCCGGTCACGCAGGCGGTGGGGCTTGGATTGAACGGGGCGGTTGGCAAAGAAGAGTTCGATCAACTGGAGGAGTTTTATTTCAGCCGCAGGGAGCCGGTGCGGGTGGAGACTTGCCCGATGGCGGATGGTTCGTTGATCGGGCATTATGGGGAACGCGGGTACCACGTAAGCGAATTTTCCAATGTGATGGTGCGGCCGGTGGAGAAATCGGCGGCAGCGGATCTGGCTGCCGGGATTGAGATTCAAAAAGCGGCGGATGGGGAAATCGATTTATGGACGCTGACCGTATCGCAAGGGTTTGCGGAGCATTATCCGGTTACGCAGGAACTTCTGGGGATTATGCGGATGTTTGCGGAGGGGAAGAATACAGAGTGCTATTTCGCTCGAGTGGAGGGGAAGATCGCGGGCGGGGCGACGGTGGCTTTGCGCGGGCGGATTGCCGGGCTGTTTGGGGCGAGTACACTGCCACAATTTCGAAATCGGGGAGTTCAGACAGCGCTGCTGCATGCGCGGATGCAACGGGCGGCGGAATGCGGTTGCGAACTGGCGATGAGTATTGCGTTGCCGGGGAGCGCTTCGCAAAGGAATATTACGCGGCAGGGGTTTCAGACGTTGTATACGCGGGTGAAATTCGAGCGTGAGGTACCGGTGAAGATCGGCGGCGGCGCCTAAGGCGCCTGGACGTGGCGCTTGTGGATGAAGTCGATGATGTCCTGAGTGGAGGTGCCGGGGAGGAAAATTTCGGCGATGCCGGATTTTTTCAGGGCGGCGATGTCGGGACCGGGAATGATGCCGCCGACGAGGACGGTAACGTCGTCCATGCCTTTTTCGTGGAGAAGTTTCATGAGCTGGGGGCAGAGGGTGTTGTGGGCGCCGGAGAGGATGGAGAGGCCGATGACGTCGACGTCTTCCTGGACGGCGGCGGAGGCGATCATCTCCGGGGTCTGGCGGAGGCCGGTGTAGATTACTTCCATGCCAGCGTCGCGAAGAGCGCGGGCGATCACTTTGGCGCCGCGGTCGTGACCGTCGAGCCCGGGCTTGGCAATGAGTACGCGTATCTTTTTTTCAGGCATGATCCGTATCCAGGAAGTCTCCGTTCTCTCCGCTTACCTCTGTTAACCCTGTGGTGAGTTCTTTTCTTTCCCTCCAAATATATCGCCGAACGCCCTCTTTTAACACAGGCACTTGGAAGTTGAACAACAAACCTACCCGGTTTCCCGACAGTTTTAGGTAAGTGAGCACGACAGCTTCGTGAATTGGTGCAATGTGCTCGATGGCTTTCAGTTCAACAACGATTCGACGGCTCGACAAGAATGTCGATCCTGTAGCCGTATTCAAGTTTCATGTCTTTGTAGACGACTGGAACTGGTTTTTGACGTTCGTGAGAGAGACCCCGGATTGCAAATTCTTTGCACAGGCACTCTTCATAGGCTGATTCGAGAAGGCCAGGGCCCAGGAGGCGGTGGACCTCGATGGCAGCGCCTATAATCTGGTGCGTCAGGTCGGTATCCAGGTTTGAGTTCATGAAGATGAAGATTACCACAGAGTTAGCTGAGGGGAGTAGAGGCAACGGAGAGTTGGCCGAGGCGCAGTGTATGCACGGGATCGCAGAGGAAGAAAGAGGAGTTAGGTGATGGCGACTTCTTCGTAGGCGCCGAAGACGGTGCGCATGGCTTCGCAGATTTCGCCGAGGGTGGCGTAGGATTTTACGGCGTCGTAGATGTAGGGCATGAGGTTTTCGGAGCCGTGGGAAGCTTTGCGGAGGGCGTTGAGGTGGCGTTCGACTTCGGAGGAGGAGCGCTCGGCGCGCAGCTTGGTCAGACGTTCGGCTTGGCGGTGGGCTACAGTCTCGTCGATTTGGAGGAGGTCCATCGGTTTTTCCGGCGTCACATAATCGTTGACGCCGACGATGATTTTCTCTTTTTTGTCTACGGCCATCTGGTAGCGGTAGGAGGCTTCAGCGATTTCGCGCTGCGGGTAGCTTTTTTCGATGGCCGAGACCATGCCGCCCATGGCATCGATGCGGCGGATGTAGTCCCAGGCGCCGGCTTCGACTTCGTTGGTGAGGGTTTCGACGAAATACGCGCCACCGAGGGGATCGACCGTGTTGGTGACTCCAGTTTCGTGCGCGATGATTTGCTGCGTGCGCAGAGCGATGGTGGCGGCATGTTCGGTCGGCAGCGCCCAGGCTTCATCGAGAGAATTGGTGTGCAGCGATTGCGTGCCGCCGAGGACGCCGGCTAGTGCCTGAATCGCGGTGCGCACAACGTTGTTCATTGGCTGCTGCGCGGTCAGGGAACAGCCTGCCGTCTGCGTGTGGAAGCGCAGGGCCCAACTACGGGGATTCACCGATTTATAGCGCTCCTTCATGGCTTTGTGCCAGATGCGGCGGGCGGCACGATACTTGGCGATTTCTTCGAAGAAATCGTTGTGCGCGTTGAAAAAGAAGGAAAGCTGCGGCGTGAATTCGTCTACTGGCAAGCCGCGGCGGATAGCCCATTCGACGTATTCCATGCCGTCGCGCAGGGTGAAGGCCAACTCCTGAATGGCCGTGGAGCCGGCTTCGCGGATGTGATAGCCGCTGATGGAGATGACGTTGAACTTCGGCGTGTGCTTCATGCCGAATTCGAAAGTGTCGATCACCAGGCGCATGGATGGCTCTGGCGGGTAGATGTATTCCTTCTGCGCGATGTATTCCTTCAGGATGTCGTTTTGCAGCGTACCGGAGATTTTCTTCCAGTCAGCGCCTTGCTTTTCGGCGACCGCGAGATACATGGCCCAGATGACCGCCGCCGGAGAGTTGATGGTCATTGATGTGGTGACGTCGGCGAGGGGGATCTGGTCGAAGAGGACTTCCATATCGGCAAGAGAGCTTATGGCGACACCGCATTTGCCGACTTCGCCTTCGGAGAGGGCGTGGTCAGAGTCGTAGCCCATCAGCGTGGGGAGATCGAATGCGGTGGAAAGACCCGTTTGACCCTGCGAGAGGAGATAGCGGAAACGCTGGTTGGTGTCTTCAGCGGTGCCGAATCCGGCGAACTGGCGCATGGTCCAAAGGCGGCCGCGATGCATGGTGGCGTGAATGCCGCGGGTGTAAGGCGGTTCGCCGGGATTCCCGAGGTCGCGCGCTGGATCCCAACCGGCAAGATCCTCTTCCGTGTACAGGCGGCGAATAGGGTAACTCGAGACTGTGGTGAATTCTTTCTGGCGCTCCGGGCTCTTTTCGAGAGTGGGGCGAAGAGTATTTTCTTCCCAGGCCTGCAACTTTGAGGGGGATTTTACGGCACTGCCCGTCTTTTTCGAATCGGCCGGATCACTCATGAAAAGGCGCTCCCGGGATCAGAGTATAAGCAAGCAGGTATCCAGACCCCACCATTAACTAATGCTAGGGGAAACGGCGGCGGGGAGCAAGAAGAACGCCGACAAAGGAGGGACAAGAGTTTTTCTTTGCGCGGAAAAACGGAGAGAAGAGCGGGGGAGGCAGCGATATTGGGGCGCTATTTTTTGGAGAGAGTACGAACAAAATTGACGACATCCCAGATTTCGTCGGGTTTCAGGCGGCCTTCTTCGCCCATCATTTTCCCCTTGCCGTTGTTGATGATCTTGTAGATGTCGGCGTCGCTCAGGTCTTTCAGCGCCTCGGCTTCGCGGAAATCTTTCAGCTTCAGATGCATGTCTTCAGCAAGGTCGCCGTCGCCGGCGCCTTCTTTGCCGTGGCACATGGCGCAATCCTGACCGTATTTCTTTTTGCCCGAAGCGACGGAAGTTGGCGACGTTTTCACTGGATTGGGGGACTTTGCCGCATCCGAGGTGGTCTTGGCGTCAGCGGCGGGCTTTTCATCCGCGGGCTTGGCAGGTTCCTGAGAGTGGCAAGGCGATGGCACCAAGAAGGCAGAACACACAAAGAGACAGACGAGCGCTAATTTCATAGCCGGATCTCCCTAAGCGACTCAACGCGTCAATCGTGCATAGGGCGCAGTTTGGGCAAGTATAGTCCTCCGGCGGCGATTTGCACTTTTATTCTTTGGCCCCGGGCCGCCCATGCTTCCATTTGTCCGAAAGCAATTTATGGCCACTATGATCGGCCCAACATCAAAGGACGAAAAACCGCCCTGCGGCCAGATGCCGCGCACGCAAACGAAATACAAGGAGACTGTCGATGCCAACATTCACGACCAAAGACGGGACACAGATTTTTTACAAGGATTGGGGCAAAGGGCAGCCCATCGTTTTCAGTCATGGCTGGCCGCTGAGCGCAGACGACTGGGATGGGCAGATGCTGTACTTCGGGCAGTTGGGCTATCGGGTGATCGCGCACGACCGGCGGGGACACGGGCGCTCCGACCAGACATGGGACGGCAACGACATGAACACGTATGCCGACGACCTGGCGCAGTTGTTCGAGAAGCTCGACCTGAAAGAAGCGATTATGGTGGGGCACTCGACGGGCGGAGGCGAAGTGGCACGGTACCTGGGTCGCCACGGCACAAAGCGCGTTTCGAAGGCGGCGCTGATCAGCGCGATACCGCCGCTGATGCTGAAGACGGAGAAGAATCCCACCGGAACGCCGATCGAAGTGTTCGACGGCCTGCGCGCGGCACTGGCGGCGAACCGGCCGCAGTTCTATAAAGACATCACGATGCCGTTTTACGGGTACAACCGTCCGGGTGCGAAAATTTCGGAGGGCATCCGGGAGCATTGGTGGCTGCAGGGAATGCGGGGGAGCGTGAAGGCTCACTATGACTGCATCCGGGTGTTTTCGGAAACGGACCACGCGGAAGATCTGAAGAAGATCGACATCCCGGTGCTTGTGATGCACGGCGACGACGACCAGATCGTGCCCATTGTCGCGGCGGGGCCGCTTTCGGCGAAGTTGTTGAAGCATTCGACGCTGAAGGTGTATGCGGGATATCCGCACGGGATGCCTGCGACGCACGCGGATGTGATTAATGCGGATTTGCTGGCGTTCTTCAAGGGGCAGAAACTGAGCGCGACGGCGTAAACACTCGCCAACAGAGGCACCTCGATACATTCATCCCTCAGACGCGCAATCTGCTTCTGAGGGATCTGCTTTTTGCGCGTGCAGTAGCCGAGCTTAAGGTCAGCCATTCCAACGGAAAGAGCACAGCGAGGAATCGCTGTGCCGTTATGCGAAATACTGGAAAGTTCGCCAGAATTGTGGCCAGCCGGCTTTTGGAGGTCCGCAGAGGAAGATGTCGCGGCGCTCGGTGGTTTCTTCGTTCACGATGCCGAGGGAGTTTGTGTTTTGCGCGGCGAGGCGGCAAGAATCGAAGTTGGCTTCGACGAAGGCGGGCGGGAAACCGACGATGATAAGAATTTGCGGGGGCGGAGCGCCGTAGCCGCGCTCCCAGGAAGAGTTGACGCCGCTGATGGCGCGCGGAAGGCCGCGGCTGGGACCATAGAGATTGATGGCACCGGCTTCGCCGTAATTTTCGGCCAGGATGCCGAGATGCGCACGTGATTCGACTGGTAGCGAGTCGCGAAGCTGTGCAAGCGTCGAGACTAGATCCTGCCAGCCAATTTCGTCGCGCAGGGTGATGTTCATCGCGTCGGCGGCGCGGAACCACGCGGAGGGAACCGGAGCGAGTGGGAGTCCCACGGCCGCTGCGCCTGCGATGCTGATTGCCAGAGCCGCAGCGACGGCGGCGCGGATGGGTCTTGATTGCCGGGAACCCAGCTTGGAACTCCAGCGCTCACCCCAGACTCCGCCGGCGGCGTAAAGGAAAGTGTAGGCGGGCATCAAGTAGTATCCTCTGCCTTTCCCAACGAGGAAAATCGCGAGCGGCGTCAGATACATCCAGGCCAGGACACGGAATTGTTTTGCTTCGCGCGTGAACAGACAGAAACAGAGTCCTGCGAGCCATAAAGGCGAAAAAAGCAAAGTCATTTCAAATTGATCCGCGAGGAACGATTGCGTCAGGCCTTCGGCCACGTCGCGATGATGCAGGAAGCGCAGAAAGTCGTAGGAAATGAAATGATGACGGACCTGCCAGAAGAAATTCGGGGCGACGATCAGCAGCGATGCGAGCAGGCCCAGCCAGGGCCAAATGGTGCGGAAATATTTTCGCGCGCCGGTGAATAGCAAGCCCCCGAGGATTCCAGCTGCAAAGAAGAACATGGTGTATTTGGCGAGCAGTCCAAGGCCGATAGAGATCCCCACCAGCAGGAAGTAGTGGGGGTCGGCAGTTTTCAGCAGGCGGACGACGAAATAGGCGGTGAGGACCCAAAAGAAATAATCGAACGAGGTGTAATGCATCAGGGCGCCGACGCCGAGGGAGAAGGGAATTGCCGCGCTGGCAGCAACAACTTGCGCGACGCGGCCACCGCCGAGATCTTTGGCCATGCAGCCGGTCAGGACAATGCCGATGGCTTGGGCGAGCGCCGAGAAAAGCCGGAAGCCAACGAGTGAAGTGCCGAACAAGGCGAGTGCCAGGCGTCCGAAGAATGGTGTGAGCGGGGGGTAGGCGGCATAACCCCAGGCCAGGTGGCGTGCGTCCTCGAGGAAAGAAAGCTCGTCGCGATTGAACCCGTAGCGGGAGGCGGTGAGGAGATGAAGGAGCAGGGTGGCGGCGGCAATGCAGACGAGTAACGCAAAGTCGGTTCGAGTGCGTGAAGATGGAACAGCGGATTGGTAGACACCATGACGCGCCAGGTTCTCGACATTCTCGACCGGTTCGTTTTTTGACCTCAAGGGAACCTCAAAAAGATGGGCAATGATAGCAGACGCTGGGGAGGCGTGAGTTGTGGAGACCGACCTAAAAGTCGGCCACTTCAAAACGCAAGAGAGGGAAAAGCAGATCCCTCATCCGCAAAAGGCGCCCTTCGCGGAATTCGCTCAGGGCAAGCGGGTTCGGGATGACACCCGTGGTGCGGACTACTGATCGGTTATGGTTTAGCGGTTGCCGGATTTGCTTTTGTCGTCGAGTTCCTTGAAGAGCTGACCGGTGCCGACGACCTGGCCGCCGAGCGTGCCGGGAATGAGCGTATCGCGTTCGATATCGCCCGTTTTCGCGCCGGCGATGGTGACGCTGTTGATCTGCAGCGTGCGGCCGAGGGCGCGCTCGTAATTAGCTTTGGCTTCAGCGAGATTGGCCAGGGCGCGAAGCTCCGTGCCCTGAGCGGTGATCAGGTCGCGCTGGGTCAGAATCACGTTGTAGACAGTGGAAGCGCCAAGGCGATACTTCTTGTCCTCGGCGTCAAACGTTTGCTGCTGCAGCTCGCGAGCCTTGCTGGCGGCTTGCACCTGGGCGCGGCCTTGTTCAAGCGCGATGGAAGTGTTGCGGACGTCGAGCACGGCGCTGTTCTTGATCTGCTGCATCTGGGCTTCCAGTTGGCGTTGCGTAAGCTGCGCGTGGACGCTGTCCGCCTGCGCGGAGCGGTTGCGCAAGGGAAGCGTGAGATTGACGCCGACCGTGTAACTCGGGAAGCGGTTATGGAAAACCTGGCTCATGCTGTCGGACAAGCCCTGCTTGTTCACCCCGGTGACCGTAGTTGTGGTGGTGGGCACGAACACCGGAATCGGAACGCCGCCAGAGTTCAGTACCGTTACGGGATTTCCGTTGGCGTCGACAACTTGTTGCCCGGCTGCCGCCGCTGAAGCTGTAGCCAGCGAATTGCCGGCCAGGCCGGTGCTGGAATAGGTGCCGGTGAGAGTGGCCAGTGGCAAAAGCGCGTTCTTGGTGGCTTTGACGTCGATCTCGCCGTTCTTCACGTTAAGGATTTGTTCCTGGACGTCCGGGCGATTCACGAACGCTTCCTTTACCGCATCGGCAAAGGGTGCAAGTTGAATCGACTGCGGTGCGTCCGGCTTGTCGGTCGGAACGATCTCTACGTCAATGAGATTGGACGCGGTGGGATCCTTGGAAATGAAGTTCTTCAGCACCAGCTCGTCCTGGAGCTGGGTGGTTTGGGCGACGATCAGGTTCTGGGTATTGGTGGCCAGTTCGGATTCGGCGCGGGTAACGTCGAGCGGGGCCATGGTGCCGATCTCCAGCTGTTTCTTGTTGTCGTTATAAAGCTTCTGGGAGACGGTCACGGCCTGCTGCTGCACGTTCACATTTGCGCGTGCGTACACCAGCTCCCAATAGGCGGTGATGGTGTTGGTGACGGTGGTGATGGCCTGCTGCGCGAAGGCCAGGTCGGCGATCTTGCGGTTGTTCTCAGCGATCAGGATGTTGCGGCGGGTGACGTCGCGCCCCCTTCCTTGCAGAAGTTGCTGGGCGAAATTGATGCCGATGGTGGATTGTACGGCAGGATCGAATAGGTTGAACGCGGAGGTGGAAGAGGAGCGGGTGTTGTCCCAGAAGACGTTGAGGGTGGTGCCCGTGGAAAAGCCCTGAGAAAACGCCGTGTTAAAGATGCTGTTGTGGACTCCCAGCGTCGAGACCCCGGTCGCCCCCGTACCAGAGGTGAGCGGGTTGTTGACGGCAATCAACGCGCTGTTGATAGAAATGCTTTGCGTAAGGTATGGGTCAAAGAACAGAGAGGGTAGGTTCGCCGTCGAGCCCGCAGACAGGCTGTTTGGAACGCCGTAGCCGAAGCCGCCGGCTTTCGTTTTAAGGATGCTGGTGTCGGCCATCCACGGGTTATAACGCTGGACGACGATATCCATGCTGTTTTCCAGCGCGAGAGCAATGGCGTCCTGCAAGCTGAGATTCATTTTGCCGGACTGGATCAACTGCTCCAGCCGAGGCGAGTTGCTGAGCGCACCCGGGTTGACGTACCAGGTTTTGTACGGAGCCGTAATGTTTGGCCAGAGGCCGGGAGAGTTTGTATAGTGAAATTTGTTCAAGCCGAGGGAAATGGGCACGCCACCTTGCAAACTGGCCTGCTTCTGCGGCGGAGGTGCGGGATCCTGGGCGAGCACCGGAGAGGCGGGTGCTCCCGCGAGAATGCCTGCCAGGACAGCCGAAAGCAGGGACTTCAGGGACAGCTTCTTCATAAGATTTCCTCACCTCTGGAATAGTGGCAATGCTGTACTCTTGGCAAACCAACCCGTTAAAAGGCTTCTCTCTGTAAAACGATGCAAGAGGGCAATTTGTTTCATCCGGGATTGCAGCTTGGCGGAGCGTCCACAGCGCGCGCTCACCGGC
>Ga0210403_10006119_pt1 | contig 10128 bp, 6 predicted proteins | sample IncBWC19MmetaG_FD_150863 | JGI IMG/M metagenome (GOLD analysis project Ga0210403, IMG submission 150863) | Forest soil microbial communities from Barre Woods Harvard Forest LTER site, Petersham, Massachusetts, United States - Inc-BW-C-19-M | ecosystem: Environmental > Terrestrial > Soil >... | reverse complement strand
CATGTTGCTGCGCTTCCTTGGCAACCGCCTTCAACTCCGATTTGCGGGCGGACCCGGACAGAGCCTCTGCGCGGGCACGCTTCGCTTCCAACGCTAGCTGCAAGGATCCTGCTTTTCTCATCTCCGTCTCGATCTTTTCGAGTTCCGCAATCGCAGCATTCGACGGTTTCGGCGTATTCTCAACAATGGCTTGCTGTATGGAGAACACTGCGAGAGGAAACGGGCCCTGCAGCCCATACACGCGCTCCCTGGCTTTCAGAATCTGATCCTCGGCATCTTTGATGCGCCGCATTTCAAGGTACGCCTGTGCGAGTGTGCATCGCGCAGCGACCTCATTGGGCCCGTCTTTCTCTTGTAAAAAGCCATCCAGGGCTTGGAGAGCAAATTTTTCAGCGTTGGCGAAGTCCCCCTTTTCGATGTACAGGCTGGCCAGGGATTCTTGGAGGGAAGCCGCGTCCGGCGGGGAATTAAGTTGCTGGTGAGTTTGCAGAGCCTGCTGATACAATTTTTCCGCGCCTGGCAGATCGCCCACCGCAAGGAGGACATTTGCTAACACTTGTTGCGTCCTGGCTTCACCAGACTTATCGCTTGTCTCAATCATCAATTTCAGGGACTGATCACAACTCTTGCGAGCTTCTGAAACCTCTCCGCTCTGAAGTTGAATGTCGCACAGATTGATGAGAGCCGCAGCAACAGTTGTCTTGTCCCCAAGGGACGTGGCATCGTCGATTACTCCCCGAAGCAACCGCGCTTGCTCCAGCAGGTCGCCCAAGGCGCCGATGCTGACGGCGCGATTTTGTTCAGCCAGTAAGAGATCATCGTTTATGCCGGTTCGCTCCCTGGAAATTTGGATGCTCTTTTCATAGAGCGGCTTGGCTTGCGCATAGTTAGATTGGTTATATTGAATATTCCCAAGGTTCAATAAGGCGCCAGCCTGGTCTCTCTTGTCGCCGATGCGAGTGGCAATCTTAAGAGCTTCGTTATAAAGGGGCTCCGCCTTCTCATATTGCCCTGCATTGTAATAATTGATGGCAACAGCGTTCTTCGCTTTCGCGGTTCCCAGTTCGTCGCCCAATTTCTCGTTGAGTTCGAGAGCATCCTCGCAAACTTTTGGAGCCTGCTCGACATTCCCAATATCCAGCATCGCCAGGCACTGGGCGATTTCCGCGCGGGCTAGAACAAACCCACCTCCAAGCGACTTGGCAATACTGACCGCGGAGGTCGCGGCCTGCAGGCGCTCGGTGTTGTTGCCCAACTTCCGATGAATCTCGGAAAGCTGCATATCAATTTCCGCCTTTGCGAATGCGGAGATTTTTTGGGTGTCTAATTTTTTCAGAGTCGCGATGGCCTCCTTGTAGTGCCCCGCCGACGTCTGGCTTTTCGCAAGAAGGAGCGCATACTGGGGGTTGTTCGGGCTGCCGATCCACAACAGTTGGTAATCAGCGGCCGCTTCATCCCATTTCCCCGAGTAGCTGAAATTTCGGGCTTCAATGAGATTCCTCATCTCTTCCGATAAATCTTTGGCCTGTTCGGCGGCTTTTTTCGCTTCGTCGCGTGCCTTGGTCTCGAATCCAAGTTCCCACCACGCCTGGGCTAAGGCACTCCGAAACACGGCGTTGTCAGGGTCTGCCTGCACCGCTTCCAGGAAAGAATCCTTCGCTTTCGCATATTCGAAATTTGCTAAAGCAGACATTCCCGCGGCGTAGGCCTTGGAAGCTTCCGGATTCCTGGGCAGGGCGCGATCCAGTCCGCGTTTCTCGTCCGCAGGTAGGGTCACGCCGAGCATCTCGTGTACGGCTTGCCCCATGAATGAACTTTCTTCTATGCGGTTTAGCTCCTGAAACCTTTTAGGAATGCCACCCAGAATCTTCCCCGTCTTTGCATCAATAATGTGAACGTTCCACCGGATTTCTCTGTTGCCGGGTGTACCAGCGGACGTGTAATCGCCGTATATCGCGTAGCGACAGCCGTGTTGATGAAGCTTCTTCAAAAAGTCAGCGGTCGGCTCTACGGACATCTGGCTTGGCGACTCTGGCTTCCAGAAGTTGTCCATGGATCGAGGACTCATATAATTGATTTGCTTGCTCTCTAACACCGTCTCCAGATTGCTCTGAAACTCGTAGCCCCAGGTGTCAAGGTTCGCGTCACCAGACATATTTTTGAAGCCCAACACGGTAACTGATGGTGACTGACCCCAGCTCAAAAGACCGGGAAATCGAATGCCGATAAATAGGCCGACGAGAGCAATAAGGACCAGTGCGCCGGTCGCGATGAGAGTGCGTATTAATTTTCTCCGGCGTGTAGGAACTTTGATCTCAATCTCTCCAGCCAGGGCCTGTTCGATCTCGGTGACCGCCGTGAACCGGTCGGCCGGAGCGATCTGCATGCACTTCTGTATTGTGCCGGCCCAGACTGGATCCAAATCCGCCTGCACGGATCGTGCGGATGGCGGCGGTGTCTCCAGGCGCTGGAACGCCACATCGCGCCAGTTGCGCCCTTCAAACGGCAGGCGGCCGGTGACCATCTCGAACATCACGACGCCAAGCGCGTAGATGTCCGTGGCGGGAGTGATCTCCTTTCCGGTGACTTGCTCGGGCGCCATGAACGCGGGCGTGCCAAGCATTTCTCCGGTGCGCGTCAGCGCAAATTCGCCAGCGTCGAGTGAATGGGCCAGGCCAAAATCGCTAACCACTACACGCAGAGAACCCGCCCCCGAACCGGATGGCACCAGCATCACGTTGTTGGTTTTGAAGTCGCGATGGACCACACCGGCGTCATGCGCCGCCGCAAGCCCCGCCACCATCTGTTTAACCAGCGGCAGTGCTTCCGCGGTGTTCAGCTTGCCTTTTTCTTTCAGCAGTTGGTCAAGGTTCTGCCCGGCCAGAAATTCCATGCTGACCACAAGCAAGTCAGACTCGCCGTCCTTCGTCGCTTCGTGACGAAATAAATCGTAGGTGCGGCAGACATTGGGATGCGTGACCCGTTTGGCCACCACAATTTCCTGGCGAAAACGTTCCAGCGCATTTGCATCATCGAGGAATACCGAGCGCACCGTTTTCAGCGCGACTTTTTGTTTCAGTTCAATGTCCAGCGCTTCGTAAACTTCGCCCATGCCGCCCTGCGCGACAAATCGCAGAATCCTGAACCGCTTGGCAACAATTTCTCCCGGATTAAAAGAGGACTGAGGAGTTGGCGGGTGCGGGACAGCGCCGCGGTTGTGATCGGGCGCGCTGATTTCCGGAGGTGTGCTTCCGGCGCGGGTCTCCAACGTGTCCTGGCTGTGATCGTTCTCGGGCGGCTTGAACGGAGGCTCATCCATTGAATTGTGGGACGCTCAGTTGCGCAGATTATGCCACAGGGGAAGCAGATTGCGTCAAAAGGAAGCCGGGTGAAGGCTTCCGTAAAGGGTTGCGGGTGTATCGGAATTAAACAGTATATGCAGGGAATAGACGAGAATCAGCACGCCAGGGACGTAAATGTGCAGAGTTTTTCCGTACTTTTGCAAAAAAGGAGTTCCTCGCAAAATATTCTCTTCATTGACTAAGAAACTACTTGACTCGGGTAACCTATTTTGTGAAACTCACGCCAGAAAGAGTCCCCTCGCAGTTACTACTTTTCGCAATTTTAATTGAGGTGATCCATGCGCTCGAGCAAGCCTTGGTCGATGACTGTTGCATTCATGCTTGTGCTCGCGTTTTCCGCCAGTTCCGCCTTGGCCACTGGCTACGTACGTGGTTATGTAAGGCCCTCGGGCGACGGGGACGATTGCAGCGCATCGCCTTTGACCCCGTTCTGCGTGGGGGGAGGCGGGGGCACGCTGGTATTCGGGGACTCAACAAACCCTTCCACATACAGTCTCTATCAAATTGGGGTAGTCCCCGGAGCCAACGTCAACTTTACGTTCACAGCACTTCCCGGGGCGACCGACTTTCAAGTAGTTGCCTGCGGCTATGGCAACCTTGGAGACCTTCCTCCAGGGATGTACACTTCGGGTGATGTAGCCCTTAACGTGCCTTGTACCGCACTTGGGGACCCCTTCAACAACGGGATAGCTCCGAATTTCATCGATCCCGCCAATTTTATTACCGATAACAATTGCGCAATCGCGAACACGATCTGCTACACATTCTCGGGCCCGAACCTGCCGTTCAGCTGGGTATTTTCGGAAATCTCGACCGGCCCCGCGCTGGTTTCTATAACAGAAACATTTTCGCCGCCGCCGACGCTGCCGGCGCCTGAACCGGCTTCGATTTCGCTGCTAGCGGCTGGGCTCTTTGGACTAAGCTTGTTGCTGCGTAATCGCGCCGCCTAGGGTGCCGATCGCACTGCTTTTCCTGCGGGGTGAACGAACTTCACCCCGCATTTTCTTTTGCTGATGGCGCCGAGTACAACACCGCGCATTTCCCCGTTGCGGAGGGCGGTTTCCTTCATTACCATACGGACAGATTTTCGCAGGAGCGCGCACCTTTCCAGGCCCAGCAGTTTGCGCTCCTCCCCAAGGAGTCCTCACAATGTCGCACGCACGTATTTCACGATTGGCACTCTGCTGTGCGCTGGCAGCTTTGTTCGCCCTGCCTTCCCGGGCGCAAACCGCGGCCGCGCCGCCGGCTCCGACAGCACCAGCCGGGGCGAAGAAGCGCGTGGCGGTGATGAATTTCGATTACGGCACGGTACGCACAACCGTCCAGCAGATATTTGGTTCGGACCAGGATGTAGGTAAGGGCATCAGCGACATGCTGGTGGAAAAACTTGTGAACGGCGGGCAATATTCGGTGATCGAGCGCAACGCACTGGACAAAATCCTGAAGGAACAGAATTTTGCGAACAGCGATCGCGCGGATGCCAACACGGCCGCGAAAATCGGAGCAGTGCTTGGCGTGGATGCGATCATAATTGGCTCGATCACGCAGTTCGGCCGCGATGACCAGCACACCAATGTGGGCGGCGGCGGCTACGGCCTGGGGAAATTCGGATTGGGCGGCGTGGGAACCAGCAAATCAAAAGCGGTGGTGGCGGTTAGCGCGAGGATCATCAATACCTCAACGGCGGAAATCATGGTCGCCGTGACGGGGAAGGGGGAATCCACTCGCGGCAGCACCTCGCTGATCGGTGCCGGAGGCGGAGGGAGTGGGGGCGGAGGCGGTGGCCTGGACATGGGCAGCAGCAATTTCGCCAATACCATTCTCGGCGAAGCCGTGCGCGGCGCAGTGGATAGCACCGCCGAGCAATTGAACGCAGCCTCCACGAAGGTAGAGGCGGTGAAGCACGCCGTCAACGGCGTCGTTGCCGATGTGACCGGCAATACGCTGATCCTGAACGTCGGCAAGAAGGCCGGCGTACACGTCGGCGACATGCTGGAGATCAGCCGGCAGGTTCGCGTAGTGAAGGATCCAACCACAGGCAAAGTGATTAAGGCAGTGACCGACAAGATCGGCCAGGCAACCGTGACGGACGTGGACGACGACTCGTGCACGGCGACGTTCAGCGGAGGCGGGGCGGCGAAAGTCGGCGACGTGGCCAAAAGCAATCCCTGAGGCGCCAATCGTCTCCGACTGTTTTGCGAGTCCGGGCACGGCACATGCCCGGACTCGTTCTATTTTCGGCCCATTCTTTGGTGTATCCTCAGTGCAATTAAGACTGGCTTTAAGGCGTTCCGCCTGGAGGCTTTCATGACTGCCGAATTCACCGTTGGCCAAAGTGTAGGCGACTACGAAGTTCTCTCCATTCTCGGACTGGGCGGGATGGGGAAGGTCTACAAGGTCCGCAACGTCATTTCCGACCGCGTGGAAGCGATGAAGGTCCTCTTGCCGGACCTGAATTCGCACCAGAGTCTTGCGGACAGGTTTCTCCGGGAAATCCGGCTGCTGGCTTCACTGAATCATCCGAACATCGCCGCGCTGCGCACCGCGCTGACCTACGAGAACCAGTTGGTGATGATCATGGAGTTCGTGGAAGGCGAGACGCTGGCGAACCGCATCGCACGCGCCCCCATTTCGACGTCCGAAGCCGTGAATTATTCGGAGCAGATCCTTTCGGCGCTCAGCTACGCACACAAGCACAACATCATTCACCGCGACATCAAGCCAGCCAACATGATGCTGACTCCGCAGGGCGTGGTGAAGCTGATGGATTTCGGGATTGCGCGTTCCGGCACGGATGGCTCACTCACTTCCACGGGCACAACGCTCGGCTCGCTGAACTATATGCCGCCGGAGCAGGTGCGCGGCGAGGCGGCGGACGCACGTTCGGACGTTTATTCGTTCGGAATTTCGCTGTACGAATTGCTGACGGGAAAGCTGCCGTTTCAGGGCGATTCGCAGTATTCGCTGATGACCGCGCAGCTGAACCAACAACCGGCCTCACCGATCAGTTTGCGCGCGGACGTTCCACCCGCGTTGAACGAAATTATCCTGATGGCCATGGCCAAGGAGCCCGCGGACCGCTTCCAAAGCGCGGACGCTTTTTGCAATGCGCTGAAGAGCGTGCCGGTGTCGCCGCTGCCGATCTCCGGCACGACGTTTGCGGCATCGGCGCTGCCGTCTATGCCGTCTTCGCCGGACGATACGCTGATGGGAACGCTGGCACCGGGAGCGGGTGCAAAAGGCCGCATGGCTAGTCCGCCGGCGACTACGCAGGCCGCAGTGAGGGTGCCCGTGCCGCCGGCAGCCCCGCGAACGCCTTCCGCAATCCCGACCGTGCCCATGGCCCCGGCTCCAGCGGCCGCGGCGGGCGCCCTCTCGCCCGCCGCGAATATGCCGCCACCGGCGCGTTCCTCAAGCCGCGGTTTGTGGATGGCGATCGGGGCGTTATTGTGCGCGGGCGTGCTGATTGCCGCCGGTGTTTATATTCCACGACGAATGAAAACGCATGCGGACCCGAATCAATCGAACCTGCCCGCGCAATCCGCCACCGATTCCAGCACCAGGGCGAACAGCGGCGCGGACGGGCCGGTATCCGTTACCACGCCGGTCGGTTCCGTGAACGTGGACGACAAAGGAAATGTCTCCGTGCAGGCCCCGGGGGTTTCGGTCAACGCCACGGCTGATGGAAACGTGAATGTGACCGCGCCCGGAACTTCCGTTCATGCAGGCACGAAGTCGAAGGCAGACGGAAATCCGAAGCCGCTGCGCGAGGGCGGACAGGCAACGGCGCCGCCAGTTCCCGTGGGCCCCTCGCCCGAGGAAATTGCCAAAATGGAAGACGAAGCCGACCGGCTGAACATCCGCGCCGCCACTGCTTCCCGCAGCGTGGACACGCTTCGCCAACAACAGCAGGCGGAGGGATACAACCTGCGCGGCGACATCGCCTCGGCTGCAGAACGCATGCAGATGTACCTGGCCAAGGGTGACGCGGCCCTGAAGGTGAAAGACATAGCCAACGCCCAGAAATATTTCGACCTGGCCGACGCAGAGATTTCCAAGGTCGAGAAATTCCTCGGCCACTGATTTACCGGGGCCGACCCGCGCTTCCGATTCATCCAAGCAGACGCGGTTCCCGGATGCGTTTTACAGCAAACGCGGCCCGGGATGACCTGTTTTCAAATTTACCCGTGGCATGGGAAGATTTGGCTTCGCCCCAGAGGAACACACATGCCGACCGACACGAAGGTAGGGACGCACCAGAAAGCGCTGACGATCAACCTGAACTCCGCGATTTTCGGCTCATTCGCAGAAATCGGCGCGGGCCAGGAAGTGGCGCGATGGTTCCTGACCGTTGGCGGCGCTTCGGGAACAGTGGCGAAAACCATCTCCGCCTACGACAAGGAAGTGAGCGACGATTTGTACGGGCGTGGAACGCGATATGTCTCGCAGCCGCGCGTGCAAGCGATGATGGAAAGCGAGTGGAAGCAGTTGCTGGCCGAACTCCAGCCGAGCCGCGGCGCGACCACGCGATTTTTCACTTTCGTGGATACGATTTCCGCGCGCAATTTTGCCGGAACCAATGAATGCCATGGCTGGGTAGGGCTCCGGTTCCAGCACACGCTGGGCGGCCCGCCGAATGACGTGGTGCTGCACATTAATTTGCAGGATCACACCAATCTGCAGCAACAGGAAGCGGTGGGGATTCTTGGGGTAAACCTGATTTATGCGGCGGGGCATTATCTAGATTCTCAGGAGAAATTTCTGGCCGGATTATTCGAGGATTTGAGCCTGCAGCGAATCGAGATCGACCTGGTGAATCTAAGCGGCCCCGCTTTTGAAACCTGGGACAAATACAATTTGCAGGCATCCCTGGTGACGAATGGTTACGCGGAGGCCGTCGCTTATTCGGCGGAAGGTACGTCGATTCCTCCGACTGAGTTGCTCTATAAGAAGGCTCTGGTGTTGGCCCCCGGATTTTTCGAAACCGCCTCCGAGCTCCACGGGCAATTGATCCAGACCACGCTGGCACAACTTCCCGAAGCCGAGCTGGAAGTGAGCAAGGGAAGCCTGGGACTGTTTTGCTTGCCGGGGCAATCGATGCTCCCGGGCGGCCACCCTCCGACGGCGGAACATCTGGTGCGGCACGTACAGGACCTGCAGAAACTCGGCTTCGGCACGCTGATTTTTCGCGTGAAAGAGCTTTACGGGATGAGCGCCTACGTCAGCCGCTACACTAAATCGCAGGTCTACTTTGCCGTGGGTCTCTCGGTGGTGGTCCATGCGCTGCAGGACCGCTACAACAATCTGGACGGCGCGCTGCTGGAAGGGACGGCCAGACTGTTCACGCAGAACGTAAGATTGAGTGTGTATCCGATGACGGAGGCTTCGCTGAAAGCAAGGTTGCACGACCTGGGAGCTAACGAATGGTCCTATGAAGTTACGGATGGAATGGTGTATGTGGACAACCTTCATCCAGCCGAGCCCATTAATCATCTCTTCCGGTATCTGTTGGCATGCGGTTTCGTGGTGTCGGCGCGTCCGGCAATAACCTGAATCTAGTGGCAGAATTCGCAGGCCCTGCCGACCGTGCCGATTCCCAGAAGCTCGATGCGCGGCGAAAGATACTCCGGCCGCGGCGCTTCCTCATTCATCAGGGCAGTGCTGAGATATTTTTTGTTGTCGTCGCAGAAAATGGTCACGACGGCGGCTTCCGGCCCGAGCTTTTCCTGGGCTTTGACGGCGGCAAGAAAATTGCACCCGGAAGAGATGCCCACTGCAAGCCCCAAAGAAAACGCCATCTTTTGCGCCATCAGGATCGCGTCGCCGTCGGAGACGGAAAGAACTTCATCGAGCTCTTTCAGGCGAACAATCTCCGGAATGAACTCGTCAGAGATTCCCTGAATCCGGTGATGGCCCACTTTGCATCCGGTGGTCAGCGTTGGAGATTCCGCGGGCTCAACTGGATGAACGCGAATGGACGCATCGCGCTGGCGAAGAAATTTTCCGACGCCCATCACGGTGCCGCCAGTGCCCACGCCGGCGACAAAGGCCTGCGGGCTCTTGCCGATGGAGACAAGTTGCGACCAGATTTCCGGGCCGGTGGTTTCCGAATGCGCGTCCGTGTTGGCGGGATTCGAAAATTGCCGCGGGAGGAAGATTCCCTTGGACGAAACCGCCAGTTCTTCGCAACGCCGAATGCTCCCGAGAAAGCCCCCTTCGTCCTTCGATACCGAAACAACTTCGGCTCCGTAACTGCGGATCAGGTGTACGCGCTCCTGGCTCATCCAATCTGGCATGAAAATCTTCACCGGGTGGCCCAGCATGCGGCCGATGGCGGCAAAAGAAATTCCCGTATTGCCGCTGGTAGCCTCGGCGATGGTGTCGCCCGGGCAAATTTTCCCGTCGGTGTAGGCCTGCTGGAGAATGCGCACGGCCATGCGGTCCTTGATGCTGCCGGTCAGATTCAGGTATTCCGACTTGGCGTAGAGCACGCGATGCTTGCCCTCAAACCGAAAATGAATGGCAACCAGGGGAGTGTTACCGACAAGACGCGTGAGCGCCTGAAATCTTGAAGTAGGTAGATCAGCAAGTGTAGGCATACCAGATTGGTTGTCGCACGTTGCGCGGAATTCAGCAAGAGCGGGGTGCACAAAACGGAGCTAGCGGGAACAGGGGACGGGCGTCAGGCCGGTTGAGGATTCCGTGGTCGCAGAGGATTGCAAAACATTTTGCATCACCGCGAAGAGTTCCGCGGGGCGGATGGGCT
>Ga0210403_10006118_pt1 | contig 10129 bp, 12 predicted proteins | sample IncBWC19MmetaG_FD_150863 | JGI IMG/M metagenome (GOLD analysis project Ga0210403, IMG submission 150863) | Forest soil microbial communities from Barre Woods Harvard Forest LTER site, Petersham, Massachusetts, United States - Inc-BW-C-19-M | ecosystem: Environmental > Terrestrial > Soil >... | reverse complement strand
TCCGAGCCTCTGTCAATCTTCAACACCATTCGACGTCCCCGTCGTCCAAAGGCATAAGGAGACTGCAACGGGGGGGCCATCGGCAATCGATTGAAACTACAGGGCTGTCTTGCAACCGCAAATGACAGAACCCGCCAATTGGCGGGTTCCGACACGTGACGAGCGGACCCTACCGAGCAGTGAGTTGCGCCGCGGCTCCGTCCGACTTTCTTGCATTAACCGACAGTCCTGATGTTGAGCGGAGGCTGCCCTGGGGCTTTGACGGGCTGCGTTGACTCTCCTGCGCGACAAGGGCTACTGTTTTCGAGGGTCAATATGAATACGACGGCCAACAGTCAAGCTGACCAACAAGCGAACGCACTCGAAACAAGCGTTGGGGGGGAGAAGGAACTTCGGCAGCTTGTCGACGCCGTTCCCCAGCACATTGTAGTGATCAGCGGGGATGGGCGACGTCTTCACGCCAACCAGATTGTGCTGGATTATCACGGACTGACGTTGGAGGAGTTTCTGTCGGAGGACGCTCCCGTTAAGTGCTTTCATCCGGAGGATCTCGGGAAATTCGGTAGCCTGCGCCGATCTGGAATGATGAGCGGAACGCCTTGGGAAGCGGAGATACGTCTACGCCGGAACGACGGACAGTATCGCTGGTTTCTGATGCGTGTCAAACCACTGCTCGATGATCAGGGACGTGTCGTTCGCTGGTATGCCGCGGGAACCGACATCGAAGATCGTAAGCAGGCGGAAGCGGAGCTTCGCCAGCTCGTCGATGCGGTTCCTCAGCACATCGTCGTGCTTGACGGTGATGGGCGGCGTCTCCACGCCAATCAGGTTGTGCTGGACTATCACGGCTTGACTTTGGAGGAGTTCCTGGTCATCGACCAAAGCAAGTGCTTTCATCCGGACGATTGGGAGAACTACCATCGCCTGCGCCAATCCGCGCTCGAAAGCGGAAGAGGGTGGGAAGCGGAAATACGCTTACACAGGAAAGACGGGGAGTATCGCTGGTTTCTGATGCGCTCCAGGCCGCTCCGTGATAGCGAGGGACGCATCATACGGTGGTACTTGGCGAGGACGGACGTCGAAGAGCAACACCAATCGAGAGCCGCACTCGAAAGCGCATTCGAAGAGATCAAAAGACTGAAGGAGGGACTCTACCGGGAGAATCTGGCTCTCAAGGAGGAGATCGACCAGGCTTCGTTGTTTGAGGAAATCGTTGGCTCCTCGGAAGCGCTCCGCCGCGTGCTGGTGCAGGTGACGAAAGTGGCGCCCACCGATTCCACAGTTCTTATTGCCGGCGAAACCGGCACTGGCAAGGAGCTGGTCGCTCGCGCCATTCACAAGCGGTCGCAGCGGTCGTCGCATGCGTTTGTAAGTGTGAATTGCGCCGCGATACCAGCAGCTCTGATTGGCTCGGAACTGTTCGGTCACGAGAAAGGAGCGTTCACCGGAGCAACCCAGCGGCGTTTGGGGCGTTTCGAACTTGCCGAAGGGGGCACATTGTTTCTTGATGAGGTCGGCGATCTACCCGGAGAAACACAAATTGCCCTGTTGCGAGTTCTGCAAGAACGCCAATTTGAGCGCGTTGGCGGAAATCGATCCCTCACCGCTAACGTGCGAATCATTACCGCGACCAATCGCGACTTGAAGGCCGCCATCCATGCAGGAACTTTCCGAAGTGACCTGTTTTATCGGCTCAATGTGTTTCCCATCGACATACCACCACTGCGTGAGCGCAAAGAAGATATTCCGTTATTGGTGGAGTATCTGACGGAGCGTTACGCGAGTAAGGCCGGGAAGAAGATCAAAAATATCGACAGAAGAACGATGGAATTGTTTCAGACGTACCACTGGCCCGGCAATATTCGCGAACTCCAGAACGTGATCGAAAGGGCGGTGATCCTGTGCGATGGCGAATCACTTTCGGTTGATAAAGTCTGGCTGCAGCACGAATCACCCCGCGCCCACCAACCCGCGAAAGGACTGGGTCGACTGGGCGCCCGCCAAGAAAAGGAATTGATTGAATCCGCCTTGGCAGAAAGCCGGGGACGGATCGCAGGACCGTCCGGCGCGGCTGTCAAGCTCGGCATCCCGAGATCGACTCTGGAAACAAAAATCAGAAGCCTGCGGATTAACAAACATCGCTTCAGGTCCCAAAGAGCTGTAGCCGTGTGCCAAGAATGCCTACTCAGGGCGGGTTCCTCGAACCGACGCATTCGTCTGACACCGAGTCTCGCGAGCTGCAGCTGAGACGCTATTCAAATGCCAGTCGCAGCAACTCCCCGTGAGCGATTGGTATTGCGACGGCTTGCGGGTGCATCTTCTCGACGCCCCGCCCCTGTGACTTATCTCTTGACCAGCCTGAACCCAAATCCTCGTCCCAGATGTTGACCGTAGGCGAGACTGCCCCAAAGCGAGGCGATCACTTCTAACGCGTAAGATTGTGCAAGCGGCCCGCAATCCTGGCCCTCAAATCCCAACTCCTCTGCCAGCACACTTGCGACCGCTTTCGCAGCCGCATCCTCGCCAGCATAAAACATTGTCAGGCGCCCTTCGGCATATCGGGGATTCTCCATGTTCTCAAATCCGGTACTGTTGAAAATCTTTACGACGCGCGCGCCCTTCGCCCACTCGGCGACTCGCTCACCTCCCGACTTCCCGTCGCTGTGATCGAGCTTTGGCCATTCCATGACGGGATTCGTGCAATCGAAAACAATCTTGCCTCGCAAAGACCCGAGATCCCGGATCACCTGTTGTGCGACGGGCCAGGGAACGGTCAGGACGACAATCTCGGAAACCTCTGCTGCCTCGCGTGAAGGCAACGCTCGGGCATTCGGCCTGCCTTTTTTTATCAGATCCATGAGTTGAGGCGAGTCCGGGTCGCGCACCCCGAAGATCACCTCGTGCCCCACCTTAGCCCAGCCCAGGCCGAGAGCACTGCCCACATTTCCCGCCCCAATGATTGCGATTCGCATTGTCGTCGTCCGTCCCAGGATCGAAACGAGTTCGCCGCAGCGCATCCGAAGCCCGAACGCAGCGCCGATCTTCGTTCGTGATGTCGAGCAGCTTCAAACAACCTCCGGGGCAACATAGTGGAAATCGGCAGGCATGTGAAGTACGCACCTGCGGGTAAGTGGAGCGAAAGTAGCAGAACCGAGAAGGTGCGGGGAGACTGGCACTCGTTCCCCACCTGTGGGTAAGTAACGCACTACTCGGTGCCTAGAGACCGGAAAAATCTCCTGCTATAACCGACACGGCATTTTTCCTATCGACTGGTTCGTTCAAAGACTGGTTCCACGGGGGAGACTTCATGAAGAGAAATGGGGTTACTATCGAGCTGCCGACGCCAGATCACCGCGCGGTTTTTCAAAAGTCGACGCGAAAGTTTCGCGGCGTTGCGTTCGTCCTGTTCTATCTTTTGACCCGTGCCGCGTTTCCGCCGGTGAGTACGGCGCAAGCGCCTGTCTATGAGATCACTCCGGTGGAGAGCTCTATTAAATTCGACGTCGAATCCTCAGTGGCCATCAAGGGAAACTTCGGCAGGTGGAACTCGACGCTTACGTTTCAATCGCGCGAACTATCGACCGGCGTATTGGACATCCGAATCGAGGCAGACAGCGTGGACACAGGAAGCGGAATGAAGAACGGCAAGCTGAAGGGCAAGGATTTCTTCAATGTCAAAGAAGATCCTTACATAACGTTTCGGTCCACGAAAATCACGCAAACGGGTCCGCTCACGTTTGAGCTGGACGGAGATTTCACGATCCGCGGAGTCACGAAGAAAGAGAAATTGAAGCTCACGGATTCAGGCAAAGGCAGCCCCACAGGCATGATTATCGGGACCATGGCCTTTGACCGCAAGGACTACGGAATGAATAGCGGAATTCCATTCATCAAGATAGCGAACCGCGTGGAAGTCAGTGTGAACCTGAAGTGGCGGCGAATCAGCGGACCTCCGCCTGCGTTTGAGCAATAATCGCAAGCATGATTGAGCTGCGTCTCCGCTTGGATGTGCTTTGAGTTATGGGGTGGTGTCTCGTTTAGATCCGTCGATTTCCGAAGGAGAGTTTGCGCAGGAGTTTGTTGCAACACCCCAGTGTGCAAGCGTGTCAGATGAAATCGTGCCGGCATGAACGCTGGCGGGCGCAGTCAGTAAAGGAAAGGCCGATGTGATTTTGGGGGAACCGTGAAGAAGCACTACTTGAAGCTGGCAGCAGTTCTGGCGATCCTGCCGATTTGGAATACCTCGGCGGTCGCTCAGGGCAGCAAACTGGAAGACATTCGTGTTCATGCAGTTTCGCTCGAACGGAATTTGCTGGGCGACTCGGCCGACAAACGTTTGCCTTGTGTACCTGCCGCCGAGCTATGACGTTTCGACCGGCAAGCATTACCCGACGATCTACATCCTGCACGGATTCTCGCTTGGACGCGATGTTCTGGATGACTGGGCATCGGTGACGAAGGAGTGGATGGACAAGTTGATCGCCGCCTGCCAGATTCAAGAAATGATCGCCGTGATTCCGAACGGCCAAGACGCCTATCGCGGCTCCTTCTACACGAACTCCGAGGTTGCGGGCAATTACGAGGACTACATCGCGAAAGATGGGAAACTCACTTCCCAGTGAACTCGGTTGAAAGATACAGGGACAACCTGCTGAAGCTCCGCGGCATTTGGCTGGACTACGGGACGAAGGACGAATTCAGCCACATTCCGGTCGGAACGAGCGATCTCTCCCGCCAGCTCGCCAAAGCGGGCATTCCACACCCTCGAAGTGTTCGTTTCGCAATTGCCCGCGTTGCGTTTAACAGTCCAGCAACTTCCCTCGAACTCCCGTGGAAATTTCCCGAAGCGCATGAGTATTTTTTCCCTCACTCGCCCGAATTTGGCCGCGTGTCGGAGAAAACACAAATTCGTCCCGTAGTACAAGACCCGCACCTCTGAAAAACTTTATCTTGCGAACGAAAGCAGAAACGGTCCGAGCGTGGAGACGGGGGTCGTGCCGCCTCGACCCCTGAAGACGCATGGGCGAGCCGCAGCGTGGGCCGCCGAGCCCACGCACGTCCTCTATCGTGTTGCGCGAAAGTTACAGTCGTGCGCCATAGAACAAGGAAGAACAAAATGAATCCATCGAAGGCGACGGAAGGACCTGTGGTACGCCACATCGCGGCTACCGGGGGTGAACTCTTCGCCTTGCTTGGGACGATCACGCGAATCAAGGTCAGCAACCGGGAAACCCTTGGCACCTTTTGCGTGGGCGAAGCGAGGCTGCCTCCGAACGCCTTCGTGCCGCTTCATTACCATCCCGACGTGGAAGTCTTTTTTGTCCTGAAGGGAACGCTCGAAGTTATGCGCATGGAAGGCGGGAAGGCAGAATCCGTGCCGGTCGCGCCAGGCGAGATGGCCCTTATTCCGTCAAACGCGGTGCACGGATTTCGAAATACCAGCGGCAGCCATGTGAACCTCCTGGTCATCGGCGGTCCGGGAATTGAGGCTTTCCTGGTCGAAGCCGGGAATCCCCGGCATCGACCGGCCACGGGCGAGGCAGGTGCACCCAGTCCGGACGACTTCCAAAGAATGCTCGAGATTGCCAAACGTCACGGTCAGGTCTTCATCGGCGACCGCTGAGTTCCCCCGCGACAAGAGGGGATTCGCGTCAGGAGATACTTTTGAGGCTGTCTTCCGTTCCAGAGAATTTACTCGAGTGGATCGCGCTCGCGTTTAACATTGCGCCGACGCCGATCCTCGATACCTTGGTCGCGCTCCTGCTCGCCAAAACGATCATGGCGGCGACCGAAATGAACCTGTTCGATGTTCTTGAAGCTGGACCACGCACAGCCGAAGAGATCGCGCGCGAGTGCGGCGCTCAAGCGGTACCGACGGAAAAACTCCTGCGGGCGCTCTACGCTTCGAAGTATCTCCGCTTCAAGGGCGAACGATATGCGTTGGCGCCTGTGGCTAGACGTTGGCTCCTCACCAACCGGCCGACATCGCTGCACTCGGCAGTCCTTCACCGCAAGCTTGACCTTCGGGCCATGGACTTTCTGACCTATCTTCGATCCGGACGAGGGCTTCCATTTCATGAAAATTTGGAATCGGAAGACTGGTTCCTTTACCAGCAGGGACAGGCTAGTCATGCGGCCTTGATCCTCGATGAAGTCGTGGCTCGCGCTCCTATGCCGAGGGGAGCGACGGATCTGCTCGACTTAGGCGGGAGTCACGGCCTGTACTCTTTTTCTTTCTGTAACCGGTACCCCGGCCTTCGCGCCCGCGTTCTTGACTTGGGGACCCCGTCGGGAAAATTCAGCTCACCTTGGATCGCGCAAATCCCCTTGGACCGAGTGGAATTCGAGCGGGGAAACATACTGACGGCTGACCTTCCAGAGCAGGCGTTCGACGCGGTTCTGATCGCCAATGTTTTCCACCACTTCGATGAAGCGATCAATCGTGACCTGGTGTGCCGCGCATCGAGAGCCCTGCGTCCTGGAGGAATCGTGATCGCAGTGGATGCCGTTCGCCCTGTGGCAATCGAAGAGTCCGAACAAGTCGAGTCTCTGCTGGATCTTTACTTCGGGGCAGCGAGCGGCGCAGGGTTGTGGACTATTGAACAGCTCCGAGCGTGGCAGCAATCCGCCGGCCTCGAAGTTCTGTCTCCGATTGCCATGCGTCTCCTCCCCTGCTGCAAAATGCAGGTGGGTCGCAAGTCCGACCGCACCAGTAACTCAGCCGCCTTGAAGGAGAGGAATGCCTCACAGAAGGAAAGGCTCTCCAGAGGGCCGGAGGAGGGCCAACCGGGCCAGTCCGATGGCTTGGCACTGGGCCGTTGAGGGTAGAAATGAAGGAATGCGTGTATTTGCTGACTTCGCGGTCTGACGCGGGGTGCTGCGCGCCCGCTTACCTTCCACGGCATCGTTCGTCCAATGGCCTGATTATGCGAGGGTGGCTTTTCCTCTTTCCTGTGAAACGAGTCCTCGTAAGTGGTGCTGGCTGCAGAGATATTGCAAGCGATATGATGCCGACATTTTGAAGACCGATTCCATTCCGATTTACAGCCCGCAAGGCGACTACTGCGGCAAGGTTTCCGGGTGCCTTTCGTTCGATCGAATTTCGATCCTCGAAACCGAGTTCTCAAGACCCACGGTGGTACCGCGGCATCGGCACGAACATCCACACTTTGTGATGGTGTTGAACGGCGGTTTTGAATTCAACGCTGTCACCGGGCGAAGCAACAGTTTGTCCCTCGGAGAAGCTATCTTTCAGGAAGCGGGCGCAGTACACAGCGGCCAGGTTTTTACGAGCTCCGGACACGGGTTCTCCGTGGAACTGACACAAAATCAAAACCTGCATCCTTGTGCCGGAGGCATCGAAGGATTTTCCCGCCGCACCAGGATCTCGTCGCTGCTGACCCAGATCTACCGAGAATCACGGATGCAAGATTCCGCACAGCGCTTCGCCATCGAAGGCTTGGTGCTTCTGGTCCTGGCGACGTTGCTGCGCGAGGCCGAACCGTCGGCAAGCCAGCCACCGGAATGGATTCGTCGCGCGACACAGCTCCTCGAGGACTCCGCGTGCGAAAACCACACCATGGACGACTTAAGCCGCATTTTAGGAGTGGATCAGAAAGAAATTGCAGCATCGTTTCGCAAGTACCTTCAGTGCACTCCGGCCGAGTATCAGAGGACCCAGCGGCTCGAGGTCGCGCGGAGGTATCTCGCGGAGTCCGATTATTCCGTTGCCCGGGTCGCGGCGGAAACGGGTTTCTGCGACCAGGCGTATTTGTGCCACGAGTTCAAGCGCGTCATGAATTGCACCCCTTCGCAATATCGCTCATTGTTTCGATCGCGCAAGTCCGGACAACCTCGCGGATCAGGTAAATAGTCCAAGTCGCCAGCGTATGCCCCTTGTCCCAAGAATTCCCAGTGGGGCGATAAATACAAATCCGGCCGAATCTACAAGACCGATCGGGTGATTCAACCTAACTTTTGTGGAGGAAACTTCAGACTCGGAGGACGCAATCCCATTGCGAATCGCGACACGGTTTCTTCTTCTCTTTCTGACGGCGGGCATGGCCACTGTCGGGCCTTTCGCTCGTTCTGCGAATGCGCCTCAGGTGGATCAAAACGCGCAGGCTATCGAAGTTACTGCCAAGAAGTATGAATTCAATCCGGCGGCAATCCGCGTGAAGAGGGGTGCGCGGATTCAGCTAAAAATCACTGCCCTCGACCGGACGCACGGGTTCAAAATCAATCTCTACCCCGACGGCTCAGATTCGAAAGGTGATCCTGGCCTCGCGTTTGTTTCGAAGGCAGACTGCTTCAAGATCGAAAAGGATTCACCAACGATTATTGAATTCACGGCGAATGTGCCTGGCACCTACGCATTTCACTGCTGCAACCGTTGCGGTCTGGGTCATGGCGGAATGAAGGGCCAGGTCGTCGTCGAGCCCTAGACGACGAATGCCTGTGACGGCAAGCGCCATACGGGAATGAAAGTTAGTTAACCCAGGAATGAAAGCAGGAACCGTACTCATGAATACAGCCAGGCTTTACAAAATCGCATCCGTCTTGTTGTTTCTGTTTGCCATCGGTCATACCGCCGGACTCCTCAAGCCAAACGGTTTCGGCAACGAAGGCGACGAAGCTCTGGCCTCCATGCACACAGTCCACGTTCAGGTCATGGGGTCGGACCATACCTTCTGGGATTTCTATATTGGGTTTGGATTGCTGGTGACCGTTCTTTTTGTGTTCACCGGTATTTTGGCCTGGCAGCTGGGCAAGCTCTGGGGTTCGCAACCGGACGCGGTCAAAGCGCTGGCCTTGCCGTTTTTTCTGTGCCAGACCGCGGTCGCTGTGCTGTGTTGCACGAACTTCTTCTTGGTACCGATCGTGTTCAGCCTGCTGATCACCCTGTGTGCCGGTTTGGCCGCTTACAAGACACGAGGAGGAAGGCAGCTCAAGCAATCGGACTGAGCCGGTAGAGCTGCTCTCGTCTGGCAAGAGTGTTGGGATTGACCACTGGGTACGTTTCACTTTACCGGCGTGAAATAGAGCAAGGAAAGGCAGGGGTCGATTGATATGAATATCGGAATCATCGGAAGCGGCAACGTCGGTATGAACCTCGCGAAAATCTGGGTCAAGAATGGTCATCGCGTAAAGCTCAGTTTCTCGCGCGACGCGTCCAAGCTGCGAACTGGCGCCGAAAGTCTCGGTAAGAACGCCAGCGCCGGCTCTCCGCGCGATGCAGCCTTCTTCGGGGATGTCGTGGTGCTTGCCGTCCCTTGGGGCGCTGTGGCGGAAGCCATCGAGGCAGCGGGTCCGCTTTCGGGAAAAATTCTGTTCAGCACCGTGAATGCACTCAACACCGACATGAGCGGACTCGCCGTGGGCACGACCACTTCCGCCGCGGAGGAGATTGCAAAGCTCGCACCCGACGCGCGGGTGATTGAAGCCCTGCCTCCCTATGCGGAGTTGCTGGCAACCGGATCGACGCTCGTCGATGGCGCGCAGGGCACGGTTTTTTGCTGTGGAGAGGACTCTGCGGGAAAGACGATCGTCAGCCAGCTTCTTCGGGAGGCCGGCGTGGAGGTAATCGATGCGGGGGCTTTAACCCAGGCTCGCTTCATCGAGCCGACGATGATGCTGCTCGTGCGGTTGGCCTACGCGCAGGGCTTTGGCGGTCAAATCGCATTTCGGTTTCTGAGGAAGACGGGGAAGGCCTCGGCATAGGCTCGCTGCGACGAAGAGCTGCTCGGGGCGGATTCGGTAGATGGCCGCCGCAATACTCGATGGGTTGCGGCGGTTCGAGAACGATTCGTATCTCTTACGGGGGTTTGTGGCGCGGCTTTCGCAGGGGGATATCCCCGCGCCGGCCGAAGAGGCGCGGAAGGCGGCGTTGAAGTCGTTGCGGAGAAGATAGGAAGAAAAACGCGCTTCCCCGCAGTAAGAGTTCGGGCATTGTTTCGCCCGTTCCCCTAAGAACAATATGCGAAGAGAAACAATGCATGCGATGCGCGGGCCGGTAAAACAAATCGCCTGTTTCCTGGTGCTTGTAGCGTGTATCAGTTTTCCTTTTTGGAGTCTCATCATACACGCCGGTCGCTTGGATATTGCCCGGGGACGGATCGTACACATGTTG
>Ga0210403_10006117_pt1 | contig 10129 bp, 9 predicted proteins | sample IncBWC19MmetaG_FD_150863 | JGI IMG/M metagenome (GOLD analysis project Ga0210403, IMG submission 150863) | Forest soil microbial communities from Barre Woods Harvard Forest LTER site, Petersham, Massachusetts, United States - Inc-BW-C-19-M | ecosystem: Environmental > Terrestrial > Soil >... | reverse complement strand
AGAAGATCCTTCGGAGCGAGGTTCACCGCCGGTCCTCTTTGGCGTCAGTCTATCACTGCGGCGCTTCGTAATGTAGGGAGAAGTCGTCAAACGGTCTAGCGCGCGTTAAGTGGTGTTATCGGCAGTCGCCGTGCTTGTGCAATTTGAACTTCCTCGAGTCGCCATTCGTTAACGGCATGGCGACTTACCAGGACTGATCTCTGAGTACGCCGTTTGGACTGGGGAGGTGCAGCCATGCCGATACCAGATGGCCGCAAAGCGGAGCCCGGGGGATGGAACCGTATCATAATCAATGCCGATGATCTACAGGACGCGGTAGCCAAGCTCCGGAACGCGAACTTGCATTTCCGCGGTCGAGCCGCAGCGACTGCTCGGGAGCCAAATCGTGCCGACCTCATGGTCATTTTCCCCGGCCCGGTCGCGCGCGGGGTATCATGGCAGTAGCCCGCGCCCTGTGGAGGTTTTCAATGTCAAACGGCATCTTTGGCGGGATTCTCATTTTCAATTCCCTTCTTTTTTCGCAGAGTGTGATTGTGTCGGGCTACACAGCTCCTGGGCCCGTTTCGGTCGCCCCGGGCCAGATCGCCACGTTCTATGTCCAACTCCCCAGCGGCGTGTCGCCGAACATCATTGGGGTCACACTACTCCAGCAGGGCTCCACGAACACCAATGTCCCGCTTCAGTCCCTCCGCACCGTCTCCGAATGTCCGGGCGGCACCGCCGTCTCCCAACCGGCCTGTGCTTCTTTGTTGGCGGTCACGGTTCAGATTCCTTATGAACTGGTGCCGTATTGCCCCTTATGCGGGCGGCCGGTTTCGGCCACGCCGCCACTGCTGATCGTCAACCAGGGTGGGCAGCCGCCCGCTGTCATCGAACTAAATCCCCTGGCGGATGAAGTTCACGTTCTCACCGCCTGTGACGTGGTCCTCGGAGCGGCTCCGAAGCCGAATTTCACCGGTCTTCCTTGTTCTCCGCTCGTCACTCACATTGACGGCACCATGGTCAGCGCGTCCAGCCCCGCGAACGTCGGTGAGACCCTGACTGCCTGGGTCTTGGGGCTGGGGCAGACGAATCCGGCCGCATCCACCGGCCAGCCGGCAACAATTGGGGCCCCTGCGGCAGAGACCTTCAACCTCGATTTCAACTACTCGGTAAACGCGCTCGCCACCAAGCCGTTCCAGACCAGCCCCGATCGAATCCTGATCCATCCTCTTTACGCCGGCCTCGCGCCGGGCTACGTCGGTCTTTATCAAGTGAACTTCACGGTTCCAAAGGGTCCGCAAAACGGCATCGCACACTGCGCTCCTCCCGGCTCCTTCGCGCCGGGATCCAATGTCCCACAATCTAACCTCACGGTGAGCATCGGCGGGCAGTTTTCGTTCGACGGAGCAGGCATCTGCGTGAACACGCAGATCCCTGTGGATTGAGTCTCACCGCCCCATGACCGGTTGATCGCGCCTACCGGCGTGCAGATCGTGATGTGTGTGTCATAAAGCCGATTCCTCGTCAAACAGATCCCAGTGGCCGTTCTCGAAATGAACCCTGCAGAGATAGACCGGCTTGTGACCGCAATTCACTTGGACGTATAACCACGACCCGTTGACTTGACCAGGTGATGCGAGGTCCAAAGTCTGGATGGTCCCTTGGCGACCGTTACCCACTATTATCGGTTAGCTACTTGGCGGCGATGCTCGGTGTTCCAAGAACTGAGCGGCCGGACGGCTGCATGGCCGTTAATGCGGCTCGGTGGCCTCACCATTGCGCTGCGATCAATCTTGCGGGACGGTTCGGCTGGAGGTCAGCTTCTCTACGTCGACACAGCCCAGATGCAAGCGTTGCAGCTTCGCTCCGACTTCGGTCAGTCCCAACTTCCCAGGAGTAAGCTTGTGGCACGCAGTGCAACCAAATTCCTCAAAGCGTAGCGCCTTCTCGCGTTGTTGCGAGGAGCGCTTCTCATCGGACACGTGGACGATGACCGTCATCGCCGTGAGCATGTTAATGCATCCTTCAAAGCCCTTGGCGCGTTCCCGTCCTTTTTCTGTGTACCCGAGCTTGCCCTCTTGCCCGATGGTGTGACAGCTCTTGCAACCGTGCGTGTCAAACACGTAGCGAGCGAGTTCTTGTGGACTTTTGCCGGCCGCGATCATACGGTCGAGCACGGCGTTTGAAGCTTGCGCTGAGGACTCAGCTTTCTTGGCGTCCTGCCTTTGCTCGGCCACTACCATCAGTGCGGCAGCGCTAAGCAGTAATAGGTGCCTGATCATTCCGTTTCTCCCTGAAGATCCTGATCACAATCCTGCGGCCGCCCGGGCTCGCACGTATTGCTGCACAGTAATTTGCACGGCCAGTTGGGTACTATCGCTCAGGACCAGGGGTGTCGCTTGCGGGTTGATTTTGTTGGTCAGATACCAATTCCACTGGCTAATGGTAAGCTGACACGATGTCGCGGGCGGGTAGGTGCCGCACGCGACCGATTGCAGTTCGCTCGCCAGAAGTGAATTTGCGTCGGGAAGCACAGCCGGGCAAGGCGCGCTGACGCCGGTCAGACAGACATTGCTGTCGAACGTATTTGCACCGGCGGCGGCCAGGTTCTTGATATCGACACCGGGATTCGCGCTGTGGTCCAGCGCGACCTGGACCGGGGGGTTGCCAACGACGAGGTTGCCACGAAAGACGTTCCCCTGCGTTCCCGAAATGATGAAGATTCCGTTCGCATTGCCGACGATCGTGTTGTCTTCGACGATGTTATCTTGATCGGCGGGACTGGGCAGTCCAATCCCGAAATTATTTCCCTGAGTCGCATATCCATTTCCACTGATCCGGTTCGCACGGAGCCGGTTGCCACTAGAGCCCAACAGTCATATACCCCCGCAGGGGGCACTTCCGTTGCCGTTGCGGATCGAAACGTTGTCGTAGAGTTCATTCGCCGCCCCGCCGGACACCAGGATTCCCGAGTTGCAATTCGTCGCAGTCGTCACGGCGTTCACGGTAGTGCCCGTGCTCATCAGAATCTGAATGCCCGTAGCCCGGAAGCGTTGAACCACGCCGGGTCCGCGAATCGTAACGCCAACTTGCGAATTGACCATAATCCCGAGCTCATTTGCAGTCGAACCACCGCTGCAGCCCGTTTGCGGATCGCCCTGCCCCGTGAGAGTGTAGCCGTGCAGATCCAGCGTCACCCCAGGCGCATTGATGGCGATGCACGGCGCACCGGTGACCGTGCAGGTGACATCGCCGGATAGCTCGCTATCCTCAGTGATTGCGACGGTGCCGGAGATGGTTCCGCTGATCTTCGCAGCAGACGCGGGCAGGATACACAACAGCACACCGATGAAACTGGCAAGAATGGACTTGGACAACATGCAATAGACCTCCTCAATCTAATTCCGCGAACCCCGGCCTTAGTTTTTAGCTGAGGCCCGCCGGGCCGTCCGCAATCCCGTTTACCGCAATCTGCTGACAAAGCGCAATCTAGCTAACTCATCCGTTGGAGGTCCACCACAGCGGAAGGCCACCTCCGACGCTGATGATGCAGTAGCAGCTTTCGTCGAATGGTCCCGCGGCGGAATTGGTCAGAAAGTCCCCCTTCAGGGAATGGAACCTGTCCACCATGTGATTGTGGCCGCCAGTATACGCCGAATAAATCCCCGTCCCTTCCAAAATATTCAGTTCCCACGTCTCCTGGTAATAATAGCCACCTTGTCCGTCGGCGATCGGCGCTCCCCAGCCGCCAAAAGGGCCGCTCCCCCCGGTGAACTGCATAAGAATCGCACCTCCGGGAAGGTCGTAGGCAACCAGGGCCGACGTGGTCTGTGAATAGAAGTGGCCAACCGCCGCTTCGCTCTGGTTCGTGCTACCAGGAACGGTGGTGACGCTGTGGATCTCAGTGACGATCCAGCTACCGTCATTCAGGTTGATACCGGGCAGGCCCAGGTTGGGCGCATTCACCGCTGGTTGATAGATTCCCTTCAGCCAGAGAACGACTGGGTCGTTCGGCGCGGGCCTTCCCTGCGCGACGAACGGCCCGGAGAATGCAACCAGAGCCAGCGTAGCGAGTTTTGCGGTCATGTGGTTTATGCTCCGTTGTGTTTGGATTGAGTTCCTACTTCGGTCAATGGGTAGTTTGGGCTACGATTCAGGTTTTTTGCAATACTCTAAAAGATACGGCCAAATCAAGCGGATAGCAGGAGGGCAGGTGGAAACGAAGTCCGCGAGTGCTTTGGGGGCATTTACGCGCGACGTTCGCGCCGAGGATCTGGTCGAATGCCTGTCGATTAACCCCGGCCGCATCGGTGACGACCTGGTTGGACGCGCCCGAGCGATTGAGATTTGGAAATCCCTCATCAGCTCGAGGTCCTTCACCTCAGCGGTGATTCAGGCGGATTCGTCGATTGCCGGCTGTCGGATTGTCGGCTTTGGAGCCAGCGTTTTTGTTCAGCCGGGATTCGTTGACCAGGAGCTTTCCACTCCGAGGCCCGGGCTGAACGCCCGCGTCTTTGCCAGTATCGATTCAGGCAAGTCCGTCGTCTTGAGCGAGCCGGAACTCCGCGCTGCCAACACTACGGACGGCCTCGATTCATTGATCCTTTATGGGTCCTGGCGTCATGAAGTGCTGGGTCCCGAAGGCGTGCATGAAGTTTGCTCGTGTCTAGGCTTTAGCTACGTGGAAAATCATCGAGGGTACCGTCTCAATCGGCTGATCGGGGAGTCAGTCGGCCACGAAGAGAGAATCGCGCTCGAGGCCAGTCGGGTCTGGCGTGCCGTCAGACATCTTGACGAACCTGGCCGGGAGCCTTGGTCACTCTGGGTAATCACCAAAGAAGATAGTCTCGCCGTGAAAGCGAACATCATCAACCCTCTGTTCATACACAAGGAGCCCGCTTTAGGGCTTCGGGATGCAGACCAGCAGCTTCTGCTGGCTGCGATCAACGGCTTGACTGATGACGAATTGGCTCTTAAGCTTGGCCTCACAGTGAATGCCGTCAAGAAGCGTTGGATCTCGATATTTCACCGGACCGTAGACGCCCAGCCGACCCTCTTTCCAGCTATTTCTTTGAATCACGGCCAAAAGCGGGGGAGACAAAAACGCCATCACGTGCTGGCGTACGTCCGCGCGCACATGGAGGAGTTACGTCCGACGCTCTAAAGAAAGAGCTCAAGGCAAACGCTTAACCTCGTTTTGATTCTGCTCCCTCATGAAATAACGGTCGACACGGCTTCAAATCCGGAAGATTGCGCTGCCGTGACATGAACGTTATGGCGCATTATCGGCAGGCTGCGCGGGACCTCTCACGATAGTTTCAGAGTAGCCGACGATCCGAACGGAACCCGAATCCGACGTTTCCCCAGCGCCGCTTCTGGCCACATTTCCGGTTTGCTCAACTTACCAGCAAGGGGCTCCGAGTCGCCAACCATTTACTGCACAACCGTGTAACGGCAATACACGAAAGCTTCCTGTAGTCCCAGTCGCAAAGCAGGCTTCAACCCGGCAGATTCATCAGTTTCGCTAGGGCCGGCCACCAGGGAGTGGGCCGGAGGAACGGCCCCAGGGTTTGGACCAACTGCATGTCCCGCTGCTCGATCGCAACCTCCGCCCATCTCGCGGCCTGATGGAGATCCCCGCGCAGCGCGTTAAAAATCACCAGTCCGCTGGCGGCTCCGGGCGCCGTGCCGGGACCAAGCTTCTCGATCCAGGCGTCTGCCTGACTCGCGGCTCCCGTTCGCACCAGCAGGCCCGCGAGCTGTCCCACGACCGGGTTCGACCAGGGCATCACGGCGTTCGCCTTTCGAGTGAACTTGAGCGCTTCCTCAAATCTCCCCTGCTGCGCGCAAATCGAACCGAGCGTAGCCAGCGCGTGCGGGTAGTCCTCATCGATCTCCAGGACGGCTCGCAATTCGGTCTCCGCGGCATCCGGCCTATCGGCGAGCCGAAGACCACGAGCGAAAATGTGCCGGTAGAGAAGGTTTAGCGGATCCCCTTGGAGTCCCCACTCCATCGCCTCCACCGCCTCCGCAGTCCGGCCAATCGGCAAGAGGTGATGGTTCCCGTACCAGAAGCGAACGTCGCGCGACACTGGCTCCCGAGCCATCGCTAGACGCCAGTGGAGTTCCGCTTCGATCCATTTGTACTCGTAGCCACCGATACACACTGCCAGCAGGGCGTGGGCCTCAGGCAGCGAGGGATCAACGCGCAGCGCCGCTTGTTCGGCTGCCAGCGCCAACGGGATGACCTCACGCGCTGGGCTGATGCTAAGGTTTGCTTGCATCGTGTAGTACATACCGAGGAAACTGGATGCCAGTGCGAATTTCGGATCAAGCTCAATGGCGCGCTCCAGCAATTCCTTGAACCGTGGCAGCAATTCCGGCCGCGCCCCGCTGAACCAAACATCTCGAGCCTTGAGGTATGCCTCGTAGGCGCGCAGGTTGGGCACGTGACGCGGGGGCGTCGCAACCTCCGTAGATAGTTTGATTCGGAGTGCTCCAGCGATGGCTTGCGTGATCTCGTCCTGGATCGCAAAAATGTCCGTCATCTCACGGTCGTAGCGCTGGGACCAGAGATGAAAACCATCGGCGACCTTGATGAGCTGCGCGGTGACTCGGATGCGGTTGCCCGCCGTACGAACACTCCCTTCGAGAATGTGCTCGACGTTGAGCCTCTTGCCGATTTCTCCAAATTCGACGTCCTTTCCCCGGAAGAAGAAGGAGGACGTGCGCGCGGCGACCTTAATACCAGATACATTGGCCAGCACATTGATGACTTCTTCGGCGAGACCGTCCCCGAAGTATTCGTTCTCCTTGTCGGCGCTCATGTTGGCGAACGGCAGCACCGCAATGGAGGGTTGCGACTGCGACACGTTACCCGCCTTCATGGTCTGTTCCAAGGCCGTTCTCACCTCTGCCATGGTCTGAAAGCGTTGCGTCACCTGCTTCGCCAGACACCGTTTAACGATGCGTTCCAGCGCCTCCGGCACCGCGAGCGGGAAAGGCTCGTCCTTTACAATCGCCGCCAGCGTCGCCAGCGGAGTGTCACCGCGAAAGGGGCGCTTGCCGCTCAGCATCTCGTACAACACCAAGCCGAAGGAGAAAATATCCGAACGGGTGTCAACGGCCAGCCCCTGTGCCTGCTCCGGGGACATGTAGGCCACTGTGCCGACCACGACTCCCGCTTCGGTCAGCTCAACCGTCACCGTCGAGAGTGTATCGTCTCGCGGCCTAGGCTCCTCCAACTTCGCCAGTCCGAAGTCGAGTAGCTTGGTCTCCCCTTTTGGCGTGATCAGGATGTTTCCGGGTTTCAGGTCGCGGTGAATGATGCCTTTGCAGTGAGCTTCTTCGAGGGCCGAGGCGATCTGGATCGCGAGCCGAATAGCCTCTTGCGGAGGTAGAGGGCTCTTGATCGGAGCGCCGTCAATGTGCTCCATCACCAGATAATCCGAGCCGACGTCGTAGATTTGGCAGATGTGCGGATGGTTCAGCGCTGCAATCGCCCGCGCCTCGCGCTTAAATCGCTCGGAGTGTTCGGCCTTGAGGCACTTGATCGCCACGATTCGATCGAGCCGCGTGTCGCGCGCCTTCCATACGTCGCCCATGCCGCCCGCACCGATGGGTGCGAGGATTTCATACGGACCGAGTCTTGTGCCGGCAGACAGCGGCATATGCGCGATTTGCTCAGTTTACTCGATCAAGAACTGGATTGTGCCTGGATGACGGCGTATCCGGAAACTATCGCCGACTGCGCCAGATGTTAACCATTATCGGCACTCTCCCCTCAGGATGACCCGTCTTCGTCATACGGCGGGATCGAGCCGACCAGTGACCTAGGATCGCGGGAGTACTGCATCACCGCCGCAGGGGACACAGATTTAAGCTCCGGGAGCTGCCGCACGTTCCGCGCAACCTCCGACAGCCTCCCAGTGCAACAACCCTAGCGCAACCGCGCGGGAGGTCCTGTACACTCCTGGAATGCGTCAGTTTGAAATCTTGAGTTCCCTGGACAGCCTCTCCCACTTCACTAGATCGTTCAGCCGTGTGAGCTTCACATTCAGAGTGCGGCACTCTTCGCGGGAATCTTTGATGAACCTCGCTAGGGATGGAGTAAGCGGATTTTCCTTCCCCTGCGCTATTGCCCAGTCGAGACGCATCGTGGCGGTTATGATCTCTAACCGTACCCGCCCGCGCCTTTAATGAGGCGACATGCCGGATACTTCCACGCCTGATTTTGGATACTATCGGTCTGGTCTGCGTTCTTGGACCTTTGTGGCGCTGCCGTCGTGCGTGTGTCGCTTGGCCGGGCTGACACGCCCGGCTTCTAAAAACCCAGCGAAACGATGTTAACTCAAGACCGATCTATTCCTCTATGGCAGATCCTACCAATACCGACCTCGATCCTGACGAAGTGCGGCAAGAAATACACTCTGCCGTTGAGCGCATTCGTCGAAAGCTAGCGGATGGAGCGATGAAAGATCCAGCGTCCGAAGAACCCGAAGTCACAAAACATACTGAGTCTTGTTAGTTATTGCCCAAAAGGTTCGCCTTTGGGTCACTGCTATTGGTCGCCGCCGTCGGCCAGGAACAGATGCCCCTGGAACGTGTAGTAAGCCGCCACCTGGAACGGGGGCGCGCCGAGGGGTAATCTCCGGAAGACAGCCGTAAATGCCGCACTGCCGCCCGCGCCCACGTATCGGCCAGTTCCCCCCGTGAACGTGAGCGTGCCAGTCGCGGACACGAAGCCATTTGCATTTGGTGCTCCTTCCGTTCCGTCGTAGATAGCCGACAGGGTGTCTCCATTCGGGGCGGTTAAGGTGATACAGCCGTGCATGGCTCCAGGCGCGTTTATGGTCTTCTCAAGCGAAAGAGACAGCGCGCCGAGCGACGTATAACCGTTACCGTGGGCCTCAACGATGAGCGACAGGGCCGTACCGCCGCAAAAACTTGCACCTCCTGTATTTGGGCTTACGGCAGCAGTTACTGCAAAAGCTCCCTGGATGGGCCGACCCTCGTCGGCGCGCGCTGCCGAGGGCAGAAGGGCAAGGCCACCCGCGGCCAACAGAAGCAACGATCGTGTGAATATACGAGCCAATAGTACCGTTTTCATCTGAAGTCTCCTTCGCGTTGGTCGATGCTAGAATACGCTCGACGCTTGGGGGCAAGCGCGCCAGCCAGCGCAGACGAAGGCATCAAGAGAAAGGCACTGCCCAGCGTCGAGGCGAACAATCGCATCGTTTTCACGTCACGTTTCCTTTGAGTTGGGACCGATGATAGAATGACTCTCACCGGTTCGGAGAGAAGTGTAGCAGTTGATGGGCTCCGAGTCCTCTGCGAGCGCTCACAAAACTCTTAAAGAGTTCTCACAGGAGTAGGACTGAAACATTGACCAAGAAGACGCGTCGAACGGACTTTGAGACACCCCGCATTTTAGCCTCTAATACCAAAGGTAACTCCAGTCAGGAGCCGGCGTGGCTGTATGAATTTGGCCCGTTTCACTTGGATCCCGTTGAGCGTAAATTAGTGCGCGGCAAAAAGACAGTGGCGCTCACACCGAAGGCTTTTGACACCTTGCACCTACTGGTACGGAACAACGGACACCTCCTGGAGAAGGACGATCTAATCCAGACACTGTGGCCTGATGCATTCGTTGAAGAGGGCAGCCTCTCCAACAACATCTTTCTCCTTCGAAGGCGGTTGGGCAAGGCCCATGAGTACATTGAAACGGTTCCTCGACGAGGTTACCGCTTCGCCGCCGCAGTGCGACGGTTGCCACATACCGTACCGTTGCAACTGGAACAGGGGGCCGCGGGGGTCGCGTCCATCGCCATATTGCCGTTTGTCTTCTTGACCGAAGTCGAGGGACACAAAGCTCTTTCCTTGGGATTTGCTGACGCACTGATAACCCTGCTCAGTAACCTAGAGGATTTAGTCGTGACGCCCACGTCGGCCATCTTGCGCTACGCGCCTGGCGTCGATGCGTCCCAACTTTGCGGGGATCTGGGGGTCCGCTACGTCCTTCAAGGGAACGTGCAAAGATCTGGTCTGCAGTGGCGGGTCTCGATTAGTTTCTTCGATGCAGTAATGCAGAAGAACACGTTCTCCGCGAAACACGACTTCGCGCTGGAAAACGTCTTCGAGGTCCAAG
>Ga0210403_10006116_pt1 | contig 10130 bp, 15 predicted proteins | sample IncBWC19MmetaG_FD_150863 | JGI IMG/M metagenome (GOLD analysis project Ga0210403, IMG submission 150863) | Forest soil microbial communities from Barre Woods Harvard Forest LTER site, Petersham, Massachusetts, United States - Inc-BW-C-19-M | ecosystem: Environmental > Terrestrial > Soil >... | reverse complement strand
TCGAAGGCGACGATCACCTCGCGATGGTTAGCGAGGAAGGCGAGCCAGTGTTTGGCAGAATTGCCGCGTCGCCGCAAGCGTTGCAGATATCTGGCGACGGTACGCTCGGAGACCTCGAAGCCAAGCTTTAGAAGCTCCCCGTGGATCTTCGGTGCTCCCCAGCCCGAATTCTCAGCCGCCATGCGGCGGACGAGAATCCGAATCTCCACGCTCAGCTTGGGCCGGCCGCCGCGCGGCCGTGATCGCCAGCGCCAGCACAGGCGAAAGCCCGCCCGATGCCATCCAACCACCGTCTCCGGTTTTACAATGACCAAGACATCCGACCATCGCGGCCATATCTGCCGCAGAGTCGTCCAGAAGAAGCGGTCGAGGCCGTTCAGTGAAGGTCGCGGCCGCTTTCGTTTGAGTGCGGCGACCTGCTTCCGCGGAGCGAGCACTTCAAGCGAGATGTCCAACCGAGTTCGGAGGAAAATTCGGATGGCGGCCAGGAACGCGAGCATCAAATTGAGCACGAACCAACCGTTGTAACATCCCCGTACACCCTCACATCACGGCAGTGGCTTCGGATGACAAGTCCTGATTCAAAGATGACAAGCTCCTGATTCAAATAGGTCACGAGCTTTTGACGACACACAGTGCTCGCGAGTCAGCTCTTCGGCGTTCAACCTCGCCATCCGGCGACTCTGGGTGCCGTGGCAGCAGTGGTAACGCTGGCGGGCTTGGCGGCACGTTGCTTTCCAGCCCAACGGGCAACCAAAGTTGACCCGATAGATAGTCGCTCTGCGCTACCAGTAGGGGTCGCACCAGGACTGCAACGATATCTAATCTGAAGTGGCTCAGGAGCAGAGCTATTCAGCTTTCTTCTTGCGGCGGAGCACAATCAGCCCCGCCAATACGATCCCCAGCATCACGCAAATGATACGAGTCATCGAAGCATCCATTGTCGTTTCTCCTTCGGCGGCATCTCAACCATTGAGAAAGGCCTTAATCCTTTGATCGGAGGAATTCTAGGGAAAGGTTAGTCAGGACGGGGAGAAACATCGAGGCACATCTGCGGCGATTGAGTCGATGAGTCGAACGCTATCGGCTAAGGGGAATTGGCGGGGCTGGTCCCTTTTTTGTTAGGCACTGACAAAACCAGTCGAGTTATTCTCGGATCACGAAGCAGGCGGCCGCTCTCCGCTAAAAGCTCGCGGGCGCTGAAAACCCCGACAGCGTCATAAGCCGAAACACTTAGTTTTTCATTAATATCTCTACCCAGGTACGTCCTCCCTTTTGGTACTTGAGCTATGCGTAGTTCTTTCTACTAATACTCCATCAATGCGATTCCCACGGGCGGCAGGTCGGTTCACAATCGAAACGTTACCCAGGCCGCAAGCAGGAAACTGGCGGCGAGTCGCGGATGTTTGATTGGGGACAAATGAACAGATAAATCGGGAACGAGGGAGGTTATCATGAAACACGATCGGATGTTTTCAGCCACACTAATCTGTTTCGGGTTCATCAGATCGTTGCCCGCGCAAGGTCCACAAATGAGTGCTGTGGAGCCCAATACCGGAAAAATAGGGGAAGTCGTACGTGTCCATGGTGCTTATCTTGGGAAGGAATAAGGTGGACGAAGTCTATCTTTCGGACCAGACCTTCGACATGAAGGTGAAAGTGCTAGACCAGAAGGACGATGTGATTGCGTTCCGCATCCCGCCGTTTGCGAAGCCCGGCAGCCTGCAGCTGGTCATGAAGACTACCGGTAAGCAGCCCGTGATATTAGAACAACCGGTCTACATTACGGTCGAAGAACCGACAGAGGCGCACGGGACCATCAACTCACGCGCGCTTCCGGATATCGCTATAAAGCAAGCGTCCCCGCCAATGTTGCCGTTAGCGAATGCCGCTTTCAGGCTCGACCACGTGACCACGCCAACCAGGCCGGAAGGCACGCGGCCGCTTAGCATTGGCCGCCTCATCTGGACCGGAGCACTGCAGAGAAACGCATTGCTCTCGTTTTCGCCCGAGGGTGCTTCTTCAGGAATCTTAAATGGACGTTTGCCAGGTGATCCTGTGAAAATTAGGCTTCAGCCCGCAGAATTAGTGGAGGGCGGAATTGCGATTTACTCGAAAGATCGGGTACGGTTGGGCGCCCGCGAGCCTGCCAGCGTCTGGAATGGATGGAACGTGGTGGTTCACCAGTGGGATCCGTCACGCATTGCTGACGTGAACGTCATCGAAGCCCCCGGTCCTACTAATGACTGGAAACATTTAGTGCTCCGGAACGGGAACCGCAACCTGTCCGTTGTAATTGTTGAATGGGAACGCGCGGCGACGCAATAACTGCTTTCTGGTAGGTGTACTGAATGCCGGCGACAACAAACAGTATAAGTTTTGCACGACGACAGACTAAAAATGTTTGAGTACGCAGCATCCGACGCGCGATGGCCAGGAATACCGAGAGGATGATGAATGAGCCTTCACGCGAGATAGCGCTTCAACAGCACGAGTCCGATCCAGACCAGCGTAGCCGCCGTCAGCTCGATCAATAGCCTTATCCTCGGTTTCATGACGCAGAGCCTACTGCATCATCGCGACTCCAAAAGCACGGCCAAGACCGCGACCCCAATTGCGAGCGGCCAAAAGCTAAGCCTCGCGGAACTATTCACCGGGCCGTATTGTCGCACGCTCAAACACGTGCCGGGCAGGCCCGCGCTCACGTATCGCGGCCCGCCACGTCGTCACCGCAGCGTAGAGGCCGGTGGCATGATATGCTTTCACAAAAAACCGGAGGACGTATGGAAATCACTCGGGTAATCTGTCATCCTGCTCTGTTGCTGGTAGCGTTAGCGGCCGCAGCCCAACAACCAGCGAACCAACTACCAAAGGACCACACGAGCCGGACGAAAGTAGTGCTGCTCGGAACGGGCACGCCGGTCCCTGATCCTGACCGTTCGGGTCCTGCGACCGCCATTGTTGTTGACGATAGTGCTTATCTGGTCGATTTCGGGCCCGGTGTGGTGCGCCGTGCGAAGGCGGCTGTTCTCGACCGGTACATCACGGCGCTTGAGCCCGCCAATATTAAAGTAGCTTTTGCGACACATCTCCACTCCGATCACACGGCTGGTTACTCGGATCTCATTCTGACCGGATGGACCGCTGGCCGACGCACACCGCTCGAAGTGTTCGGCCCGACCGGACTGCAATCCATGACGGAGCACATTTTGCAAGCGTATCGGATAGATATTGAGACCCGTATAAGTCCGATGGTGACCAGCGCGGCAACTCCGAGGGCTGGAAGGTGAACGCTCATGAAATCAAGTCTGGAGTTATCTACAAAGACGCAAAGCTCACGGTCACGGCCTTCCCCACGAAACACGCCATGGAGAGCTACGGATACCGGTTCGACACGCCGGATCGGAACATCGTCATCTCGGGCGATACCAATCCTACTGAAGAGACGATTAAAGCGTGTAACGGTTGTGACGTTCTAATCCACGAAGCCAGGACCTTGGAGATGTTCACCAAGCTGCCCGAAGCCCCCCACTCGTTTGGGGCGAAGAACCATACGACGTCAGAACAGCTAGCAGCGCTGGCGACCAAGGCTAGACCAGGCTTGCTCATTGTCTATCACGCCTGGATTTCTTGGCGGCCTAGTATTGCACCTTCAGGCAGCCAACCTGTTGTACTCACGACGGGCGAATTCCATTCCACACCCGATGTGCTCCAGAAAGAGATAGGGTCGCGATACTCAGGAAATTTCGTAATCGGGCGGGATCTCGACGTATTCTAGTTGAAGGCTGGCCCGTTGCCCACTCTTATGTTCCACGTGTGCGGAACAAACTGTGCGTCAGCGACTTGGAACGGAAAAATGGTGTGCACCGGTACGTTCCACGACTAGCCGTTTGCTGCTTCTTACCTTCGCCTGTGCCGCTCGCGCCAGCGCCAGAATCGAATCAGTAGCCGGCCCATTCGCATTCGATAACCAGCGGGGTAGCGGAAGGAAAACCCAGAAGAACGAAAACAGGACCGCGAGGACGGCAACGATGATAATCACCACTGGGGCGTAAAAAGAAATCAGTGCCAGGGTTTGCATATGAACTCTCCCGAGTCCACACGACCTTGCCATGCAAGTTCGAAAAACGGAATGGAACTTTGGACATAGCGGCGCTGGCCGTCCGAAGGAATTGCCGTGCAAGCTCCCGCACGTTGACAATGGCAGGCTTAGGCAATCCGCGAGTATGTTAGAACGATGCCACTGCCGCGCTTTCAGCTATTCGAACTCGAAGATCTCCCGTGGTTCCCGCCAGCAATCCGGGACCTCGCCACCGACTACCTGCACTTCATTGAGGGACGGTTCGACTTGCACAAGCCGGTGGTCACCCTGCTGCGCCGTGCCCTCGAACAATCGACCCTCTCGCGCGTCGTCGATCTCTGCTCGGGCGGGGGTGGACCAGTGTTGGCCTTGTATGAAGACCTGCTCGCCGACGGCGTCGCCGCACAGTTCACGTTGACGGACAAGTACCCGAACCTCACAGCCTTTCGCCGACTGGCGGGGCTGCACCCGTCGGGAATCTCGTACGTGGCAGATTCCGTGGATGCAGCGAAAGTGCCGCGGGAGTTGATGGGTTTTCGGACCATGTTCAACTCCTTTCATCACTTTGGTCCTGGCGCAGGACGTGATGTTCTGCAATGCGCCGTCGAAGCCCGGCAACCGATCGGGATCTTTGAGATTCCGGAACGCTCCCTCGCGACGATGATCCCGCTGTTGTTCACCCCACTGTACGTTGCAGTGGCGACGCCATTCATCCGCCCATTCCAGTGGCGGCGCTTTCTATGGACCTACGCGCTACCCCTCGTGCCTCTCACCTGTTGGTGGGACGGCCTTGTCTCCCAATTTCGCGCGTACACGGTCTCGGAATTGAAGGGACTGACCCGAGGATTCGGCTCCTATGACTGGGAAGCGGATCGGGTTCCCATCGGCGCAACGCCCGGACATCTCACGTACCTATTGGGAATCCCGAAGGGTCGCGCTTGTCGGTAGCAGAGTCGCTCCATACCGGTTCGTTTCGAAAACTGACCCAGGCCGTTTGTAGCTGAGTCACACTCAGGATTGTTCCTTATGATGGACGATGGTCTGCAGCTGCAGAACCGCCATCCACGCTGCCAGCAGCAGTAACAGCGGAGCCGTCAGCAGACCAGGGAAGTAGCCCCCTCGCGACAAGGCAAGGGCGGAGTGGCCGATGCCGTTGCCCAGCTCCAGAATGGTCCAGAACCAAACTAACCCGCGAGCTGCGTGCCAGCCTGAGCGTACGGGAACGGCCCAGCACCACAGACCGAACGTGACAAGGGCCGCGTTAACGACCAGGAAGCCCAGGGCGAGATCGTTGCTGACGATGCTGCTCACAAAACGAGCTGGGCCAAAGACCTCGTACAACTTGGCGACGTACTCCTCGATGGAGTGGGCGCCCTGGGCGAGAATCAGGAACAAGAAGACGAGCTGGCTTCTGTGTTCCACAAGATCTTTTGGGCCATGCTAGCGCTTGTGTCGCCGGGGAGCAACACAGCTCGCGAATATGCGTCCGGGCGCCAGAAATAATCCCGAGGTGAACGACCTTTGGATCACCGCCGTCGCTCCCGCTCGCGCCAGCGCCAGAATCGAATCAGTAGCCGCCCCATTGCGTTCGACATCCAGCGCGGCAGCGGTAGGAAAACCCAGAAGAACGAAAAGACGACGGCGAGGACGGCGAGAATGATAATCACTGCCGGCGCGTAAAAGGAAATCAGTGCCAGGGTCTGCATGTGAACTCTCCCGAGTTCACACGACCTTGCCATGCAGTTCCCGAGAAATGGAATGGCCCTTTGGACGTAGCGGCGCTGGTCGTCCCGAACGGAAGGCCTGCCTCGTTCCCCACGGCGCGCCGCTGGGAGCCAGGTCGGGAACACGGCCACTTGGCCGCTAAGAATGCCACTGAGGGCGCGACGCGCGGCAAGAAACGACGTTCTGCCCGCCTTGCCCGCGCAACGTTTCAGCGAAGAATGATTGCGCCCGCGAGCTTCTGACAAACGGGTTATGCCGAACGGTTCTAGTTTTGGCGACGCCGAAACTGGCCAGGAATCAAATGTTTAGGGCCAGATGTGTTCCGAACATGTACCTTTTCGGCACCTTATCAGCGCAAAACACACCGGAAATCGCCCCATGGTTGCTGCCTTCACGTGGCACGATAGCGTGCCGAGGGCAGGTCGGGGGAGCCGCGTCCGACGCTTCGCGCACAGGGCGCGCGAGCGACCCGGGTTGAGGAATACGGCCACCTTGCCGCCCGGAACGCCACTGAGGGCGCGTGTCGCCCAAGAAACGGCATTCCGTGCGGTTTTGCGCCGGAACATTTGGCCAAAGATTGATTTGGGGTTAAAAGGCCGCCCCGTCAGTGACGTGACGGGTCCGTGACTGGGCCGTGGCCGGCGGTTGAAGTATTGCGAGCATCATAGAAACCATCAGCACCACACGAGAAACCTCCAAGAAAGGGTGCATAGTTTGCCTTCGCGTTAGAAGTCCTGCGCCGTGGGCCGGCTCTGAACTAGCGGCCCGTGCGACTTGCTTTCTGGGCCCCACAGAGCGTCCATGGAACTGTGGTTAATAGCTAAGAGAGGACCTACCCCATTGGACCCAAGCGTTGTTGCAACGGTTGAAAAGTCGCGCGGCCTAACGGTGGCCGCGTTAAAAAGAAAGTACCGAGAGCTGATCGGTGAAGAGAGCAGGTCTTCAAACAAACAGTTCCTGTTTCGGCGCATCGCCTGGCATCTGCAGGCCAAAGCCGAGGGTGATCTCAGCGAGCGAGCCCGCTGCCGCGTCGCCGCTATCGCCGACGATCAAGACCTGCGCACCCCCGGCCTGCAGGCTAGCGCGAACCAGCCGCCTGAGCCTACGCCAGGATCGATCGCTGGTTTGAATGGACCCCAACGGGATTATAGGTTGCCGAAGCCAGGCACTCTTCTGATGCGTCGTTTTCGGGGCCGCGAGATCCTGGTGAAGGTGCTCGATCAGGGCTTCGAGTGCCAGGGTCACCACTACGGTTCGCTCAGCGCGATTGCCCGGGAAGTGACCGGCACCCGCTGGAATGGTCTGCTGTTCTTTGGGCTCACCGAGCGCCGTCATGGATGAACGGCCAACTGACGGCAGACGCCGCGACAGCACCGCTCCCACGCGTGTACGCTGCGCCATTTACACCCGTAAGTCCACCGAAGAGGGGCTCGAACAAGCGTTTAATTCCTTGCACGCCCAGCGCGAGGCTGCTGAAGCTTACATCCAGAGTCAGAAACATGTGGGGTGGAGCCTGCTCGCCCAGCACTACGATGACGGCGGGTTCAGCGGCGGCAGCCTGGAGCGGCCTGGTTTACAACAACTGCTCATTGACATTGAAGCCCACCGAGTGGATTGTGTAGTCGTCTACAAGGTTGACCGCCTGAGCCGCTCGCTGCTGGACTTCGCTCGGCTTATGGACCGCTTCGACGAGCGTTCGATCAGCTTTGTATCGGTCACCCAGCAGTTCAACACCACGACGTCGCTGGGAAGGCTGACACTCAACATTCTGCTGTCGTTTGCGCAGTTCGAGCGCGAACTCATTAGCGAGCGCACTCGCGACAAGATGGCGGCTGCGCGACGAAAAGGTAAATGGGTGGGAGGGACACCGGTGCTCGGCTATGACGTCGACACCCACGGCGGCCGGCTCGTCGTCAACGACAAAGAAGCTTGCCAGGTAAGCCAGATTTTCGAGTTCTATCGAAAGCATCGCTCGCTGACAGCCTTGCTAGGGGAGGTGACGCGGCGTGGCTGGACCACCAAGGTATGGAAGTCCAAGCTAGGCGTGCGGCACCGGGGCCGGCCGTTCACCAAGGCCTCTCTACGGTTGTTACTCACCAATGCGGTCTACGCCGGCAAAGTGGATTACCGCGGTGTCGTTTACCAGGGCGAACACCCCGCCATTGTCGACGCCGAGCTATGGGCGACCATTCATGCCGAGCTTCACGATCGCCAGCGCACTCAGACTGAATCCGTTCGCACTCCCCAGAACGCGCTGCTCGCCGGGCTGCTGTTTTGCACCCGCTGTGATCGACCCATGGTAGCCACCTATTCCGACAGACGGAAACACCGCTACCGCTATTACGGCTGCCAGGGCGCCCGGCAAAAAGGCTGGCAGTCTTGTCCCACCAAGTCCGTGTCGGCGACTTTGATCGAGGACTCGGTGGTGTGTCAGCTTCGGGATCGGTTGCGGCTCGACCACATACGCGCCGAGCTCCGGATTCTAGATTCCGAGCTCCCTGCGTTTCTCCAAGGCGATGCCACAGCCCTGATTCAGCCCTTGGTAGAGAAGATCCACTACGACGGAACGACCGGGGGCGTGGCGATCCACCTGCGAGAAGGAGCTCTGATCGAGGTACCGCGATGATCATCCAATATAAGATTCCAAGCCGGCGTGGCGGAGTGCCCCCGGTATTCCGGAGCGAGCCCACCGACGAGCCGTTGGGGTGCCCACCGCGAGTAGCACGCCTGGTGGCGCTCGCACACAAACTCGAAGCGCTGGTTCGATCTGGAGCGGTGAAGGACTACGTCGAGCTGGCAAACTTGCGGCAGGTCTCGCCGGCGCGCGTCGCTCAGATCGTCGTACTTGCGCAACTCGCTCCCGACATCCAGGAATACCTCCTATTCTTGTCGGGCGAGCATTCCGGTCTGATCGGAGAGCGCCAGTTGCGTGAGATTGCTCGGGAACCCCGCTGGGACCGCCAGCGTGCGCGCTTCCGGCAGTTGCTCGGCCAGAGCTAAGTCGCCCCGCCGTTACGTGCCTTCCAGGCGGAGGACGCCACCAAGGCGGTGACCAAGAAAGCTAGGAAGTCCGCCAAAGATGCCACAAGTAACGCCGCGTCCTCCGACACAAACACAACCAACAAGCCGGTCGAAAAGACGTCCTCTGCCGATACAGCGCAGAGGGCCAAGTCTGCGCCGGCAAACACAGTTTCAGAATCAGAAATCTCGGCCGCCAAGGCTGACGGCAAAAGGCACCCGACATTCAGGAATACGTTCTGTTTCTCTCTTCTGAACATGCCGGCCTGATCTCGGAGCGCGAGTTGCGCGAGATCGCTCGGGAACCGCTGTGGGATCGCCAGCGCGCACTCTTTCAAGACGTGTTCCACCGTCGGCGCCGTGCCTGAACATATATATAAAAGGAAGATGCCAGAAGAAAGAACGAGCCGGGCGGTCCACCCGGCTCGGCCTCAAGGTGATAGGAGCGTCCTAACCTCGAATCAAATAGATGCGCTCGCCATCGCGCCGGAACGATTTCACACGCAGCCCCAGCTTTTTGTGCAGGTGGCCACTCAAGAAGCCCCGGATGCTGTGAGACTGCCAGCCGGTAGCTTTCATCAGTTGCTTTAAGCTGGCACCGGCAGGCCGTTTGAGCAGCGCCAACACTCGCGCAGTCTTGGTATTCTTATGGCCCGTGTGCCGTGGCTGTCGGATCTTGGTCTTGTCGCCGGCTTTGGGCTTAGGAGCTGCCTCGGCGGGCCCGAGCCGTTGGAGCGTTTTCCAGATCCGTGTGACGGCCGTCTTGCGGTCCGTGAACTTCTTGACCAGCTTTACACCCGCTAGGCTGTTCCAGATCTCGACCAGCCGACTAGCGGGCCACTGTTCCGCCAAGGCTCGAAACTGATCGAGGGAATCAAATCGCTCCACTCCCGGTACCGCGCCCGCCTCTTCGACCGAAGCGAAGACGCTGATGTTGTCGTCAGAATCGATAGAGAACGTCTTCATCGCGCCTCCTGTGGATTGCGAACCTCACCCGCAGGTTTCTTCGGTTGACAAGGAGGAGTGGGCCGGGACACCGGTTTCGGCTTCGGCTTCTGCTCGGGTTCCGGCCCGAGCCACAACAGCGCGAAGCGGAAGGGTACTGAACATTCGTGCATCATAAGTGATCTACCTTTCTGAGCCGCACAAAGCCCAACAGGGGCCATTGGCTCACGACATGGATCACTTCCATGAGAAGGCACAGTCAAGTCAAGACGCCGTGGCGGCTTTTCTTTGTTTTTTTGCAACAAGCGTAGTGTCGAGTTTTCTGTGTAAGCGATTCTCCAACGTCGACCGATTTTTCGGC
>Ga0210403_10006114_pt1 | contig 10131 bp, 11 predicted proteins | sample IncBWC19MmetaG_FD_150863 | JGI IMG/M metagenome (GOLD analysis project Ga0210403, IMG submission 150863) | Forest soil microbial communities from Barre Woods Harvard Forest LTER site, Petersham, Massachusetts, United States - Inc-BW-C-19-M | ecosystem: Environmental > Terrestrial > Soil >... | reverse complement strand
GAATCGTGATTTGATGGCGACTGGATTGCGGCTCAAGTTTTGCCCTAAGACCATGGACATATACGTCCAGCGTGTTGTCTTTCACGTCGGCCAGATAACCCCATGCCGCCTCAATGAGGTCTTCTCGAGTCGTGACCAAGCCCCTGCGGCGCATGAGCAGTTCAAGAAGGTCAAATTGTTTCCGCGTCAGGTGAATGGATCTCCCATTCCGCCTGACTGAGCGACGGCTCCGATCCAGAATGAGATCTCCCACCTGCAGTAAAGGGGGTGCGGTAGATTGTCCGCGTCTGGCAATCGCGTTCAGGCGTGCCAGGAGAATCTCCAACAGAAACGGCTTGACCAGGTAGTCGTCAGCGCCTAAATCAAATGCCTCAAGAATCTTGGGCACGGTATCCACTGCGGTCAACATCATAATCGCCGTCTTACAGCGTTTAGCCCGCACTCGTTCCAATACTGCAAGACCATCGATTCCAGGCAGAAGGATATCCAGTAGCGCAGCATCGTACCCTCCGCCGATTATCATCTCGGCAGCTTCCTGCCCATTGCCCGAGACAGACACTAAGTGTCCATGTTCACTGAGTCCGCGCTCAAGGAGTCTCGCGATTTTCCGATCATCTTCGATGACTAGGACATTCATAGCTAGTTCCAAGCTACGTCGCTCCCAGCTCCTAAATGATTAAGATTCGGTTACACAGTCCCTGAGTGCTTCTTTCAAGCGAATTGTGGCTAAGGTGGCAGATCTGATAGCGAAAGAATTTGATTCGGATCTTCTCGAGACGTGGCAAACTACCAACACTCAACGTGCTCCTGACAGACAAATCAAAGAGATCCAATGTCTAAGCAGCTAGTGCTGCTAATCTCTCCGGGCGGAGAATGTGGATCGAATTACCCCTGATCGCGATCAGCTTATCTCGTTGGAACTTCCCTAACGCGCGTGTCACTGTTTCGCGCGTTGTAGCCGTAAAGCTTGCAAGATCGTCATGGGTAAGAGCCATCGTAAACCGCATTTCAAGCTTGCCGCACCCTGCCACTCGCCCCCAATCAAGCAGAAGGCTGGCGAGTTTGCCAGACGCCGAACCGGACAACGCCATTCGTCGCGCCTCGGAAAATGCAGATTTATACTCTTCAGCGAGCAATTTGGCAGCATGCAAACTCGCCTCGCTGTGATGCTCGAGAAAGTCGAGGAAATCCATCCGACGGACAACGTTAGCGAAGGTCGGTTCAAGCGTTTCTGCTGAAACTTCGAAGCAAGATCCAGAGATAACTGCGCTAAGGCCGAGAACATCGCCCGGTGACGCAATCTTCAGATTCATCGTCCTCCCTACCCTGGAGGCGCAAGAGAGCTTGACGTGGCCGCTGCAGAGAACGAAGACCCGGTCGCCCGCGTCGTCTTCTCGGAAGAGGATCGCACCCTGGGGGAGCTTGATAATCGTGCCAATTGCGTCGTATTCAGCTAGCGCGATCGGGGAGAGATGACAGAACGTGCGGGACGAAAAGTACTGACAAGATGAGCCGTCAATACTTGGGACTCTTGGGGAGGCCATTCGATGCTCCTTCCTGAAAACCTACATGCGAATGCGAGTCGTACTCTATGGCGGGTACCGCCAACAGACGCACGCCTGCATTAGATTGATGAAAACAAGCGCTAATGGCGCTTGTCGATTTATCAAGCAGTTGGCCCGTTTGGCGTTTCAGATCGAACGATTGGTCCTTCCAGAACTAGCAGGCAAGTTGTGGAAGGTTTCTCGACGTTCGTGCTCTTGATGGCACTGAATCACACCGCAATCTTTTCATCAGATGGTTTCGAGGTGCCACAGGGTTGCTGCCCCATCCAGTAACGTGAGGAGCTAGATGTTAATGATCCCCCCTACGCTAGCTCCGGGGACTCTTGAACGCCGCCCCTTCTCCTCCAAACAGGCTGCTCCGAGCGCACTGCCGGACTACCATCACGCATTGTGTCTCCTCCGGCCGCAAAAGCCTGGCGTCCCCCATAGCCTGATCTGCCGGAAACTGGGCTGGATGAGTGGTTTGGCCTGTTCGCAACAGGCCGAGTACAGAAAACGTGATCACTGGCCCCCACCTCGCAGACATAACCCGGTCGGTGACCAACCGCATCTTGATTGGCAGCAATAACGTGCAAGCGGTTCGTCTGCCTTCAGGTTAGACTTAGTAAGGAGGGCAAGGCATAAGGAGGGCAAGGCCGATGGACGCGCTTACGCTGCACCGGATTCACTTCGCCTTTACCATCACCTACCACTATCTCTTCCCGCAGCTCACCATAGAGACGATCCGAGTTGGGATCCTTCCTCGCCTCGTGTGCCTATCTTTCAGCCATGCTCTGTGGAGCCGCAGCAGGTCTCTTCCCCGTTCTGCTGCCCTCCACAAGTTCCACAGGCCAGAGCATCACGATAGCCAACGCGCTTGCCGGTCCGCACACCCTTAGCGTCGGCCTGGTCTGGTGGATCTTCGGCATTATGCTCGCTCTCCTCTATTTCGCCACTGTCTATTGGCTCTTCCGCGGTAAAGTCGCACAACACGCCGATACCTATGGGCACTAACGGTCGAGTGTCAGGCACTTAGCTTATTCAAATTTGGACTGCCGGCATTGCGGTGGAGGAAGGCGTCTGCTGAACGCGACGAACTGGAGGTGGAATAGTCCTTGCCGTACAGCGCAAGGTCCTCTAGCGCATCGATCAGAAGACTGGAGTCGTTGAGGCTCCCAGCGCGAATCAACTTCAATCCCAGATTCCTTGCTGTCTCCTGGAACGCGATGTCGATGTCGTAGAGGACTTCAACGTGATCGCAGAGAAAGCCAACGGGCTGGATTACAACCGTTTCGTAACCATCGGCTTTCAGCTGCAACAAGCTATACTCGACGGTTGGACCGATCCACGGCCCGCCACTCATGCCCTGGCTCTGGAACGCAAAGTACCAGTCATCGGGGCTCAGGATATCCTTCAACTCCTCAGCGACCAATCGCGCAGTTTCAAAGCAGTCGTCCGCATAGCTATCGGGACCGTTCGCCAGGATCATCCCGTGGTATTCAACCGGGGCCTCGGAAGGTTCGACAGTGCGGGTCGGAACTGAGTGCGCCGTGAACAAAACGGCAACACGGTCGTGCCGTTTCGACCGGGCGGCGTTCAACGCTCCCTGCATCCTCTGCGCGAAGGCATTGATAAGCATGGGATGGTCCGCCCAACCTGCGACGAAGTCGACAGAGAACAATCCAGAAACCGCATTCTCGACTGCCCGTTTGAACAGACCAACGCTGGTCCGTGAGTTCTGAGGCGCCAGGCAAATCGCCCTTATTCTTTCGATGCCAGCCAACCTCATGTCATCGACGACGTCGCGGATGAACGGCTTCCAATTACGCATGCCGACATACACCGGGTAGCCCAGGCGCTCACGCAGACGGTCTGCTTGCCGCATCGTCCAGCGAGTCAGGTGCGGACCTGCAATTGAGGGTGTGTCACGGAGGCCAATTGCGGCGTATCGCTCCTGAAGCTCATGCACAACCTGTGGCGGAACACCGCGTCCACCGGTTACAAGCTTGAGGTACTCTTCCATCTCTCCGAGCACATCCGGAGTTCCGTGCGCGAGCAACAGGACCGCTTCTTTTGGGTTAGCTTGAATTTCCTTTTTCATCTCAATTCCCTTCACCACCAGATCGGTGCATACCGGTTACTGCATTCACATCTTCAATCGGCCTTTGGGGCCTGTTTCAAAATCCCGAGTATCTCCGGATCGTCCAGCTGTTGGGCAAGAGCGTCTACTGTCGCGCCGTTACTCACCAAGCAACTTGAGCATATCGCCTCAGCAAGCGTGGAGGTAGATTGCCTGGGCTATGGTTGATATTGCATTTTCCGAGTAGCTGTGAAAGCGCACCATTGACGTGGCTAGTGCGAGTTTCTATGCGTCTGGCTTTGCGACCGATTCTGCTACGGTTCGCAACCACTTCGTAAAAGCAGTCAATGTCTTGAATTTGGCGCTGCTCTTGAGACGCGCGTAACCAATGCGCCTCGACTGCTCCTTAGGCAGGGGCATGACAGCACAGCCATCAGCCTGGATCACCGCCATTCGCGGCGCGATCGTTATTCCGGCTCCCGAGGCTACCAGAGGAAATATGGATCCAAAGTGATCGGACTCGAAGACGGGTGCCATCTCCGCGCTACCTCGCCTGCAGGCGATAAGCATGTCGTCCCTCAAGCAATGACCTTCCTTCAAAAGGAGAAGCCGCTCGCCGGAAAGATCCAGTTTGGCGGGTTGTGCCTGACAAAGTGTGTGCCCCGTTGGAGCCACAAGAACAAGGGGCTCGCGTAATAATTCGCTGCAGACAAGATCGGGTTGCCGTAGAGGCAGGCTCACGATGATCACGTCGAGATCGCCCGCACGGAGCTTATCGACGAGGTTCGTTGTGACGTCTTCCGTCAGAATAATGTCGACCTCCGGAAACAGGGTCGAGAATTCGGGAAGGCGTGGTGCGAGTAGGTATGGAAGGACCGTCGGGATCACGCCAATGCGAAGCGGCCCACGGATGCCATCCTCCAGCTGCCGGACTTGCGACTCAGCGAACTGGGATCGGCTCAGTATTTCCTTTGCGTGGGAGTAGAAGATCTCACCGGCGTGCGTCAAGCGTACTGACCTGGCGAGCCGCACAAAGAGGGTCGATCCAACTGATTTTTCTAATCTGCGAATCTGCAGAGAGAGCGTCGGCTGAGCTATCCCTTCCTGCTCTGCAGCCTTTGTGAAGCTGCCATACCGAACGACCGAACAAAAGTACCTAAGCTGTTGAAGTTCCATGGCCATCTCTATGATAGCCGTCTTTGGAACTGGCGTAGTAGCGATTGAAAAGCTACGAGACTCTTGAGAGGAGGCTTACAGTTCCGGCCGAGCTATAGATTCCCTGCCTCGTGGATCGGATCCAAAATCATTATTCGACAACTGTCCTCTCCTCTCCCCTCAGGGGAAGGCAATGGAAAAACGGCTCCGCAACAGAGTGCTTGTTACGGAGCCAGGTGAATCACTTATACGGTTACGGGTATTGACTCTGCGCTAATTGTGCCTGCGAGGAAAGCTTCAAGAGCCATTGCAACACCTTCGCCGTAAGCCGGGTCCGCCTTGGTGCAGTTCGCAACATGGCGATCCCGGACTACTTTGGAGGCCGGACCGAGGGCCCGAGCCGTGTTCTCAAACAGACGCTGCTTTTCCTCCGCGCTGAACATCCGGAAGAGATTGCCAGGCTGTGAGTAGTAGTCGTGATCGTCCTCACGGAAATCAAACTTCTGAGCATCTCCGTTGATTGCCAATGGCGGCTCCGAGTAATCGGGCTGCTCTTGCCACTCGCCATGACGGTTCGGCTCGTAGCTGGTCGTGCCGCCATAGTTTCCGTCAACGCGCATCGCGCCGTCACGATGATAAGCATGGAACGGGCACTTGGGAGCGTTCACCGGAATCTGATAATGATTGACACCGAGGCGGTAGCGCTGCGTGTCGCCGTACGAGAACAGACGTCCTTGAAGCATCCGATCCGGCGAGAAGCCGACTCCGGGGATGATATTCGTCGGAGCAAAGGCAGCCTGCTCGACATCCGCGAAGAAGTTCTTGGGATTCCTGTTCAACTCCATGACGCCGACTTCGATCAGAGGATAGTCCGCGTGAGGCCAGACCTTCGTAAGATCGAACGGGTGGATGTGGTAGGTGTTCGCATCCTCCTCGTTCATGATCTGCACATACAGCTTCCAGCGGGGGAAGTCGCCCCTCTCGATGGCCTCGTACAGGTCGCGCTGGTGGGTCTCACGATCCTTACCAATAAGGGCTTCCGCTTCCTGATCCGTGAGGTTCTGGATGCCCTGCTGGGTCTTGAGGGTGAACTTCACCCAGAAACGCTTGTTCTCTGAGTTGATGAAGCTGTACGTATGGCTGCCAAATCCGTGCATATGACGGAAGGTGCGCGGGATTCCACGATCGCTCATGACAACGGTTACCTGGTGCAGAGCCTCGGGAAGGTTCGTCCAGAAGTCCCAGTTGCTGTCTGCGCTGCGCATGCCGGTTCGCGGATCGCGCTTGATAGCGTGGTTGAGGTCAGGGAACTTGAGAGGATCGCGAAGGAAAAAGACGGGAGTGTTATTTCCAACGAGGTCCCAGTTACCTTCCTCGGTATAGAACTTCATTGCAAAGCCGCGAATGTCGCGCTCGGCGTCGGCTGCACCACGCTCACCGGCGACAGTCGAGAAGCGAGTAAACATCGGGGTCACCTTGCCGATCCCGGAGAAGATCTTCGCCTTGGTGTACCTGGTGATATCGTGCGTCACGGTGAAGGTTCCGAAGGCGCCTGCGCCCTTGGCATGCATACGCCGCTCTGGAATCACCTCGCGGTCAAAGTGGGCCATCTTTTCGATCAGCCATACGTCCTCGAGTAAGGCCGGCCCGCGTTTGCCAGCGGTCTTTATATTCTGGTTGTCATCAACGGGAGCGCCGAACGCTGTTGTCAGTTTCTTCATGATTCTCCTCTGTTTCGTAGCTGGTTGTTGGTTAGGCCGCTCCCTCACTTCAGGCCGTAGCGGAAGTCCCGGGAACGGTTGCCATAGAGAGCGAATTTGCGAGCGGCGTTCTCTTCCCTTTTTGCGTCTGCTGTGCGCAGTTGCTCACCGAAACAACTTGAGCGTATCGCACCAGCAAGCGTGGAGGTAGATCGGCTGGGCTATGGTTGATATTGCATTTTCCGAATAGCTGCGAAAGCGGCGACACGATCATGACGGCCACTCCTGTCGGCGGCCGGATGCTTCTTCGGAGCCTCCAACGCGAGAGACTTCTTACACGGAGATCGCGATCTCTGAAGTTGAAGAAGTTTAAATCTCTCAGCACGAAATAACCGGCTGATAGGCACGGCGACGCCAAGCGCTTCGCCGTTGTCTGTTTCGAATCTCGCCATTGACTGCTCCAACTACCGCGCGTTATAATTTCTCCCCTCGGAGGAGGCTCACGCTCGCGAGTTCGGCGAGTTTCGGAACCGAGATTAAACTTTGTTGTTCCCGGGCATCATCTTCCGGGAGGCAGGTTCGGTTCGGCAAACTCCACTTACAAAGATATGAGCCATCTTTAGCCGGAGAGACGAACCGTCCCATCTGGACCGATCCCGATTACACAGGGTTTTAATTCCGTGGTTTTCTGAGGTGCCTGAAACCTTGGTCTATACCTCTTTCGTCAGTCGGCGACGAAAGAGCGGACGCTCAAAAGGGCTCCCTAAAAGCTAGTCATTGGCTATGAGGGATAAGCAGCTCTGTTTGGACGTGGCGCGATTAGCGACCCTTTACACGGCATTGAAAGAGGAGACGCACATGAAAGCAGCGACCTTACATCAACTGGCCAGGTCGGCTTTTGTTGCATTCACCGGACTGGCCATGACATTCACCCTTCCTGCAGAAATCCGTTCAAAGTCGCAGGAATTAATTGTCGTTCAGCCACAAGACCTGCCAGAAGGGGCGCGGACGCCCGGCAATTCGTTATTTCTACACTCAGACGGTTCCGGCGGCACCTATCTTTACATCGAGCAACAGCAGGGTGCGCGCCTCACAATCTTTGATGTTACAGACCCAAGCAAGATCAAATTGGCAGGGTCGGTCACGCTAAATGTTCCTGGAGTGTTCGACTTCGTTCGTCCGCTCGATGGTCATGCGGAACTTGTACGATTCCGCGACAACAAGGGAGTCGCTCTTCTCGATTTACACAAGCCGAAGACGCCAACGTTGCGAATGATCAGTGGTCTATCGGAGTCCGGCTCTACTCAGTCACTTGGTGAGACTGGCTTCATGATGATCAATGAGCCCTACAACTACGTGCGCGCCACTTCCCGGGATTATCAGGTGGTCGACATCTCCTCGCCCTCCGAGCCTGTGCTGCTGGCAACAGTTAAGGAGGTCAGGCACGAGGTAGTAAATTCCGATACCGGTACAACATTCCTGCTGGGTAGCGAAGGGTTGACGGTCGTTCGGCGTACCAGCGTCGAAAATGACTACAAAATACACCTGATGCAGATGAAAGCTAACTAAACCGCAGCGGGGGCTGCCATGCGCGGGAACCCGCCCCTATTACGAAATTTCGACTGGTCGCCATAGAACACACGTCGGTGTGCCAATCCGTGAACCGTCATGATCCTGTTAGGTAGAACAGGTTCTTCCGGAGTAACAGAATGGAACAAGACATAGCGATAACGAGGCGAGACCTGCTAAAGACCATGATTGCGTTCGGTGCTTGCGCGACGCTCTCGGGGTGCTCCAAAGGGTCACGGCTCGATCGTCTGACCAGTGTCGGAGTGCCAAACACCCTGGGGCAGGGGCCTGCCGATATGCGGACGTGGGCTCGCTATCCCGAGAAGGTTGACCTGATTATGCTCGCGGACAGGCCTCCGTTGCTGGAGACGCCATTGCGCTACTTCCTCCAGGACCTGATCCCGAACGATGCCTATTTCGTACGCTGGCATTACGCCGGCGTGCCGACTTATGTGGATCTACGCAGTTTCAAGCTGAACATTATCGGGGCCGTTGAACATCCCCTTCAGCTCTCCTTCAACGATCTGGTTACAAAGTTTGAACCAGTCAGCCACGTTGCATTCAGCCAGTGCTCCGGTAATTCACGCAGCTTCTTTCGTCCCCAGGTTCCCGGAGCGCAGTGGGCCAATGGAGCGATGGGTAACGCTCAGTACAAGGGAGTGCGACTGAAGGATGTGCTGAAGATGGCTGGTATATCGCGAGAGGCTGTCGAAGCGAGCTTCCGGGGACTGGACGTCCCTCCTCTGCAGAGTTCGCCCCATTTCGAGAAGCCCTTGACGATCGAACACGCAATGAGCGACGACGTCTTTATTGCCTACGAGATGAACGGCGCTCCCCTGCCGATGCTGAATGGCTTTCCCATCCGCCTGATTGTGCCGGGTTGGTTTGCCACGTATTGGGTCAAGTCACTGAGCCAGGTAACAATCCGCACTAAGCCGCTTGACAACTTCTGGGTGAACACCGCGTATCGGGTCCCTGCGACGCCCTATTATTCCGAGGACCCACAGCATCCGGACGAGCATACAACTCCCCTGACAACCTATCCAACACGATCGCTGTTTGTGACTCCAGATGGATCGACGAAGCTGCGCCGAGGTGAAAACACCATGATCGAAGGAGTTGCCGTGGACGATGGCGCAGGGATTCGTCGCGTCGAGATCTCCACCGACCAAGGACGCAGTTGGATAGATGCCCGCCTCGACACGGTGATCGATAAGTACTCATGGCGGCGATGGCGAATGGAATGGAGCCCCGCACAGCCCGGCACGTATAAGCTACAGTGCCGCGCGACCAACAACGAGGGCCAGACGCAGCCCGACAAGGAATGGAACCACGGCGGATATGCACGGGCTGTTGTCGAAACTCTCGAGGTGGAGGTCGTTTAGCCATGCAAACGCTCCGCGTACTTGCCGTCCTTCTTATTGTGGGACTAGGCATCCTGGTCTACGCTCTTTGGGGCCGCTCAGGGCGCGAGGCGCCGGTGGCAGTCGCGGCTCCTCCACCTCCTATTCCGGTCTCTCAACTCACCGAGATGCAGCCAATCAAAGACATTCAGTTGGAATATCATCAGCCGGATTTACCACCATATCCAGGGCATGACCAGTTCGTATCGCAATGTATTATTTGCCACTCTCCGCGCTACGTATTCAATCAACCTGCCTTTTCTCGAAAGACATGGACGGTCATCGTTCACAAGATGGTGAACGGTTACGGTGCACCGATCACGCCAAATCAGGAAAAAGAGATCGTCGGCTATCTCGTGAGTTGGCACGGAACGGAAGATGCAACTCCGACGCAGAACAGGAAGTAACTACCGATTGAAAAAAGACAATTGCGATCACCGTGGCGCAGGAGAATAACTTTGACAGACCTCTCGAACCGAACAACTGCAAGCGGTGCAACACAGAGCTATCACGATTCCAAGCCACTCCCACGGACAGAGTACGACCTGATCCGTTGGCATGGGCACGCAGCCTTGATCACCGTGCTGATCTCGGCGCTCTTTGGAATCCTAGTCGCCACGAAGTTCAACTTTCCTGCGTTCCTGGGCGGTCACGCATGGGAGACCTGGGGAAGACTCCGC
>Ga0210403_10006113_pt1 | contig 10132 bp, 8 predicted proteins | sample IncBWC19MmetaG_FD_150863 | JGI IMG/M metagenome (GOLD analysis project Ga0210403, IMG submission 150863) | Forest soil microbial communities from Barre Woods Harvard Forest LTER site, Petersham, Massachusetts, United States - Inc-BW-C-19-M | ecosystem: Environmental > Terrestrial > Soil >... | reverse complement strand
CGACGTTGGCGCTGCCGCCGGGCTCGGTCAAGGCGAATGCGGCCAGCGGTGCACCCTTGGTGGCAAGAAAGGGCTGCAGAAACCGCTGGCGCTGCTCTGGCGTGCCGCCAACCACCAGCGGCGTAAGCCCGAGCATTGTAGAGAGCATGGTGAGTGAGACGTTAGGATCGACGGTATAAAACTCCTCCGCCAGGATAGCGAGGTCAACCAGTCCGGCACAGTCACCGCCCACAGAGACGGGAATGCACTTTCGTAAAAAGCCTTCCGCCACCAGGCGTTCGTAGAACGGGCGTGTCGCGACAAAACGCTCGATCGGGCTCGGCAAATCGCGGGTCGCGACAGCCACTCCGGATAGGACATCTTTCGCAAATTGACGTGCTTCGCGCCGCAGGCGTTGTTGATTGTCGTTCAGGGTAAAATCAATCGGCATTTAAGCTCTCCAAACTGACAAAGGGTGCAAGCCCTATTCCAGCCTGCTAGGCGTTCGCCGCTTGCTGTTATTGGCCATACGTGGGAATCCAAATAATGCTCAAGCCCTGACCGAGGAGGTTCTGTCCTCGCATGTCATCGTAGTCAATATTTCAAGGGATCCATTACCACTTGCCGGCATGCGCCCCGCCATCGAGATGGACTACTTCACCGTTCAGAAACGGGGCGGATTCCATATAAAGCAGTAAGTCCGCAACCTCTTCTACCTCGGCCAATCGGTTGAGCGGACTTAGCTGCTTCAGGAATTCGTGCGTCTCGACCGGGTGCATGGGTGTATTCACGACGCCAGGAGCGATCGCGTTGAAACGGATACCCTCGGCCGCAAACTCGATTGCGAGCGAACGAGTGACCGACTCCAATCCACTCTTGGTGAGGTTCGCAAGGCTTGCTGGCAATACCCCGATAGGCTGGCTTACAAAGGATGTTGAAATGTTGACCACATGTCCGAATCTCTGAAGACGCATTTGTGCCACAGCGAGCTGAGAGACGTAAAAGAATCCGGCCAGGTTCGTTCCAACCGCTCGCTGGAAGTCTTCCGCAGTATATTCGGTAAACGGCTTCGGGATAAAAACACCTGCGTTGTTCACCAGCAGATCAACTCTCCCAAAGCTTTGGAGGGCCGTATCTACTACTCGCTGAGCCGTCTCCCGAATGCCGATATCGCCATCCACCAGTTTCAGATCGGCAGTGCTGTGGAGCGTCATAGCGGACGTAATCTTCCGGGAGTTCGCAACCACGCGATAACCCTTTTCGATGAGCCTCTTCACTATCTCAAGGCCGATCCCGCTCGACGCACCTGTGACGATAGCAGCCTTGGGTCTTCCAGAGAGCGCGACCTGCACCCGGCCGTCCGACGAAGCTGATCCTGATGTCATGATTGTCTTCTCCTTACGTAGTTACGACACATCAGAACTTCCTTTATTCCAAAGAATCAAAAGAGAATTAAACCTGAATGCGATTAGCCAAGGGAGATACCGATTGTTGCGTTCTCTTCGGGCGAGCCCATCCAGTAGTGATATTTGGCAGCTGCAACGAAGAGCTGCTGCATGTCCTCAGGCGACGGGGGTGCGGGCATCTGCCCAACCTCGAAGGGCTTCGCTATCGAGCGGAAGAAGTTGTAGAGTTCTTCTTGCGTCACGAGAAGTACAGTCGTCGGTGTCGAAGAGGTGTTCCGTAACGCGTGCTTCACGTTGCCGGGAATCGCGAGCACTCCCCCTGGTTGAGTGGTGGACCATCCCTGTGGCCGACCGCTCTCCCGATAGACCTCTAGCGATCCTTCAAGCACGTAGAAGACTTCAGGCTCAGTGTGGCTGTGAAGAGGGATCACAACTCCTGGGGGCAGGATGCCTTTGAAGAAGCTGACTTCATGTCCGGTCTCAGCAGGTGTGACTAAGAAATTTAACAGAACTCCAAACGTGTTGAATGTCTGACCCACGGATCTTGCGTTCGAATTATCTTCTTTGGTTGGCACTGAACGTCTCCTGTGGCCGAAGTGTCGGCCTCGTTTCTTGTATCGACGGCAGGCAAATGGGGTGTCAACATGTGCGATCACTTGTCTACTCGTTCGGCGATGATAGTCTTCGTTCCAGCATCACAACGCGATCAGGAGACCATGTCGGGGAGATTGAGTTGTGTCCGTATCTGCGGCGGCGGGCCGAATCCTTCGGGATTCTTCTTTAGGGAACCACCGATGGTCCTTATCCGCGCATTCCTTCACTTATCGCGCTGATGGTCACGTGCTCCGGCACGACATAGGCGACATGGCAGTTCTCGCAATATCGGCCGCCGATCTCGTCGGCGGAAGCAACAACACCGGACCATACCGAAGTTGCGGCTCCTTGAGGAACGGTCTTCCAGTGGAAGGGCGCTTTACCCTCCGCCGCCAGCTGCTTATTCATCTGGTCGATGATCCCCTGTACGCGACTCGGATCGATGTGGCGACCGAGTTCGGTATGGATGCCTCCGGGATGCACGGCCGCCGCGTGCACACCACGCTTACGGTGCCGCTCGTCGAAAGCAACACCGAAGAGGTACGCATTCTTAATTTGAATTCGTCCCCAGAGATTGAAGTGCCGAAATCGCGTCAGGGTCGCCAGGGCTGAGCTGAAGAACTCGCTCGTACAGCTTGACAGCCAGGTCTGGCCTGCCGCTCTTTTCATAAATCATGGCCAGATCGAATAGAGGCGTCGGATCGCTGGGATTAATTTTTGCGGCCTGATCAAATTGTAGAATGGCACCGCTTGCATCTCCAGTCTGGAACAGCAGAACACCTAAATCGCAGTATGCGTCGTCGTTGTCGGGGGCAAGAGAAATGGCGCGTTGGAATTGCGCTTTGGCAGCGTCGAACTCGCCAAGCGACTGCAGCGCAGTACCATAGTTGGTGACAGCCTTCACGTCATCGGGATTAAGCCGAAGCGCCTTCCGAAACATTTGGGAAGCCTCTTTCGCTCTTCCCAGGTTCAGGTCTACATTTCCGAGACCGGCAAGCGCCGGCTCGTAGTTCGGCTCTAGACCGACTGCCGTGTCATATTCACCGCCTGCTTGAGCGAAATGTTTGCGCCCTTCCAGGACGGCACCAAGGTTGTAATGCAGCTTCGCACTGCGAGGAGTAGCCTGCAAAGAATGCTCGTAGAGACGCGCTGCATCCGACCAGTCCGAGATTCGTGTCTCCAGTCGATAGACACCCCACAAGGCCCACGCGGCGATTAATCCGAGAACGAAGGGCCGCAAGCGGACTTGCGAATTCGCTCCGAGGACCACAACCAGCAAGACTAGACCCGGCGATGCGACGTATGTATAGCGCTCGGCCATACCTTGATAGATGAACACGAGGCCGCAAAACGGCAATAAGCCGATTCCCATCCATGCAAAACCAATTAGCGATTTCGGAACCTTCCGATGCACAACAATCAATACAGCAGAGGCGAGAGCCAGACACAGCCACGCGGCAAGCGCATGGCCGGACCATCCAGGCGGCGGGGTGTCAGTCGATCGTTCCACGCTCATGTGGATTGGAAGAACCATCCAGCCGAGATATTTCCAGAAAAACAGTCCAAAGGAAGCGATCGTCCCTTTTGCCGTGACTCCGGCTGCTCCCGCGGCATGTCTCAACCAAAAGTAAAGCAGAATCGTTATGACAGACACGCCGGAGAGCATCATGGCTGCTCTACTTTTGATTTGACGCTTTGCGATGATGAGCAGCAGCGTAAAACCAAAAATCAGTACACCCTCTTCATGAGAAAACAGCGCACAAAAAGCGGCTAGACAATAGCCAGCAAGATATTTCGCCACCGGACGAGACAGATACCATTCTGCAAACAACATCCCGAGGAACAGGAAGCAGGCGGCCAGGCAGTAGGTGCGACCGGAGATCCACGCGACCGCTTCCGAGTTAATGGGAAGACTTATCCAAAGTAACGATGCCAGTGCCGAAGATAGGAAGGAAACATCCAGCCGCCGCAGGAGCAGAAAAAGAAACAGACTGCTGAGCCAGTGCAACAGCACGTTGGTGAGATGGAATCCGACGGGGTTCAGTCCCCAAAGTTTTTCGTCGATGGCCAAGCTCAGCCAGAACAGAGGACGGTAGAAAGATCCTCCGCTCCCGCGAAGGTCGGAGGCAAACGATACAGGGGAATGAAAGTATTTCAGGCTCGTGGCGAGAGATGATAAAGACGGGTTCTGTACGACCTGGGGTCCATCATCATAGGATGCAAAACCCGCGGTAACGGCATGAGCATAGAGCACTGTTGTCCATAGAAGACTGGCCAAGACATAGGTCGCGACCGGATGAGAGCGGCACCATGGGGCCACTCGCACATAAAATCTCCTATTCATCAGCTTCCCAGTATTTAGAGAAGACAGATTCGGCTTCCGCAATCAGCTGAGTCATAATTTCGGTTGCCTCGGTAGAAGGACAAAGACTTGCGTTTTGACCCGCCCAGCGAACGCGCCCTGCGAAATCTGTCATTGATTGCTCTTCATTTTTGGCATTCATCTCAGCGCTCCTTGTCGCACGACGGTATTAGTAAACCGCATACGAAAAATGGACTCGTGTCTGTTTCTGTGGCTCTGGTCCGAATCCCTTGGAATTCTTCAAGCGAGGTCATGCAAACAGTGGATTGGCAAAGATCACAGAAGACCCAGATGCATTTGAGTGACCGGGTGCGACCTCTGGTGAACTTCGGATATGGACGTGCCTCCACTGCGCTAGACCAGAACGGTTCCACCATCGACCACACGTGTTTGGCCAGTCCCGAATCCTTCCTTCGTCAAGGACAAACAGGCCTGGGCTATGTCACGCGGCTCTGCAATGCCTTCCTGGCACGGAACTTGTGCTGACTGTAACCAGTGGCATGCGTTCAGTTATTGAAGGAAATCGACGAGTTACGCGTTCTGAAAGCACGGCAGGAATTGCACGCGTTTCACTTCTTGATGGCCTGGGATCCAAGGCTCAACACGGATCCGCCTCATTTGTGGCTCCGCGAAGCAATCCGATCAATAACAGCGGATTCTTAATAGCTAAGCCAACGTCACCTTGTCTTCAGAGCGGGTCTCCAAACCGCCAGTCGCGCCGTGGCGCAGAAATTCTTGCCGATATTCTGTGGGGCTGGCGCCGCATATCTTCCGGAACACCCGCGCAAAGTGCTGCTGCGTTTTGAAGCCGCAGGCCACCGCAACGTCCAGGACACGCGCCTCGGCGGCGCGCAGCATTTCCTTCGCGCGCTCGATTCTCTCGCGGACAACAAATTGATGCGGGCTCTGGCCGGTCGATTGACGAAACATCTGCGAGAAATGACCTGGGCTTAATCCCGCTGATTCCGCCATTTCGTCCAGCGTCAGCTCATCTTCCAGCTTGGTGCGCACCAACTCGCTAACCCTTCGCAGTCTTGCGGGAGCTAGTCCGCCTTGGTAGGTCCGCGCAGAATGGTGCGGCACTGTGTCAACATCGACCAGGTCCAAGTCCTGGTGAAGCCCTCCCTGAGATCGCGAATCCCATTCGCCTCGAATGAGATACTTTAGAGACGTCTCTACATGGCTGCGCAACAACAACCCAGCTTGTCTCGCGTGCCCCTTCTCGAGAACGTCGACGATGAGCTCGTGAGATTCAACGATTTCGTGCAAGTCTTTCGAGATCTTTCCGATCGCTGCACGAATTCGTAGATCGACAGCCAGCGTGTCCCACGCCCGAAGAAGCACGTCGTTCTGCGCGGCCTTTACGATGTCTCTATGAAACTCCACGTCGTGTTCTGCGCATGCGTCAAGGTCGCCATCAGCAACCGCTGCACGCATGGCTGCTAATTGATACTGGAGTTCGGCTGTGTAGCCTTTCAGCACCGTCGCTGCCGTTCGTCCGGCGATTTCTTCGATCTCGGCCCGTATCTGATAGGCCTCTTCCATCTCTGCCGGATTTGGAGACCGGACGATCACAGAAAGGTCCTCGGAAAGCGTAACCATTCCAAGGGTTTGAAATTCAGCAAAAACTTTCCACACGGTTTTCTCGTCCAATTCATACTCAGCTGCGATCTCACGCAATTGCAGCGTTTGGGTAGGCCGAAAGCGGCCGCTAAACAGCTCTCTCGCCAATCGGGCTTCACCCGACCCGGGTAGATGGCCCCTACCGGGCACGTCGACCACGACTTTCCTGTCTCTGTCCTTGACCAACATCATTCCCTCCTTCTTAAGCGGTTTCGGGGAAAGGCTCCCTGCCGCTCGCCCGGAATGTGCATCCCCTGAATCCGGGAATGGCGAATTGGAACCTGCGGTCCCGACCGTCCGGGCCCTACACTAAGAAACTTTTGGGAAAGCGTGGTGAACTTCCCGTCGGGATTATGTGGATTCTCTGTTCTGATGCTATGTCGCTGTAAATAAGTAATTTACGCGAGCATGATCGCGGATTTATCGGGGGGCGGAACACTTGTACCCATGTGGTCCTAGAACCACTCTAATCTTTGGGACGGAATACCCTCCGCTATCCCAACCATTCAGGTTCGGCAAAATGAAATCTTTCCACGTATTCCGCCTTGATACGGCTAACCAGTGCCTTTGGCGAGGGCAAGAGCGCGTGGCCATTCCCCCGAAACCCTACGACATGCTGCGTTACCTGGTCGAAAATCCCGACCGCCTGGTCACCCAGGACGAACTTCTCGAAAAGCTATGGCCCGAGACCTATGTCAACCCAGAATTGATCCGGAAATACATTCTGGATATCCGAAAAATCCTGGGTGACCGGCCAGATAAACCTGAATTCATCGAAACGGTGACCAAGCGAGGGTACCGGTTCATTGCGCCAGTTGTGGATGGGAGCGCCGCCGAACCGCGAGACTTGAATCAGTCGCAAACAACGTCAGAGCACACAATAGAAGAAAATGAGGAACACGAAGCGACCCTCTCGGAGCAGGAACGCTCGCCTGTCAGACGCAGTCTGTGGAAGTTTGTACTGATACCAGTGTTGGCGGTGACTGCAGTAGGGATAGCCCAAGAGTTCCGGCTCGCACGAAATGGGCCGAATGTTCCCTCGTCGAAAAATACATCCATAGCCGTGCTGCCCTTTGCCGACATGAGCCCGGCCAAAGACCAGGAGTACTTTTCGGACGGACTGTCAGAACAACTGATTCACGAACTCGCCAAAGTTTCAGGCCTCAAGGTAGTCGGCCGGTCGTCAGCCTTTCAGTTTAAAGGCAAGAATCAGGACTTACGCGAGGTAGGGCGGAAGCTCGGCGTGGCCAATGTTCTTGAGGGAAGCGTGCGCCGCGAGGGCAGCCATGTGCGCATCACCGCGGAACTGGTCAAGGCAGGCGATGGTTTTCAGCTTTGGTCGCAGACGTATGATCGGGAAATCAACGACATCTTCGCTGTGCAGGATGAAATCGCCCGGGCCGCGACCGAGGCGCTGCAGCTGAAGTTGCTGGGAACCAACGGCCAGCCCGTTGCTTCAACTTTGCGCAGCGCGAATCCGGAGGCATATCAGGCTTACCTCCAGGCCAATTACCTTTTAGCGCGTGGGCAGAGCAAAGAAGACCTCGGCAAGGCGCTCACTTATACGGATAAGGTTATTAAACTAGATAAAACATATGCACCGGCCTGGGCTTTGCGGGCGTCCGTGCAGACCCTGATGGCGGAGGATGGCATTATCGATGTTACAGAAGGCTTCCGAAGAGCCCGCAACGACGCTGAGAGGGCGATTGCGCTCGATCCTAACTCCGCCTCAGGCTACCTGGCGTTAGCTAGGACGCAAATCTTTCACGACTGGGATTGGGATACCGCCAACACCCACCTTACGAAAGCAGCTGCCTTAGAGCCGAGTAGCGCCGAGATCTTCCGCATCCGTTCAAGTCTATCCTTGCTATCGGGCAATCTCGACCAGGCAATCAAGCTATACGAACAGTCGGTCGCGCTCGACCCTCTTCGTAGCAATTCTTATTTGGGTCTGGGAAATCTGCTGTACCAGGCGGGCCGATACGATGAAGCCCAGGCCGCGCTACAAAAAGCTCTGGACCTGAACCCGCAGCTTCCCTTTGCCCATGCCGATCTGGGTAGGATTCTCATCGCGGAGGGAAGGCCGCGGCAGGCGCTCGCGGAAGTTGAGAAGGAACCAAGCGACGGGGAGAAACTCACGGACCAGGCATTAGTTTATCACGCGCTCGGCCGTGAACAGGATTCGCACGCTGTCCTCGCGGAGCTTATCGCGAAGCATGACACTGATTGGGCCTATCAAATCGCTGAGGTGTATGCGTTTCGCGGTGAGTCCGAAAAGGCGTTTGAATGGCTGGAGCGCGCGTACAAACAGCGAGACCCCGGGCTCACTCAGATCAAGAATGATCCACTACTGAAAATCCTGCGCCACGACCCAAGATACACCGAACTTCTCAAGAAAATGCGCCTGCCCACATAGAATAGCTGATTCTTTCGCCACACCAGGCACACTGACGGACCCGACATCGACTGCGACCCTCATCTTTGCATCATAGATGCCCGTTCGATGCATTTCTCTCCGGTTTCATAGATCTTTGTCTGGAAGAATTCCGAAAGATGCGGCACAGAACGACATATTCAGACACAACTCAATCTCCCCAACGTGGTTTCCTAGGCTGACAGCAAATCTATCTATTGCTTAGGGAGATATCCGATGACTACTGCATCTCAAAAAAAGAGAGTTACTCAGGCCGAATCCTCAAAGCCCTCGACCACAGAGTTCTGTCGATCAAACATAAGCCGAGACCCACCCGACTATAGCTCGCCTCAGTCAAACCCGTCCTCGAACTTCGGGGCAAAGAGGATTGCCAACACAAAACCGCTCATCGCCGCCTGAATCGACAGGTGGTGCGGATGCCCTTGCGGCGCGAAAAGCACTTCCAGCTCCTCGGAGCCGGCTTCCCAACCCCCGGCCAGGGAAGATCAGAACGGAGAACAGGAGGAATGGTCTTGCCAAATGACGGACAGAGAAAGAGGATTGTGGAGGTGGGCCGCAGCGGACAGCTCATTGCGTCAGGGCGCTCACGGCTAGCAAGAGAAATCTTCAGCGGCCGTTATCAGCCGGGACAGTCGGTGCAGCTGCGCGAAATCGCAGACCACTACGAATTGGATGACGAATCGGTCTTGAAGACCTTCGCTGAACTTCAAGCGCTCGGAATGGTTAATCTTATCGGAAACTCTTCGGCCATCATTCACTCCCCGAATCCGAAAGAGATGCAAGAGGCTTACCAGGTCCGGGCTGCTCTCGAAGAGATTGCCGGACGAACGGCAGCTCCGACCCTCAAAGGCAAGACCACCGCTCTCCAGAATGAGTTAAACGCTATGCGCGCGGCAGTCCGCGACGGCAATCTCGACGCTTATGCGGAACACGACGGGCGGTTCCACAGACAGATTCTCGCGGCCTCGGGGAATGACTTGCTGCTTCGGGTATGGGAAACACTAGGGTTTGATCTACGAATTCGCGCAGCGATCGGCAAAGTCCCGAAGGCCATGCCTGAAGTCGTTGAATCGCACCAGTCCATCGTGGATGCTCTCGAGAAAGGTCGTGGAACAGATGCTGGACTGCTGTTGCGCAATCATGTCGAAACTTTCCTGGAGTACCTCAGAAAATCGGAATCGGACTCGGGAGTTCACAGAGCGTTTCGCCAGGATTTGGAAGGAGCAAAGGACGTTCAGCAAGCGTTTTTTCCTTCGGAGAGTTTGTCGATTCCGTGTCTATCGTGCGCGACCTTTTATCGACCTGCTCGCGAGATCGGTGGCGATTACTACGACTTTCTTCCGTTGCTGGAGGGGCGATGGGGCATCGCGATCGGTGATGTCTCTGGCAAGGGAATCGGTGCGGCGCTGATCATGGCAAGTCTGCAGGCTTCACTTCGGGCCCAAGCTTTGCATCCACATCTGGACCTTTCGGCGCTCGTTGGAGACGTCAATCGGCTGGTTTTCGAGTCCTCACCCACAAACTTCTTCGCCTCGCTTTTCTACGCGGAATATGAACCTGCGACGCGAGTATTAAAATATGTGAACGCGGGCCATAATCCTCCCATCGTCGTGCGTACGTCGAATGGATCTTCCAAATTGTTCCACCTGAAGTCTGTGGGCATGCCCATAGGCATCGCTGCAGACTCCCGGTTTCCGTCCAGGACATTTCAGCTTGAAATCGATGACGTCCTAG
>Ga0210403_10006112_pt1 | contig 10133 bp, 13 predicted proteins | sample IncBWC19MmetaG_FD_150863 | JGI IMG/M metagenome (GOLD analysis project Ga0210403, IMG submission 150863) | Forest soil microbial communities from Barre Woods Harvard Forest LTER site, Petersham, Massachusetts, United States - Inc-BW-C-19-M | ecosystem: Environmental > Terrestrial > Soil >... | reverse complement strand
CCGAGCCCGGGGGCGCCCGCGCAGGCTTGGCGGGCGTGGGCGGAGAGCCAGTTCGACGAACTCCGAAACGACGTGCAGAGCGGCAGACTTCCGCAGGTTTCCTGGATCATGTCGCCGGCCGGTTATACCGAACACTCGGATTTCCCGATCAACTACGGCGCCTGGTACATCTCGCAGGTCTTGGACATCCTGGTAGGCAACTCCGACGTGTTCAGCAAGACCGTACTCATCCTCAACTACGACGAGGCCGACGGGAGCTTCGACCACATCGTGCCCCCGACACCGCCGGCAACACCGGCGAATGGCACGTCGACGGTCAGCATCGAAAATGAGATCGTCACGACGTCGGTCCCGAACGGCCCGATCGGACTCGGCACGCGCGTTCCGTTCGTTGTGATCTCACCCTGGAGCAAGGGCGGCTTCGTCAATTCGCAGGTCTTCGATCACACCTCGTTGGTCCAGTTCATCGAGAAGCGCTTCGGTGTCTTTGAGCGCAACATCTCCCCGTGGCGCCGTGCGGTGGCGGGTGATCTGACGTCGGTATTCAACTTTGCCAACCCGAACGATGCTCCCGCCAATCTACCGGCCACTGATGGCTTTCTGCCACCGCCGGCCGAACTTGCGGGCGGAAACACCAGCACCTTCCATCCCACTTTGAATAGCGTAATCCTCGGCGTGCCGGCTCAGGAAAAAGGCATTCGGCCGGCACGTGCCTTGCCGTACGAGTTGGATGCTCAGGCATCGATCAATGCTTCGAACAGCACGGTAGTCCTGGCGTTCCTCAACACGGGCCGCGCGACGGCGGTGTTTCATGTCCGCTCTGGCAACCCCGCCGATCCAGTGCGCTATTACACCGTGGAACCGGGCAAGACGCTAGCCGGTGCGTGGAATGTCGCCTCTACCTATAATTTGTTTGTTTACGGCCCCAATGGCTTCGTGCGTTATTTCAGTGGCAGGATCGGAGCCGGCGCCGCAGTTCTCGAGATTGACTTGAGCTATGGCAGCGAAGGTGGCCGTGCCACGATCCAGTGGAAACTCTCTAATGACGCGGCCGACCAAGCCGAAATCAGCGTACTCGATGCCTATACCGGCAACCTTAGCACGCGGTCTCTCCATACCCACGCGACGTTTGTTAACAAGTTAGTGCTGGATCAGTTCCATGGCTGGTACGACCTCATCGTCACAGTGGCCGGAGACCCGACTTTCAAATACCGGCTTGCGGGTCATGTCGAAACCGGAGAGGACAGCTTCTCGGACCCCGCTCTCGGAGGCCTGGTCACCCTCAAGGGCTGATCGGTGTCATTGCGCCCTCTATTTACTGAGACACCACACCGGTCGTGCGCGGCGTATGCAATGTAAACTTCCGGTCGAACGAGCGTTAAGCCGTCGTGCTGAGGAAAGCGGACCTTAACAATCTCGCGTAATGATTCGCAGAGATTCATCGCAGCTTCCTTGGTTGCAAAGGTGTCACTTCATACTCGGCAGGCGACGCATCGACGTTGCGTTGTCTGCTAGCCGAAGGTGAACGAAAAGGCTTCGATGCCCGGATCAAGGAATTCAATCTCGAAGGTCACGTCTTTGATCGGCCCCTTCTGCCGGACGAGCTGATACATCCGGGGTCGTCGAACCTCGCCTGTGCCATCGGCGGCGGAATCGGATCCATGACCGTCGCCAGGCGCGGCGCCATTCACCTTTACTTTGAAGCGAACCGGCGTCCCGTTCTTCGACGGGCCCAACACCATATGAAGGTCTCGGCTGTGGAACCGGAATACAATCTTGCCCGGCGCCGATTCGAGCGTGCCGCGTTCGGCACCGATGTTCCAAGATCCGCCGAGTCCCCATTGATTTAGCTCAGGTCGCGCCGGTGGGCTGTAGATCCTGCGTGAGTCGCGCGCAATCCGCTCCGTCGAAGCGAAGTTTTCCGCGCGGGCATAGCCCACATAGGTTTCGGGCGATTGCACATCGTTGCTCGGTGGCGCCTCTGGGCCTTCGGCCTTGATATGCACGACACTTTCGTCCAGACCAGTGGCTCCATTCTCTATGAGAAGCGTCTTGATGACGCTCTCGGACTTCTCATAGTCGCCTTCGCCGAAATGGTGATAACGAATTCGCCCCTTTCCATCAATGAAGTAGTCTGCGGGCCAATATTCGTTGCGGAAGCTGGCCCAGATCGAATGATTACTATCGATCGGGATTGGGTAAGTGACGTTTAATTCAGACACAGCGGCTTTCACATTCGTTGGATTTCTCTCGAAACCAAACTCCGGCGCATGAACGCCGATCACCACCAGGCCGGCATCCTTATACTTTGCCGCCCAGGCCTTCATGTAGGGCAGCTCTCGCAGACTGTTGATGCACGAGTACGTCCAGAAGTTGACTAGAACCACGTTGCTACGCAACGCTTTGCTGCTCAACGGAGCAGAGTTGACCCAAGCCACTGCGCCATCCAACTCGGGTATTCGCCCTTCGTCGCCTATTCCTGAGTCAAACGCGACGACTCCACCAATGAGAGCCGTCACCGTAATCCAAAAAGCAACTTTCTTCATAAAAACTCCGATCTGCTCTGATTTGTCTATATCAAGGTGCATACCGGGTGAAGATAAGGTCGCGAGCTTTGGCCTGGTTGTGGCAGGGGAAGCAGGTCTTCATAAACGCCTCGTCGCCAGGTTTGCCGTCTTTGAAGTGAGCGAACCCCCAGCCGCCCGTCGTGGCGTACTTTTTCGAATCCTTGACCATAAACTGAATGTTCGTGGGGACGCCGGCAACGAAAGATTGGGACCGGCCAAAGACCTTGTTGTTTTCGTCCGATGGGAGGTGGCTGTAGTGCAACGCCGCGATGATGGTGCCGTCGGGGTATGGGAGCTTCCCCTCGCGGTAGGCATTGATCGCTACATCGTTACCTAAAACGGCTCCAAGACTATTAAGGTTGCCCTCTTCGTGGGCCACAGAGATCAACCTCCAGTCGCGGTATCCCGGGGGAATTTTGGTTACGAAGATTGGCGCGGCCTCTCCGTTCGTCTGTCCATATGCGGCACCGATATAGGCGACTGCGCCGGTCATCGCGGCAACTGCAACAATCGCGAAAACAATCCCTTTCATAACGTACCTCCTTCAAATGTGCCAATCGAACCAGTGTTCATTGCGGCAACTCTTGGCCGGCGTGCTCGGCCACCATGTACGCAGCGTACCAGTCGGGCCAGTTCGCATCGTGCTGGCCGATACGCTTTTCGTGCTCACTGTGGGCGGACGCCGCACGCCGAAGGGCGCTCGCCAGATCGTTGACAGAAGCAGACGCGGTCTCGGCGCGGTCGACCTCCGCGACCGGGATGACTACTTCGAGCTTCATGCCAATTCTCGCGACGTTCGAGCCACTGATGATGTCTTCTTCCAATTGAGTCATCGTTGTTTCCTTGCTCAACCCTCTGGCTCTAATGAACTCTCCAGTCTATGGTGCGCTATTGCGAAATCGACTGCATCACACGATGCGGTGTTTCCGCATCACGCTCAAAGGGGTGCTCCCGATACCTCAGAAGAGGTACGCAACACAACCCGCCTCAGAGATCATTTCCAACCCAGCCACCACGAGGAAGGCACCTGATTGGCCACGCCAAATCGGATTGAAAACAAAGGTAATCGACTGTCGAAAGTCGTCCCGTCGACATTGGAAATCCTCCTATTTCAATTCGACCAATATCCATCGATCAACGGGCTGCCTTCGCCGGTGCCGCGGATGCGACATCGGTCTCAGTTTCGTGATAGCGCATTTGTTCGAGATCGGCGATCAATCCAGGTCCGGTCGGGCGCCATGCCAGCTGTTCCTGGGTGAGCGCGCCTGAGGCCGGGAGGTCTCGACCGGCGAATGCGGCGAGCCATCCGAAATGGTTAGGTGCCTCTTCCGGGGATACGGAAATCACCCGTACCTTCAGACCGCGGCCGATGACTTCGGCAATCTCGCGCATAGGCACACCCTCTTCGGCCACTGCGTGATACCGCGCGCCTGTTTCCAGATTTTCCAACGCCAGCCTGTAGAGACGAGCCGCGTCGAGGACGTGCACCGCCGGCCAGCGGTTGCGTCCGTCGCCAATATAAGCGGACACGCCTTGCTGTCGAGCGATTTCAATTGCATAAGTGACGAGCCCTTGCTTGAAGGTGTTGTGAACCTGCGGAAGGCGCATCACCCCCACACGCACGCCCTTTGCCGCGAACGCAGCCGCCGCCTGCTCCGAAGCCACCCGTGGAATCGCGTGGGAACTTTCCGGCGCATCCTGTTCGGTCGCAGGGCGGGCCTCAGCACTGTTTGCCAAGGCCGTCCCCGAGGTGACGAGCAATGGGCGTCCGGAGCCGGCAAGCGCCGAGCCCAAGGCCTCGATGGCGCGCCTGTCTACCTCGCAAACTTCCTGGAATTTCGAGAAATCGTGAATGAAGGCCGTGTGGATCACGCCGTCCGACTGCTCCGCGCCCTTGCGCAGGCTTTCGAAGTCGCTAAGATCGCCGCGATGCACCTGGGCGCCCGCGGCCGTAAGCGATTTGGCGCCGGCATCCGAGCGCGTGAGGCCCAGCACCTGATGGCCCACGTTAATGAGCTCTGGAACAATGGCGGAACCGATAAAGCCGGTAGCTCCAGTCACAAAGATACGCATTTCTTTTCCTCCCCTGACGGCATCTCTTGCTCAGCCGTCACGAATCTGATAAAACGGAGTTAGTCTCCGTATAAATATATTACCGGAGAGTGTCTCCGGTTGCAAGTTTTTTTTGGAATGGCCACGAAACCTTCACAATCTAAAACCCGAAAGCCCCGCACTGATGCGCAGCGGAACCGGGAGCGCATTCTGGAAGTGGCAAAACGGGCGTTCTCTCAGTCCGGTGTAAACGCCAGCCTGGACGAAGTCGCCAAAGAGGCAGGTGTCGGGCCTGGAACCTTGTATCGCCACTTTCCGACGCGCGAAGACCTGCTGGAGGCCGTGTATCGGACAGAGGTCGAAAAGCTGGCCGCGGCAGAACGGAAGTTTGCCGAGACCCTACCTCCGGTGGAAGCCTTGCGAGCCTGGATGCTGTTGTTCGTCGACTACATCGCCGCGAAACAGATTATCGCGCCTGTGCTCAATGCGCTGGTGGGCGATCCGAAAAAGGTGTTCGAAGCGTCCTACGGCCAGATTTGGGAAGCGATTCGCGCCCTCGTGCAGCGGGCGATCCAGAGCGGCGATATACGGAAGGACCTCGATCCAATCGATCTTCTTCGGGCTCTCATCGGCGTCGCCAACGTGTCGACCAGCCCTGACTGGCAGCAAAGCGCCAGGAGACTTGTCGATATCCTGATCACCGGTTCGCGGCCTGGTTGATACTAGGGATGCTCTAGTGCTGTCAAGCAACCCCGAAGCTTCGCCTGTAGGAGACGGGCGACGTCCCCACAATTCCTCCGAAATGCTCGCGTAACACGGACGCCGAGCCGAATCCGGAGTGCAACGCTACCTCCTCAACGGACAAACGCGTCGTTTCCAGGAGCTGCTGTGCTCGGCGGACACGCGCTGCAGCAACCCAGTTAGCCGGCGTTGCGCCCACTCGCTCTGCAAATCGCCGGCTCAGAGTTCTGGGACTCATGGCCGCCTGTCGAGCTATCACGGGCAGCGACAGCTCTTTGTGGAGGTTCTTCTCGATCCAAAGCAATAGAGTTCCCATCGCGGTCTTGTCATTCACAGTCGGGGCATCATGAACGATGAACTGGGCCTGCCCTCCGGCGCGTTCGAGCGGCATAACCGCGAGCCGGGCCGTGCGGGCGGCTACCTCCGCGCCAAAATCGCGCCGAACAATGTGAAGACACAAATCCATGCCGGCTGCGGCGCCCGCTGAAGTCAGAATCTTGCCGTTGTCCACGTAAAGGACGTCCGGGTTCACGTCAATTTCCGGATAGCGGTGAGCCAGTTCCTCGGCGGCCAGCCAATGCGTGGTCGCACTGAGACCGTTCAGAGCTCCTGTGCGAGCAAGGACGAATGCGCCCGTGCAAATTGAAGCCACCCGCGTTCCCCGTGCGATGGCACGTCGGAGCGCGCGAATCAATTCCTCAGGCAGGCAACGATCGACCGGATTGATGCCAGGCACGATGATCGTGTTGGCGTGCCGCAGTGTCACGAGAGACCAGGGCGCCTCAAAGCCAAGATGCTCAGAGGCTATTCTCCCTCGGCATCCGCAAACCCGAACGTCGTATTGACGATTTCCATTAGAATCGCGGACCAGCCCAAAAACGTCGCAAGGAGCGGCGAGATCCCCCAAAACCACCCCGTCGAAGGCCAGAACCGCCACCAGATGTCTTCGCCGTGTATGTGCGGCACGGGTTGGCGCAAATCCTGCGAGTATTGTCTTTTTAGCCACTGGCTCGATTGTCGCGCATTTCCTACGATTGAATCCAGAGGAGATTTTATGTCTGCTTCACACAATCTGGTCTTCGCCGACCATTTTGGGCCAGTCATTGCAGCGTTACTGTTTGTGTTGATCATGTCGCGCGTTCCAGAGCCGGCGCGCCGCAGTTTCAACGCGATCCTCGTTGCTGGAACTTGCAGTGCCTATCTCGGCGGAGGATTCGGGATCTGGGAGTTGGCTTACCCGTTCCTGGCAACACCAGTTGTCTACGCGGGACTTCGATCGTACCGGTTCAGCGGAATTGCGTGGCTGATGCACGCCGCCTGGGATCTAGCGCACCATTTGTGGGGTAACCCGATTTGGACGTTCATGCCTACGTCCTCCTGGGGCTGCATGATCTTCGACGCGGTCATCGCAATCTGGTTCCTGGCAGGCGCGCCAGCGCTAATCCAGCACATCTGGCCGTCAGGCGTTCGGGCATATTCTCCCATCGACCGAAAGCGGCCCTCATAGTCGCGTTCGACGAAGGCCCTGGGCTCGGTTAGAGCGCGGACTTCAGCGGGGCGGCGAAAGCGAGGAACACGCAATCTTCGCTGAAGATTTCGTCAATCGCCGCGCGCCGACGCGCCGAGCCGTTCTCACCGAAGACGTCGTGAAGATTGCGGGTCAGCAAGGTCGAGATGCTGTAGGACATGGCCCTTGTTTCTCCTCTTTGGACCGTGTGCCGCTTCCGCTAATGTATATCAGGCGGCCTAAACCTCACTCTGGTTGCGGACCTCAACCGACGGTTATCCGACGCCGCGGGGGGAATGACAACTCCCTGCAGCCGTTCAACTCTGCTCCATCAGCGCGGCGGCGCGCTTGCCGACTTTCTTAAGTGCCGTTTCTAGGCCACGAAGCTCCTCCGGCCTCAGTTCAGAGAACACTCTCTTCATCTGCCCGGAATGCTTTCGAAAGGCTGAATCAATGAGGGCCTTGCCGCGTGCCGAGAGGGCCACGATCCGAACGCGCCGGTCTTGGGTGCTCTCGACCCGGCTGACCAGGCCTTTCGCAACGAGACGGTCCACAGCGATACTGATCGAGCCTGGGGTCAGATCGACGATTGGCCCTATCGTATTGACGGGCAAAGGCCCTTTGTGCAGCAGGACTTCCAGCACGCCGAAATCCGAGAGGCCGAGCCCGGTCTCTTCAATACCAGCGGCTGCGTACCTTGTCAGGGCGCGCATCGCCTTCATCATTACTAGCCAAACGTGGTCCGCTCCTTGAATGCCTCGGTTCATAAAAACCTGAATCTCTCAGAAGTATACATCATCAAGTGTATTGACATCAATATAAGTGGAACGCCATGTAATGGCTGCCAATCGAAAAGGAGAACCCGGTTATGAGAACCGTTTCCGCAATCGCCCGATACCTGGCAGGTGTAATCTTCCTTGTTTTCGGCCTGAACGGCTTCCTGAACTTTATTCCCCTTCCCCCGCCGGGGGGCATTGCGGGACAGTTCATGGGTGCCCTGTACGCCTCGCATTACCTGTGGGTGATCTTCGCGTTTCAGGTCGTCGCAGCAGTACTTCTGCTAATCAACCGTTACGTGCCGTTGGCGGTGGCTGTGCTGGCGCCGGTGATCGTCAACATTCTTTCTTTCCACGCTTTGATGGCTCCGAGCGGCCTTCCGCTGGCCCTGTTCGTGGCTGTACTGTGGGTGGTGATCTTCGTGGACGTCCGACTGGCCTTTGCCGGGTTGTTCCAGTCGCGCTTGCGCCACGGGCCTGAGGAGGTCATGGCGAGCAATCTGATTTCTGCATCGCCGAAGGCTGTCGTCCGGCGGTACATACCGAAGTTCCACGGCCCCGCGCCGAAGTCCGTCGCAGAGGGCGTGGAATGAGGGCCGAACGTCCGTGGCAGCCAACCGTATAACGCCGGCGTGCGCGAGAACCGCACGGACCTCCACGAGGTAGAATGGACGAGTTGCAATATTGAGGCTTTGTTTTACCGGAATCGTGGCGATCGACCGAAGAAGCGCCCTCATTGAAGGACCGTGTTGGTGGAGGACGCTGAACACATCGTGAACGAATGGAGCACGTTCTTAGCGACTGGAGAACATTCCGCGAGCAACAAAAGGATCTCCGGCAGTTTCTGGGCCTCGCGCCCCGGCAAGCCTGTGTACTTGGGCTTGAAGGAAGCCCGATAAACTCCAATTGCCTTAGCGCTCGAGTACTTCGGCGTCGACATCGACCAATCGCGAGCGGGACAGTTTCGAGTTCACTTGCCTACCCGTGATTCGTCGGCGCGACTTTCCTCCTATCTCCAGCCACCGAAGAGAGGTGATATATGGCAAGGAACGAACATTCAGCACAGCTCGCGGGCGGCGATCTCGGCGGGCAGAATCATGTCTGCGCTTTCTTCAACACGATCGACGAGGAGCACAGAGTGCTTCGCTCGTTCTTCAAAGATGGGTTCGATCATGGCGAAAAGGCTATCCACATCGTGGAATCCGAGAATCGGGAAGAGTATCTGAAGGGGCTCGCAGAGGCAGGCATAAATGTGCAGGAGGTGATGGAGACTGGCCGCCTGGAGGTGCTGCCGTGGACCGATATGTATGTGCGCAACCACCGGTTCGATCAGGATGCGATGCTGGCTTCAGTCGAAAGCCTAATCCAATCGGGCGCGGCTGCCGGCTACGCGCGTACTCGGTTGGTGGGACATCATATGAATTGGCTATTTCTTGATAAACCAGCCGTGAACAACTTGCTGGAATACGAGGCACGCCTCAATGGGGTCCTCTCCAAATACAACGATCTTGTGATCTGTAACTACGATTTATCCAAATTTGGCGCCAGTGTGGCGATAGACATCATGCGGACGCACCCGCTGGTAATTATCGGTGGGTTACTGCGGGAGAACCCGTTTTTCGTTCCTCCCGACCAGTTCCTCGAGGAGATGCGTCAAAGACGGGCTCGCAATACTGAAGTATAGGCGAAAATGACGGTCGATCATTCAGCTGAAATCCTCCGCCTGCGAGCGACGGTCAGGGATCTCTTGGCGCTTTCGAGCATACCGGAAGTGTGGGTGGGAAGAGAACCGCCCGCCATAGCCGCCGAGCTCGCCGACGTGATGATCCAATCGCTGCAGCTGGATTTCGCCTTTGTCCGTTTGTGCGACCTCACAGGATGCCAGGCTGTCGAGGTAATGAGGGGGGACTCTTGGAAGGAATTTCCGGAGTGGCTGCAACAGCGCGTCGCTGTATGCGGCCAAATTTCCCGGAAGGAAATCGTGACAAACATCGGCGGCGTCGAGGCATTCTGCTGTGGCATCGTGATGCCTATCGGCGTAAACGGCCAACGCGGTTTCGTTGCTGCAGCGTGTGGTCGCTCAGATTTTCCCAGCCGGATTGACCAGCAGCTGCTTTCTGTGGCTGCAAACAGCGCCGCGACAGCGGTTCGGAACGCACACCTTATCAACAAGCTGCGCAGTGCCCAAGAAGCGTTGCGCCAGAATGAGCAAGAGCTTCGCAAGGCCCGCGACGAATTAGAAATCAGAGTGGCGGAACGAACCGCTGAATTACAGCGGAGCGAGTTCTATCTTTCAGAGGGGCAGCGTCTGGGTCACACGGGTAGCTGGGCATTCAATACGTCGGGATTTTTCGATCATTGGTCCCAGGAGCTATTTCAAATCCACGGACTCGATCCGAGAGGCAAGGCGCCAACAAAGGAAGAGTATTTGGCCCTGGTGCATCCGGAAGATCGGGAATTCGTCGAGCAACAGATTCAAGAGATGTTGGC
>Ga0210403_10006110_pt1 | contig 10134 bp, 7 predicted proteins | sample IncBWC19MmetaG_FD_150863 | JGI IMG/M metagenome (GOLD analysis project Ga0210403, IMG submission 150863) | Forest soil microbial communities from Barre Woods Harvard Forest LTER site, Petersham, Massachusetts, United States - Inc-BW-C-19-M | ecosystem: Environmental > Terrestrial > Soil >... | reverse complement strand
AAATTGGCTACCTGTCATTCAGACTCAATCGTCCGCATTCTCGCGAACTGCTCTCGAGATCATCTACGTCTTGGACTCAGGCACATATAAAAAAAGCGCCTTGATCCACTACAACGCTACAAGCCACATCAATCCGGGTGGTTCTCGCAATTTGGATCTGCTACGGCAGGAAATCTGAAGTACTACAAGTGCTACAGAGCGACAAGGCCGCACCCGAAAAATTGAAAACACGACCAGCAGGTCCTGATTGCCGCTCGACGTGCTCCGCAGCCCGTGCATAGGTTCCTTCGGCCCGCACACGATGCGCGCTCACCTCAGAATGACTATCATGATGACCGCGAGTATGGAGGAAACTTCCGCAGCCGCGCTGGAGCGCATTTGGAAATGCAGAAACTCCAGGTCCGCGCGCCATAGATCGATCAAGGGCACGCGGGCACTCTCATCGCTTCGGACATGCTCTCTGAGAGCGAATGCCGGAGCTATTCCTGGCACTGACGTTGGATGCAGGCTATTCAGTTTTCAAGGAACAGGTACTTGCAAGCTGATTATCCCTGGGGACACAGCCATTTCATTCCTGAGTTTGACCACAGGATGGCCGCCAGTCAAGACTTTGATGTCGTTTTGACGTCGCTCCACTGTCAGGGTGACAGCAAGACCGAAATTCAGCCTGGTTCTTTTTTTCGCATGAAAACAGAAACACGCTTAGCGCCTGGGATGTCCTGGCGGCCTCCGTATTAGCCTGTACCTGTGTTTCAGAAAACTTCGTGGCAAGAAAATGCACGATTCAACGGATCGGCAGCGCTGATAGATGGTTGTAGCGTGTCTGCTGGCCGTCCCAGGCCAACATCCGAATTTACCAAACAGAAAGGACAGAGAGGGATCCGGGTAATGTGAGAATTCATAATTTGCTAGGTGCTCTTTTGGTGCTGTGCTCCGTAAGTGTTCTCGAACTGTCAGGCATGGCCCAAAATCAGGGAAATATCTATACCGTCGCCGGTGGCGGACCCGCAAACGGAGTATCGCCGCTTTCCGTCGCGGTCGCCAGTCCATGGGGCGTGATGGCCGATCTCAATGGCAATCTTTACGTTTCAGCCAGCGAGAGGAACCAGGTCTACAAGATCGATACCACTGGCGCTTTGTCGGTTGTGGCTGGCAACGGTACGGCGGGGTTCAGTGGAGACCGGGGCGCGGCAAGCGATGCGCAACTGTCTTCTCCAAGGGGGATGGCCATCGACTCTTCCGGAGACCTCTTCGTCGCGGACACATTCAATCACCGCATCCGCAGAGTGGATCCCCAGGGCGTGATCACTACCATAGCGGGCACAGGCACAGCGGGGTTCAGCGGCGACGGCGGCCCGGCCGTCAGCGCCCAACTCAACAATCCCACGAGCGTAACTCTCGACAGCTTCGGCAACCTGCTCATTGCCGACCTGGCCAATGACCGGATTCGCATGGTCGACACCTCGGGCGTAATCACAACTGTGGCCGGCAACGGCGCAGAAGGTTTCAACGGCGATGGCATCCCGGCCGTCAACGCTGCGCTCAACAACCCCATCGGCATCGCTCTCGACACCTCCGGCAATCTTTTTATTGCGGACCTGGGCAACCAGCGAATCCGCAAGATCGACACCTCGGGCGTGATTACTACTGTGGCGGGTAATGGCACAAGGGGATATAGCGGAGATGGCGCTCCGGCGACCGCCGCTCAATTGAGTTTTCCGCGCGGCGTTGCTGTCGATAGCTCCGGCAACATCCTCATCGCCGATACATTCAATGATGTGGTGCGCGAAGTGGACACCTCGGGCATCATCACGACTGTGGCCGGCGGAGCCCCTTTGCCTGCCCCGGGAACCGGCGTTGGCGATGGCGGCCCGGCCACCAGCGCGCATCTGAGCAATCCCACGACCGTGGCGATGGACAGCACCGGACGCATGCTCATCGCAGACCAGTTGGACAGCCGCATCCGTGCCGTCGATTCCTCCGCCACCATTACTACGATCGCGGGCAACGGCGAATTTTCGTTCAGCGGGGACAACGGTCCGGCGACCGGAGCAGAACTCTCTGAACCTTATGGCATTGCAGTCGACAACACCGGCGACCTTTTGATTGCAGACACGCCAAACGGCCGCGTCCGCAAGGTCGACACCTCGGGCATCATCACGACGGTAGCGGGCGGCGGCACACCTGCGGTTGGCAACGGCGATGGCGGCCCGGCCACCGACGCCAAGCTGGGCTGGTTCACCGGCGTGGCTGCGGACAACGCCGGCAATCTCTTCATCGCGGAAAACAACCCGAACGTGAACGCTTGCTGCTCGCCCCAAAACCGCATCCGCAAGGTGGATTCCTCAGGCACTATTACGACCGTGGCCGGCGGCGGCACTCCTGCGGTTGGCAACGGCGATGGCGGCCCGGCCACCAGCGCCAGTCTGGCCAGGTCCACTAGCGTGGCCGTGAACGGTGGCGGAAATCTGTTGATCACGGAATCCTTCAGCAATCACATCCGAGAAGTCGACGCGCTGGGCATTATCGCAACGGTAGCGGGCAACGGCACAAGAGGATTCAGCGGCGACGGAGGCCCGGCGATTCTCGCGGAGCTGAATAATCCCATCGGTATCGCAGTGGATAGCGCCGGCAACCTCTTCATCGCCGACCTCGGGAATGGCCGCGTCCGCAAAGTCGACGCGCTGGGCATCATTACAACGATCGCCGGCAACGGCACATTCGGGTTCAGCGGAGACGGCGGTCCGGCCACCAACGCGCAACTGAACAATCCCACCGGCGTAGCTGTGGACAGCGCCGGCAATGTCTTCATCGCAGACCGGGGCAACAACTGCATCCGCATGGTTGACACACTGGGCATAATCTCGACGATAGCGGGCAACTCCACCTTTGGATTCAGCGGAGACGGCGGACTCGCGGTCAATGCTCAACTCAGCTTTCCCAACGGCGTAGCCGTCGATAGCGCCGGCGACGTCTTCATCTCCGACTTCAGCAACTTCCGTATTCGTGAGGTGCTGCGGGCCAGCGGAGATCCTCTGGGTTTTCCCGGTCCATGGCACACTGAAAACTGCGATGGAGCAGGGGCCTCCAAAGGCGCACATCGCCATCGACGGGCGCCCCTCGACGTGCTCGAGAGTTATTTTAATGCGCAGCAATTGTGGAAGACAACCTGGTGTGCGGTGAGACGCGCCGTTCCGCAAGCCACGCCCGCGCCAAAAGCGCGCGCGTGGCTTTTCGGAATGACCAGGAGGAGAGGATGTCGTCTAAAGGCGAGCATTCGGGCGACACGATCCGTTGATCGCTCGAAGCGCTTCACCTTCGCAACTGTACTCACAGCACACTCTCTAAATGCTTGTCATCCTGAAAGTTCTGTTCGCGGGCGGCAGCCCGAGAACAGAACTTGAAGGACCTGCTCCGCCGGCCTGTAGGTACCACGACAAGGCCAGTCGCTGCGTTCTTAGCGGCCCGCGAATTGGCTGCCTGGCATTTAAACTCAATCGTCCGCACTTTCACGAACCGTTCTCGAAATCATCTCCGGCCACTTCGGCGCGAGCCTGTTGAGAGTTGCAGAAAGGCGATCACGGACTCCACGGCGCTTACTCGCGGGATACATGCCGATCAACTCAGTGATTGTGAAATACGCGTGCTCGGCTGGGAAATCCACCGCCCACTTAAGCAGCCCCTTGGGTTTCTTGTCATCCACCCGCGAGAGTCCGAATATGATGCCGCAACAAACGGCTTCGGCAGCTGCTTCAAATCCCAAATCCCTCCGCCGCTTCATATCGTCGAACACGTCCTGGACCGCCTCTTCCAGTAGTTCCCGGGCGGCCTCAGAAGGCTCGACATATCCCCAAGAGTGGCGGCCCGCACGGCCATGAAGATCGTCCATATCAAGGCTCGTCACCGCGAGAAACACTTTGTCCGCAATGTCATCAACCGAGGGCAAAGAGATGATTCTGGCGGCAATTTTCTCCGCCTCCTCTACCAGGGCGGGGCGTTTTTCGAGCAATCTTCGCAGAACTGCGGCGAGTTCGTCAGGACTCAGCCGGTCCAGTATCTTGCCGGGCGCCTTCGTCTGTTTCGGCGTGCGCTGTGTGCGGCTTCTGCCTAGCTTCTTGATTCGCGGGCTCATTTGAGTTTTGTTGGCATATAATTATAAGCAGCTAAGCGCGCTTACTGGAATATACGGCAATCACAGGACATCGCGCCCAGCGTCTGCACCAGGACCTGTGGACAGTTGGAGCGGATTTCATCAAAGACACCCAAACACTATCAGCTATGATATCTTGATTTGAAAGCATCTAGATCCAGGTCAGCCTAGGCATAAATTATGCCCATGACGCAATCTGAAGCTTATATATAGCTACAAGCGAACGCTCGCAGAGCGATCAAGCCGTGTGAGACCGTCCTTACACATGCGCTCATCGCTGCAGTCGCTCAGGACCTGTGACACCGTGATCCGCGGATCTCGTTGCAGATCTTCCAGGCAGAGATTGACGACGCCGGTATCGAGATCCCATCGCGGTTTTTTCGGTAAGGCTTAAGGGAGGCCAGTTCATGAGCACACTCATCTATAAGCGAACCCACACAGGGGATCCAGATGTCAATGGCTGGTTCGGAATTCACCACTGCATGGGCCGAGTCCGAACGTGGGGTTTCGAGGCAGTTATCGGTGTGGGCGGCATCGGCACCGAACCCGAATCGCAAGGGCTGGACCGCAAGGTGAACTGGATCGGTATCGGGCCGCACATCGGGGTGGAAGCCGGCGACGGCTGGCCGATAGTGACCTTTGACCATTTCCGCTTGTTCGAGTCCGACGGGCCGAGTTTCTCTAAGCTGGCCCCGAAGCTCGCCGGCAGGATGTATAAGTACAACGTGCGCACGGTCATGAACAAGCTTAGCCCAGAAGAACTGTGCGAAGTAGGGAAAATCCTCGCCTTGGCTAAAGACGCACCACCGTCTTCCGCTGGTGGTGCCGGTCAGGTAAAAACTTCGAAGAAGTGCGTATCCCGGCTTCCGTCGGTGAAGGCGATCAAAAGTTGTTCGAGGCGATCAGTTCTGCGCCCTGCCGTTCGAACCAATTCATGAATCGCCGCGGGTCGAGGAGGCTGGGTGGGACGGCGCTTCGCTGAAGGTAACCGTCGCGGCAGGAGAGTCCTCCCCAAGCCTTCAATATCCCGTGAGTCAACCGATAGGCTCTGTCGCGAAACTCGCCGATCGGAATGCAACGACGCAGCCGGCCACTGGAACCGCGCTCACCTCGCACGATAATGTCGCTCCCTTCGTGATTGACACAGCGCGTGTGGGCGTTCTCGGACCATCGAGGCTTAGCAACCGACTCGACGCGCACCACCTCGCGCACCCGGTACAGGCCTACGAGCGCATAGACGAGACGATGCTGGCGGGTGGCCACCGGCCTGAGGCCGCTGTAAAAAATGACGACATCGCCGCGTCCGAGATCGGCTATATCCTTGCCTCGCCGCACACCATTGTCGCCGTAGGTGAGGTGTTCAAAATCTGGGTCGAGGTGCATGTTTGACGATGTAAGTTTCGATGGGAATCGAACGGACCTGGACTGCGCTCCGGGATGTGCGTCTGCGAACCGAGCCAAGGCGGGCTCGACCAAACTGTATGGTGTTGCAAGCGCAGCCCGCATCGACCTCTTCTCGGGGATAGGAACATACACGAACTCGTTGGTCGCCGGATCCATAGGTGAGTTCCACTCTCCGAACGCTTGGTCTATTGCGACCCGCACGAGATAGCCGCGCATAGCTTTTCCGCTTCTGTTCACCGATCTAGAATAGGCGGTATGGTTGCCACCGTCAAACTTGGCGGTCACCAGGCAGGCCCGTTAAAGCTGATCCTGTCTGTAGTTCCTCGTTTCCGCGTTTGAAACCTTGCAAGCTATTAGCGGCTTTTCAACCCTCGCACGCGGCGCAGCCGGTTCCTCAGGCCACGCCCGCGCTAAGACCGCGCGTGCGCGGCCTTTCGGAATGACAAGAGGGAGAGGGTGCTGTGTAAAGGGTGAGCACTCGGGCGACTCGATCCGTTACGGCACTAGCGTTCACTCACGGCCAATTCTCTACCAAACGCTTCGATCAACTGTTTTTCGCCGCGCCTGGACACCGCAGCTTCGATCAACTGTCTGATTCTCTCGTTATCGCGATAGAGCGCCAGCGCTGTGATTGTGTCCTTGGCGGTTTGCACTGTGCCGCTTTCAAGTAGCGCCACCAGGAATTCAACGGCGGCCTCGGCCCTGGTGAGCGCCATGGCCAGCAGCAGGGTCTTGCGCAGGAGACCGTGTGCGGATCTCTCCCATATTCGTTTCAGCAGATCAAACGCCGCTGGACGCCTGGACATTCCCAGTGCGAGGATGGCTGCTTCGGCTATCGCCGCATCCTCGGAATCGGCATACTCTGCTACGAAAGATAGTGATCGCTCGGAGGCCGACGCCAGGAGTCCGGAGAAACATTCGGCGATCACGTCCGGCTCGGAATCGCCGTTCAAGACTTTCAACCTGAGCAGCAGCGCTCCAGCGTCTCCGCCGTTCGACGCCAGGGCGCGAACTGCGCCGATTCTGGCCTCCGGCTCGCGGTCCACGAGCAGGTCCACGGCTTCCTCCATCGCATGAGGATAGCGCGTACGCACTAGGCCCAGAGCGCTGAAGGCACGCAGCTTGGACGCTGCATCCACGGGCGGCCCAAACGAGCCTTCCATCTGCACGTGGTGGATGCCCCTCAGATAAATCTCAGGCTCGATGCAATCCAGGTCAAACAGAGCGCCGATGATTTCGGTGACGGCGGCGCAGCCTTTATCCAGTTTCTGCGGATCAGCCATGAGCCGCTCGAAGGCGGTCACCAGATCAGGCATGGATTTCCCGGAATGCAGTTCGCCCGCAATCTTGGCGGCCTTGGCTACGACCAGATTCGACCGGTGGCCGAGAAACTTCCGCAGCTCCAGAGCAACGGCATCCGGAGCTGCGCCTTCGCTTCTGAGAGCGCCCAGGCGGTCGAGAGCTTGCTCGATGGGATCGGGTTTCTTCATGGGGACGCTGAGAGTTTAGCCGCGAATGAACGCGAATACACGCGAATTTGGGAATGGTCGTTGGCGGTTGACATTTGAAATTGTATGGGTGTTGTCAAAGCCCTTCCCGCAAAAGTCTGCCCAACGGCATGACTTCGGTCGTAGCATCCAGCCGGTAGGTCTCATCGCCGGGATAAATCACGATGCGGCGGCTAGCCTTCAGGTCCTCGCAACCGGTGTAGAAGCCTTTGCCGGGCGCAGGATTGCTGATGGAACGCTTGATCTCAATGGCCCAGATCTTTTTGGGGCTGAATTCGAGCACCAGATCAATCTCGGCGCCGGCGGCGGTGCGATAGAACCAGGGGCGGGCCGGGGCCTTCAGCACGCTCAAAATGTTTTCGACAATCATGCCTTCCCAACTCGGCCCTGCAACCGGGTGGCCCAGAAGATCTTCCTTGTCGTTGATGCCGAGCAACGCATGAACCAGGCCGCTATCCCGCACATAAACTTTCGGGGAGCGGACGAGGCGCTTCTTGATGTTCGTTGACCAGGGCTGCAGGCGGCGGACGAGCAGCAGATCGACCATGATGTCGAGATAACGGGCAACCGTTTGGCCACTGACACCGAGTCCGGCGGCAAGTTGTGCCGCATTCAGCATTTGGCCCTGACTGTGGGCCAGCATCTGCCAGAAGCGGCGCAACGTCTCCGCGGGAATCCGGGGGCCGAGCGAGGGCACGTCCCGTTCCAGGTACGTCTGAATAAAAGCCGTACGCCATTCGAAGCTGGCAGAGTCGCTTTTCGCAAGAAAACTGTCCGGAAATCCGCCGCGCACCCAGAGCTTGTCGCCGGCCGCTTCTCCGGTTTCACGTATATTGAACGGCGCAAGTTCCAGATAGGCTATGCGGCCTGCCAGCGTCTCGGCGGACTGCTGCAGCAAATCCATCGACGCTGATCCGAGGAGCAGAAACTGGCCCGCCTTGCTGCCTTTCCGGCGCCGGCGGTCAATCAAACTTCGCAGCGTCTGGAAGATCCCGGGAAGACGGTGAATCTCGTCGAGGCAGGTTCGCGTGACGTTGCCCTCAAACGCGGCGCAGCAGGTTCCTCGGGCCGTGCCCGCGCTAAAACCGCGCGTGCGCGACCCTTCGGAATGACAGGGGGAGGGTGAGAGTTGCCACAAGAGTGAGAGATCGCGAGAGACCACGGTGTAGGACTTTCCAGTACATTTCTCCATTACAATTGCAGTTTCCTGGTCCCTATGCATATCCGAGCCTGTTTCTTCTCACTGTTGCTGGTCTGCGGTCTGTCTGCCCAGCAGCTGCCGCCTGTGCCCAAGCTCCATCTTGTCAACATTAACCCTAAGCCCGGTTATTTCAACGAGCCTGCAATTGCCGTGAATCCCAAGGACCCGCAGCAGGCGGTGGTGGCTTTTCAGGTCAATGCCAGCGCCTCCTATACACGCGACGGCGGGCAAACATGGAAGATCGCCGAGGGCATATCTCCGAAGAACTACCGGGTTTCCGGCGACGTGTCGCTGGCCTATGACGACAAGGGACATGCGATTCTCTGTTACATCGCCTTCGACAAGCTGGGCACCACCAATTACTGGGCGCATGGCGCGACGCGCAACGGTATTTTTATCCGGCGCTCGCTCGACGGCGGCCAGACTTGGGAGCCGGAGGCGATCACCGTGATTGCGCATGATTCCACTCCCGGCATCCCCTTTGAAGACAAGCCATGGGTGGTGGCCGATCCGGCCGGTACGCACGCCGGCAACCTCTATATCGGATGGACACAGTTCACGCTGGCGGCCAGCGATCTGCTGTTCTCGCGTTCTACCGACGGCGGCCTCACATGGTCGAAGCCCATCAAGCTCAGCAGTGTTTCCGGTCTGCCCCGTGATGACAACGGCGACCTCCAGGGATTTCATGCGGTGACCGCGCCCGACGGTACGCTCTATACCATTTGGGCCGATGGCGACGGCATCCTGATGGCCGTCTCCCATGACGGAGGCGCAACCTTCACGAAAGAGCGGCGCATCTTCCGCACCGGGCCATCTTATTTCGGCATCAGCGGGGTCTCCCGTTCCAACGGGTTTCCGCAGATTGGCCTTGATTCGAAGACTGGAAGGCTGCATGTTGCCTGGAGCGACTACAGCAACGGCGATACCGATGTCTTTGCCGCTTCTTCGGACGATCATGGCAAGAGCTGGAGCGCGCCGGTGCGCGTGAACAACGATGCGTTGCATAACGGCAGTGACCAGTTCTTTCAATGGATGTCCGTCGACCCCGTCTCAGGCGCAGTAAGTCTGCTCTTCTACGACCGCCGGGACGACAACCGCAAGACCAGCGTCACGCTGGCCCGCTCGACGGATGGCGGAAAGACATTCAACAATTACGCGCTGGACAAGGAAACATTTGAGGCGGAAGGCGACTTCCTGGGCGACTATCTGGCCATCAGCTCCTATGGAAACAAAGTGTTCTCCGCATGGGCGCACCAAGTCTCCGAGCCAAGTGAGACGGGCCCAGCGAAGAAGACACGGACGATTGTGCGGGTGGGGGTGGCGGATTTCAATTAAAGTTAGCCGCGAATCAACGCGAATGAACGCGAATTTTTTTGCGAGAAGGAATTGGCCGCTGATGAACGCCGATTAAGAACAAATCATGAATTGGAAAAAGGGCGCTTTGGGTTATTGAGGGGCCCGCACATTTTAAAAGAAGTTTGTTGGTCTTGTATTCATTCGTGTTGATTCGTGTTAATTCGTGGCTAGAATATTTTTTATCAGCGTTCATCAGCGCAAATCAGCGGCAAAATATTCCTATGATCCGGCTTTACCGGCCACGTCGAGCCGGGCGCTGGCCCGTTTGAGCGCGGCCTCGGCTTCGGGGCTGCCGCCGGAACCAGCCTTGCGCAGGTCTTCTTCTGCGCGCTGCTTGGCGGCCTGGGCGCGGGCTACGTCGATGTCTTCGGCGCGTTCCGCGGTCTCCGCCAGAATCGTGACCTTTTCGGGCAACACCTCGGCGAATCCCCAGGCCACGGACAGGCGCTTCTGAGCACCGTCACTACCACTACCACTGCGGTAGGCAATCTCGCCCACGGCAATTTCAGTAATGA
>Ga0210403_10006105_pt1 | contig 10138 bp, 6 predicted proteins | sample IncBWC19MmetaG_FD_150863 | JGI IMG/M metagenome (GOLD analysis project Ga0210403, IMG submission 150863) | Forest soil microbial communities from Barre Woods Harvard Forest LTER site, Petersham, Massachusetts, United States - Inc-BW-C-19-M | ecosystem: Environmental > Terrestrial > Soil >... | reverse complement strand
CCCTCGGCCTATCCCCCCAACAAATCACAGCCCTCGATCCCCTGGGCTCCCAGTTCCCTCTTAATTCCAATTCCTACATGATCAAATATTTCGCTCAAACCTACGGCAACCTGGTGACGAATGATACCTCGGTGGGAGACGGCTTCATCGTCGGTGGCAAGATACTTGGCAACTATTCCGGCTATCGCTGGCGCGCGCCCTACAACTTAAACAACAACGCCAACATCGCCCGCATCGATTACAACCTCACGGCTAAAGGCACCCAAACCCTGTTCTGGCGCGGGGCTATCCAGAATCTTTCTAATCCGCAGGCTCCTTTCCTGCCCGGCACCCCTCCCGAGCAAACCCTGATCGACTTCAGCAAAGGCATGGCAATTGGCTATACCGTCTTGATCGGCAGCAATAAGGTCAACACCTTCCGTTATGGCTTCACACGTCAAAGCACGGGCTTTGTCGGAAATTCCAATCAACCGTGGAATACTTTTTATACTCTCGATAACAGTTTCACCTACAGCCACAATTTTCAGATGCCGGTGAACAATCTCCTGGATGATTTTTCCTGGACCAAAGGGAAGCATACGATTCAAGTTGGCGCGGTGGTCGGCATTGCTCGCGATCCTCGCGTCAGTTTTCAACATTCCTTCAGCGCGGGCAAAGGCGCTACGTTCTGGATGTATCCCGTGGGGTTCGCCAATACCGGTGGCGCAAGCCCGCTCGACCCTTCGAATGGAGGATATCCTGAGCCTGCTTCCAGCAGCGCGTACGATTATCCAATGCTCGGCCTTCTTGGCATGGCCTCGCTGGTGAATTCAAACTGGAATTACAACAAGGATGGGAGCCCGCAAGCCCAAGGCGCCCCCGTAAAGCGCAATTATGGTTTGAACTGGTATGAATTCTACGGACAGGATTCCTGGCGCGTAAGGCCGAACTGGACTCTAAATTTCGGCGTGCGCTGGTCCATCTTCCCGCCACCCTGGGAGACAAATGGCTTTCAGGCTTCCCCAACCTGTTCAGCCGCTGTGGCCCAAGCCAATGGCACGCCGCCTTGCCCCTCGGGCACCTTCAACCTCGGCACATACTTCAATCAAAATGTCCGCAACATGCAAAATGGTTTGGGTTATGCCGATGCTCCTCTGATCTCTTTCATCCCTGGGGGCAAAACCAACAATGGTCCGGGATTTTACAACACACAGAAGGCCAATTTCTCGCCGCGCATTTCCGTTGCATACTCGCCTCGCGCGAAGGACGGCTTCCTCAAGGCTCTCTTCGGTGGCGCTGACCAGACCGTAATCCGCGGCGGCTTCAGCATCGTCTACGATCGCGCGGGCATGCAGCTGATTAATACGTTTGACGCTAACGCTCCGGCCGGTTACTCCACATCCTTAACCAATCCATGCTGCGTGGACGGTGCTGCCAACGTGCCCCGCATTACGGATATCCACGATGTGCAAGATTTAACAACTCAGGCAGGCACAGCCTATTTTCAACAGGCACCAAGCGGCACTTTCCCGCAGACTCCTCCCTCTAACTACCCTGGCGGCCAAGCCATCACCTGGGGAATCGATCAGTCCCTCAAGACGCCCTATGCCTATGCAGTCGATTTTTCCATCGGCCGGGAACTGTCGCACGGTTACTCGCTGCAAGTGGCCTACGTTGGCCGGTTCGGGCGCAATCTGCTGACGCAGCGCGACCTGGCACAGCCGCTCGACATCGTCGATCCCAAATCCAAAATCGATTACTTCACCGCCGCCACGGCGATTTCGAAGTTGGCGCAAAATCCGAACAACGGCCCCGGTGGTTCCCTTGCTCCACTCGGGCTGACACCGGCTCAATTCGACCAGGCGCTTGGAAAATCCGCGGCCTATTGGAACGACTTGCTGAAAGCGCCGGGTTCCACCACGCCTCCACCGGCAGGCACTACTTTCCAGAATTTCGTTACCGGGTACACATCGCAGGACATCGCCCAAGTCGCCTACTCCCTCTTCGTATCGTCCGGCGCCTACGTTGGCGACGAGGTCGTCGGCGCAGGTAACATTGATTTGTACGGCTACCTCACGGACACTTCCGGCAACTCCTACTTTATCAATGGCGGGGCTAACGGCCATCCGGCTGGCAATTTCGGCGGCGAACTCCTGAACCAGCAGTTCACAACCAGCTTCGCATGGAGTTCCATCGGCAGATCCAATTACAACGGTTTGCAAATCACCTTGAAAAAACAGTTTCGCAACGGTGTGCAGTTCGACTTCAACTACACCTATTCCAAATCTATCGACATCACCTCCGCTGCCACGCGCCTCAACTTCAGCGGCATCGACAATATCGGAGCGCCCGGTAGCCGGCTCGTGAATGCGTTTTCCCCGAATCAGTTTCGTGCCGTCTCTGATTTCGACACCACGCATCAGGTCAACGCCAACTGGATTGCCGATCTACCCTTCGGCAGAGGCAAGGCCTTCGGCCGCAACTCCGGCCCGGTCGCCAACGCCCTGATTGGCGGTTGGCAACTCAATGGCCTGCTTCGCTGGACCAGCGGCTTTCCCTTCTCCGTCGACAACGGTCAGTTCTGGGCCACCAACTGGGACGAACAAGGCAGCGGCTTGATGATTGCCAAACCGAAGACCGGGGTTTTCAAGAATCCGACGACCGGCACCGTGAGCGTTTTCGCCGATCCCGGTGCCGCATTGAACGACTTCGTTCATCCCTTTCCCGGCCAGAGCGGCACACGCAACGGTTTGCGCGGCGACGGTTACGCCAGTTGGGACATGGCGCTCAGCAAACGATGGAGCATGCCGTGGGAAGGCCACTCCCTGCAGTTCCGCTGGGAAGTCTTCAACGTGGCGAACCTGACGCGATTTAACGTTATGGCCGGGCTGGGCGACGGCGCTCCCTCTTTGCAACAATCGAGCACTAGCTTCGGCAACTACGCAGGGTTGCTAACCAATCCTCGCGTGATGCAGTTCGGATTGCGTTACGACTTTTAAAAATTAGGGGACCGGTAATCCCTCTGAGCGCGGGAGAATGATCGGCCCAGCGCACTTCTCCCGCGCATTCGTCGCCGTGTGATTCGTTTGCACCAGGATTCGTCAGCAATTTTTTCTTCGAAGGTGATACCTTTTTACCGGCTCCGCTGAAATGACCACACTCGCTCGCAAACTTCGCCTCGTCGATTACTTCGCGCTCGGCTTCGGCACCATGGTCGGCACCGGCTGGCTGGTGGTGATGGACGACATACTTCAGCGTGGCGGCCCACTGGGCGCGATTCTTGGCTTCACCGGCGGCGCGCTCATGCTGCTTCCCATCGGCTACGTTTACGGCAAACTCGTAAAGTTAATTCCGGATGCCGCGGGCGAAGTCGCGTACACAGCACGAGTCTTGCCCTCCGGAGTCAGCTTTGCCACCGGCTGGATGATGTTCCTCGCCTATTTCCTGACCTGCCCCTTTGAAGCGCTGGCGGCCGGGCGAATCGCGGGATATCTCTTCCCCTCGCTGAATTCCATCGAGCTCTATCGCATCGGAAACCACCCCGTTTATTTGCCTCATCTTGTTCTTGGCCTGGCAATCGCCCTCTTCTTTACCTGGCTGAACTATCGCGGTATTCACACCAGCACTCGTTTCCTGAAATTCACCACCTTCACTTTTCTCGCTCTGGTCATCGGTTTTGCATTGGCCGGAGCCAAGCACGGCGCTCCTGCCAATCTGCATCCCGTCTTCAGCCACTCCCCGCTCATCTCTATCCTGCTCGTGTGGCAAGTAGTCCCCTGGTTGATGTCCGGCTTCGAATCCGTTGGAAAATCCGCGGAGGAGGCTAGTCCCAATTTTCGCGGCGGCAATTTTTCCGTCGCCATCATCATGACCATCTTTGCGGGTCTCGCCTTCTTCTGGCTGGTAATCTCCTCGGTCTCTTACGTTGCGCCATGGCAAAACCTCGACAGCCGCCTTCAATTCCCCACCGCGGTCGCTTTCGAAAACGCATTTCACGCGCACTGGATTGTTGATTTCATCCTGGGCACGGCGCTGGTCGCTCTTTTGCAAGCCTTCAATGCCAACATGGTCGCCGCTTCGCGCCTCCTCTTTGCCATGGGACGCCGCAATCTGCTCGTTCCCGCGATGGGCACAGTCCACAGCGTGAACCGTACTCCAGTGCTCGCGATCATCGGCGTCGGCGCAGCCACTGTCCTCGCCATCTTTTTTGGCGAAGCGGGCCTCGTCCCGATTCTGGAGGTCGGCGCGGTCGCCTGCGCCGTCGGCTGGATGTCAGCCTGCGTTTCGTATTTCCTGATGAAACCCCGGCTCGTTGACCGCCTCGCCGCCGCCTTCGGATTCCTGGTCACCTCGCTCATGATTCTCGTCAAAGTTCTTCCCATCGTTCCCGGCCATTTCACTGTTTATGAATGGGTAGCCCTGGCGATCTGGGTGACACTAGGATTCCTGATGCGCCTTCCTGCAAGAGGAAGCGCCTCTGGTGCTATGGAAGTTCTCGCCAGTCAGCCGGAATAATTTTCGTGAAGCATCCAAACCGAGTACCGAAATGAAGGACTACACCCGTTTCAGCTTCTGGATGGAAACATCCGGCGATGCGCTGGCGCCCCGCCCGGCGCTGCAGCGCTCCGAAGAGGTAGATATCGCCATTCTCGGCGGCGGCTACTCCGCCCTGTGGACTGCTTACTACCTCTTGCGCGCAAACCCCGGTCTGCGCATCGCCATCCTTGAAAAAGAAATAGTTGGTTTTGGTGCTTCGGGCCGCAACGGCGGCTGGTGCTCTTCCCGATTTCCCGTAACGCCGGCAGTTCTCCAGGAACGCTTCGGTGCGCAAGCCGCGCGTCATCTTCTGCTTGCGATGTTCGATGCGGTTGACGAAGTCGGCCGCATCCTCGCGGAAGAATCCATCGCCGCCGACTATCGAAAAGGCGGCATCCTCAGCCTGGCACGCGGCGCACATCAGGTTCCCTCTATTCGCGCGTCATACGCCGCCTACGATGCTCTCGGCCTGGCGGAACATTTTCAGCTTCTCAGCGCCACGGATTGCCGCGACCGCGTGAAAGCCACAAATATCCAAGGCGGGCTTTATACGCCGGAGGGCGCCAGCCTCCATCCCGGAAAGCTCGTTCGCGGCTTGGCAACTGCCGTGGAAAAACGCGGCGGCGTCATTTACGAAAATACGGAAGTCACAGAAGTGCGCACCAATCCGAACGCGCGGCTAATCACCCCGGGCGGCGAACTGCGCGCGCGGCAGGCAATTATTCTCGCGGGTGAAGCCTACCTCACCGGGCTCCGCCAGTTTCATCGCGCGCTGCTTCCGATGTACTCGCTTATCAGTCTTACGGAGCCGCTCACGCCGGCGCAGTGGGCAAGCGTCGGCTGGCAAATTCACGAAAGCCTCGCCTCAAACCGCCTGACGGTTGACTATCTCACGCGCACAGCGGACGGCCGCATCCTCTTCGGCAGCCGCGGCGCTCCCTACGAATTCGGCTCCCGTATCAGTGACGATCAGGACATTCACGAACCAACCCACGCGCACGTGCACCAGGCCGTCGTCGACTGGTTTCCATCACTCGCGGGTATTCGATTCACTCACAATTGGGGCGGTCCCGTTGGCGTGCCGCGCGATTGGATGCCCTCCGTCCGCTTCGATCCCGCTTCGCGCCTCGGCTTCATCGGCGGCTACACCGGCCAGGGTGTCGCCACCAGCAATCTGGCCGGCCGCTTGCTCTCTTCGCTGGTCACTGCAAATTCCTCCGGGATCGAAAAGCTGCCCATGGCGCAGCGAAAATCCCCTAATTGGGAAATGGAGCCACTGCGCTGGCTCGTCGTCACCTACATGCAAAAAGCATTTCAACGAATTGATGAAGCGCTTGAGGCAGGAAAACCGCGCCCGTTGGACGCTGACTTAGTTGGAAAACTTGGCAGACATTAAGCGGTCCGCGTTCTGATTCTCAGTTGGCATTCATTTCGCGCGTCGCGAACAGCTTCAACAGGTTTCGATCCTGGTGCACATCCACGGGAATCTGTAATCCCGATTCAATCCTCGAGCGAAAAAGTCTTGGACAGGTCCCGAACTCCTGCTTAAATGCCCGGCTGAAATGCGCCGAGTCGTTGAATCCCCAAAAAAACGCAATCTCCGTGATGCTCTTCGTCCGCAGATACGGATCCGCCAAATCCTTCCGGCAATGCCGCAGCCGTTGCGATCGAATCCAGTCCGCGACCGTGGAACCCTGCCGCGAAAAGAGCCGGTGCACATGCCGAACGGAAAGCCCCAGGGCCATCGCGATATCCGCCGGGCCCAACGTAGTTTCCGTCAGATGCGCATCAATGTATTGCAGGATCACCGAAGTCAGTTCCATTCCCCGGTTGGCGCTTTCCGGCACCCTTCTGATCGTTCCAAAACAAGCTGCAAGCGCGCGCAAATAAGCTTCGATCGCCGCTGTTCCTTCGTCGCGTGTTAGCTTACCGGCTTGCCGGTACATCGAAGTGGAGAGATGGAAGAGCACCGGACCAAGCCCCGAGTCGCCCGAAATCCGCTGCGCCACCGGAATTTCATTCAGGCGCACGCGACTCTGCATCAACGACCGCGGCACGCGCAGGTAAAGCCGCGCGCAATCCCCGGGACAGTCCGAAGACCACGGCTTCCCCGAATCGATCAGCGTGGCGTCGCCCTTCTTCAGCACCACCACTTTGCCATCCTGGCAATATCTCCGCAGGCCGGCGAGTTGGGTGATGACAATCCACGACCGGCTTTCCGAATTCAAAGCGACGGAAGGATATTTGTTGAACGAAAGCGCGCTGGAGGAAAACAGAGTCATCTCCAGGTCGGAAACTTTCCGCTTATCAATCGAACCGTGGAAAGGAAATCGTTTTGGAAACTGAAAATTACAGTCTCCGCAAATACGCTTCGCATTAGAGAGCCAGGCTTCCTGCCGGTCGGGCAGAGGAATCAGGTCCGTAGTAAAAGATTGTGACATTTTGTCCCGCCGCGATTCGCGTGCGCCCGTGCCGCACCCGGCGCTAGCAGGCCGCGAATCGCCCTGTGTGAATCCCGTCAACGTCGGAATCGAAGACCAACTTTGCCCGTCACGCTAGCATGTATTTCAAATCGCGGGCAAGCCTTTTCTGGCCCGCATTTTTTCTGTCCCAGCGCGCACGCATCGCCGTCCAAGTGGCGCGCGATGTAACTCGGCATACTTTGAGTCGGCCGCCGTTGCTTCCACGCTTATCAAAGGCCTGTCCAGATCAGCTCGCGAGAAATACCGGCCTGCTAGCACCACACTTTCGATTTTGCAGGTGTTCTTGATATCCGCCAGCGGATTGCCGTTCAACATTTCGGGCCGATTGGCAATCGGTTCCGCGGGTACGTCAATCAAAGCAACATTCTCGATGGTCTGGGTGTTTCCGTTCGAATTCGCTTGTCTACGGTCAGTGGCCGGCGAGACACCGTAGGTGTGGGGCGTATCTCGTCTGCTCTCAGTGGCCGCCTTTGATCCGTTTCGCGTGGAGAAGCGCGCTACATGTCATCTCCGGTTTCAGTACCCACTTTCCCGCCTGCTGTTCCGCGCCAGTGCAGAAACTCTTCTCGAAGTCGCTCGCGACCCGAAACACCTCGGCGGAAATCGGCTTCTTCACCGTGCTGCATACCTGGAATCAGAAGCTCAGGCTCCATCCCCATGTCCATTGCGTCATTCCCGCCGGTGGGCTGTCGCCCGATCACACCCACTGGGTAAAATCACGCGAACGGTTCTTTCTTCCCATTTACGTGCTCCGCGCGTTTTCCGTGGCAAGTTTGTTGCCGCCCTCAGACAGGCCTTCCGTGATCACCAGCTCGTCTTTCATGGAAACCTGACACTGCTCGCTCAGCCGAGCACCTTCGCCGCCTGGTTACGGCCGCTGTTCATAACAAAGACTGGGTGGTCTATTCGAAGCCACCTTTCGGTGGCCCCGAGTATGTGCTCCAGTATCTGGGTCGCTACACCCATCGCGTAGCCATCTCCAATCATCGCTTGGTCTCTTTTGCCGAAGACAAGGTCACTTTTCGCTGGCGCGATTCTGCTCGCAACAACGAACAAAAATTACTGACTCTTTCTCTCGATGAATTCCTGCACCGCTTCCTGTTGCGCGTGCTTCCCCGAGGTTTCGTGCGCATCCGGAACTTCGGCTTTCTCGCCAACCGTAGGCGCGCCACGCTCCTGCCGCTTTGTTTTCATTTGCTTGGTTCAGCGCCGCAGACTGAGCAAGACCTATCGGGCAGCAATGACGCAAGTGATTTTTGGCGATGCCCAAAATGTGGTGGACCGATGCAGGTCATCGAGAGGCTTAGCGCTGTCGAGATCCAACCTCGTTCTCCCCCTGCTCTGGTCACTGCTGCCGCATGAAGCAATTCTTTACAACGCGAAACTTTTGCCTGCGTCGGCACGCCCAGTCTTCCTGCGCCTCGCCGTTCTTTCCAACCGCGTCTTTGCACTTTCGCGAGCCATTCCTTCGCCAGAATTTTGCACCTATGTCACTCTCTTCTCTCTCACTGCCGGCTGCTGTGCTCCCGTGCACAGTCCCGGCGCAGCTGGGCACCGAACCTTCCCACAATTGAATTTGCATAAGGCCCGCGTCCGCCGCAACCGCGGGCGGCTTCCTTCTAACGGCTTTATCGAAAGCGCGCCGGAGCACCGTGCTCGTGCACACTTTCTTCCTCAAAGCGCGCCTCCGATAAAGCGCTAACGTTAATCAGATGGAACTTAACGAGCCTCATCGTCATCTTTGATAGCATCTCAGCACTTCGTGCGACAATTAGACCGCAAACTGGTTTTAGGTTGAAATTCAGGCGTAGCTGCCTTCGACAATGACTTCATCTCTGTTTGATCGCTCTCAATATCCATGCCTTAGCGACAGTGTGTATCTGAATCAGGCATCGTTGGGATTGATTGCGCAGCCAGCCATCTCGGCAATGCACAGCTTTCTTGAGAACGTGGCGAGGCATGGCAATCTCTATATGTCCGACAGCGATGAGATCAACTACGGGTACGCTCTTAGGGGCGTTGCCGGCAAATTATTTCATAATGATCCGTCACGCATCGCCATTCTTGCAAGTGCAAGCGAACTGCTCGGACAATTTCCTTTCCTATTTCGTCTCAAACCCAATGCCACAATTCTCACAGTGTCCTCCGACTTTCCCGCAATTAGTCGCCCGTGGGTTCGCCAGTCGTATTTTGAAAAAATCCGTGTTCGTTTTATCGATGACCTTCCTGATCGTGATCTGACACATGCGATCATCGACGCTATAGACGAAACCACTGCCGGCATAGCTGTTAGCAATGTACAGTACGCCACGGGCACCCTCGTGGACGTTCGTCGCCTGGCCGGAAGTGCTCAGAAAGTGGGCGCATTCCTGATCGTTGACGCGACCCAAGCGGCCGGTGCAATGCGGGTGGATACGTCGACTCTCGAAGCTGATGCCGTGGTTACCAGTGGTTATAAATGGCTTGGCGGACACGGGGGCGTCGCTTTGGCAGCCGTGTCTGAGTCCTTACTGAAACAGCTTCCGATTTTGCCAGGTTGGATGGGTGCCCCAGATCCTTTTGACTTCGATGCTAAATCAATTTCCTTCGCGTCCGATGCTCGACGCTTTACGCAGTCCACTATGTCGTATGTCTCGATGGCAGGTCTTACTGTTTCTATCGAACAGCTGTTGCCCTTGGGGGAGAACCGGATCGAAGCGCATGCACGTCAATTGGCCGCGATGCTGGTTGATGGCGCTCGCGAGTATGGCTGGGAACCATTTCATGACGTTCATGCTGTGGCCGCATCTCCTCACATCATTTCGCTCGGGCACCGCCGAAAACACGCATTGGAAACCGTGCAGAAACTCCGTGACCAGAGGATTATATGTTCGGCGCGCTGCGGACGGATCCGAGTCTCCCTTGCTCCTTACAGCGATGCAAGTGACGTGATGAAGTTTATTCAGGCGCTCGCAGGGTTTCATGCCGCATGAACTCCCTCACCGATTCGCAAATCGGATAACTGGGTCCAGTACGCACTTGATTGCATAACAATGTCGGCTGTTCTCGACGCGAGCAGTCTTTGGTTGATATGCTCGCGAAGAAGGAGCCGGAGTTCGGTTCGTACGCGGGACAGCTCGGTACCGGACATGGCGTGCCGT
>Ga0210403_10006103_pt1 | contig 10141 bp, 8 predicted proteins | sample IncBWC19MmetaG_FD_150863 | JGI IMG/M metagenome (GOLD analysis project Ga0210403, IMG submission 150863) | Forest soil microbial communities from Barre Woods Harvard Forest LTER site, Petersham, Massachusetts, United States - Inc-BW-C-19-M | ecosystem: Environmental > Terrestrial > Soil >... | reverse complement strand
TCGCCGGTCGCAATTTCATCAGGCGAGACTCGTGGAGACCGTCAGGGTCGACAATCCTAATTTTGTTAATGCAGCAAACGGCTTGGCTCAACGTTTCGCCATCTCCGGTCTGGGCAAGTACGAGGCGCGTCAAGAGGCATATGCCAGGATTTACCGGACCGTCCAGGCACAGGCGGCCAGCTTAGCCTACGTCGATACCTTTATGGTGCTTTCCGTCGGAGCCGCAATCATGTTCTTTCTTGCATTTTTTTTAGAGAAAAATGATCCCGGCGCCGGCGGCGCAAGAGTCGCGGAGTAAAACGGCGAATCTGGTGTATAGCGGGTCAAACAGGAATTAAAGAGGTAGTCATGCTGGAAATTAAATTCATCCTTTGCCCCATCGATTTCTCGGAGTTTTCAATAAGGGCGTATCGCTATGCCCTATCGCTGGCCGAGCATTATCGAGCCAAGGTGGTGGCGCAGCACGTCGTAGAGCTTTGGCGATATCCTTACGCCGACTTTGCTGCCACTGCGGGAGACTATGGAGAGTTCCGCCGGGTGCTTGGCGAAGGTGGCCTGGACCGACTGCAAGAATTCGTGAAGAAGCACTCCCACGATCAAATTCAGCCGGAGCTCGTGGTGCAAGAGGGAATAGCCCCAGACTCGATTCTGTCGTTTGCGGAAACGCGGAAAACGGACGTGATCGTTATGGGAACGCACGGCCGGCGAGGGTTTGACCGCTTGGTGCTGGGGTCGGTGACCGACCGAGTGATGCGGAAGGCTCACTGCCCGGTGCTCGCAGTAAGCAGGCCGCGGGACGATTCTATGGCCGAAGGTAAAGCCTGGGGCCGCGTCCACCACTTAACCCGAATTCTTTACTGTACGGATTTCTCCGAGAATGCGGCGCCCGCTTTGAACTATGCTATCTCTGCTACCGAGGAATACGATGCCGAGCTCACCCTGCTGCACGTATTGGAGGATGTCCCAAGTCCGGCCAAGACGGAGGAGGCCATAGCGACAGCCACGGAGCAACTCAATAATCTGATTCCACGGGAGGAACGCAAGACTCTCAAGATTAAGACGGTGGTACTCGTCGGAAAACCATACTTGCAAATCATTGAACTCGCTCTTGAAGCGCAAATGGACTTGGTGACTATGGGAGTGAGCGGGCGTGGCGCCTTGGATCGAGCTCTGTTTGGTTCGACAACTTATCGGGTCATACAGTTAGGACCTTGCCCCGTTCTTGCTGTTCACGCTTGAAATGTTGAAACTAGTATTTCGACGCAAATGATAAAAATCATCACCATTGAACGCGAATACGGGAGCGGCGGCGGCGAAATCGCTCAACTTCTGGCAAAGCAGCTTGAGTGGAAACTTTGGGACCAGTTGCTGACAGAAGAGATCGCACGGCTTGCAGAATGTCCCAAGGCAATAGTAGAAGTTCGCGAGGAAAAGACGGATCCCCTCTACTACCGACTTTTCAAATCATTCCTGCGCGGGAGTTATGAGGGAAGTCTCAACGCTCACAAGCTGAAAGTCGTCGACAGCGAAAGCATTTTAAAGCTCACCGAACGGGTTGTTCAGCACGCGGCAAAAACCGGAAACTCCATCATCGTCGGAAGAGGGTCGCAGCACTTTCTTCGGAACCGGGAGGACACATTACGTGTGTTCCTTTACGCTCCGAGAGAAGATAAAGTGCGGCGGTTGCTGGGCCGCGGTAAGAGCGAAAGCGAAGCCGAACAACTGGTCGATACGGTTGACCGAGAGCGCGCCGATTTCATCTTGAGATATTTCGGTGTCCAGTGGCCCAACCGCGCCATCTACCACTCGATGATCAACACGACAATCGGAGATCAGGCCGTTGTCCACATGATTCTAGATTTTATGAAGACGCTAGAGGCCGGAGCCTCAGCGCGCCTCCCAAGCCTTGGATAGGGGTTTTGCGTACCTTACCAATCCGCATTTCCCGATGCGGATATTATTTTGCTGCCATGTGGTTAAAAATTAACCTATAATCCCTCGGTCGGGGCGGACCATTCTTCCCAATGGAACTTGTTGCTCAAGGCAATGCCCAGCGCATCGCTGTACTAACCAGCGACGACGCGGTCTTGCCCGAGATCCAGGAATGGCTGGCGTCGACTTTTCACACTACTCTGCTGAACTCTCGAGATGAGCTTGCGGCGCTGCTGGAGGGAGTGCCCATTGCAGCCGTAGTAGCCGACCTTGAAACGGGTACGGGAACCAGCGAAGACTGCTTGAACTTACTCCATGAACTTCGAAATCTGAATCCCGACCTTGTTCTGGTGGGACTGACCCGCTCCCGGAGTAAGGCCTTGAGCGCTCAAGCGCGGGCTGTGGGATTGAACAAGCTTCTCGTCGCTCCGGTCGCCTTTCAAGAATTACAAATGTTTCTGCTGCAGGCGCTGCAAGACCGCGATGTTCAGATTCACAACCGCTTTTTACAGGAAGAAGCGCTCAGCCGGTCGTCTTTTTGCGAACTCATCGGCGCCAGCGAAGTGATGCGAGTGGTGTATGAGGCCGTCTCGAGGATCGCTGACAGCAACGCCACAGTCTTAATCAGGGGAGAGAGCGGAACCGGAAAAGAACTCGTGGCGCGCGCCATTGTGGCGACGGGTTCCCGGCGCGAAGAAGCATTCATCAGCGTGAACTGTGCGGCATTCCCCGAAAATCTGATCGAAGCCGAATTATTTGGACACGACAAGGGTGCATTTACAGGGGCGGACGCCGCCCGTGCCGGGTACATCGAACAGGCTGACGGCGGCACGCTGTTCCTCGACGAAATAGGAGCCTTGGATCTTGGTCTTCAAAGCAAACTTCTGCGGGTGCTTGAGCAAAGGACGGTTCAGCGGATTGGCGGCAGGTCTTCCAAAAAGATCGACTTCCGATTGCTTACCGCGACCAATGAAGATTTAGAAGACGCCGTCCATACTGGAAGATTCCGCGAAGATCTTTACTACCGAATCAATGTCGTTCCTATCCTGCTTCCCCCGTTGCGGGAACGCCGGTCCGATATCGCACTTCTCATCGATAGTTTCCTGCGGCTTTACTGTGGTGCCAACAATATCGCATTGAAGGATCTGGATCCCGAGGCTCTTGAGGTGCTGGAGGACTATTCCTGGCCGGGGAATGTGCGCGAATTACAGAATCTGGTGCAGCGACTGGTCCTGATGTCGCTAGGTCAAACCATCAAGGTGAAAAATTTGCCACAGCATATTCTCCTCGACAGCACAGCCAAGCAGGAATCATTTCTAATTCCGGATGAGGGTGTTTCTTTCGACGATGAGATAGCAAAGATTGAAGTTGCTTATCTGCGAGCAGCTCTTCGGCGCACCGAGGGTAAGAAGACAGCCGCGGCTAAGCTATTAGGAATCGATCGCCAAAAGATGAAATATCTGTGTCGAAAGTATGATCTCTCTGCTCCTGGTCAATAATTAACCAAGATTCGGTCGAATTATAACCAAATCGAAATTCCCGCATTACCGGCTTTGTTCAACACAGGTTCTAAACTGTTCATTTCCAACGCTGGATATTGTCCCGACCGTGCTAATTGATTTGGCATGGCGCTTGCAATAAGACAAAGCAAGAGCGGAGCGAAGATAGCCCGCCTACAGGTTCTGGACTCAACGTCCAAATGGAGGATTTAAAATGTCGGTGCAGAAAAAGTCCCTGATCAGCAACCACCAAGCCACCCGCAAAGCTATCATCGCCACCAAGCCGCCTTCCACGAATTTTTCGTCTAGCCAGCCATTAGCCACCAAGCCGATAGTGACCAAGCCGATGGTGACCAAGCCGATGGTGACGAAGCCGATGGTGACCAAGCAGATGGTGACCAAGCCCGTGGTCAGTAAGGTGGTCTTTGCAGGCAAGATAATCTAAAGTAATGGATTCTTGAAGAAGTCTAGGGGAGGCCCGTGGCCTCCCCTTTGCTGTTGGAATCCCTACCAGATTTTTCTGCCAGCAAACTCGCGCGCGTCTCCGAAGATTAGACCCGCGATACTGCGCCAGCGGAAATTGATTTTGGCATCTCCGGACATGCCCGGCCTAAGCCTTCCATCAGGGTTAGGGAGCAGTACGGTGGCCACGTAGTACGCAGGCGGCGCGATTCCCTTATACTTCGCTTCGTTCACCACTCCCAGTTCGACCGGGGAAGATGCCGGGGCTATCGAGCTTACTTGCCCTCGAAGCGGCTGGAATCGGGACTCCAATTTCAGGGAGACCAATGCGCCAAGTGAGACCTTCGAAATCTGGAATTCAGGAATCGAAATGAGTGCTTTCAAAGTACTAGTGTCATCAACCTCAACCAGTTCGGTGCCCGAATCAACCATCGTTCCGACCATATTTTCCAATGCCGGAGTTACTACTAACCCCGAAATTGGACTTCGAACCTGAAGCGCAGCTTTCTGGCGCGAGACGGAATCGAAACGCTCCGATTGATAAGCGCGCGCGTAACTTGTCCGGGCAATACCCTGGTAGTTAAGTTGGGCCTGCCGGGCATCGTCTTCGGCGGAACGCAACTGTTCCTGGGCATTGTCGACGTGACTCTCAACCGCGATATTTCTCAGTGTCAACAAGGGGGCTGCCGCCGATACCTCTCCTCCTTCGTCTGCCATCACCGCCATGACTTCGCCAGGGACCGTGGCTCGAACAACGGCCCTCTGCTGAGGCTCTAGGACAAACTTGCCGGAGACGGTTTCGCGCCACACCGGCAGGAACAGGGCTAATAAAAAGACTGCTCCGTATGCAACAGAACGCGCGGAAGCAAATTGCAGACGCAAATATTGTTTTTTGTCCAAAAAAAAGTCTCGCATGAATCTCCAGGAGGAACGCAGGCGCGCCCTAAAAATCAGAAAAGCTAGGACAGTTGCTACAAGAAAAGCCCATTGCGGCGAAAAGCGAGCGGCAATGTTGTAGGAGAACCGTACCACCGCAAAGAGGACAATATAGCTGTATGCCCCGGATGCAATGGCGTAGAAAACGAGGAGCGATCGGCGTCGGCGACGAAGGTAAGGTACCTCGACCGGAAGCCGGAACACATTGTGCTTAACCCAGGATGAAAGGTAGTCCGTCGAAGTCTCCTTGATTGTAGGGACACCCACGAGCTCGCCTAGAAGATAATATCCATCGAGTTTTAGTAGCGGATTTAAATTCATCAAGACCATGGCCACACCGGTAATGAGCATGACCTTGTAAGCGAAATCGTGGATGGGGCTGCCTGCGGGAGTTCCCCACCAAATGACGCTGGCGATGGAGCAAAACATAAGCTCAACCCAGATTCCCGCAATAATGGTTGCAATCCGCTGCCATTTAGTTCCGTAGACGTAGACCTCGGTGATTTCGGCAAAGAAACAAGGAGACAGATAAAGCAACATGAAACCTGTCTTGTGAACCCTGCCGCCATAATGCTTGCAAGTCATCGCATGAGCCGCTTCGTGAAAGAATCCTAAGCCGCAAAACAACAACCAGAATTCGGCGAGGTCCGCTACGCCCTTGTCCGTGAAAGTGTAATATTCGATACTATCGCGCCAGATTTCGCTCCAGCCGCTGAAGAAAATGATTCCCATCACAGTAAACAACGCCAATGTGGCGAATAAGAACCATCGCGTATACACAAATTTCAAGGCGTCGTGCAGCCGAGTTATGTGAGCATCAGGATCCCACGTGGCAACTATGATCAAAGCTAAGTCCACGGACTTTTTCTTGGCTCGTTTCTGGCGCGTCTCTGCGAGTTTTTCGCTGGCTGTGATATTCGCTTCCAAAGGGGTCTTGTACCAAAATTCCAGATCCTGCAACGAATCCGCGAACTCCTGCACTTGGCTCTCCTCTACCGAATTCCCCAGGTCCTGATACAGTTGCGTGACTTGGGCATATGAGCGCTCTCCGTTGAATAGTTGTAACAATGCCCATTGCTCGGGAGTGAAGCGATACAAATAAGATCCGCCAGAAATGGCCGAAACAAAGGTAAGGTCTCCATCTACCACTTGTTCCCGCATAATCAGGTTGGGATGGAGACGCGGATAGCTCTTGACTCGTTTCGCGGGTAACTCGGGGAGTGCGACGTTGAGGACTTCAGAGAGATTCACTGTCGGTTCCGTAGCCGAATGTTAGTTGTCATTCCTGGCAGTAGTCCCTGCGTGCGCCCCTCGAGCTGCGCGGTGACGTCAATGGTGTCGCTGGAGGGATCCACTACCGGACTGACCGTCACAACTTTGGCGGAATGAATCTGATCCGGGGCGCCCGACGGAGACACAACCAGTTCGGTTCCTCGCTTCACCTGGCCGGCATATCTCTCCGGAAGAGTAAATTTCAATCGCAACGGACCGGTACCGGATATCCAGAACAGGCGATCGTTCTTCGACACTTCCTGGCCCAAATGAACATACCGTCGCGCGACCACCCCGGCAAACGGGGCAACGATATTTGTCTTTTCCAGTTCGAGGTCGAGCGATTTCAAAGTATTTTGCGAATATTTCAGGTTCTCCCGCTCTCGCTCAACCTCGAATTGCACGGCTTCATATTCATATCTCGCACGGTCGGCCACTTGCTGGGAAACAATATTGGCCTTCCACATGGCATCGTTGCGTTCGAAATCCGATTTCGCTACTTTTTCTCCCGCTTCCCAATTTTTCACATCGGCTGCGATACTGCTCGCTTTGGCCGCTGCTGCGTCGCGATCGGCAGTGAGCTGACGATCGTCTAATCTCGCCAGCAACTGTCCTTTGCGCACGGGTGCGGCTGTATCGATCAAAACTTCCGACACTACACCATCGCGCTGCGCCGCGAGATCAATTTGGTCCTCCACCACTAAAGGGCCGGATGCTATAAAGTCACTTTGCTCGGGCTGTTGCTGCGTCGGGCCGCTCACAGAAGCCGACCCAGGCGCCAGCGGGGCAGCGACGCTGGGGGTGGGAGCCGAGCTGCAAGCGGAAAGCAGAGTAAGAATTAGGCATGTCGCGGCGAATAGACCACATTGCATTTTCCGCCGTCTTCCTATGAAAGTGTCGCGGTAATTCATTCTAGAAATATCCCAAGAGAATCTCACCAGCCGAACCCGGACCACAATTTCGTCCAAATCCACATTGCGACGCCACGAAACAACACGTACCCGGCAGGATGCCAGCCAGCTGAAACCTTTCCCAACCCCTGCATCCCCGGCTTCAACAGTCCATCCCCATTGGGAACGTCCACACGAGCCACAAAAACTCTACGGTCGGCCTGCACTTCGCCGCGCGGGCTGACGACGGCAACGACGCCATGAAAAGTGTGAACCGGAAAGCTTTCCACCTTGATAGCGGCGCTGTCGCCTTTCTGCACCAGAGAAACATCGCTCTCCGGAATTCCCACATCAACCGTGACGTGAGAAGTCTCAACCATTTCTCCGAAAGTATCGCCGTGTGCAAGGTGACGCCCCACCGAATCTTCAATATGGGGAGTGGTGATTATTCCATCAAACGGGGCGCGGATGGCGAGGCGGTTCATCAGTTCGCGATTACGGCTCAGCTCCGAGTTCCAATAGTCGGCCTTCACTCTTTCGGTACCCGCCTCAGTTCCATCCCCCGCGGAAAGCGCATGATTCATTGCCGCTATAGCTTCGGAATATTTTGCCTCGGCTTCGGCCAGATCGGATCGATGATTCCAGTCCTCCAAGGTAGCGAGAGCCCGGCCATGTTTTACAAACTCGCCTTCATGGACAAAAACTTCCTTGATCACTCCGTCAAGCTCTGATTGGATTTGCGCAGAGCGTGCCGACGCGACCGTACCGTCACCAGATACTCTCATCGGGAACGGACAAAATATTAGAAATAGTGCCACAGCGGAGCTGAGGGCCACAGTAGCAATCCGCCTATGCTTTGCCATCGCCATGAATCGGCGTTTTCGGTGAAGCAGCGGTTCGAGGACATTGATAAAGGGAACTTCGCGATAAAGTGACGCATTCCGCAATGCGACCGTGGCTTGCGCGGCCAGCACTTTAATGATTTCCAAGTGCGCGGCATTGAGAAAGTCGGGATCACTGCTCTCGAAAGAGAGCAAGCCAAGCTGGCCTTGATCGTCGATCAGAGGAAGCGCATAAAAGGAGCGCATGCCGGTTTCGGCAAAATATTCCGCAAATTTCGCCTGCGTCTCAGGGCGGGGGTCATCGATGACTCCGTCTCGTTGCGTCACAAAAATTTCGTTGGAAGAAATCGAGGCCCACTCCAGCATGTCCTTTAGCAAGCGCACTTGCCGGTCAGCGGAATTGATGTGCTGCACTCCCGAAATTGCTTTCAGCTCGAGCGTTCCGCGCTGCTCCAACGCAATCGCCGCCCTCTCGAATGAAATGATGGACTGAGTGCGGTTAACGATCGCCTGGAGGACGCGATCCAGATTTAAGGTCGAAGTAATTTCTTTGCTGATATCGACCAGAGTTTCAAGGATTTCGACTTTGCGCTCGGCTTGCAGCAAGCTGGCGTTATGGAGCGCATTGGCCGCGGTTTCGGATACCGTGGTCAGAAGGAACAGATCGTCGTCGTGAAACGGTTTTCCATCAAGCTTGTTAATCGCCTCCACCACGCCTACTTGGTTTTCCTGCGCGACGATAGCAACAGCCATCGCCGAAAATATATTCTGTTCTCCTGCGCCATTCCGCCGCTGCTTTAATCGCTCATCATCGGCGTCATCGAGCAGAAGCGGTTCCCCGGTTTCCGAAACTGCTCCGGCAATCCCGTCGGTGCTCTTAATAACGGTCCCGACTGGCATACTGTCGTCTTCGCCCTCACGATTGAGCAACACCAGTTCGGTTTCATTCTTGACCATCCAAAGATTCACGGCTTGAACGTTCAGAATTTCGCGGAACTTGGAAGCGACGATAGGGAGCAGTGTCTCCATTTCCAGATTGGAGTTGAATACTTTTTCAAGATCGTAAAGTTGCGCCAACCGCGAAATAGATTGCAGATGCGAATTCCGTTCCCGTTCATGCGCGAGCGCGCCGCCGATGGCGGGGGCCACGTAATCTGAGAGGTCGACTAATACAGAGAGATCATGCTCGGAAAGGGGGCCACCGAAACTCGCTACCTCTAAGGTTCCGATGAGAACTCGGTCAGATATGAAAGGCACGTAGGCAAGAGTTCTAAGGGTGCGGCGCGAGTGCAGGTGCGCGTACTCTTCCCGGGCCAGATCGGGCCCGAAAAACAGAATCGGCTCTTGTTGCTCTGCCACCACCCCGAGGGTTCCAGACTCCAAAGCAATAACCTCGTTATCAAGGACTACTTCTCCAACAACCGCCTTGGCGCTCCATTCTGCTTCATCCGGATTCTCGATTACATAAATTGCAACCGAGGTCTCCGGAAACACCTCAGCCACATGTTGAGCAAACAGCAGAGCGCGCGGACGCACTTCACGCTCTCGCATGAGCGCGACCAGCAACTTTTCGGGGACAACGGTGGAACCAGATTCCTGGGTAGCCATGGCCGGACTTTGCGCGACAAGCGAAAATACTGGCTTATCGTGGATTGTCTTTGAGTTCGGAGGAGGTATTAAAGCACACTTATTGAGGCCCAAAGCACACTTATTGAGGCCTAAAGCACACGTATCGACGCCGGACTTTAACAAACCGACCGATGAATGTCAATTACCCGGGTGGGCTGTAGTAGTGTTATTGTCCAAAGGGTTGGAGGTTCAATGGACATAAACGTTCGAAGACGTAATGACGTCAACGTAATTCAGCTTCGTGGTCCCTTAAGAATGGGAGAGCCTGTGGACGGGTTACGGAGCGCCTGTGACGAAGCTCTGGCTGCCGGCGAGAACAAGCTAGTCGTTACTCTTGCGGATGTCCCTCACATCGATTCGAGCGGCATCGGCCTCCTCGTGAAATATATGGTATCGGCAAAGCAGCGAGGAGGGTCACTGAAATTGGTCAATCCCTCAAAGTTTGCAGTACAGATTCTGCGCCTGGTTGGCGTGTTTAATCTGTTTGAGGTGTACGACGATGAGAATGCCGCAGTTGAATCCTTCGGTTAAGCGACTCACCATTCTGACTGATCATCTACCGTTCTCGCTTGCAGCGGGATGGAACAATGTGCCCCTCGGCTCGGCGTGGCATACACCTGACCGGCAAAGCCCGATCAGTGTTACGCGTGCGTTACTAGAAAATGATCTTCGCGGCAAT
>Ga0210403_10006102_pt1 | contig 10141 bp, 7 predicted proteins | sample IncBWC19MmetaG_FD_150863 | JGI IMG/M metagenome (GOLD analysis project Ga0210403, IMG submission 150863) | Forest soil microbial communities from Barre Woods Harvard Forest LTER site, Petersham, Massachusetts, United States - Inc-BW-C-19-M | ecosystem: Environmental > Terrestrial > Soil >... | reverse complement strand
GCTTCCCAAGGAAGTTCGCCTGCCCTCAGGTGGGTTGATTCAATCAAGGCAGAAGCGAAGAGTTGGAGATGGAGAGTTCAGGCACAAAATAATCATCATGGTTTCGATCTGGAAGCAATCGCCCGGGAGGAAGAAATCAAATTGGCTCAACGTGTTTTCCCTGGAACCGGCCAGGATGCACCCCGGGTGGTGCTCTTCTCCGGTTTAGAGAACGAAGCCGGATGTGCCTCGATATGCGCCCGCACCGGGGAGATCCTGGCTGCCCGGGCTGAGGGACCAGTCTGTATTGTTGACGCAAATTTCCGGTCGCCCTCATTGCACGAATATTTTGGGGTAGAAAATCTGAAGGGGCTTGTGGATGCCACGCTTGAATCCGGCCCCATACAAAATTTTGTGCAGCAGATTCCGGAACCTGATCTGTGGCTGATGCCGAGCGGCAAGGCGGCCGCAAAACTGAGCTTTCCCGCGATCTCAGACGGTCTGCGGGTGAGGATAAAGGAACTGCGTCACACGTTCAGATATGTTGTCATCCATTCCGGGCCTCTTCGTTTGGAAACCAGCGCGATGCTGCTCAGCCGCTGGACGGATGGCGTCGTGCTGGTCGTGGAGGCAAACTCCACGCGGCGCGAGTCAGCAAAGCGCGTGAAGGAAAATCTTGCAGCCTCCAATGTCAGCGTGCTGGGGGTGGTGTTGAACAACCGCATCTTCCCCATTCCTGAAGCAATTTATCGCAGGCTTTAGGGAACAGTTTGAGTCTCGTCAGTCGAGACGCGGAGCCGCCCAATAGTTTCAGAGATCTGCGGTTTCGAAATAGGGCGTCTTTCTTTTGCGGCATTCGCCTACGAAGTTCCGTAAGTAAACATAAGGTTTGGCTCAATCAAGTGTTTGCCCCTACTTCGGAAAGAGATGGAGAGCTGATATGGCAGAGCAACAAACATGGCAATGGCCGAGTCGAATGGCGCTGTTAGCCGACCATTCAGAGAGCGATCCTTATTTTGCCTGCAAGCGATGCCTGGACGTATTCCTGGCGGGCCTCCTTCTTATCCTTCTCTTGCCGCTGCTCGTGCTGATCGCTGTTTTGATCAAGCTGGATTCACCGGGCCCGGTCATTTTCACCCAAGAGCGGGTTGGAGCGAAACGCCAGTGGTTGGGGAGACAGGCAATTTGGATCATTCGGAATTTCACCATGTACAAATTCCGTTCCATGGTTCAAAACGCTGATTCTTCCGTGCACGAGGCATACATTCGAGATTTCGTTGAAGGCCGCGCCCAGGCCTCGCCAGAGAATGGCGGGAAATTCAAACTTACCAACGATTCCCGTGTGACACGAATCGGACATCTTCTCCGAAAGTTCAGCTTGGACGAGCTGCCTCAACTGTTCAATGTGTTGAGAGGCGATATGAGCCTCGTCGGGCCTCGTCCTGTACCTCCATACGAAGTCGCCTGTTATGGGAGCGGCCATCACAAACGCCTGGCAGCACTGCCAGGAATCACTGGTTTTTGGCAAGTGAAGGGACGCTGCCGCGTTTCCTTTGAGGAAATGATTCGCATGGACATTGACTACATTCGGAACGCATCCCTATCGCTCGATCTCAAGATCCTTTTTCTTACCATTCCAGCTGTCCTATCTAGGAGAGGTGCTGAATGAACCCTGCAGTCCTGTCACTTCAACTGAATGAAAAACCAGGAAACACCACACCGGTGGGTATTGCTGTGGTGGGATGTGGCTACTGGGGGATGAACTACGTTCGAATTTTCAACGAGCTTGTGGACTCGCGCGTAGTCGCAGTCTGCGATCAGAGCGCGGACCGACTAAAAGAGGTTTCGCGGCGGTTTCCGGGAGTGTACCTGACCACGCAGGTCGACGACGCCGCGTCGCAGCCGGGTGTGGACGCTGTCGTGGTTTGCACCGAAGCTACCACGCACTTCAATGTGACGAGCCGCCTGTTGTTGGCCGACAAACACGTCCTGGTGGAGAAACCATTGACCACGACGGCGGAGGACGCTCAGATACTGATTGAGCTAGCGGATTCAAAGTCCGCGATACTGATGGTTGGTCACACATTTGTCTTCAATGCGGGCGTATGCAAGGTCAAAGAGTACATTCAGAAGGGTGACGGCCGGGTCTACTATCTGTACGCCCGAAGAACGAATCTTGGACCCATTCGCCGTGATGTGAATGCGCTTTGGGACCTTGCTCCGCACGACATCGCCATCTTCAACTTCCTCTTGGACAGCACGCCGGAATGGGTCAGCGCTGTCGGCGGCAAGGTCCTGCGCAACTGCCGTGATGACGTGGGATTCATCTCTCTCGGTTACCCGAACAACATTCTCGCCCACGTGCACGTGAGTTGGGCCGATCCCGATAAGGCGCGCGAGGTTGTAGTCGTCAAGAGTGACAGGCGGATTGTCTTCAACGACCTTAACGGGCTTGAGCAGGTGCGAGTGTTCGAGAAGGGCGTCAGTACCGTAGAGCAGGAGCCATTGAACTACGGCGAGTTTCGGTTCGAGATCCGGGACGGTGACATTATCAGTCCCAGGATCGAACCGGTGGAGCCCTTGAAGAACCAGTGCAGGCACTTCCTGGAATGCGTGCGGATGGGAAAGCGTCCGATTAGCAGCGGAATCGAAGGCCGGGAAGTCGTACGAGTGCTCGAAGCCGTGAATCGTTCCATCGAATGCAAAGGACTTCAAATGGAGGTAGAAAGCGACAATCACTATGCCCATGCCCACACAAACGGAAACGCAAAAGCCAAACCAGCCGCAAGTTCCGTTCGTTGATCTTGTTGCGCAGTACCGCACAATTGCCGCCGAAATCGATGAGGCAGTATCCAGAGTAATTCACGAAGCGGACTTCATCCTGGGGCGCGATGTCCGCCTATTCGAGGAAGAGTTCGCCGCTTTCTGTGAGGTGCAATTCGCCGTCGGGGTGGACTCCGGCACGTCTGCGCTGGAGCTGGCGCTTCGTGCATACGACATCGGGCCGGGCCACGAAGTCATTACGGCAGCGAACAGCTTTATTGCCTCGGCGTTGGCAGTTTCCCACACCGGCGCTACACCAGTCCTGGTGGACGTGGATCCGTGCACTTATACGATCGATGTTGCTGCCATCGAGAGGGCCATCACCCCGCGCACGAAAGCCATTCTTCCCATCCATCTCTACGGTCACGCGGCCCATATGGACCCGATCGGGCAAATTGCCGAGCGCCATGGATTGATCGTGATCGAAGATGCTTGCCAGGCCCACGGCGCGCGCTACAAAGGAAAGCGGGTAGGTTCATTGGGCCATGCGGCAGCCTTTAGCTTCTATCCAGGAAAGAACCTGGGGGCCTATGGCGACGGCGGCATGGTGGTCACAAATGACCGTAACATCGCAAAACGTGTGGAGATGCTTAGAAATTACGGACAGAAGGAGAAATATGACCACCAGTTCTGCGGTTACAACCGCCGGCTCGACACGCTGCAAGCCGCGGTGCTGCGAATCAAGTTAAAGTATCTGGAAAAGTGGAACGCTGCCCGCCGCTGGAATGCCGCGCTCTATCACAGATTCCTGGAGGCTAGCGGAGTCGTGACTCCGGTTGAAGCCAGCGGATCCGAAACGGTGTGGCATCTCTACGTGATCCGCACCGAACAACGTGACGTGTTGAGAGATTACCTCGTCAGCAGGGGCATCAGTGCAAGTATTCATTATCCGGTTCCGATCCATCTGCAGCCGGCATATTGTGATCTCGGCTACAAACGAGGTAACTTCCCGGTCGCTGAAGCGTATGCGCAGCGAATTCTGTCGCTGCCGATGTACGCCGAGTTGACACCCGATCAAATCAAGTTTGTCGCCCAATCGGTTCGTGATTTCGCCTCCGCAAACCTAACGGCACAAATCGCGTCAGAGCCTCTTTCCAAGCGCGCTGGCGCTACCTTATGAATTCAGCAGAACTGTCGTCATCGGAACCAACTGGCCAACTGTCGCTGAATGCGCAAGTGGGTGGCAGCGCTCATGGGCAGAGAGGGATGGCTGAGCCCTTGGATCGTTGGGGGCGGATCGGCTCCCTCGGTGCAAACTCCCTTCTTGTAGCTCTGCTCAGCCCTTTCCTGGCGCTAACGGCCAGATCTATGCAAAAGAGTCTTTTGGCGATTATTATTCTCGATATTCCCTTTCAAGTTGGCACGCACTTTTATTATCGGGAAAGTGACGCGGCGCTCGGTGCTCTGGGGGGATTGAGCATCTCATTCACCACCATTGCTCTGGCAGGGCTGTATCTTTCGTGGTTCATCAGGTCGCTTACGAATAGGAACACTGAGGAGCGCCGATCGGTTCACATCAATCGATCCCTCTTGTTGTACTTGGCGATCGCGGCACTTTCCATGATGGTTGCGCAGGATGTGAGTCTTTCCTCTTTTGAAGTGCTACTCCTCCTTGAGGCATCTCTGTTGTACTTCTACGTGGCCAACAACGTTCGGACGCGGCAAGAGGTCATTTTCATCGTGTCGATGCTCTTGCTTGCCTGTCTGCTGGAAAGTCTGGTCATGATTGTTCTGAGTTTCACAGGGATGCCTTCGACGATTTGGGGCCTGCCGACCCACATCTTCGTTGATGCGGATCCCACGTCGGGCGGCATGCGCATTGGCGGCACGGTTGGATCACCGAATCAGTCGGCAGCCTTCCTCAGCATCTTGCTTGCAATCGCGGCCAGCGTGCTCGTCACGAGTCTTGGGCGCGCGCACAAATTCCTGGCAATGGCGGTTCTCGGGCTTGGCGGAGTGGCACTGGTTTTTACGTTCTCGAGAGGGGGATGGACCTCCTGTGCGGTGTCCATCACAATCCTTTCTTTGGTCGCCTGGCGACGGCGCGGACTCTCTCTGAGAGTGCCGCTTGCTGCGATTGTGGTTCTGGTGCTGCTCTATTTGCCATTCCACAACGCCATTTCCACTCGACTCCTCGGCGATGATCGCGGATCGGCTGAATCCCGCATTCCCTTGATGAAGCTCGCGTTTCGGATCGTCGAAGACAATCCTGTACTTGGAGTGGGCGCCAACAATTTCACGGTTGTCATGAGCCGGTACTTAACACCTGAGTTTCGCAAAGGATTCTTATACGCTGTCCACAACAAGTACCTCCTGATTCTGTCGGAGACGGGTATCGGTGGCCTGTTGACTTATCTCGCTTTTCTGCTGGGTACTGTGCGGACGGGGTGGCGATGCTGGGAGTTTGACGATCGTCTCCTGTCGCCACTCGCACTTGGCTTCATGTCAGCCATAACCGGTCATATGGTGCAGATGGGCGTTGACGTCTTCCGTGGTCGGCCAATCCAGCAATTGCTCTGGTTGCTTGCTGGTCTCATGACGGCGATGTACAAGATGTGCGCAGCGGCTCCGCGTTCACTCTCCAACATGGCTTGATGATTACGCCTTCCCCTCCGGCAGAAGTGCTGCCACACCTGAGGCAGGAGTAGCGCCAGAAATTGCGGCAATTGTGATTCAAAGGGGACGGGCCTTGAAGCCGCGTCAATCCACGGGGGTTGGCGGATCGAACTCCCGAGCGAAAGAATCGACCACAGGAGTCCAAGGATGATCACCCAGAACTATTTTACATTTCCGTTCTACATTCCGCGTATCTGTTCCGTTTGGAGTAACTGGCCTGAATACCTTTTCAATTACGTCCTGCGCAGACGTAGGCCGGCAGAATACCGGACGCGGAGCGGGTTCCGTCTGATTGACGGGGAGGGATCATTGGCGGGAACCCTTGCCGTAGTGTTTGTTCGGCGCGAGTACGGCTCGCTGGAGCGTTTCCGAACCATAGTGGACATTGGAGCAAACATGGGCAGCTTTGCGGTTTATGCGGCGCAGTCCTGCCCGGACGCAAGGATCTATTGTTATGAACCGGAGCAGCAGAATTTTGGCCTCCTGAAACAAAACATCGAGATCAACAAACTGGAAGGGCGTGTCTCAGCGCTCCAGTGCGCGGTTGCGTCACACAACGGCCTGCGGGAGCTAGCGGTGGGCGAATCCCCTTTGAACTCATTCCACATTGCTTCCGATGACGCCAGCCGTCAGATAGTTAAGTGCACGACACTAAGGAACATACTCACAGACCAGCGTCTGGAGGCAATTGATCTGCTGAAGATGAATTGTGAGGGCGCCGAATACGAAATCCTAGAAGCTTGTTCGGAAACTGATTTTGAACGGATTGCCAACATCCGGCTGGAGTACCACAATCTTGATGCTCAAAACAGAAACGGAGAGTCTCTTTCTCGGTGGCTTGAGACACGAGGGTACAGAATTGAGCGGTTCACTCGACGCCTGACAGAATCTGGATTCATTTGGGCCGCTCGCACGACGCCGGCGGTCCCCGATCCCCGAATGCCCGTGCGGCTTCCATGATTGTATACGGATTCACTTGGCCCGAGTCTTCGAGGCCGTAAGAAGATTTTCGTATTCTGCTCCTCTCTGAGTGCCAGCCTGGAGTACACAGGATTGGTCCCTGGCACCATTTCGCCGAGCTAGCAGACAGAAGATTCCCACAGAGTTCATCAGCTATTCCCGTCAGCGGAACGAAAGGGCTGCTCAAATGAAAGTGCTAGTCATGACTTCCATGTATCCGACGCCGGAAGATCCCGCATTTGGTTCGTTTGTTCAGACGCAAGTCGAAGCACTCAAACAGGCGGGTATCGAAATTGAACTACTGGTATTGAAAGGGCGCTTTCGAAAATTGAATTATCCCATGGCTGTATTTCAACTGCGCCGACGCCTTGCCGAGGGTTCCATTGATCTTGTCCATGCGCACTATGGCTATGTCGGGATGGTGGCGCGAACGCAGTGGAAAGTGCCTGTCGTGGTCACTTATCACGGGGGCGACCTCATGGGGTTGATCGTCAATGACCGGGGCAAGAAAGCGAGCTCAGGACCACTGATCGCTGCGGCAGGTCAGATGCTGGCGCGGAATGTCGATGCGGCCATAGTGCAGTCCGCGGAGATGGCCAGCCTTCTCGATTCATCAAATGTGTTCATCATTCCCCATGAAATCGACTTCGAGGTCTTCCGGCTGACGGACAGAGAACAGGCGAGAGCGGCGTTGGGGCTACAGGCACACAAGAAGTACCTGCTTTTTGCGGCTAACCCCCAAAACGGTGTGAAGCGTTTTCCCTTGGCGAAGGCAGCCGCAGAGCAGCTGATTAGCCAGGATCCCTCAATAGAGTTGGTGGTCGTCTACAAGGAACCGCAGGATCGCCTGGCGCTCTTCATGAACGCCTGCGATGCCCTCGTCTTTACTTCTTACATGGAAGGTTCGCCCAACATTGTAAAGCAGGCCATGGCGTGTAACTTGCCGATTGTCTCCACCGATGTGGGAGATGTCCGTGAAATCATCGGCGCGACAAAGGGATGTTACGTCTGCAAGCCAGACGTGCGCGAGTTCGTCCAGCGTCTCGCTGAAATCCTGCGTCATCGCGAAAGGACAACGGGACGTGAGCAGGTGCTGCATCTCGCTGGACCGGCGGTTTCACAGAGAATAACCAAGGTCTACGAACAAGTCCTAAGGAATCGTGAGACGCACGCCGTAAATCGAACAACGACCCATGCAAAGCCGCAGACAAACATTCTCGACGGCAAGTGATACGGATGTGATTGTCCACCGATGCGAGGGCTTGAGGGAGGCGTGCGTCCGGCTGTTGTGCGGAGTGTTTGGCTTTGCAGTATGCCGCGCAGGCTGTATGAGCTTGCGGAGAGAAAGCCAAGATCGAGAAAGGGAAATAGCATGAAGACGCTTGCCAATAATCGGATACTCATGCTGCTGGAAAATTTGCCCTTCCCACAGGACCTTCGGGTTCGCCGGGAAGCACTAGCTTTGGCTGCTGCAGGTTACCGCGTCACTGTTATCTGTCAATCGGCTTCGGGACAGCCGCCGCGCGAGATGGTGAACCATGTGTCGGTTTATCGCTATCCAGCGCCGCCCGTCGCCAACGGATTCCTCGGGTACGTCTGGGAATACGGATATTCTATGCTTGCGAGCTTCGTTCTGTCCCTGCTGGTTTTCCTTCGCGACGGCTTCGACGTTGTACACGCCCACAATCCACCGGACACTTTTGTATTGATTGCCACGTTTTACAAATTATTCGGAAAGCGTTTTGTTTACGACCATCACGATCTGTCTCCGGAAATGTATCAAGCGAGGTTCCCGGGAGGTGGGAACCGGTTTGTTTATGCAGTGCTTGTCTTGCTGGACAAACTTTCGTGCCGTCTCGCCGATCATGTCATAGTCACAAACGAGTCGTACAAGAAAGTCGCGATGGAGCGCGGTCGCGTTCCTGAATCGCGCATCACCGTCGTTCGCAACGGAATCGAGTTGAGCCGCCTCGATCGCCCCATTGAGCCCGACCGGGCTTTGCGGCAGATGGGAAAGACGATCATAGGTTATGTTGGCGTGATGGGGGTTCAAGATGGCGTGGACTATCTCCTCCGAGCGCTTCACCACCTCGTCCGCGTTCTGGGCCGAACTGATTTCTATTGCATCCTCATCGGCGGTGGAGATGCCTGGGCGAGCTTGCAGGCGTTGGCTCATGACATGGCTCTGGACGAGTATGTGCGTTTCACCGGGCCCGTCTTTGGGGAGGGTCTTCTCCGCTATTTATCAGCCGCGGACATTTGCGTGGACTCAGCTCCTTCGGGCCCATACAGCGATCGCTCGACCATGTTCAAGATCATGGAGTATATGTCCTTAAGCAAGCCGATTGTAGCTTTTGATTTGCCCGAACATCGCTTCACTGCGCAGCACGCGGCGGTTTATGTAACCCCAAATGATGAAGGCGCATTTGCGCGGGCGCTGGCTCAACTCATGGACGATCCTGGCCGGAGGGTGACTCTCGGTGTTTTCGGTAGCCGCCGCATCAGGACGCGACTGGCGTGGGACTATTCCATTCCCAAGCTTCTAGGCGTCTATCGCACAGTCCTGCCGGCCGCAACGAAAGCAAGGCGCCCGCTTCCGCAAGAAGCAGCGACAGGAGTTCAATCTCGACACCTAGCCTTCACGCGAACGTCAGGCTACAAGTCAGGCGACTAAAGATGCTTCTTGCTCGAGGAAAGCGACCGCACCTTCTGACCTTCAAGGTGCTCCACGAAGTGAAGATTTGCCGGACGGGAGGTAAACGCACTTGAACGTCGTGTGTGTAGATCCTCGCACCAATCCATTGTGGTACAAGCTCGTGGATCAAGCTCCGAGCAGTGTTTTTCACTCACCGGGCTGGATACAGGTGCTGTCCGATACTTATGGATGGGAAGCAAGTGCGTACGTGGTGCTCGATCAGCACGGTAATCCCCAGGCAGGCATTCCTTTTTGCAGAATCTCGGACATTCTTGGACAAAGGATTGTGGCTTTGCCTTTTTCGGATTACTGCGATCCCTTGGTCAACGACGCGGAGTCTTGGCGCTTCCTGATCGATCGGCTATTGCCCGAGCAGTGCCCCATCACCGTGCGCTGTTTGCACAATGACTTGCCTCTTTCTGACGAACGATTCTCCCTTGTGAAGCAAGCGAAATGGCATCGTTTGGACCTGCGGCCGCAACTCGACGCATTGTGGCATGCAATGCACGATTCAACTCACCGAGCCATCCGGAAGTCTGAGCGCGGCGGTCTTACCGTTCGTATGGCCCAGTCGGAGCAGGAACTCCGATCCTTCTTTGAGATGCATCTGAAAGTCCGGAAATACAAATACGGCCTTCTCGCGCAACCTTATAGTTTCTTCCAGAACATCTGGCGCCGTTTCGTGGACGCGCAGCGCGGATTTCTTCTTCTGGCCGTCCATGAGGACAAGATTGTGGCTGGCGATTTCTTCCTGGAATGGAAAGACACGCTCTACTACAAGTTCAACGCTTCTCTCCCTGACGTTCTCTCACTCCGGCCGAACGATCTGTTGATCTGGGAAGGGATTCAACTTGGAAAAAATAAAGGCCTCACTTATTTGGATTTTGGTTTGAGCGACATCGACCAGGAAGGCCTGATCCGCTATAAACGCAAGTTTGGCACGGAAGAGAAGACGATCTCCTTCCTTCGCCACGCATCCAATGGTTCGCCGACCCCGGTCGAGAAAGAGATGCGCGATCTTCTCGGTAAACTAACAAACCGATTCACAGATCAGTTGGTTCCCGATCT
>Ga0210403_10006101_pt1 | contig 10141 bp, 8 predicted proteins | sample IncBWC19MmetaG_FD_150863 | JGI IMG/M metagenome (GOLD analysis project Ga0210403, IMG submission 150863) | Forest soil microbial communities from Barre Woods Harvard Forest LTER site, Petersham, Massachusetts, United States - Inc-BW-C-19-M | ecosystem: Environmental > Terrestrial > Soil >... | reverse complement strand
TGGGCATTTCTCGGTGGCCGCGGTCGATCAGCACGCAGAGAGAGACGCGCTTGGGGCGGCCGAGGTCGAACAGACCGTTCATAGCGGCGCGGATGGTGCGGCCGGTGTAGAGGACGTCGTCGACAAGGACGAGGTCCATGCTGTCCACACCGAAGGTGATGTCCGAGGATTGCAGGACGGCTTGCGGGGCGACCTTCGAGAGATCATCGCGATAGAGAGTGATGTCGAGTGTGCCGACGGGGACGTCGACGCCGTCGATGCCCCGCATGGCTCGAGCGATGCGCTGGGCCAGCGGCACACCGCGGCGGCGGATTCCGATCAGGGCCAGGCTTTTGGTGCCACCACTCTTCTCGACGATCTGGTGAGCCAGGCGTTGCAAGGTGCGGTCGATCTCGGCCGCGGACATCAATTGCGATTTTTCAACGATGCGCATGTTCGCGTAATGCTAGCACAAGTCGGGAAAACGGGAAGTCTTAGGGCGAATCTGAAAGGAGATTCACTACGGGTTTGTGACGGCGTGCTAGACTTTCGCGGAATTCCAGAAGGAGAGGTCCATGGGGCTGAGGATGAAATCGGGGTCGAGGATATTCGCGGCGCTGGCTTTGGCCGCTTTGGCGGCGGGGCTTTCGGCTAATTACGTGGTGGCGCAAGCTCCCCAAACGGCTGGGGCCGCACCGAAAAAGGCGGATAAGCCGTCGAGGCCGAAGCTGGTGGTGCTACTCGTGGTGGACCAGATGCGCGGCGACTATGTGGACAAGTTTCGCGGGCAGTGGACCGGCGGGCTGAAGCGGTTGTTGACCGAAGGCGCGTGGTTCCGCGCGGCGGCCTATCCCTACGCGGCAACAGAGACTTGCCCGGGGCACTCGACGATATCGACGGGTGCGTTTCCCGCGAGTCACGGGATGGTGGCCAACGGATGGTGGGACCGGGGAGAGCAAAAGATGGTTACCTGCACCAGCGACCCGAACGCCAAAAACTCAGCTTATGCCGGCGGCAGCACGAAGGGCGGAGATTCAGCGTGGAGAATGCAGTTGCCGTCCTTCGCGGAGGAACTGAAATTTCAGACCGGGGGTGCGACCCGCGTGGTGACTCTTTCGCTGAAGGCTAGATCGGCGATCGCGATGGCAGGCCACAAGGGGGATGCGGTGACCTGGTTTGATCCGTCCGGCGCGCTGGTAACGTCATCTGCGTACGGCACGATGCCGTTTGTGGAGGAGTTCGCAAAGAAGAATCCGGTCGCGCTAGATTACGGCAAGACCTGGGCCTTGTCGTTGCCTCAGACTTCCTATCTGTACGACGAAACGGCCACCGGAGCCAGGATCCCAGACGGTTGGACGGCTACCTTTCCCCATGCCTTGCGCGGAAAAGAGGGAAGTGCCGCTCCGGATGGGGCGTTCTATGAACAGTGGTCAGACAGCCCTTTCGCGGACGCCTATCTGACCAAGTTAGCAGAAGCAGCGGTGGATTCACTGGGACTTGGAAAGAGTGGAGCGACGGATTTTCTAGCGGTGAGCTACTCGTCGGTAGATCATGTAGGACACGCGTTTGGGCCACGCAGTTGGGAGATCCAGGAAATTCTGGTTCGGCTGGATAAGGATCTCGGCGAGTTCTTTGCGTTCCTAGACAAAAAGGTAGGTTCTGGGAATTACGTCGTGGCGTTGAGTGCGGACCACGGCGTTGCCCCGGTCCCCGCAGATATGCAGAAGACAGGCGTGGATGCTGGCGCGCTCAGCTTGCCGGAACTGCAGGAGCGGATCGAAAAGGCCTTGGAACCTTTTCATTACGCCAAACCGATTGTGGCCCGCATGGCGGGGAATGAGCTGTATTTTGGCGAGGGTGTTTACGCGCGATTGAAAGCGGATCCCGCCGCTATGAAGGCAGTACTGGATGCTATTTCAACGATGCCGGGAGTGGCGGCCGTCTTTCGGGCGGAAGATTTGGGCAACGGTACAACGCCGATCGCCCAAACACGGAAGGCGGCGGTGCTGAGTTACTTTGCGGGGCGCAGCGGCGACCTTTATGTGTTGCAGAAGCCGTACTGGCTGCTGGATGGCTCCCCAGAGGGGAACAAGCGAGCCACGGGAACGGGGCACGGGACGCCATACAATTATGATCAGCACGTGCCGGTGTTCTTCATGGGGTTCGGGATTCAACCGGGGGAATATTTTGAGCCGGTGACACCGGCGGATATTGCTCCTACGTTTGCTGCTTTGACCGGGGTAACGCTCGCAACCCGGGACGGCCGGGTGCTGGCGGAAGCGCTAAAGAAGGAAGCAAAGAAGCAATGAGCGAAGGAAGTAACGAAGCGGAAGGATAACGAAATCCCTTTTGCGGACTAGTCGAAGTTGGAAAGTACGTTTTTTGAGCACAGGAAATCCACAGGATTCGGGCTGGGCTGCAGGGTATCACCGTTCGGTTCGCGGCCTTCGTGCTACCCTTTTCAGGCGTGAATCCCTCGGATCGGGTTGACCTCAGCGTGCAGGTTGGCGCTTTGCGCCTCGCTAATCCCATTATTGCCGCCAGCGGAACGTTTGGGTATGGGTTGGAGTTCGCCCACCTCGTCGACTTAAACCGCCTCGGGGGATTTGTCACTAAGGGGATTTCGCTGCAGCCGATCGAAGGCGCTCCCGCTCCGCGGCTCTGCGATACGCCGTCGGGAATGCTGAACGCGGTCGGCTTGCAGAACGTTGGCGTCGACGTTTTCGTCAAAGACAAACTTCCACTGTTGCGAAAATACAACACTCACGTGATCGTGAACGTTTTTGGTGTTTGTCAGGAAGATTATGTCGGAGTGATCGAGCGGCTCGAAGAAGCGGAGGGAATCTCTGCTTACGAGCTGAACATCTCGTGCCCTAACGTCAAGAAAGGTGGCATGCAGTTCGGCAGCGACCCTGCTCTTGTAGAAGAGGTAGTAGGGGCGGCGCGGAAGGCAGCGCAGAAGCGGCTGCTCTGGGTAAAACTGATGCCTCTTGTTACAGACATTGGACTTATAGCGAAAAGGGCCGAGGGAGCAGGGGCCGATGCTCTCACCGTGGCCAATACTTTTCCGGCAATGGCGATCGATTCTAGAACCCAAAAGTCCCTCTTGGGGAACCTAGCGGGAGGTCTCTCCGGCCCAGCGATCAGGCCGATCACCCTCCGGCTGGTATGGGAAGTGAGCAAAGCGGTGAGCATCCCGATCATTGGCTTGGGAGGTGTGGAGACGGTCGCCGACGTCCTCGATTACATCTCAGTAGGCGCCACGGCAGTACAGGTCGGGACGGCCAGCTTCTCTGACCCGAAGGCCAGTGAGGCAATTGTGAAGGGTTTAGACAGAGGCCTAAATGAGCTTAACATACGTACTTTCAGTGAGTTAAAGGGTAAATTTTGCAAGGAAAATGGTTGACATAATGCGGTTTTTTTGATACACTTTTTTAGTATTTGTAGCGAATTAAACACACTATGAGACGACCACTCTTTGTAGCATGGGCCGCGATTCGTTGGGTGCCGTTGATGTTCTTGATTGCACCCGCAATGGAAGCACCCTTGGTGGCTTTGAAGAGCGAGCCGGTGAAGCCGATCAAGGTATGGGTTGGAAACGCCAGCTGGTATGGCCCCAACTTTGACGGCAAGAAGACTGCAAACGGCGAGCGGTTTAACGCCGAGAGCCTGACAGCCGCCCACCCGAACCTGCCATTCGGATCTTGGGTGCGCATCGTCAACACCCGCAACGGAAAATTTGAAGTTGTTCGTATTAATGACCGGGGTCCGTATCAAGAAGGACGCGAAATTGATGTATCCTATCGCGTAGCCCGGAAGATTGGCCTGATCAACTCGGGAGTTAGCCAGGTGCGGCTGGAACTGATGCAACTGCCGCCGAAGCGAACCCGAGACGAGGCAAGCCAGAACTGATAAACTTCGGGCGCGTCCCCGAACCTTGACCTTTGACGCCCATCCACGAAGCAGCCTGATTGTAGCGCTGGACTTCGATTCCCTGTCGACAGCACTGAGATTTGCCGGGCAGGTTTCTGACCTGGTCGGCATGTTCAAGATCGGCAGCCAGTTGTTTACCACGGCCGGGCCGGAAGCGGTGCGGCAGGTGGCGAAGCTCGGCGCGGAGATTTTCCTCGACCTGAAATTCCACGACATTCCGAATACGGTTGCCGGCGCTGTGCTGGCCACGGCGGCCTTACCCGGGCTGCAACTGGTGAATGTGCATGCATTGGGCGGCACCGCGATGATGCACGCCGCGGCGCAGGCTGTGAGCGCAGGTGTTCCGATGGGCGCAGACCGTCCACGGTTGCTTGCCGTGACACTGCTGACCAGCATGGATGCAAAAACGGTTCGCGAAGTGGGGATTGGCGGGCCGCCCAATTCGCGCGTGGTGAAGCTGGCGAAGCTCGCGCAAAAAGCGGGCGTGGATGGCGTGGTGGCTTCGGTGCAGGAAGCGAAAGCGATTCGCAAAGCCTGCGGACGGGATTTTCTGATTGTGACGCCGGGTGTGCGCCCAAAGCGCAAAGGCGGGGAATCGGGAAAAGACGATCAGGCGCGCACGGCGACGCCCAGAGAAGCGATTCGTGCCGGCGCGGATTTTATTGTTGTAGGGCGGCCGATCCTGGCGGCTGCGGACCCGCGCGCTGCCGCGCAGGAAATTGTCGACGAAATCGCCTCCGCGAAATAGCGGGAGTCCTGCGCGTCCCGTACCATCAAAATTACTTCTTCGCGTTCAAATGACCACCAACTTTAAGAGCATTATCGTCGGAACTGCCGGGCACATCGATCATGGGAAGTCCACTTTGATTGAGGCGCTGACCGGCACGCATCCCGACCGCCTGGCGGAAGAAAAGCGCCGGGGAATCACCATCGATCTGGGGTTTGCGTTTCTGGAAGACGAAGGCGTGCGATACGGATTTGTTGATGTGCCTGGGCATGAGCGGTTTGTGAAAAATATGCTGGCGGGGGCCTCGGGGATCGACCTGGTCTTGCTGGTGATAGCCGCGGATGAACTGATCAAGCCGCAGACGCGGGAACATTTTGATATTTGCCGCTTGCTGGGAGTGCAGCGAGGCGTGATTGCGATTACAAAAAGCGATCTGGTAGACAGCGATACACGCGAACTGGCGCGGATGGAGATTGAAGAGTTCGTAAAGGGAACTTTTCTGGGGAATGCTCCGATTGTGGAAGTCAGCGCAAAAACTCAAAACGGACTTGCGGAGCTGAAAACTGCATTACGGGAAGCGGCGCGAGAAATCAGCGCGAAAGATACCGGACGATATTTCCGCTTGCCGATTGACCGGTCGTTTGCGGTGAAAGGATTCGGAAGTGTGGTAACGGGCACGCTCTTTTCGGGGCACGTTGCCGTGGGCGATGACGTGGAACTGCTGCCTTCCGGGAAGGTGCTGCGTGTGCGCGGGCTGCAGACCGGCGGAAAGAGTGTGGAGCGCGCCGCCGCCGGCCAAAGAACGGCCGTGAACCTTGCCGGGATCGAGCACACTGCACTTCAGCGGGGAATGGTGCTTTCTTCGCGCGGGCGCTTGCGCACCACGCGGCGCGCGGATGTCCGGTTGGAACTTCTGCCCAGCGGTCCGGCGTTGAAGCACCGGGCGCAAGTGCACTTCCACGCCGGGACTCTGGAAACGATTGGAGAAGTGTACTTGCTGGGGGTGCGGGAATTGGCACCGGGCGGAAGCGCGATGGCGCAGATTCGCTTGCAGGATGAAGCGGTGCTGGTGCGTGGTGACCGGTTCATCGTGCGGCAGTTTTCGCCGGTGGTGACGATTGGCGGCGGAGCGGTGCTGGACCCGCACGCGAGGCGCTTTTCCGCGAAAGACGCCGGCCGCGCCCAATTTCTGGGCACGCTTGAAAAAGGTTTGCGGGAAGAAATTCTTCTTGCGATGGCGGAAAGAAACATCCTCGGAATTACGGCCGAAGAGGTTATTGTCCGCACAGGTTGGGTCGAGCAAGAGATTCAATCAGCCGCGAAAACAGTGGCGGATAAAAAGCTGATCCGTCGGGTTTCCGGCGAGCCCCTGATCCTGATTGCCGAAACGATTTTCACGGAAATTGGGAAGAAACTGCTGGCCCGGGTGGAACGCTTTCACAAAGAAAATCCCCTGCTCCCCGGAATCACACGCGAGGAACTAAAGGCCAGCCTCGGCCGCAGGGTTCGCCCGGAAACCTTCGCCACCGCGCTGCAGATGCTGCTGGAGCAAAAGAAAATCACCCTGCAGGGCGAGTTCATCAAGAAAGCGGGAACAGAGATTACGCTGGCGCCGGAGGAGTTGCGCGCGCAAGAGCAGATCACGCAGGCGTTTGCCAAAGCGGGCCTCGCGGTGCCTTCCGTAAAAGAAGTGCTCGCGCAACTGAAGATCGAGGCGGCGCGCGCGGAGAAATTGTTGCAGATCTTGTTGCGCGAAAAGGTGTTGGTGCGCGTTTCGGCGGAGCTGATTTTTCACCGCGATGCCCTAAGTGTTCTGACCGGGCTTCTGGCTCAGTACAAAAAGTCAAAAGGCGACCGGATTGGCGTACCCGCCTTTAAGGAACTGACCGGCATCACGCGCAAATACGCCATTCCACTGCTGGAGTATCTGGACAGGCAAAGGCAAACACGCCGAGCGGGGGATGAGCGTGTTATCCTATAGGGGCAGTTTGGCGGCAGAAGCTTGCTGAGCGCAGGCGATTGCGCTAGTTTGAAGGGCGCGAAGTTCGAGGCCGCGGAGGCAGTCCATGGGTGAATTCAGTATTTTCCACTGGTTAATCGTGCTGGCAATCGTGCTGATTTTCTTTGGCGGGCGGCGCATTCCGGAAGTGATGAAGGGCCTGGGTGAAGGCATTCGAAGCTTCAAGGATGGCATGAGTGGCACGTCCACCACGCCGCAGCCACCGCCACAAGCGCAGGCCCCGGCCGAAAAACCCTCCGAAGAGAAGAAGTAAGCGGCAACAACGAATTGAAACAGTGACACACGGCTCCCGTGAAAGCGGGAGCCATTTGTTTTTCCCCACCCGGTAAACGATGAGCAGACTGTACTTCCGTCCAGTTTCCGCGCCGCAACTTTTTCCCCAGACTTGGGTATTACCCATTACCCAGTAAGTCAGTCCAACAGGTACTTAAGGAGAAGATTATGAGCTTCCAGTTCTCGAAGAGGACGGTATTGCCCGCAGCGGTGCTGCTGTTGGGCACGGTAGCAGCGGCCCAGGACACGAATACCCCCAGCACTCCGACTCAAGGCACGACCACAACGGCGCCTGCGCCGAAGCCAACCATCGCGCAACGCAAGGAAAATCAGCAGGACCGAATTGCGAACGGCGTGCAGAGCGGCCAGCTGACCGCGGGCGAAACTTCAAAGCTTGAAACGAAAGAAGCCGCGATTAATGGCGAGACGCGCGCGGATCGCGCGGCCAACGGCGGCAAGCTGACCTCCGCGGAAAAGCAGCAGATCAACACGCAGCAGAACCAGCTTTCGAAGCAGATTTACAACGACAAGCACAACGCCAACACCGCCCAATACGGAAACAACAAGGTGGGGCAGCGCCGGGAAAATCAGCAGGACCGCATCGCGCAGGGCATCAAGAGCGGCCAGTTGACCGCGGGCGAAACGGCCAAGCTGGAAAATCAACAGAAGGGCATCAACCAGCAGGTGAAGGCAGACCGCGCGGCGAACGGCGGCAAGCTGACGCCGGGCGAGAAGACCGAGATCAACAAGGAACAGAACGCGGCTTCGAAGAACATCTACAACAAGAAGCACAACGCGAACACGCAGCACCCGAAGAAGTAGGTAATCGCCACCGCGCAATCAGGAAACGCCCCGGCTTTAGCTGGGGCGTTTTCATTTTGTATAAGAGAAGCCCTCAACACAGAGTTCAGGAGAGGCAGAGCACAGGGATCGCGGAGAAGAAAGGGCGCTACAAAGGATTTTCGGGCCAGCCTAGAGTCTGAAGTTCCGTCAGAACTCGCGAGAGCGGTAGACCGACCACGTTGAAATAGCAGCCTTCGATGCGGGGGATGTAGCGGCCTGCCTGGCCCTGGATGGCGTAGGAGCCGGCTTTGTCAAAGGGCTCCTCTGTCGCGAGATACGAAGAAAGTTCTTCGGCCGTGATTGGTCGGAAGTGGACCAGCGTGGACTCCGTGAACTGACGCCGCTCGCCGTCGGGGAGACGAATCAGAGCGACGCCGGTCAGCACGGAGTGCGTACGTCCGGAAAGTTGCTGGAGCATGTGATGCGCCTCTTCTGTGGAGCGCGGCTTGCCCAGAATTTTGTCGTCGAGGACAACGACCGTGTCGGCGCCGAGGACTATCGCGGGGCCGACAGCGCGGGCGGTGACCAGGTCCGCCTTGGCGTTGGCCAAGCGCTGCACAAGCGCAGCCGGTGTTTCCCCCGGATGAGGCGACTCATCCACCGCGGAGGAAAGCACCGAAAACGGCAACCCGGCGTTGGCCAGAATTTCAGCCCGTCGAGGCGAAGAGGAGGCAAGAATCAGCTTCATGAATGGCTCGCGAGAAGAATACTACAAGGCAAGCGGCGCGAAAGCTGTGCCCTGGGCCAGAAAAAGGGAAGGGCCGGCGGACCAGTGGGGCCGCCGAATCTTGAAGCAAAATGCAGGACGGTGACAATTTTATGATTTGGCGGAATATTGCTGGCGGCAAGCTTCGCAGATCACCGCATATGGTTGATTCAGATATTTGCAGTTAGGGCAGCACCACATGCCACCGGCATTTGCAAGATTGCGGCCCAGCAAAAATCGCGAACAAAACGCAAGGATGGCGACCCACAAGATGGACGTGCAAAAGGCCAGCAGTTGAGCGTCATCCGAGTTGACTGCCGGCGCCATGCCAACTGCAACGGCAAGGTACCTCGCCGCGAATGGTGCCAGGAAATATCCAACAACCGTCAATGCTCCCCACACCCAGGGACTTCCACCACGTCCGCGAGCGAAGGAAACGATGGCCGTGGTGGCGGCGGCGAGCAAAATTAGTGCGAAGATGGGGCACCTCTCAGATTAAATGACGACGGATTCCTGGTATTCGCCGTAGACGCGGCGGAGGGTGTCGGAGATTTCGCCGACCGTTGCGTAGACTTCGACGGCGGCGAGGATTGCGGGGAGCAGATTTTCCGTGCCGCGGGCGCGGCGATCGAGTTCAGCGAGGGCCGCTTTTGTTTTTGCGGAGTCGCGTTTGGCGCGGAGGGCCTGCAGGCGCTGCACCTGGTTTCGCTCGATTTCAGAGTCGATGCGCAGCGTTGGAACTGTGCGCTCCTCGCTGGCCACGAAATCGTTGACGCCCACCACGATCTGATCCTTCATTTCGACGGAGCGTTGGAAATCGTACGCGGCGCGCTGGATTTCCGATTGCACGAAGCCCGCTTCGATCGCTTTAATCATGCCACCGATGGCGTCGATCTTCGCTAGATACTCCTGCGCCCGCTCCTCGATCTGGTTGGTGAGCGCTTCTATGGCGTAGGAGCCGGCTACCGGATCGACTGCATTTGCGACGCCGGTTTCATTGGCGATGATCTGCTGCGTACGCAGGGCGATCAACGCGGCTTCTTCCGTGGGCAACGACAGAGCTTCGTCCATGGAATTGGTGTGCAGCGACTGGCAGCCGCCGAGCACCGCTGCGAGAGCCTGGATGGCCACGCGCACGATGTTGTTTTCTGGCTGTTGCGCGGTCAGCGAAGAGCCGGCGGTTTGCGCGTGGAAACGAAGCAGCAGCGAACGCTCGTCCAGCGCGTCGAAACGGTCGCGCACGATTTTGGCCCACAAACGGCGCGCGGCTCGGAACTTGGCGATTTCTTCGAGCAGATCATTGTGAGCGTTGAAGAAAAAGGAGAGCTGCGGAGCGAATTCGTCAATCGCAAGGCCGGCGCGAAGCGCAGCTTCGACATACGCAATGCCGTCGGCAAGAGTGAACGCTACTTCCTGCACGGCGGTTGAGCCCGCCTCGCGGATGTGATAGCCGGAAATCGAAATGGTATTCCACTTGGGAAGGGATTCGCGGCACCAGCCGAAAATATCGGTGACGATGCGCATCGCGTGCTGCACGGGATAGATGTATGTACCGCGGGCGATGTATTCCTTCAGGATGTCGTTCTGGGTGGTGCCGGAAAGTTTCTTCAGGTCGGCGCCCTGTTTTTTCGCGACCGCAACGTAGAGACAAAGCAAAATT
>Ga0210403_10006099_pt1 | contig 10142 bp, 8 predicted proteins | sample IncBWC19MmetaG_FD_150863 | JGI IMG/M metagenome (GOLD analysis project Ga0210403, IMG submission 150863) | Forest soil microbial communities from Barre Woods Harvard Forest LTER site, Petersham, Massachusetts, United States - Inc-BW-C-19-M | ecosystem: Environmental > Terrestrial > Soil >... | reverse complement strand
TCCACGGGAAAATCTCCACGGAAGAATTGCTCGCCGCCGCTCTTCGCGACACCCTTCCTCGCTTCGAACAGACTGGCTCTCCAATCATCACAGATAGAGAGCAGACCAAACCCAGCTTCGCTACCTATCCCCTCACTGGCCTCAACATTCTCGGCAAGGGGTGATACATGTGCTGGTCATAGCCACCGTTGAAGAAACTGAGCTGCTGCTGACCGTACGTTGGATCGTCGGTGGAATCGACATCGAGCAGGATCTCTCCCCGCTTGCGAACCTGTTCTCCGCAGAGTTTCACAAACCAATCGAGCAGAGCATCTTGCAGCTTGAGGAGGTCGCGAGGCGAGGGTGAGTTCTCCCAGCGGCTGAGCGTGGGCTGTGATCCGAGAGGTTCGCCGAGCGGTTGATCGGCAAGAATTTGAAACGCCGGATCGTGACGTAGCCGGTCAGCGTCGTTGGCGTCCTCGTAGCCAGCGATGATCTGGTACAGACGCTGGCGCAACAGCGACAACCCAGGATGACTCACCCGCGAATCGTCGCGATCATCACCGACGCACTCTGCCAAGCCGCGAGTGAGTCCATGCCGCTGATCAAAAGCCCGCAAAGGCAGCAGACCGGCATCACTGGTGATCTGACCGCCAGAAAAATCAGCTCGAATGGATCGGTGTCGGTAGAAGGAAAACGACAGCTGTGGTATACAAGATGTCATCTCTGGGTGCTCCGAAAGAGAATGCTGGGTTCGCTAAAACCCAGTGTTCATCAATCTTTTAGAGCACCTTTTCTTTTTTTGCTAGCAAAATCGTGAATAATCCAGGCTAGAGCTTTGAACGGAGCAGAACGTGCGGCAAGAGTTTCAGTGCCGATAGTACTTTTCAAGTATTGCATCATTGGATTGCCAGTGGAGCAAGTCCAGGTGAGCACGGATGTGCCACTGGTGGAGCAAACAGTGACGAGCCTCGGCCAGACGATTGGCGAGCGAGAAGTTCTGGATCTCCCGTTGAACGGACGCCACTTCACCCAACTTGGTTTGCTGCAGCCCGGCGTTGCTCCGATCACTCCCGGACTCGCACAGGCAGGTGGTTCGCTTCGCGATGGCCAAGCCTATGCCGTCAACGGACAGCGTCCTGAATCCAACAACTTCCTCATCGACGGTGCTGACAATTTCAACGGTGTGGATGGTGGGTTCGTCCTTCAACCGCCCGTTGACGCAATCGCTGAATTCCGCATCCTCACGCACACTGCCAGCGCCGAATTCGGCCACAGCACGGGTTCCACCACGAATATCATCACCCGTTCGGGCACCAACAACTTTCACGGTGGGCTCTGGGAGTTTTTCCGCAACGATGCCATGGATGCCAAGGGCTTCTTCGCGGACAGCGTTGAGCCGCTCCACCGCAACCAGTTCGGGGCAACCATCGGGCTGCAAGCGAATCGCCTGCTCAGATCCGACTAAAAATTGAACCGAGTTGAGAATTGGAAGCTTCTGGCGCCGAATCGAGGCACCATCGCCAGGGGACTGCCGAAGTGCGGATTGGGAGCGGCGCTCCAATTGCTGTTATTGACGCCGCTATCGTCAAGCTGTGTCAGCGTGTACTGCACGTTGTCCAGGTTGGTCTGTTGAAAATTTGGGTGGTTGAAAATGTCAAACGCCTCAGCCACAAACTTCAGGCTGTAGCGTTCTCCAATCAGAAACGTCCTTGACAGATTGAGGTCCACGTTGCTTACGCCCGGTCCACGAAAGCCATTGAATTTCTCGCCCGGCACCACCGAGAAATTGACTTCTGGGTTGTCAAACACCGCGGTGTAAGGCCGACCACTAGCAAAGTTCAGTACTCCTCCAAATTGGAATCCTTTCACGTAGCGCTGTGCCGGTGTCCAAACACCAGTTGCGACGAACCTTTGCGGCTGATCAAGCTGCGAAGGACCGCTTTGCGCTTTCTGATCGAACTGATTGAAATAGCCGGTTCCCTGATCGTTGACGCGTGAATAGGTATACGCCACCGAGCCGGAGAACTGCTTCGCGTTGTGCCGCAGGGAAATCAGCAATCCGTTGTAAACGGAGTGACCGGAATTATCCACGGCATTGATCGGTCCGAAATTGGGATTCACAAAACCATCGATCGCACTGAAGTCGGGGGTGACATAAGTTTTCCCGTTCGGCAAGGTTACCGTTGCTGTGGCGTAGGATCCTCCGAACGCTGGCTGCTGATCAGGCGGCACTAGGTTCAGATCCAAGCCAAAATTGCCGTTTGCCTGACGGGTGACTCCATTGGAATTCCCTAACAGGGCCAAACCGTGACTATAAACGTAGCCCACACTGAGAGCAGTGTTTGCACCAAACTGATGTTCCAAGGCGATATTGCCCTGCTCCACGTAAGGATTGCGATAGCTCGGCGCGAACACGACGATAGACGGCGAGCCACCGGCACCCGATGGGAAGGAACTGAGGCTGTTAGGATAGGTCACCAGGGGACTGTTATTGCCGAACTTAGGACCGACGACTACAAGAAATTGCCGGCTCACTCCGTTGGAAATCGAGGCCGTCGAAACATCCAGCAGATCCGTTTGGATGTAGAATAGGCCGAATGCACCTCGGATAACTGTGGCGCTTTTTGAATCCAAGGAATACGCAAATCCCACTCTCGGAGAGAGCATATTCTTGCTGTAAGGAATGTGGCAGGTCGCCACATAGTCCGGATTACAAGGTTTTGGCTGCGGCAAAACTTGTAAGTCATACCGGAGTCCGTAATTCAACGTTAAGCGCCGCGTCGCGCGGAACTGGTCCTGTGCGAACAGCGAGTAAGTGGGAGAAGTGAATAGCGCCGTCGTTTGGCCGAATGACTGGAGATACAGCTCGAAGTTTCCTGTAGCCACGTCTGTCGTTCCAGCGAAGCGGTATTCTCCCTTCGGCCCATAAACAAAGTAGTCCGAATCGTGATTGATGTTGATATCCACGCCGAATTTTGCCGTGTGCCGCCCGAATATTCGGGTGAACGTGTCCACAAACTGGTAGCGTTTGTCGGTTGTGGCTAGTTGGAAGCGCGCGCCTCCAAAAACAAAGCCGCTATCTGGGTTTTGGATGGTTACTGCAGGAGACGTCACCGGAGACGGCGGAAGATCGAAGTGATAGTCGCTTCCGAAATGGAACCGAAAATCGTTGACGCTTGAATTGCTTAATGCCGTCTGCACCGAAAACTGGAAAAATTGGCTTGTGGCCCCATCCGTCAGTGCCAGCCCGTCACCTGTTGAAGTCGGAGTGTTGAAGTAGCCATGAGGGCTGCGATAGCGCTGATAGTTGTAGGTGGCCGCAAACGAATTCTTGTCGTTGAAGTTTCCCGTTACTTTTCCGAAGGCCGTATTCTGGTTAAAGCTGCGTGGAAACGACCCCGAAGCGGCATTGACCTGTGCAGCTATATCCGGGTTGTCCTGGAAAAAGGTGGGTGACACACCAACAAAGGCAGGGGCGTTGTTTACCGTCAACGGTTCGTTGCGAACCTGTCCCTCATAGTTTGCGAGGTAAAACAACCGGTCCTTCTTGATCGGTCCGCCAATCGTGCCCCCGAATTGTTGCCGCCGGTTTGGTGGCTTCGCGATTCCCTGGCTGTTGTTGATGGAATCGTTTGCGCTGAAGGCGGAGTCGAGGATGTAGTAGTAGCCGTCTCCGTGCACCATGTTTCCGCCACTTTTCGTGACGGAGTTGACCAACCCTCCGCCCGCTTGGCCGAACTCGGCTTCGTATCCTGTGCTCGTCACCTGAAATTCCTGGATCACATCCTCGCTGAATTGGAAGGGGATGCTGGTACGCCCAATCTGTTGCGCGAAGAACGCATTGTTGTTATTCCCACCGTCCACGGTGTAGTTGTTGAAGTTGCCCGCGATTCCGTTGAAGCTGATCATTCCGAAGTCGCCGTCAGTCGTCGCTCCGGGTGTTAGCAGAGCAAAGTCCGTAAAGTTGCGCCCGTTCAGCGGCAACGATTGTATACTCTGATTGTCGACCACTGTTCCCAGTGAGGATTGCGTCGGGTCGACGGTCACGGCGGTAGCGCTCACGATGACGGATGTTTCTACCTTCCCCACCGTCAGACGAGGATGCAGCGCTGTAGTCGTTCCCACCGCCACGGCCGTATCTTGCAGTACCTGTTTCTGAAACCCTTCCTTCTGAATCGAAACTTCGTAAATTCCTGGCGTCAGATAGAGGGCCACGAAATGCCCGTCTTCATCCGTCTTCAGGGTTGTGGACAGTTCCGTCTTCTTGTTGATGATGATTACCGTGGCGCCTGGCACTCCTGCACCCGATGAATCCTGCACCACACCCTCCAGACGCCCGCTCGCCGAAGCTGCCTGCCCATAACTACCGGCTGGGCAGATAAGAACAAAAAAGAATGCCGTAAAGAAAAATGGCAGTGCCAAATCTAAAATCGAAGCGCACGTTTTCATGCGTGTGAACATTCAAAAACCTCCAAAGTGGACAAGCTGGAACGTTTCAACTCACTTACCTGCTTTTCGCCCTTACGCACAGAAAAAGGAACGTCCCTTGGATTTAGACCACGCCCTTTGAAACGCCCAGCGTAATGGGTCTCTGCACGCGCCTGTGTGTTCGGGTACAAAAGTTCAAAAAGGCAGGTCTCGGACCTATTCCTTTGTACTGGGAATGCTTCTTTAGAGCCTATTTGCCAGAACGCCCTGAACCGAGGGAACGAGCCTACTTTGCCGCCAACGGTGACAGAGCGAACATAAACGCTAGGTTAATTTACACAGCTTCAGCCGACTCACCGGACCGGAAAGTCGATCCGAAATTCCGGCGCCCGCCACGGGCTATCCGACTCGTTCAGTTCACGCGTGATCCGAAAAAATCCTCCTAACTCCTGATAAGCCCTAACTGCGTCTTCGACGTGTCGCTAGTGCCAGAAACTTGTCCAGAGTTCTCCATTTTTGCAATTCTGATTCGGGATTCGATTCGGCAAGCTAAGGCCGATATACGACATGGCGCTTCGTGCCCGACGGTTCGCATGGCTCCGGTACTGGCGATCACGAGTGTGGTGGCAAGGACCAAGCGGTAACGGTCTTTTGACCCCGTTGGAGAGTTTCTTAAACCGTTCGTCACCGGGCCGAAGCGGATCCTCGTTTCCATCGAGGAGGACCCAGATGAGGACGGACAAAATGCTGTGGCGAAATCGCAAAGGGAAGAAGGAACTAGTGGCCTGTAACAGTGTCTTGCGAACTAATTGGGCAACTCGCTCGTCGCTAATCGGGCGGGGGCGGCCTGGGCGTAACTCCTCGTAGAGTCCTGACATGCCCTGTGTCAGGAACCGTCGCCGCCACAGGCCTACCGTGTTCCTGCTCGTCTCCAGTTGCGGGGCAATCTCTCGGTCGTTCTTCCCAGAGGCGCTCAACAAGATAATCTTGGCTCGACGCACCAGGCCGGACGGAAGAGAACGTGAGTTGGCCAAGCTTTCCAGCTGTTCGCGCAGCTCCGAATCCAAAACCAACGTTGCTTTCGGTCGTCCCATCGCCATAGGCACCTCCATTGTGCACAGGAGATGCCAATATTCCCAGCAATACTAAGACCAGTTATTTATGGGACAGCACGCTAGCAACAACCTTGCGACGGTTGGGAGCAGGCACATCAACTGACCGAGCATAACTCTCCGTGATAGAATCGGTTACAAATCGTGGGGCTGTAGCTCAGATGGATAGAGCGTCGGTTTCCTAAACCGTAGGTCGGGAGTTCGAACCTCCCCAGCCCCACCATAGACAAACCAGCGGGCCCCTAGGTTGTTACGAGAATTCCTGCAACACGAATTCCATGGACGAGTCGCCAGTTGGGTTCGCAAGCTGGCTCTGAGAGGAGTTCCGGAGCTGGCGACTTGTTCGATTACGGAACTCGGCTTCGTCCGGGTTCTCGTGCAAGCGCCTCAGCACGGATTTAGCGTCTCGCATGCGCGCAATGTGCTGCTCCAACTTAAGTCAGGAAATACGCTGGAATTCACATTCATCACGGATAATCACGATGTGTCGCACCTCCCCTTCTGGGTCAAATCAGCGAAGCAGACTGCGGATGGCCATTTCGCGCAACTCGCCAAGGCGAACGGCACCGTGCTCGCGACGCTGGACGCACAAATCCCGGGAGCGTACCTGATCCCCGCTCAGAAGTTAAAAGTCGTAGGCGCTGGTTACAAATATCCTCTGGCACCCGGAGTGCTGCTAATCTACTGCGACGGTCGGCTGAAGTTCTTACTTCTGCGCGCGGAGTGCTTCGAGGGAAGGCATGGACACCGGAATGGTGAGGGCCTTCTCAGGCTGGTTCTTGCCGTGCCGGATGGCGTCCACGAGCATGTCGATTGCTTGCCCGGTGTTCGGCGGGCTGAAGATTGTGGCGCGCAGGAGGCCGCTGCGCACCCAGGCTTGTCCCGTTTTCGGCAAGCCATCAATTCCCAGGAACGGCACCGATAGCCAGCGCTCGCGCTCCACTTCGTTAGGCACTTCCTGAAACGCTTTGCGTACGCCGATGGCCATGGCGTCATCCTGTGCGGCCACCATATCGATCACGGTTTTTCGGGTGGTGGTCAACTTCAACCAAGAGCGTACCGCGCGTTGCGAGCTTTCTTCGGTCCACTGGCCCTTCAGCGTGATCAGGTGCATGTTTGCCGGCTTCTTTTCCAGCATGCCTTTGGCGCGGTCTTTGGCGGCGGAGTTTTCGGAGGGGCCCTGCATGTAAAGCACGCTGCCGCCTCTTGGGAGCAGCGCCGCGCACTGCTGGGCCTGGATGCGGCCAATTTCAACATGATCCACGGTCACCACGAACACCGGCGTTTTGCCCAACCCACGCAACTCCGGCACGTAGGTCGCTTCGCGATTCAACACCACCCAGGCGATGCCCTGGTTGACGGCCGCGCGCGCCACCTGCGGCAAAGCGGTTCCGCCCACGGGTTCAAAAATAATTGCGTTCGGGCGGTCGGCTTCTTCGGATTCCTGGACGACTTTCAGAATCTGGGTGCTTTGATTGATCGCGTCGTTATCCGAGTAGATGATCTTGAGATCGATGCCGTGCTTCTGCGCCGCCTGCTCGGCAGCGCTGGCTTGTTCGACTTGATAGTCGTTGTCGTTCGTGGTCAAAGAAATCAGTATGCGCAAATTCGCCATGGCCTCATCCGATGGAATCTCTACTTAACAATACACGCGTGCGCCGGGTTCGGCACAGAAACGTCCGGGGTTGTTTCCGGTCGGAAAACCGCGCAGTGCGCCCGGAAATCCTGGGTCAAATCCCACACTGGAAAGTGCAGGCGCCACCAACGTATCGTAAGTAATTTCAATTCAATCGGTTAGACAAGCAGAAAGGCGTGACCGTTGGCATTCTGATTGCTCCCTTCTGAGTGGGAAGGGGGGCCTTCACTACTCCTCCGAGTTTCGGTATTGAACTTGTTTGAACCGTCGGGCGAACCTCCGCCGGGATGACGATGAAGAGAAATGGAAGGCCTATATCGCCAAAAACGAAATGAGCTGGCCGCAATAGCGCGATGGCGGATTCACAGGCCCGGTTGCAAAAATGTTTGGGGTGACCGCGATTCCCCACACCTTCACGATTGATGCCGACGGCGTCCTGCAGGAAGAGCACGACGGAGATGCTTCGATCGAGGGCAAGCTGAAGAAGCTTCTTGCCCAGGCGCAGGATCGGTAGAGCTCAGATAAAACTTCGAAGTGAAAGGAGTGTCCGCTTCCTAAGCTTGAAGCAGGCGATTACGGTTTTTCCCAATGGGTTGAGGTGAATTGCTTGGCGTCGAAGACGGCAGGGTCGAGCTTTACGTCGCCGTTGATTTCCGTGTATTCCTCGCTGAACACTTTTTTCGCGTCCACGTAGACTTCCACCAGGGCGGCGATCCACCCGCCGCCAAGTTTGCGGTAATCGGCGAACCGAATGTCTTGCGTCTTGTTCGGATCGGTGCGGTCGGGTTCGAGCAGGCGCACAAACAGCATGCGGTCTTTTTCCACCCAGAACTGCTTCGATTTCAAATCGCCTTTTTCAGCGCCGAAAACATAGACGGGCTTCCCTTCCCAAGTCTCTTCATGAAACTTCCCCGCATCGAAGCCTTCTTTTTTGGCAATGGCCAGCGTCGCCTCTGGTGTTTGCTTGTACACGTCAAAGCCCAGCACCAGCAGCATGTTTACCTGCGGAATGTTTGCCTTGACCTGGCCTTCCTTGAAGACGGTCACATTTCCGTCGACAAGCACGTACCCGTTGCCGTCCTTGGGCGGCCCAATGTCGATGCGGAGTTTTCCTGGCAGCATTGCCGCTTCGTACCACGTCTCCACTTTGGTGGTGCCGTCGGGAAGGTACGTGGTGCTCTTCTGCGTGAACGTCACCGCGGGATACCACGACGCGGCGTAGCGCTCGTGCATTTCCTTCACCAGCGTTTCGCCGCTGTTTACCGCGGGCGGCCCACCTTGCGCCAGCCCCGCCATCGTCAGAATCACCACCGCCGTCCACATCCACTTCGAAGTTTTCATGATTCCCTCTCCGGGCAACCCGAACTTCCGCCGATGGCATCCCACCGGTTCCAGCTCCATGGCACTGTACTCGCTTAGACGCGCCCTTTGCCAGAAAATCTCAACTCATGCGCGATGCCTCTTGCCCAGAGCGGTGCGTGGCGGGCAAAACTTGCTGGAAGTCAGCGGGAAGGCTGTAAAATAATAGGTGTGATTTCCACAAGAAACGTCTCCTACAGGAAACCTCCTGGCGGGATTTTCCGCAAAACTCTCTTGGGACCCGGGACCCCACTCTGGCTGAGTCTTGCTGTCCTGATTTGCGCGCTTCCGGCATTTGCCCAGGCCCCGCAGGCTCCCTCCCCCGTTGATTCTGAGCAAAGCCCAGCTGAAGCGCGGACAAGTGAGACTTCCGTGGCGAGCGCCCAGCTTCCAGATACGCCGGTTCCGGGAACAATTCATGGGACGGTCATCGATCCAAATGGAACAGTAGTTGCTGGTGCGCGGGTGAAGCTCGTCCGTCCAGACCAATCCGCTAACCAGGAAATGCAGACCGGCGAGGATGGACAATATTCTTTTGCGAACATTTTCCCCGGGCCATATCAGCTAATAGTTGCGGCGGAGGGGTTCGCGACGAAGACTTCTTCGGGAGTTCTGCATTCCGGGGAAAACGCAGTGGTCCCGCAGGTCACCCTGGCGCTTACAACCGAAGTAACCGAAGTGCGGGTTGAATTCACGCCAGTTGAACTGGCGCAGGAGCAAATCAAGGATCAGGAAAAGCAACGCGTGCTGGGTTTCATTCCGAATTTTTACGTCAGCTACATTCCGAACGCGGCGCCGCTGAATACCCGGCAAAAGTTCGAGTTAGCGTGGAAGTCGACGCTCGATCCGGTGACATTTGGAATTACGGGCGCCATCGCTGGTATTCAGCAGGCGCGCAACCAGTTCAGCGGATACGGGCAAGGTGCCCAGGGTTACGCCAAGCGCTATGGCGCCTCCTATACGGACGTCGTTACCAACACGTTCATCGGAGGTGCGATTCTGCCTTCGCTCTTCAAACAGGATCCGCGTTATTTTTACAAAGGAACCGGCAGCAAGCGCTCTCGAGTTTTCTACGCCATCGCTAATTCCGTCATCTGCAAGGGCGACAACGGACACTGGCAGGTTTGCTATTCGACGCTCATCGGCGGACTTGCGGCCGGGGGGATCTCTAATCTCTACTATCCGGCGAGCGATCGGGGCGCCGCATTGACGTTTGAAAACGCGGCCATAGGTATAGGCGCTACCGCAGCCGCCAATATCCTGCAGGAATTTGTAATCCGAAAATTGAGCTCACACGTACCCAGCAACGCTCCAGCAACTCCCTGACCCTTAAGTTCGGGCCCCGCATTGAACGCTTCTGGAATTGGTTGACATTCCATTATTCCGCGGCATAGCTTATTCGAGCTCTGTGATTCCGCTTCCTGCCACCCCCGCGCACGGAATCCCCGGTTGCTTCCATCAGGAGAACAAAATGAAAGCTACACTTCCGCTTGGCATATTGCCGGCCGCGCTCTTTTTTCTGGTGGCACTTTCCGTGCCGGTATACGCGCAGTCGAATCAATCCGGATGCATTGCGCACCGTCCAAAATATATCGAAGGCATTTTGAAAGACTTCGGGCAGGCAA
>Ga0210403_10006097_pt1 | contig 10143 bp, 6 predicted proteins | sample IncBWC19MmetaG_FD_150863 | JGI IMG/M metagenome (GOLD analysis project Ga0210403, IMG submission 150863) | Forest soil microbial communities from Barre Woods Harvard Forest LTER site, Petersham, Massachusetts, United States - Inc-BW-C-19-M | ecosystem: Environmental > Terrestrial > Soil >... | reverse complement strand
CGGTTTGGGTTTCGGGAGCAGGAGATTTTGGCGGGAGTGGAGATACCGCTGGGGACGGATGTTTGGGAGTGTCCTCAGTGTGGGATGGAGACGGCGGTTGGAGGCGATCAGCGACCAGATAGCAGCGATCAGGGGGCGGGAGATGACGGTGAGACCTTGCCTGGGTCCCTCCACTCCGCGGCCGGCGCACCCAACTACGGTGCGCAAGAAAATACCGGCCGCTCCGGTCGGGATGACACTGCTTCGGTGTACGGGTCGAATTGCCCGGGATGTGGGGCAGAGTTTGGTGGGAAGGATTTGCGGAGGGCGGAACGCGTGACGGTGCCGCGGGTGGTGGAGACGCGGAGGGTGGCGAATGGGCAGGAAGTGATTACGATTGCGGGTGGGTTGGAGCTGAATACGCCAGTGTGGGCGAATGAGATGCATGAGTTCCCGTACCTGCAGTGGCAGACGGAAGTGCACCGGGCGAAGTTGAAGGCGGCGTATCCGCAGGCGGCGAACAAGATCGAGACGACGCCTTCGCAAGGCGCGGAGGATGTGTACGCGCGCGTTTCGCGAATAAGCGTGGAGCAGGGGCTGCCGTCGATTCATCCGGGCGATGCGCTGATGAATTTGATTACGTTTGACCGGACGTGGCTGCGGCCGTGGGCGTTTTATTCGGTGGAAGACGAGGATGTGCGGCGGGAACTGCTGGCGTTGTTTCCGGATGGATGCTACGTGGCGTTTGCTGGCGACGCGTACTGCGAAGCGCGGAATGAAAGCATGGACGACCACTGGCGAGTGCTGCATGCCCTGCCTGGCGACGGACAGAACCGTCCGAGCGTGGGCGATTCGCTGGTGCAGGTGCAGGAACGCTACAACGTGCTGAGCAACATGCAGGCGGAGACGTATGAGTATGGGATTCCGCCGATCTATGCCGACCCGCAGGTTTTGGATTTTGACGCGCTGGCGAACCAGGTGGCGGAGCCGGCGGCGCATTTTCCGGCCCGCGCTCGGCCGGGGCAACCGCTGGCGGCGGGATTTTATCAGCCGGCGCCGGCGCAGGTGCCTCCGGACATGATTCGCCACCAGCAGGATTTGATCGGGCCAGTGGCGCAATTTTTGACAGGACTGTTTCCGGCGGTGTTTGGCGGAAACATGGAGGATGTGAAGACGGCGAGTGGGTATGCGCTGGCCCGCGACCAGGCGCTGGGGCGGCTGGGATTGGTGTGGCGGCGGCTGAAGCAGTTTTATGGCGAGGTGATGCTGCTGGGTGTGGAGTCGTTTCGGAAGAACCGGCCGGAGGATGTGGATGTGCCGCTGCTGGGGCCGGACGGGATGCTGGACGCGCGGATGATTCGTGTGGCGGATTTGAAGGGAAACATCGCCGTGCATCCGGAGGCGGATGAGACTTTCCCGAGATTGAAGTCGCAGCAACGCGGGGTGCTGCAGCAGTTGTTTGGGTTGAAGGATCCGTTGATCCAGGAGGCTATGGCTGATCCGGCGAATATCGGCTACATCAAGAATGTGCTGGGGCTGACGGAGCTGGTGGTGCCGGGAGAGGATTCGAGGAACAAGCAGTTGCGGGAGATACAGGTGTTGCTGGGGGCGGCGCCGATTGTGGTGGAAGTGCCTGCGGCGGGGGGCGATCAGAGAGCAGATAACAGCGAGCAGGAAGCGGGCCGCGCTTCGCGTACAGTAGTGCTGCCTTCGGTGGCGGTGGATTTGTTGTTGGACAACCATGCGGTGGAGTTTGAAGAGTGCAAGCGGTGGGCGAATTCGGAGCCAGGGCAAAGCGCGCGGATGACGAACCCGGCGGGATTTGCGAATGTACGGGCGCATGCTGAGGCGCACTTGCGGTCGATGCAAGGGGTGAAGTGATGAGTGGGAACGAGCCGTTGATGATTGAGGATGCCGGCGGAATTGCGACACCGGAAATTTTTGCGCTGACGGATGAGCAGATTTTGGGGATGGAGGCGGATGGGCTGGAAGTCGAGCCCAATCCAACGAGTCACGAACTGGCTAATTCTAGCCACGGTCCCTCGACTGCGGCCGCAACGGCGGCGGCCTCCGCTCGGGATGACAGACGTAGTAACAACAGTGCGATCGACGATGATGGGAAAAGCGCACAGCCAGGAATGGCTGCGCTACAACAGCCGCCTGCGTGGTTGGCGCGGGAGATGAAGGATCCTTGGGTGGGGGATGAGGCGCGGGAGTTGTGGGAGGGTGTGCAGCGGGCGCAGCGGGAAGCGGCGGCTTTTCGGGAGGCGTTTGGTACGCCAGAGGATGCTCGGGCGTTGAAGGAGATTTATCCGGGGGGAGTGGCGGAGGCTAAGGGCGCGGCGGAGCGGGCGCGGGAATTGGCGGAGATTGATGAGGTGTTTTTTGGAGCGGCGGGAAAGCCGGCGGAGGAATTGCGGGCGGGTCGGGCGGCGTTGGTGGAGAAGTTGTATGTACAGGATCCGGCGGCGTTTCGGGAGATGGTGGAGGCGGGGGTTAGGATTCTGAGTGCGGCTGGCGGGCGATTGAATGAAGAGGGAAGGGCCAGCCAAGACGCGACGATATTGCCACGGTCCCTCCACTCCGTGGCCGGCGCGCCAAACACCGGCGTGCAAGAAAAGGCCGGTCACTCTGGTCGGGATGACAGTCTGGGTGCCCACGCAAGTGGGAATGTGCAGCACGTCCAGACATATCGGGAGTTTGAGCGGGTTACGAATGCGGAGTTGGAGAAGAGTGTGGGCGGGGCGATTGGGCGGGCGATGGAAGCGGCTTTGCCGAATTTGCGGCAGGTGAACCTTGCTGGAAGGGAGGGGCAAGCCCCTCCCCTACAAGATCGGTTGCGGAATGCTGTGAGAGAAGAGGTGGAGGCGGCGTTGCGGATTGATGCTTCGTTGGGGGAGCAGGTGGCGCGGGTTTTGAGCGGGCGACGTTTGGATGAGGCGGCTCGGATGCAGGTGGTGCGGTTGATTGATGCGCGGGCGCAGCAGTTGGTGCCGGGGGCGGTGCGTCGGGTGGTGGGGTCGTGGACGCAGGCTACGTTGGGGGCGCGGAAGACGGAGACTGGCGCGGAGAGTGCGGGGCGTGGCGGGGAAGAGCGGAGTGCGGAACGGGCGCCGAACGCTTCGCAAAGGACAGTAAACGTTGATCCGGCAGCTAATAGGAATGCGCAGACAACAACGGGCCGCAGCGTAAAGCGTGGGCGTGTGGATTACCGGAAGTTGAGTGATGAGCAGATTTTGGGGATGTGAGGCAGGAAAGTAGTCAGTGATCAGAAATCAGTAATCCGTAAGAGAAGATGGTGGCGGCGCGAGTGGGTTTCGCGCCGTTTTTGTTTTTGGGTTGCGAAAAAAAAGAAAGATTTAACACAGAGAGCACAGAGGCGGAACACAGAGGGCGCAAAGAGCGCTGAGAAGAGAAAAACTAAGGCGCGGACGTTGCGAACGCGTGGCCAAGGTTGACGTTGAGGTCCTTCGTGCATCCTTGTCGGATGCTCTCAGGATGACAAACTTTTGGATTTGTGGCTCACGGAAAGTTTGAGCGGCCGAGTTGAGGGTGTAAAGCGGAAGCTGTGCTTCCGCACTCAACATGGGGCTGGGCGACCCCTTCCTTCGTCAGGGCAAGCCTGAAGGTCGCCGCTACTGGGGATTTCGGAAAGTAAAACTTAAGGAGAGATAAAAAATATGCCAGCACAAGCAAACGCGAATGTCATCGCGTTGCAGCTCGAGAAGGTGCGCGACAAAGTGCCCCTGCTCTATGAGCGCGACGACATTCTGTTGACGATGATCCAGCAGCGGGGAGACATCGAGAAAATATCCAGCCGCAACATGCGGCTGCCGCTGCAGGTGAATCCCGGGGGCAAAGCCGGTTCGTACAACGCGGACGGCGGCGACCTGGGGCGCGGATCGGGAACGGCGTACGACGTGGCGCAGGTTTCACCGATTTTCTTCCGGTTCGCGATTGAAGTCACGAAACTGGTGGAGTACGCGACGACCGGGCGGGAACGCGCGATCGAAAATGCGGCGAAGCGTGAAGTGGCGAACGGCATGAAGCAGTTCCGGGCGTTTCTGGACAAGCTGATCCAGACCGCGGGAAACGGCGTGCTGGGGACGATCAGCTCGGTGGCAGGCGCCGTATTGACGATGAGCGTTCCGAACGGCGCGGCGCTGGTGTACGTGGGGCAGACGATCCAGGTGTATGACACCACGTTGACGACAAACCGTGGAACCTGCCAGGTGGTGGCGGCAGATCCGATCAGCCCGACGCAGACGATCACGGTGGACGTGCTGCCGGGCGGGACGGTTGCGACCGACGTGATTGTGCACGACGGATTGAGCGGGGCGCAGCCGACTTCGCTGTTCGGGATCAAGTATCACCAGAACAATGCGACGACGGGAACCTGGCTGAACCTGAATCGCGCGACGTATCCGGTGCAATTGCAGACTCCGCGCGTGAACGCGGGCAACGCGGCGCTGACGCCGGCGAACGTGCGGCTGGCGATCAACAAGGTGAGGAAAGCGCTGGGCATCAATCACCTAAGCAAGCTAATCGCGTACATGGCGGTGGAGCAGGAACACGCCTGGGAAAATCTGGGTATCACGGTGAGCCAGATCATCAAGGAAGGCGGCGGTGGCGGCGGAAACGATCTGGACCTGCTGTTCACGGGACGCAAGACGATGAGCGGGATTCCGATCAAGTCCAGCGTGAACGCGGACCAGACCCGTGTGGACTTCCTGGATTTGTCGCACTGGGGAAGGGCCGTGTTGAAGGACATTGATTTTTACGAGGTCAATGGCAACACGGTGTTTCCGATTTACGGGGCGAGCGGAGGTTTGGCGGCATCGTACATCTTTTATTTTGATACGGCGTTTCAGGTTTGGTCGGATAGTCCGAGATCTGGCGCTTACATCGACACCCTCGCCAGGCCGAGCGGGTACTAGAAGCAGGAGGTAAAGGAGGTTCAGGAGGTAGAGGAGGTAAAGGATTCGGATGGTGCGATCGTTGCACGCTTCCTGTCCTTTACTTCCTTTACCTCATTTACTTCCTTTGCCTTACTTTTTAACAGACAAGATGATCGAGGTCATTCGCGAGAGGCATGAGACGCCGGAGAATGTGGCGCGACGGTTGTGTCTGGCCGGCGGAATGAACCGGTATGGCGAGGCGAATTACCGGGTGGTTTGGGGTTGGAACCGGTTGGGGTGGATTGGCGGGAAGTTTGAGGATCGCGATGCGCGAGGGGATTTGATCCGCGAAGTGGTGGAGCTGCGACGGGAGCCGAAGTATCCGCAGGTGAATCGGTGGCATGTGGAGCGTTGGGTGCCGGCGGAGGCGTATGGATCGCCGCGAGCATGGTATGCGCAGACGATGGAGCGCGCGGGCGGTAAGAGTGTGGCGGCGCTGGGGCCGTATCCGGAGCGCGGGGAATATGAGCATTGTTTTACGTTGCAAGGGCCGCGTGGGGAGTTCGTGCAGTTAACGCCGACCATTGCGGAGTCTGTGGCGCGGGCGATTGAGTGGGCGCGGGGACGGAATCCGGCAGGGCAACGCGCGAAATTGTATGAAAGGGAAGCGCGGGAAGAGCGGGCGTATGAGGAGTGGGCGTTTGAGGTGATGGACGACGGGGCGCCGGCGTTTGGTGGTGTGCCAATGGTGGCGGTGGGATAGGAAGGAAAATCTAACGCAGAGACGCAGAGGACGCTGAGTTCTGAAAGCAAGAATTGCGGACTTAGAAAATGATAGGTGTGCCTGTGCGGTGTTGCGTTTCTTTTTACTTCTCGGTATTCGGGCGGCCTTTCTTCGCCGGGTGAGTCCGAATAGCGCCTCGGCCAAATATCAAAGCGCCGCAGAGCGCAAAACAGGCTCCCCCAACAATGCTCAGTGGGCGATGCGTAACGAGCATGCCGGTCAGTGCATAGAAAACACCAATAATTATCAGGACCATTGCTAAATAGAAAGTCCGCCGATTTGCGATTTGCATGACATCGGAATTTTAGCACTGTGATCTCTAGTCAGGGAGATGTAAAACGAAAGGTGTTTCATGAGCAAGACCAGAGTCGATGTTTGGTTGAAGGGGATGTTGGCGGCAGGAGTGAGCGGGGCGGCGGGCGGGGTGATGACGGGGTTGGCAGCGGTGGGGATTGATCCGGGACATTTTAATTTGCAGGCGGGGATGGGCGCGACAGTGCGGATTGGGGCGGCGGCGGCGTTGATTAATGCGGTGATTGGCGTGGCGGCGTATTTGCAAAAGTCGCCGTTGCCGGAAGGGTAGGGTGGCGATCGATTGGAAGCAGAATCCCCACACGCAACACCGGCGTGTGGGGCACCCGGGAGAAATCGCTATTGGCGGAGGGTGACGGGTAGCTAGTGATTGGTGACTGGTGGAAGAGAAAACCCGCACCCTTAACACCGAAGGGTACGGCACCCAAGGGGATACGACAGCGACAAATTGCCATGCGCAACATCGGCGTGTGGGGCATCCGACGTCAGGTTCGCCAGTCACTAGTCACCAGTCACACTTTGAAGTGTGCGAACGAAACATTTGAGGTTTACAAATGCCAGTTGTTGGATCGAGTGCGTATAACACGGCGGGGCAGATTACGGCGCTGGTGAGGTCGCTGCTTAACGATGCGCAGGGGAATTTGTTTACGGATACGGTGCTGCTGCCGTATTTGAACTCGGCGTACCGGAAGGTGCAGCGGGCGATCGGGAATGCCGGCGGCGGTGGATTTATCCAGGACGATGCGCTGCTGGTGGTGGCGGCGGTGGCGGGGCAGGATGCTTCGCTGCAGGTTTCGATCAGCGATGCGACGGCGCCACCGAACCAGTTGCCGACGGATCTGCTGGTGCCGATGAAACTTTGGGAGCGGCCGAATTTATCCACGCAGGAATTTGACGAGATGGTGGATTTGACGCGGCACGGCGGGTTGCCTTCGCGGGTGCAGGACGTGGTGCTGAGCGTGTGGGAATGGCGCGCGGATGGATTGTGGTTTTTGGGAGCGACGCAGGACACGCAAATTCGCTTGCGGTATTTGAAGGCGTATCCGGATTTTACGGATGCGACTTCGCCGGTGCTGATACGGAATGCGCAGGAGGCGCTGGCTTATGGAACTGCGGCGGGCGCGGCTTGGGCTCGCGGGAGCCCGTTGGCGGAGAAGTGGGACGACGCGGCGTCGGATGCGATTGAGGACCTGGTGGTGGCCGCGGTGCGCAGGGAGCAGCAGAGCGGGCGGCGGAGAAGGCCGTATTCGGCACGGAGTGGGTATACACCGTTTTGAGGGGAGAGTTATCAGTAATCAGTAAGAGGAATACCTGGGTCCAACGGTTGGGGAGGGGCGAACTGGTTGCCACGGTCCCTCCGCTACGAGCCGCAAAAGGCGCGGCTCTCCGGCCGGGATGACAACCTTCAGAGCGGAAGAGACTTAACCGCAGAGGCGCTGAGAGCGCCCTTCGCAATTTCACTCAGGGCAAGCAAAGATTCGCAGAGGAAGAGGGGGAAAGTATGGCGATTACGATTTCGCTGCAGCCGAATAATGTGGACAGCAGCGCTAGCAACTTTGTTTATGCGGTGGCGACGCTGACGTTTTCGGGGAATTACGCGACGGGCGGAGACACGCTGGATTTTACGCAGATCACGAATGTGATTCCATCGGACACGATCGTGCAGGTGTTCGCGGAGAGCCAGAACGGGAACAGCGGGTATTACATTCCGGTGCAGGGGGCGGCGCTCAATAATTGGAAGCTAAAAGCGTTCGTCGGTGGCGGAACCGAGGTTGCCGCCGGCGCGTATCCGGCGGGCGTGACCGGGGATATCGTGCAGCTTTCGATTACGGCTCGGAAGTTGCTGTAGGCGCCGCCTTAGAAGCGTGTGCCGCCCCTCCGGGGCTTGATCCGGGGGGCGTTTGACCCAGTCCTTACGGGCTGGGCTAGGGTCTGCCGCGCCTCCGGCGCTTATGCGAATTTACGGAGAGAGCCAGTCCAGGGTGCAGGAGAGGCGGAAGAACGGGCGAGAGTTTCACGAAAATATCTTCAGGGAGACCCCAAGAGCACAGCCATGGAATCGCTGTGCTACAACGACAGGACTGAAATTGACATGATACGATCGAAAATGCGTATGGGGATTTTGTGGGCTATTGTGGCGATGGCGCTGCACTTGTGGCCGGGGGTGGTGAAGCCGGTGCACGGGCAGGGGTCGCGCAAAGACGACATCGTGTTTAATACGCGTGGGGTGCCACTGGCCGGGGCGACGGTGCGCGTGTGCGCGATGCCTGCGAGCGGGCAGCCGTGCACGCCGCTGGCGCTGATTTATTCGGATGCGGCGCTGACGCAGGCGCTGGCAAATCCGACGACGTCCGACGGGTTGGGGAATTATTCGTTTTACGCGGCGCCGGGAAAATACGAGATCGAAATCAATGGACCGGGAATCACGACAAAACAGTTGCCAAACGTGATCTTGCCGAGCGATCCGTCTTCGCCAACTTTCAGCAGTTTGAGCTCGACCGGGGGAATCAACGCGTTCTCCCTGACGTTGACGGGCAACCTGACAGTTAACGGCAGCACCAGCGTGGTGGGAAGCCTGGCGAGCGGGACGCTGAACCTTTCCAACCAGGGAACCGCGCCGGGGGCGGCGAGCAGCGGCACGGTGAATCTGTACACGAAGACGGCGGACAAGCGGCTGTACTACAAGGACGAAACAGGAACAGAGATCGGGCCGATCTCCAGCGCAAGCGGCGCGCAGACCAACCAGCCGAATACCTTCACGGCGCCGCAAAATATTGACGCCGACTTCCACACCAAGGGGCCGAATCCGTGGCTGGACATTACACGATTTGGCGGCTACGTAGGCCCGAACTACAGCACGAATGCGACAACCTGCTCGATCAGCACAGGGTCTGCGTCGGCGAGCTGCGCCGCGGCCTCTGATTTTCAGAATGGCCATGGAATTTTGATTCTGGGGGCGGGGCCGACGCCGGCGATCGCCACGCCGCAGGCGCCGACGGTCACGCCGGTCTTCCAAGTAGGGACAACGCAGCGGAATTATTGCGTAGCGGACCGCGACTGGGCCGGCGGCATCACTCCGTGCGGCGGTGTGGGATTCACGACGAGCGCGCCGGCTTTGCTGGCGCTCCAGTCCTACACCATCTCGGGCGCCTGGTCCTTCAGCAACGGTGTGTATACGGTGACGACTTCCACGCCTCATAACATGCCGACCGCGGCCTCTGGAAATGCGAGCGAGCCGTTCGCACAGATTGAAATCCAGTCGTTCACGTCGAACAACCGGCAGTGCGAAGGCGCATTTTCATTGACAGCTGTGCCCAGCAGCACGACGTTTCAGTTGTCGCGCAACGATTTGACGTCGACGGGAGGTGCGAATCCCGGCTGCAGCGGCGGAACGATGCGCATTGCGCCGAAGATTATCTTGAAGTGGGACTCGCATTACACGTATAGCGTGCAATCGGCGAGCTGCTCCGGCGGAGCGGCGACGGTGACCGTCTCTCCAGGAGTGTTCGGTCCGACGAATACGGCGGCGTCCACGTGGGCGGTGCCATGGTTCGTGAATGCAATTTTTTCCGGGGTGACGGACACCCACTACAACGGAACATTTAACATCAGCAACTACGCGCCGGCCGGGACCGCTCCCAACTCTGTTCAATATTCGATTGGAAGCTGCACGGGCGTCTCAAACGTCGGCGCCGGCGGCACAATGACGATGGTGCCGGGTAGAGCGGTAAAGAATCATTTGATCTACGAGTGCACGGGGACCTCCTGCGCGCTGCCGGCAAACGCGGGGAACTATTCTCTGGTCGGCGTGGCTCAGGGGAATGACGGATTTTTCGCGGATCGAGGCTGGGGTGCAACTCCTGCGAACGTGGATACTGGGGATGCCCCGGTGACGGCTCCGACGGGGACGACGAACGAGTACCTGGATACGACAATTGTTTCGGGAGGAGGCACGACTTCCTTGACGCTTGCGGCGACGGCGAGCAACACCGTCTCTGGCGCAAAAGTGTTTCACGACAATACGCCAAACCTGCTGCAGGCCTGTGCAGCGCTGCCCGCAAACACGACGGGGGCGAACTCCGGGCGCATCCTGATACCGACGGCGACAAGCATCTACCAGTTTTTCCCATTGATCGGCAACTTCGACATGGTTGGCAATTTCAGCCAAAA
>Ga0210403_10006095_pt1 | contig 10148 bp, 10 predicted proteins | sample IncBWC19MmetaG_FD_150863 | JGI IMG/M metagenome (GOLD analysis project Ga0210403, IMG submission 150863) | Forest soil microbial communities from Barre Woods Harvard Forest LTER site, Petersham, Massachusetts, United States - Inc-BW-C-19-M | ecosystem: Environmental > Terrestrial > Soil >... | reverse complement strand
AGCTTACGCTCCAGCGTGGTTTATGTCGCCAATGCATCAAGACCCATATGATGCCGTAAAGGCATTCCATGCTACGCGCGCAAGGACACTTATTCCGTTTCACTACGGTACATTCGATTTATCTGACGAGCCACTGAGTGAGCCCGAGCAGATTCTTAATAAACTTGATGCTGAAGGCAAGATCAACAATGCTTTAAAGATTTTGAAGTTGGGTGAGACGTTCGCCGTCTAAGAATGATTGATTGGATTTAACCGGACCGCAAACCCATGAGGTTACTCTGCCTTTTTGCCTCAATGTTATTTATTTAAGCCCTTGGCGTCACCGGTACCTAGCAGCGGTCTATGGCGGGCGCTGCTAATCAAAAATAAAATCGAGTTTGTGCACGAACATAATTTACTAAGCGACGTATGGCGTGAAAGTAAGTATTCGAAAATATACCGTCGGGGTATTTGGTTTGCCTTGAATGAGAACTGGGATTTAAAGGGTTCATGACGACAAAGATAATTTGATCAAAAAAATGACAGTAAATTCTCAATTGAACGAAGCCCTGAACTCTAACGGGGCAAGATTTGTTTTTGCTTTGAACAACTTGCTGAACGACTGCGGATGTTCAAAACCTAACTCGTAAGCAATTTCGCTGACTGACAATTCTGTAGTTGATAATTTCTCCTTTGCCTTTTCAATGAGCTTTTCGTGGATGTGTTGCTGTGTACTTTGCCCGGTAAGCGATTTCAGCATGCCGCTTAAATATCCAGGAGAAATGTTTAAATTCTCCGAAATGAATTGCACGGTAAGTAATCCTTTTTTCGATGTGTCATCACTATTGAAGTAACCGTTCAACAGATCTTCTAAACGATTCAGGATTTGATGGTTGGTTATTTTGCGTGTAATGAATTGCCGCTGGTAAAATCGTTCAGTATAATTCAGCAAGGTTTCAATTTGTGAGATGATAATGCTTTGGCTGAACTTGTCAATATTAGAATGATACTCCTGCTGAATGTTCTGAATAATTTGATTGATTGTTCCCTCTTCCTTTTCTGAAAGGAACAAGGCTTCATTTACTGCGTAGTCAAAGAATTCATATTTCTTAATGTTTCTAGCAAGAGTTGTTCCCCAAAAAAAGTCAGGATGAATCAACAATATCCAGCCTGTGCGCTTAGCGTTTAAATCCTGGGAAGGCTCAACCCGTAAAACCTGGTTGGGCGCCATGCAATACATCACACCTTCATCAAAATCATATTCCTGCTGCCCGTAAAACATTTTACCTACTCCTCTCTTAATGGAGATGGAATAATAATCAAATACTGCACTGCCGTGGGTCGGAGTAAGTGCTGAATAATCCACCACACTGATTAGAGAATGAGCGGGCGACGGAAGCCCACGGAGCCGGTGAAACTCCGAGATGGATCTTATTCTTACCGGTTTTGTATTTGCCATCCAACAAAGATAATTTTTATATCGCTTGTCCGCCTGAAACTTCTATACGCTGACCGTTTATCCAATAAGCATCCGGTGTGCATAAAAATGCCACCACTCCTCCAATATCATCGGGCAAACCAACCCTTCCCAAAGAAGTAATAATTGCAATGTGAGCATTGATGTCCTTGTTATCTCTCACCCTGCCATTGCCAAAGTCAGTTTCAATTGCACCTGGAGCCAAAACATTCACCCTGATTTTTCTTGCTCCTAATTCTTTTGCAAAATACCTGCTGAGCGTTTCAACCGCCGCTTTGAAGGAGCCATATACCGATGAACCTGGCATGGTAATTCGGGTAAGCCCCGATGAAACATTGATGATTGCGCCCTCATTATTCATAAAAGGCAATGCTTTTTGCGTTAGAAAAAAAACGCTTTTATAATGAATATTATAAATGGTATCCATTTGCTCTTCGATAACATCGGTAACGGGTGCATACAGGGCTGTCCCTGCATTGTTGACTAAGAAATCAAAATTTGGGCTGCCTGTTTCGGTTTTCAAATAGGCAGTTACCTGTTGAAAAAAACCATCAAAGAGTTTTGTATTGCCTGTGTCTAACTGAAAGGCTGCAGCCTTTCGTCCAACCGAACGAATCTCGTTTACCACCCGATCAGCCGCTTCTTTATTCGTGTTGTAAGTAATTACAAGGTCTATTCCTTTTTTGGCGATGGCAATAGCCATGTTTTTGCCAAGCCCCCTGCTTCCGCCGGTTACTAGTGCGATTTTATTTTTGCTCATGTGATCTATTTTATTTTGATTGATTAAATACTGCTGTGAATTCCCTTACATAATCGCTCAGCTTCGTATTGCCAAGTGTGGGGCGGTTGCGATAATAATCTTCATACAACACTCCCTTTCGTCTTCCTGCATTCATTTCCACCAAGCCCTTCGCTATGCCTGCATTCATACCGGCGGTAATCATATTTTTCAGCATTTGTTCATCCGGAATGGTCAGCCATTTCAAGTTGTTTTTGCCAATGGCCTCGCCTAAAATTTTTGTTACTTCATTTGGCGAAAGTTCATCACTGGCGATGTAGCGGATTTTTATTCTATCGAAAGGCGATTCCACTTCTTCGGCAATAACATTTGCAATATCAAATGGTGATACCCAGGGCTCTTTTTGATCCCCGCCATAATTTTGAATAATTGCTCCTGCTGACTTTATGGTTGGAATGTAGGACAGCATGTTATAGTAAAATCCAACCGGACGCATGGTTTTGATAATGATGTCATCAGGAAGCTGCCTTAAAATTTGCTCGACATTAAAATGAGAAGCCAGCATGCCATTTCCTTTATCAGTGTGTGCACCGACGCTGCTGAGGTGAATCACCTTTTTTACACCTGAATTCTGAATAGCTTTTTTGTAATTCGTTCCGATGTTGGTGATTGCGGTCACGTAATCAAGTTGTTTATTAAAGAAAAAGCCATGACCTAATGTTTCCATGCAATAAACCATATCGGCGCCCATAAAGGTTTTGGTAAGGAAGCCTGCATCCTCCATTGAGCCGACGGCAGCACTTGCACCAATTGCCTCAATTTCGATTTGCCGCTCGTTATTGCTGGTAATTACGGTTACGGTGTGACTGTTTCTTACTAATGTTTGAGTTAGGGGTCTGCTGATATTCCCTAGCGAACCTGTGATGACGATTTTCATTTTTGGTGTTTTTTTAACAATGCAAAAGTGGATAACAGCAAAATGCCGGATGTAGCCAAATCTGCTTTTATCGTAGTCAAAAAATGAAAAAACTATGGAGATTGCCGATACCATAATCTATCAACCGCATTTTTGCGCCATTCTACACTTATGAAAATGCGGCGCACACCGATCCCTAGGCACCGGCGATTCAATTCAACACAGGCTGCGATTCGGGCTAATTGGACTGTCGGTTGCACTCCTGCGAAAGCTATCAGAATGATTGATGATCCAGGAAAGTCCCGATAGCGGGTACCATCGAATGCCTTTTAAAATGCTTCGCCGTGATTTCTGAAAAAAAATGGTAAAGAATCATTTCACCAGTCCAGCTCGATTCCACCTCATCAATGACAGCAACTAACATTTTGTTGTGTATTTTTATTTTGGATAAAAGATTCTTCATGGCTGACTTCCTTCAATTCTGCAATCAGTTCTCACACCTGGATCAGGCAGCGGAGGACGATTTATTTACAAACTTGAAAACGCGTACTTTAGAAGAAGGAGACACGCTGTTGAAAGAAGGGGAGGTGTGCAGGTATTTATTTTTCATTCATCATGGGCTTGCAAAAATGTTTTTTTGCAATGAGGACAAAGAATTCATCATGCGCTTCTTTTCTGAAAATGTATTGTTTACCGCGTTTGAGAGCTACCTGACCCAAACGCCTTCCCGGTATCGGATTATCGCACTGGAGCAGACAACGGTAACCCTGATTAGTTACCATAGCATGGAGGAGCTGTGTAAACTACATCACAGCATGGAAACATTCTTTAGGAAATTAGTGTCCATCGCCACTGTGAAAATGACGAAGCGAATTAGCGAAATGCTGGAGGACGACGCAGCCGATCGATACAGTCAATTCGTAAAGGAAAATAATTCGATACTTCAGCGGATAAGTCTTGGCGATTTGGCAAAGTATCTCGGCATTACACAACAATCCTTGAGCCGGATCAGAGCTCAAAAGTAGTTTTTACCATTTGGTAAAAGAATATTTGTTCAGCGCCTGTACGTTTGTAAAAACAATTACAAATTATGACAGAAAATATCAAATCACAGTGGATAGTTGATGCCAGCCATTCTGAGGTTCAATTTAAGGTGAAGCACCTGATGATCGCCAATGTATCCGGCACGTTCAGAACTTTTACGGGCCGTGTTCATGCCGAAAGTGACGATTTCAACAATTCGGAAATCTCTTTTGAAATCGACACCGACAGTATAGACACCAACCAAAACGAGCGGGATGGTCACCTTAAATCGGTAATGTTCCTGGACACCGAAAAATATCCCAAAATCATTTTTGAGGGCAAGTTGCTAAAAGACGGCGACGACTATGAACTTACGGGTGATCTGACAATATGCGCCGTAAAAAGGAATGTCCGGTTGGAGGTAGAATATACCGGTACCGGAAAAGGAAGGTTTGGCGACACACGGGCGGGCTTTGAGGTGAGCGGCAAAATAAACCGCAAAGACTTCGAACTTAACTTCAACGTGCTTACAGAAACAGGAAGCCTCGTTGTGGGCGAAGAAGTAAAACTCCACTTTGATGTTGAGTTGATAAAACAATAAGTCAGCAATAGTGATGATAAATGAATTGTGATCAGGGCAGGCTAAGATTCCTGGTACGGTGTAATATGTTTGTTTGTAATGAGTGATATTTCAAAAAAACGAATTGCCATCTCTTTTTTCAATTTGTTTACTCCCTCTATGACCAATAATTTTAGTTGACAGGTGATATATAGCCGAAACTATTGGTAAGGTTATGAGGGTGTCAGAGTATTGCAGTGCTGATAAATGCCATTCCGAATATTAGAAATGACTACGATAGGTCCTACCAGCATAGGGTTTATAATCACTCTGACCATGAACGAATGATTCCCTTTGAAAAAAGTTTCTTGTAATTGAGATAGTCAGAATCCGTCCTTTTGATCGCATCAAGACTTTTTTGCCTGAACTCAATGGCTATTCACGATAACCGCAATTTCTTTGCATTTTTTTCATCTCTCCACCAAGAATATTGATGACCGGTAAAAGAGTCCTTTTTGTTGAAGTTAATTTGACTCAATTTTTTCGTCTAGCAATGCTAAACAGTAGTAGAAGTTGTTTGGGAGAAAGATGCTAAATTTGAAAACTGAAGTAATTTATTAACAAAGAAAAACATTATGCTTGAAGTAGGAACCAAAGCCCCTGACTTTTCCTTGTTTGCCACGCCTGATCAGAGAATTGAACTCAATCAGCTAAACGGCAAGAGGGTAATCCTAGCATTCTATCCCGCAGATTGGAGCCCGGTATGTAGTGATCAAATGTCCTTATACAATGAAACGCTCAGGTACTTTCATAAGCAAAATGCTGAGCTGATTGGTATCTCAGTAGATAGCAAATGGTGTCACCTGGCATTTTCACAGGATCGAAAATTGCATTTCCCTCTCCTGGCGGATTTTGAGCCGAAAGGCAGCGTAGCAAAGACGTATGGAGTTTACGATAATGACGAAGGTGAATGTAAGAGAGCGCTATACGTTCTTGACGAAAAAGGAATAGTTCGATGGAATTATCTGTCGCCTGTCGGAATGAATCCAGGAGCGGATGGAATACTGAATGCCTTGGATGAAATGAATGCTGACAAAAATAGCATATAAATGAAACTGCAACCACGCGTCAACAAGACTGATCATTTACAAGGAGATTTAGATGCCCCAATAGAATTAGTCGAGTATGGGGATTATCAGTGCCCTCATTGTGGGCGTGCCTATCCCATCATAAAATCCATCCAAAGAAAACTGGGCAATAAACTGAAGTTTGTTTTCCGGAATTTTCCTTTGGCAGAAATCCATCCCGATGCAACGAAGGCCGCAGTTGCTGCTGAGGTAGCAGCTTCGCAAGGCAAATTCTGGGAAATGCACGATATTATTTTCGAGCATCAGGAGGCCCTCGATGATGAGTCATTGATTAAATATGCTGCGGAAATTGAATTGGACATGCAAAAACTGAATTCTGATTTACAAAAACCGGAGTTCGTGGAAAAAGTGGAAAATGATTTTGAAAGCGGAATCCGTTCCGGGGTGAACGGCACTCCTTCCTTTTTTATCAACGGAGTAAAGTACAATGGCAGTTGGGAAGAAAATCAATTTCTGACGCATCTTCAAAGTTCTTTGAAGTGAAGAAAATAATATGGATGAGTTTTTTAAAAAACTTATGCAAACTTGCCGATTAAAGATTCGCCAATGTCATGTATGGTCACAATTCCTTTAAGCTCTTCATTGTTTCGCGTAACAACTCCAAAGTTGACTGATGATTTCTGAAATCTTGATAAAACATCGGAGGTTTTGTCGCGTTCGTGTACTTTGCAAATAGGCTGAACCAAGTCCATTATGGACTTGCCACTGTGCATCAAAAAATCTTTCGCGCCAAGGAACCCGACTACTTGATTATTCCTGGAAACAACGGGAAAATAATTATGCGGACTTTGTCTGATGACTATATCAACGTCCTCCCATGTCATTGAGTCTTTGATTACAACAATGCGCTCCAGAGGAGTCATAATTTGATTGACACGCAGGTCATAAAAAGTGAAAATGTTTTCATGCAATTTTAGCTCATGTTCTTCAATTGTTCCTTGGTTATACGCGAGGCTCAACAACGATTTTAGATCGGCATCTGTCAACTTCTTGCCGTCGGACGATTTAAAGGTAAACAGGTCCAGTAGAATATGCGTGCCACGAGTGAGCAACTTGACGAAAGGGTAAAAGAGTTTTGTGAATATGAAAAATGACTGCGTGAGCGCAAAGGCAACCTTTTGCGGATTTTGCAATGCCAGTGTTTTTGGGAACAACTCTCCTAGTAAAATCGTGAAATAGGTGATGCTTCCGATACCAACTACTAAACTCAAGCTATGTGCTAGCCACGAGGACAGCCCTAGTTGCAGAAACCTTGGTTCGAGGTATTGCTGAAAGGCTTCTCCACCATAAAGTCCATCGACAATGGTAACCAAAGTAATGCCGACCTGTACGGCGCTGAGGTATTCCTCGGGAGATTTTAGAAGAGTAAGCAGTTTTTTTGCTGATGCATTTCCTTGATCTGCCTCTTGTTGAATCCGAAAAGGACGAATCGAAACCATAGCGATTTCAATCGCCGAAAAATATGCGTTTAGCAACGTCAGCAGTATAAATAAAATCAGGTATATCATAGTCGGATTTTATTGTTAGATAAACCAAGTTATTAAAAATACAGTACTTGTATTGATGAAATACGCTCAAACAAAACACTTCTGCAGAAATTGAGGAACAGCTTGGTTATTTGCGGCATGCAAGAAAGGGTTCCTATTTTGGATACAGGTGAGCCGTGCAACAAGAAGACTTTGAGCTGTGCAGAAAATAAAATGTCATCTGTTCCTGATGATCTTGGAACCGCTATGCACGACGTCTTTCCGTTTTATCTTTTCCTGATCATTGCAATTGCTTCGTTGATTGTACTGGCCAATAAAATAAAAGTTGCATACCCCATAGTGCTCGTAGTTGCCGGTTTGTGTCTTAGCTTTCTTCCGTATACTCCCGATATCAGCATAGATCCCGAAATTATTTTTTCATTTTTCTCCCTCCATTGCCGTACGAAGCTGCCTGGACCATTTCCTGGAAGGAGCTATGGCACTGGCGACGGGTCATCGGTAGTTTTGCATTTGGTGTTGTTTTCTTTACCGCATTGTCGGTGTCACTGGTTGCTAACAACTTCATTCCGGGCTTTACCCTCGCACTCGGACTTTTGTTGGGCGGAATTGTTTCTCCACCCGATGCTGTAAGCGCAGGCGCCATCATGAAGTTTGTGAAAATACCAAAGAGAATGTCGTCGATTTTGGAAGGAGAAAGCCTGCTTAACGATGCATCATCTTTGATCATTTTCCGGTTCGCAATACTAGCAGTTACCACCGGCCAGTTTGTGTGGTGGAATGCTGGTTTAAGTTTCGCCTGGATGATGAGCGGGGGCATTGCCGTAGGACTAATAGTAGGTTGGGGTTTCATAAGACTCCATAAGTCATTCTCTTCGGACGTCAACGTGGATATCATATTTACTATTGTTTCTCCCTACGTCATGTACCTGCTGGCCGAACGCATTCAAAGTTCCGGAGTAGTTGCAGTTGTAAGCGGTGGCCTATTTCTTTCGACTAAACGTTACGTGTTTCTAAAAAGTGGCACGCGTGTGCGCGGGAGTCACGTTTGGGAAAGCCTGACTTTTGTTTTGAATGGTCTGGTGTTTATGTTGATTGGTCTCGAGCTGCCGGAAATCACTAACTCCCTCAAAGCCGATTCTGTGACTCTTTCGGAAGCTACCGGTTATGGATTGCTGGTGACGGCCATACTGATCATTAGCAGGGTTTTGTTTTCACTTCTCACGGTCGCCATCACACTGGTGGCGAGCCGGTTTATTACTGTTACCGACAGCAGAAATCCTGGTTATGAAGCTCCATTGATTTTTGGCTGGGCAGGAATGAGAGGCGTTGTATCTTTGGCGGCAGCTTTATCTATACCGCTCTGTTTACCCGATGGGGCTGCGTTTCCCAATCGAAGCCTCATTTTGTTCATCACGTTTATTGTCATTCTGACGACACTACTCTTGCAAGGGTTGACACTTCCTGTCTTAATTAAAAAACTAAAGCTGCCTGATTACGGTGATCATATGTCAGAGCGCGAAGCGGAAAAACTAATCATTAATGGCTTCCGGGAAAAAGCCAGTCAATTTGCAGACGATCATAGTAAAGAACCAAATGGGTCTTTTTCCGATTTGCAACGACTCATAGAAAATTGGGCTGGCAATGGTCCGTATGGGGAGCTTCAAAGGATTTTACCAGAGGTAAAAGACAGGTACCTAAAGCTGTTGGACGAGCAAAGAAAATGGCTGCTTTACAAGAACCGCACTTATGCGAATCTTGATGAAGACGTAGTCAGAAGGTTCCTGTTGAAAATTGATCTGGAGGAAGCGCGGATAAATCACGAATAAGGAACAACTTCAGTATAGAGCGCATCACCCTTAACAATTTCGATATCCGAATTTTGAAATGAAATTCTTCAGGATTTCTGAGCAGCACTTTTAGGTGATAGTAGCCCAAAAGATATAATAATATTCAAGCGGCTCAAATCACTAGCAAGGTTGAAAGGGTTGTTCTGCTCAGTACTGACAAGTATGCCAGACTTGCTTCTGGAAAACCTGAACATTAACGAATTAAGAAATTTGGTTAACAAATACTTCAAATGGATCACTGAACAAAAAAGTCCTATAACTCTGGTTATAACAACCTTGTGAACCGGACAAACTACCCAGGTTCTCATTCCCTCTTAACGGTTTCCTAACACAATCATAAAAATATAGGTTCTTCTTATACTTTATAATTGCAACCGTTCCAGAGAGAGTTGCTGAATCTTTTTTATTGAAGCCTTACATGATTCTATTTTATAGACGATTAGTTTTTTCTATTTTTTTATTTATATGTATTCTCTCATCAAAATTTGCAAGTGCAACGATAGTTCATGGAACAGTACTGGATGTAAAAACGCATGAGCCACTGATCGGGGCGAGTGTTTCAATTAAAGAGGACAAGAGTATTGGCGCCTCGGTAAGTCTTTCGGGCACGTACAAACTAACACTTTCTCGTCCCGGAACATACACCCTGCTTTGCAGTTTTATCGGTTACAAAACAGTAGAGAAAGCAGTTACCGTCGCTTCGGAAGAAAAAATAGTAACAGATTTCGATCTCGAAGAGGAGGCAAGTGAGTTAAGTGAAATTATTGTCTCGGGACAGATGGACAAAACTTCTGATGAGTTCGCTCTTCATACCGAAAAGAGCTCCCGGACTATAATTAATGTCATGTCGGCCAGGACAATTCAGTTGATGCCTGACATTACAGTTGCCAATATTTTACAGCGTTTCTCGGGGGTGTCGGTTGATCGCAATAGCAGTGGTGACGCCCAATACGCTATTATCCGCGGCATGCCC
>Ga0210403_10006093_pt1 | contig 10151 bp, 8 predicted proteins | sample IncBWC19MmetaG_FD_150863 | JGI IMG/M metagenome (GOLD analysis project Ga0210403, IMG submission 150863) | Forest soil microbial communities from Barre Woods Harvard Forest LTER site, Petersham, Massachusetts, United States - Inc-BW-C-19-M | ecosystem: Environmental > Terrestrial > Soil >... | reverse complement strand
CAGTGCTAAACCAACGGCGCAATTGCCGGCGCCGAAGCCAGCCACATCGCGCAAGTGAATTCTGTCAGGGTGAATTGAACAAAAATTTCACCTTGGCTGTCGGTGATCAGTTATCTCCTCACTGATCGCCGAAATCGATGCTTACCAACTCAAATTTTCGTTCATGTTATGGCATCCGAGTGGCGATTTTTCTCGCAGCGGCTTTATTATTTCCCATGCTTAATTTGAAAGCTGCGCCGCCCGAACCCTTGCCCGGTATCGCGTTTCCGCCGAGCACGGCGCAAAAATGGATTCTGCCAAACGGGCTGACCGTGATTGTGCAGGAAGACCACAGCGCACCGGTGGCGAGTGTGCAGGCGTGGTGCGCCACAGGAAGCATCGACGAAGATCAGCATCTCGGCGCGGGCTTGTCCCACATTCTTGAGCACATGCTCTTTAAGGGAACGAAAACACGGTCTGCCAATCAGATTGCGCAGAGCATTCAGGACGTCGGCGGGTATATCAACGCCTACACCTCTTTCGATCGCACGGTCTTCTGGATCGACGTGCCGAAAGATGGTGTCAGCACCGCGCTTGAGGTTTTGACCGATGCGATGATGAATTCCACTCTGCCGCCCGAAGAATACAACAAAGAACAGGAAGTCATCCGGCGCGAATTCGCCATGGGCATGGACGATCCCGATCGCATGGCCGCACTCCTCCTTTTCGCGACTACGTATCAGCGGCATCCGTACCGATTTCCGGTCATCGGCGAGCTGGAGATTTACAATCAGCTCACGCAAGAGCAGGTGATGCAGTATTACAAAACCCGATACGTGCCGAACAATCTTACCTTCGTCGTAGTGGGCGACGTGGACGAACAGAAAGTGCGACAACAGTTGACCGAATTGTTCAAACCGTACCCGGAGAAATCGCTCAAGCCGGTATTCATTCCGTCAGAGCCGCCGCAACTTGGACGCCGCGAGGTGCACCAGGAATTTTCGACGGAGTTGACGCACCTCTCGATGGCGTGGCACATCCCCGAAGTGACGAGTCCGGAGGTTCCTGCGCTGGATTTGCTCTCGACTATTCTCGGCGACGGCCGCAGCTCGCGTCTTTACCGACGCGTGCGCGAAGAGGCTGGACTCGCGTTTGGTATCTCGGCGTTTTCCTACACGCCTGGCGATCCAGGACTTTTTGGCATCGATGCCACGCTCGACGCGAAGAAACGCGAAGCCGCCGAGCAATTAGCGCTTCGAATTGTTGAGGAAGTAAAGCAAACCGGTGTGACCGCGGAGGAACTGGAAAAGGCGAAGAAGATCACGCTCAGTCAGCATCTCGGAGCGCTGACCACGATGCGCGGCCAGGCTTCGGATATTGGTTCAAATTGGTTGCTCACGCGCGATCTTAATTTTAGCCGCGAATACTTGGATGCGATTCAGAAAGTGACTCTCGATGACGTCAAACGCGTCGCCACAACTTATCTGACCGACAACAATCTGACCGTCGTTTCTTTAAACCCGAAGGGTTCGCTTGGCGAAAAGGCTGCGCCTGTGAAACCAGTTGCCGCGGGTGAGATTCAAAACTTTGAGTTGCCAAACGGATTGCGGTTGCTTGTTCGCGAAGATCCACGGCTGCCGCTCGTGGGAGCGGGTGCCGTTTTTCGCGGTGGCCTGCTCGCTGAGACGCCGCAGGACAACGGCATTACGCGGTTAATGGCGAAGGTACTCTTGAAGGGAACCAAGACGCGCACCGCCGAGCAAATCGCAAACCAGATCGAAGCGGTCGGCGGTTCAATTTCAAGCGACGCCGGCAACAACAGTTTTAGTGTCTCGGTCGATGTCATGAAGCCAGATCTGAAACTGGGCGTGGACCTGCTCTCGGACGTATTGCTGAATGCCACTTTCCCGGAAAAAGCGATTGCGCGCGAAAAGGAAATCCAGATCGCCGCGATTCAGCAGGAGGAAGAACAATTGACCGCTGTAGCGCGCAACATCATGCGACAGGCACTTTTTCCGCAGCATCCATATGCGCTGCGTTCGAACGGTTCAGTTGAAGCTGTGCAGCACCTTATGCAAAAAGATTTGCTCGACTTTCGCGACCGGTATGTCGTGGCGAAAAACTGCGTGCTCTACGTCTTTGGCGACGTCAAAGCGGCCGAGGTGAAGCAACTCGTCGAGCAAACCCTCGGTCAGATGAAGCCTGGCGCGCTGGCTTTGACGGATGCGAAGCCGCCGACGCCGTTGAGCAAATCGGAGGCTGTTCAGAGTTTTAAGGACAAGGCGCAAGGCGTGCTCATGGTCGGCTTTCGCGGCGCGAGTCTTTCCAGCCCTGATCGCTACGCGCTGGAGCTAATCGATGAAGCCAGCAGCGATCTCGGCTCACGTTTCTTCATTCGCATTCGCGAGCAAATGGGACTGGCCTATTACGTTGGCGCGAGCGAAATGCAGGGCTTGGTGCCGGGATTGTTTGCATTCTACCTGGGCACCGATCCGCAGAAAATCGAGCCCGTGAAGACCGCCTTCCTCGATGAAATTCATAAGCTCGCCAACGAGGGTCTTACCCCTGTGGAATTAGAGCGCGCGAAAAAGAAACTGATCGGCCAACAGGAGATTGCCAACCAAAGCAACGAGGCTTTCGGTTATCATTGCGCCTTGGACGAGCTTTACGGGCTGGGCTTCGATTATTACAAGCAACTCGAGCATAACGTGAACGCCGTGTCGCTCGAAGACATCAAAAAAGTTGCCGCGAAATATTTTCGCGATCGACCGTACATTTTGGCAACGGTGCGCCCGCCCGCGTCCGCCAAGGCTACGGCGGCCAAGCCCGCGAAAAGTGACAAGTGACCCGCCTTCGCCGGGCCACGCCGGCCAGGCAAGTGACGAGCGAACCCGTTCATGATATACTGGCTGAATTGATCACTGATCACTAATCACCTTTTTCCATGGCTGAAGTCCAAAAAACTGTTCAGACCGGCGAGATGACCCAGCGGTTCATCGAATTCGTGATGATGCACGCGCAAAACGCCGCGCTGTTCCTCGGTCAAATTCCAAATCCAAAGACCGGCGAACCTGAAATCAATCTGGATCTGGCCAGGATGTTTATCGATCAACTCGAGATGATTCAGGAAAAAACACGCGGCAATCTCACAAACGAAGAAACGATGGTCCTGCGCAACGCTCTTTCAAATTTGCAGATGGCATACGTCGAAGCGTCTGGCGCTGCCCAACCGCCGCGCGCCGTACAACCCGAAGCGTCTCAGCCCCCGGCCTCACAACCGTCCTCAGCTGCTCCTGAGCAACCGCCACCGATCGCATCGACCGAGTCCGAGTCTGAATCGCGAAAGAAATTCACCAAAAGCTACGGGCCATAGCTGAGTTTACTTGGCCGAAATTTATTCGCGCTGTCTATTTCGGCGCGCTCGGACATCTAGAAGCCGGGATTCAGTGTTCTTTAGCCGCCGTGCTTAAACCGAGTAATGGGTTTTATGAGAAGCATTTAACTTCCAAGCGCGTAACCCGTGCAGGCCTACGCTATTTGTGGTGGGCGTTCTTTGGGCGCTGGGCTTTGTATGGTTCCATAACCAGATTACGCGATGATTACCGCAATCCACACGTTGATTTATTCCGACGATGCGAACGCAACACGGGCGTTTCTACGCGACGTGCTCGGCTGGAAATACGTTGCCGAGGATTTTGATCATGATTGGCTCATTTTCAAAAGCGGTCCGAGTGAGATGGGCGTACATCCGACCCATGGCGAGTGGCAAGGCCAAACCTACGAGTCGCCGCGTCACCACCTGATTGCCCTGATGTGCGACAACATAGAGGCCACGGTCGCCGAATTACGTGGGAAAGGAGCGCAGTTCCGGGGTCCTATTGAGCAACGCGAATACGGCCGCGTAATAATGATGGCGGTGCCCGGAGCGGATGACATTCAACTGTACGAGCCGACTCACAAGCTGGCGTACAACCTCTAGGGCACGCTCTTCTGTCGCAGCCTCGCAAGGACTTCATCGATCGTCTTACGCCCATTACTCTATCGGCTGCTCGTGCGGGTGTTGGGAGTTGCGCGCGGACGCGGTTTTGTTCGCGCGGTCTTGCGCACGGTGATTGTTCCCTCTCTGGCGACAGCAGGCGTGGGTGATGCTTCGGGATATTTTTTGGTTGTGGGCCAGATTAAACGCCACGGCTGCGTTTTAATTGTTTCGCTGAATTGCTTGATGTTGTCGCCGGCGGGCTCGAGATCGGTGACGGCCAGCTTCAGTTTCTCCGACGAATTCCGCAGGTTTCGCAGTGTCACTTCGATATTGTCGTTGTCGGTGAGGCTGGTACTGATTTTTTCGATGTTGGTGAGCGAATGCGAGAGGGCGCTGTCTGGTGCGGTGAGATCGGAAAGATGTTCGCCGAACGTTTTGAATTGGGTCAGAGCGAGATCCAATTCGGAGTTTTGGTCGGTGAGACGGTTGAGATTTTGGGCGGTGTCCTGAAGGTCTTTCATGGTGTTGGTCGCTTCGGCGGCGACCGGTTTGATGACCTCCAACATTTTCGCCGCGGCTTCGCCCAGATCGGGTGTGCGTTCGCCTGCGAAGCTTTCGCCGTTTTTTGCTCGGCCGGACTCTTGTGTGCCCTGGGTGAAATCGATTGCCATGTCGCCTAACAACCCGAGCTGCATCATCTGCGCTCTGGTGTCGCGGTAAACCCTGGCGTTCTTGTCCACTTGCACATCTACGCGCACTTCGAATCGCGGAGATGAAGTTGGGCTTGCACTGGCTTCGGGCGGTTGAATTGCCGCCGCAGCTTGCTGCGCCTGTTTTTCTTCGACAGAGCTAAGTGGTGAATAGAGTTTCTGGACCTGACCAATCTTGCGACCTGCCAGCATTACCACTGCGCCTGGTTTAATTCCGGCGGCATTATCAAAATAGACCTTGTAGGTCACCAACGGCCGAAACAATCCTGGTGCGCCGAGCAAGACCAGAAGGAACGCGACCACTCCGATCGTGCCGATAACGAGCAGGCCGGTCAGGATTTCATTTCTTTCTAATTGCATCGGGTGTGCCTTCCAGAATGGGGCCTTCAGTGCTGCCGCTCAAGAACTGTGCGACTACTGGATTCTTGGATTGTTTGAATTCTTGTGGTTCGCCTTCTTCAATAATCTTCCCCTCGTACAGCATAGCCATTCGCGTGGCGATGCGAAAGGCGCTTTCCATTTCGTGGGTCACTATAATCGAGGTGACTTTCGACTTCTCCGTTAGGCTGATAATCAATTCGTCTACGACCGAGGCAATGACCGGGTCGAGTCCTGCTGAAGGTTCGTCCAGCAGGATCAATTCGGGCTGGAGCACGAGCCCGCGCGCCAGGGCCACACGCTTGCGCATGCCGCCGCTGAGTTCGTCCGGCAGCAGGTCTTTTGTGTCCTGCATTCCTACAAGCTCCAGCTTTTCATCAACAATCCTTTCAATCTCACTCTGAGACTTGTCAGTAAGCTCTTGCAGTGGCAGTGCCACATTCTCGCGAACACTGAGCGAGCTTAACAGCGCCGAATATTGATAAACCATCCCGATGTGCTGTCGGACCTGTTGAAGTTTTCTGCGGTTAAGCTGGTTGATCTCAAACTGTTTAAAAAAAATCGAGCCGGCATTCGGTCGAAGTATGCCAAGGATCAACCTTAAAATAGTGCTTTTGCCACTTCCGCTCTGGCCCATAATTACCAGTCGCTCCTGCGGCTGCACGTCAAGTGAGACGCCTTCGAGCACCATTTTTTGCTCGAACTGCATCTGTACCTCGCGGAGCTGAACCATGCGTGGCGGCGTGCTCACACCGGGTAGAAGTTGGTGTAAATGACATTGTAAACCGTGTCGAAACCGATCACGGTGGTGATGGCGGTCACCACGCTCGAAGTGGTGTTGGTGCCGACTCCAGCCGCGCCGCCCTTCACCGTGAGTCCCCGGTAGCAGGCGATCCCGGCGATGAGCAGGCCGAACAAGAAGCTCTTCAATATGCCAGTGATGATATCGCGAATGAGCAATGAGTCTTTTACTAGATCGAGAAAATAGGGAAACGCGATGCTGAAATAGGCTTTGCAAACCAGGCTGCTCGCAAATACGGCTGCAAGGTTCGCGGTAGTGGAAAGACACGGCGTCAGCAGAAACAGCGCGAGCATTCGCGGCGCCGCCAGAAACCGCAGCGGGCCAATGCCCATGGCCTCGATCGCTTCCACTTCTTCGTTGACCTGCATGGTGCCCAGTTCCGCCGTAAATGCGGCGCCGATGCGTGCTGCAAGCATAATCCCGGTGATCAGGGGTCCAAGTTCTCTGGTAAAAGCAATCGCTACCAAACCTGGAATCAGCCGCTGCGTTCCGAAGCGTTGCAATTGGTAGCCGGTCAACAACGCCATGGTCAGCCCGAGGAAAAACGAGACCAGGCCCACCAACGGCACCGAATCCACACCGGCGCGTACGCTCTGGCGGAAAAAACTGGCTGCACGGAATGGAGCGCGCCCTTGCTGCACGCGCTCCACCGTTTCCTGGAACGTATTTACGATGAACCAGAAGACACTGCCGACCTCGCGCAGAAAACTGCGCTCGATCTCAACGACCTCCAGCGGTCCCGGCATCGTGCGACGGGGTTCAGCGGTAGGCATGGATGAGACATTGCCTCACTTCGCCCTAGGGAAAAGCGCAAACTTGCTGGCGATTCAACGGTCCCGATGCTTCGACGTGCCGATCAAACCTTTCGACATCTCGCATTACACCGCACTAGATTTGGGTTGATGAAAATTGCGGCAGCTTGCGCGACCAATTGCTTCTTTGCTTTGATGCTCTTTAATGCTGCGGCGTCCGGGCTTGCCCAGGGGGCGGTTCGGCCTCTTACAGCGCCGGCAGAGAAACGTTCAGAGGACAACAAAAAGATGGAAACAAAGAAAATTGGACTCGCGATTCACGGCGGCGCCGGAACAATTGAGCGCAGCAAGATGACGCCGGAAAAAGAGCGCGAATATCGCGCCGGACTTGAGCGGGCGCTGACCGCTGGTTACGAAATTCTGAAGCGTGGCGGGTCAAGCCTCGATGCGACGGAAGCGGCTGTGCGCGTTCTCGAGGACGATCCGCACTTCAATGCCGGGCGCGGTTCTGTTTTCACCAGCGCCGGCACAAATGAAATGGACGCGTCCATCATGGATGGAAAAACACTCAAAGCCGGTGCAGTTGGCAGCGTAAAGCACATAAAAAATCCCATCGGTCTCGCGCGGCTCGTAATGGAGAAATCCCCGCACGTCATGCTCGATTGCGAGGGTGCCGAAGCGTTCGCAAAGGCAAATGGGATCGAACTGGTGGACCAAAAATATTTTTTTACCCAAGAACGCTGGGATGCCCTGCAGAGGATTAAGGCTGCGGAAAAACATCGCACCAGCGGCCCGGGCAAGATCTTTGTGATCACCGATCAGGATCGACACGGCACGGTGGGCGCGGTGGCCTTGGATAAGGACGGCGACCTGGCTGCGGCGACTTCGACCGGCGGGACAACAAACAAGCTGCCTGGCCGAATCGGCGACACGCCGGTAATCGGCGCCGGCACTTATGCGAACAATCAAACTTGCGCGGTGTCCTGCACAGGCGACGGCGAATATTTTATTCGCGCCGCCGCGGCGCATGAAGTCTCGGCGCTGATGAGACATCGTGGTATGACATTGCAGGAAGCGGCGCAGGCGGCTCTGGACGCAGTAAAAGAGCTCGGCGGCACGGGCGGTTTGATCGCGATCGACAGAAACGGCGACATTGCTTTGCCGTTTAATACAAACGGTATGTACCGCGGCTACGTCGATCCGAATGGAAACTTTGTCATCGAAATCTACAGATGAAGAAAGCCGCCAGCCCAAGCACAGGCGAACGCGTCATCCCGAGCGAAGCGCAGCGAAGTCGAAGGATCCCGGGGAAATACCTTCGGTGGTGTCACGGGATTCCCCGACTTCGCTCGCAATGACAAAGTGATGCTGCCGCTGTTTTCGATCGTCATTCCGTGTTTCAACGAAGAAGGTCGCATCGGGCAAACGCTGCGCCTTACGGTCGATTATCTCGCCGCCAACGCGCCAGACAGCGAATTGATTGTCGTGAACGACGGATCAACGGACGCAACCGGAGCAATCGCGCTTGAAAGATTAAAGTCTGCGCAGATCGCGACGCGCTTGCTGGAAAATTTTCCGAATCGCGGAAAAGGCGCGGCAGTCCGTTCAGGATTGCTTGCCGCGCAAAGACCGATCGGCCTCTTTTCCGACGCCGATCTCTCCACGCCGCTTGAGGAGACACCGAAGCTGATCGACCCCGTTGCCAATGGCGAAGTTGACATCGCGTTTGGCTCGCGCGCGCTGGATCGCAGCTTGATTGGAATTCGTCAACCGTGGCGGCGCGAACAGGCTGGCCGTGTTTTCAATTTGCTCGTGCGAATCGCTACCGGATTGCCCTTCTGGGATACGCAGTGCGGCTTCAAAGCGTTTCGCCTCGGCGTGTGTCGCCCGATCCTCGAGGCCGCGCAGATCGAAGGCTTCGCGTTTGATGTGGAGCTGCTTTATTTGGCGCAGCGCGCTGGTTTGCGTATCCGTGAGGTTCCGGTCCGCTGGAATCACGCCGAGGGAAGCAAAGTGAGTTTTCTCCGCGACAGTCTCCGCATGTTGGGCGAAGTGATCGCATTGCGCCAGGGAACGACGGCTCGTTGATCCGCCGCACTTTTCTTATTCTTATCGGCGAATAAATTATCTCTTTCTTCAGATGCTGTCTTTTCGATTTCATCCCGCAGTCGCGCGTTGGTTCGAGCAAACGTTCGGTTCACCCACGGAACCGCAAATTCGCGGCTGGCGAGCGATTCAGTCCGGCCGGCATGTATTGATTTCCGCGCCGACGGGCTCGGGTAAAACGCTGGCGGCGTTTCTCGCTTCGCTCGATGCGCTTTTCCGGCAAGGTGCAGAACATGATTTGCCCGACGAAACGCAGATCGTTTACGTCTCGCCGCTCAAGGCGTTAAGCAATGATATTCGCAAAAATCTTCAGGAGCCGCTATCCGGGATTCGAGAATTACTAAGCGAAACGAACGGTTGCGGTATCGATGTGCGGGCAGAAGTGCGCACCGGCGACACCACTGCCGCGCAGCGACAGGCTCTGATCAAAAAACCGCCGCACATTCTGGTTACTACGCCGGAATCACTGTATCTGCTGCTCACATCCGACTCCGGCCGGGGCATGTTGCGCCCGGCGCGCACGCTCATCCTGGACGAGATTCACGCCGTAGTAGACGACCGACGTGGCGCGCATCTTGCGTTGAGCGTCGAACGTCTGGCCGTACTAACGAAGCAGCCGCTGCAGCGAATTGGTTTATCTGCGACGCAGAAGCCGATCGAAGAAGTGGCTCGTTTTCTCGTCGGCACGCGCGCAGTGGATGAGGCTGGCAAGCCAGACTGCGAGATTATAGACATCGGTCACCGTCGCGAACTCGATCTGGCGATCGAAATACCGAAATCGCCGCTGGAAGCGGTGATGTCGAATGAAGTTTGGGAGGAAGTCTACCACCGGCTGGCGGAGTTAATTCAGGCGCACCAAACGACTTTGGTTTTCGTCAACACGCGCCGGATGGCGGAACGCGTGACGCATCATTTGAGCGAGTCGCTCGGCGCCGACGCAGTCACATCACATCACGGCAGTCTTTCTGCAAAGCTGCGTCTCGATGCGGAAGATCGATTGAAACGCGGACAATTGAAGGCGCTCGTGGCCACGGCGTCGCTGGAATTGGGCATCGATATCGGTTCGGTCGATCTCGTTTGTCAGTTGGGCAGCACACGCTCTATCGCGACGTTGCTCCAACGGGTCGGTCGGGCTGAGCACAAGCGCGGCGGTGTGCCGAAAGGCCGCGTTTTCCCATTGAGCCGCGATGAGCTGATCGAATGCGCGGCGTTGCTCCGCTGCGTTAATCGCGGGGAGCTGGATCGACTTATTATCCCCGAAAAACCGTTGGATGTGCTGGCGCAACAAATCGTCGCCGCAGCTTCCACCGAAGATTGGGATGAGACCGAATTTTTCGAGTTCGTCCGTGCAGCCTGGCCGTACCGAAATCTCGCTTGTGAAGAATTCGGTAGGGTCGTGAGCATGCTTGCCGAAGGTTTTAGCACAAAGCGAGGCCGTCGCTCGG
>Ga0210403_10006091_pt1 | contig 10153 bp, 8 predicted proteins | sample IncBWC19MmetaG_FD_150863 | JGI IMG/M metagenome (GOLD analysis project Ga0210403, IMG submission 150863) | Forest soil microbial communities from Barre Woods Harvard Forest LTER site, Petersham, Massachusetts, United States - Inc-BW-C-19-M | ecosystem: Environmental > Terrestrial > Soil >... | reverse complement strand
AAAGGATGCGATGAAGAAAGAATTAAAAACAGTAAGAAAAATAACGGATTATTCTCCCCGATGGGTTATTGTTATGATTTCATTATCACTGGGGCTGGGTACCATGATCGGCTGGAAAAGAATTGTGAAGACTGTAGGAGAAAAAATAGGTAAAGAACACCTCACCTATGCCCAGGGTGCAAGTGCAGAAATGGTCGCATCAATTACCATTGGGCTATCCACCAGTTATGGCTGGCCAGTAAGTACCACCCACGTATTATCATCGGGCATTGCCGGTAGTATGGTCGCCAGCAAAGGTGTTAAAAATTTGCAACCCGATACCGTTCGGAATATCCTGATGGCCTGGTTCCTGACGTTACCGGTGGTGATGATTATGGGAGGCTCGTTGTTCTTGCTTTTTAGGTCAATTTTTTAATTTCACCAATCAATGGCGTAAACTGCTTTCTCGCGATTGGGATAAATCCCTTCGACCAGTACGCCCCCGCTTTTATTAGCCAGGATGCGATTGATGTCTTCACTGCTTTCAACAGGAACTTTGTCAATAAACATGATTACAAAATTGACCTTGACTCCTGCTTTCTTCCATTTACCATCGGCCAATTTTACCATGGCAACCCCCTCATCAATATTTAGTTTTCTCAGTTGCTGGTACGGTATGTCCTCAAATTGAGCGCCTTCCAGTTCATTCGGAATTTCTTTTTTGGCGGGTGCGAATGAACCCTCATAACTTTTCAGGGCAACAGTTACCTGTTTCTCCTTATCCTGCCGCAGGAATCTCACTTTTACCTGATGACCAGGCCGATGTCTTGCGACCTGTTCCTGCAGTTCTGAAACACTGTTTGCACCGTGTCCATCAATTCCGATAATCACGTCACCGGCTTCAAGCCCGGATTTTTCTGCCGCACTTCCTTCATTCACACGATTTATATAAACACCTTGCACCACTTTTAGATTTTGACGCTCTGCAAGGGCAGCATTAACATCGATGATTTGTACACCTAACAAGCCGCGCTGAACTTGCCCGAATTCCAAAAGGTCATCCATGATTTTCCGCACTAAACTTTCGGGTATGGCAAAAGAATACCCGGCGTAGCCGCCGGTGGCAGTGGCAATGGCAGAATTAATTCCAATCAATTCGCCTTTCAAGTTGACCAGTGCACCTCCGCTGTTTCCGGGATTAACCGCGGCATCGGTCTGAATGAAAGATTCGATTTGTAAATTATGAACGCGATCGTGAAGGATATTGATGTTGCGGGCTCTTGCACTGACAATTCCAGCGGTGACTGTCGAATTTAAATCGAAAGGATTTCCAATGGCCAGCACCCACTGACCAACTGCGATGTCATCAGAGTTTCCATAGCGGACGAAGGGAAGATTATTAGCTTTTATTTTTAAGAGTGCCAGATCAGTTGTTGGATCTGTTCCCATCACCTTTGCATAAAAGTGGCGATTGTTATTCATGATCACTTCAATCGAACTGCCATCTTCAATCACATGAAAATTAGTAACAATATAACCGTCATCAGAGATAATTACTCCCGACCCGGACGATTGCGCATGTGGATTACTTAATAACTCCAATGGATTCAAACTAAAATTACCTGGTCCGTAAATAGTCCGTATATGAACCACGGCTGGAGTGACCAACCGGGCCGCAGTTTCAAAATTTAATCCGACGGGAACGCGATCCATGCTATCGCTCGACCATCGAACCGGAAAGTTTTGTTGCCTTTCAGCAATAGAATTGTACAAGGAGCGATCTTCTGAATAGCGCAAGGTCATCCATGAACCAATTACTGCTCCAATAACGGATGCCACCAACACCAAGGAAATCAATAATACTCTTTTCATACGTTACTGGTATTTTTTTAAGGGCCACTTCATCACTATGAAGGTAACTGTAAAATCAGGAGAAATCAATCGCAAAATGAAAAGCCGATTCCCCCGATCAGAGAGACATAATCACAGCTATGACTGGCTAAGTTTGCTTCACCAATACTGCTACGGCATGACCATTAACCTTATAGAATGCACTATTCACAGTCGGTGCTTCTGTGATCATACAGATATCATCGGGTGACTCCAACGAGGTATCTATCCAACGCTTCCAGTTCTTAGCCGATCCTGAATCTATTTTCGGAAGTTCAAAATCGAAAGGATCGGTGTGGGCATTTACAATGTAATGCATAGCAGTGGTACCGCTGAGGGATTGAACTGTAAAGGCAATGCTGTGTGAATTTTCAGACCAGTCAGGTCTGTTTAGTACTACCCCGTGCCAGGTGATCTTGGCCTGTTCCAAAAGTTGTCTGAGGCTCATGCTGAATTCTTCTTTGGAAGAATCTCGTTGTAGCCGATTGGCCAGTAGTATTTTTACAAACCGGAAAAGTGAATTGTGTTTTTTCGGCAAATCCCAATCAAACCATGTGAGATCATTATCATGGCAGTAAGCGTTGTTATTTCCACGCTGTGTTCTTCTTGCTTCGTCGCCCATCAAGATCATCGGAGCACCCACTGACAACAAAGTAATAGCAAGAAAATTTCTTACCTGTCGGTTACGCAATGATTCAATCTGCAAATCTTCCGTGGGGCCTTCCATGCCGCAATTCCAGCTGGCATTGTCGTTGCTGCCGTCACGATTACCTTCTCCATTTGCCTCATTATGCTTTTCATTGTACGACACAAGATCATTCAAGGTAAAGCCATCGTGACAGGTAATAAAATTGATGCTTTGTTCCGGCTCACGGTCGTCTTTCTCATACAGATCCGGGCTTCCCATGGTCCTTGTAACAAACCTCGATATTGCTCCGTTGTCCCCACGCATAAAACTTCTGACATCATCGCGAAACCTTCCATTCCATTCTTTCCAGCTGTCACCAATAAAAGTTCCCACTTGATACAGACCAGCAGCATCCCAAGCCTCTGCGATAAGTTTTGTTCCTGCTAACACCGGGTCAGATTCAATATCCCACAATACAGGTGGATTTTCAATGGGTCTTCCTTTATTGTCACGCGACAGAATCGATGCAAGGTCAAAACGGAAACCATCCACGTGCATTTCCTTTACCCAGAAACACAGACTGTCAATAATCATTCTACGCACAATGGGATTGTCCGCATTCAATGTGTTTCCGGTACCGGTGTAATTGGCGTACTGCGATTTGTCTTCCTCTAAAATATAATATATGGTGTTGTCTATACCCCTAAAACAATAATTCGGACCGGACTGATTTCCTTCTGCCGTATGATTGAAAACAACATCCAAAATAACCTCTATGCCCGCCTGGTGTAATGCCTTTACCATATCCCGAAAATCGTCGAGCACTTTTAAAGGATAGGCATTTGTACTATACCCCTGATGTGGTGCAAAAAAAGAAATCGGACTGTAGCCCCAATAGTTGACCATCCCGTCTGGACAATCTTGTGAATCGAATTGAAAAACAGGAAGAAACTCAACTGCAGTGATCCCTAAATCCACCAGGTAAGGAATCTTCTCAATCAATCCGCGATACGTTCCACGAATTTCTTTCGGGACTCCTGAGTTGGGATTTTTCGTGAACCCACTTACATGCATTTCATAAATTACCGTTTGGGCAAAAGAACGCCTGAGGTACCGATCCCCATTCCAATCATAGCCTGATAAATCGCACACCACACTTTTTAAAGATGGCACCTTCAGTTTACCGGCCTTTGTATAATCGCCGCGACGAAAGTCTTTGGGAAACGCGACTGACTTGGCGTATGGATCAAGTAGAATTTTTTCCGGATCGAAACGATGTCCCTGAGAGGGATCATTAGGCCCTGTAACCCTATACCCGTACAATTGTCCGCTCTTTATTGATGGAACGAATACATGCCAATAATGATAGGTTCGGTTAATGGCTGGGTCTAATGAAATGACTTGCTTCGGGATGACGTCTTCAACGTTATCAAAAAGCAAAACGTCAACCCGTGCTGCATTTTTTGAAAACAAGCAAAAATTGACACCGTCCGGATTTAAGGTTGGCCCTATCGGAAAGCTTTGACCGATAAGCAGCGAATCCTGCGATGATTTCATAGTCATCAACTTAGCGATCTTTTACTTTCCTACCATTAAATACCATGAAAATCATTCATAGAAATGAATTCAACACGGTATTCACCCTGAATGTACGCCTAGATTCAGGACGCTCATCAAACTCGTTGGCATTATCATCGATCACAAAATCGCTATTCAACCGGCTTAAACTGATCAATCGTTACTTCTCCATCATGAATCGTTACCACGGCACTTTGAGGAATTTCCTTCCACGCTTCCTTGTTTAAACCTACCGGCTCAGAGACAATAGCGCGGGCCTTTTTCCCAATTATTTCGCGGGCAGCAGGATTGAGCCGAAATAACTCTTCATGATCAGGACTATAATACAGTGTAGGGGCAGCACCATCACTGGCATAGCGACACCCGTACAACATCTTGCCGTCAGAAATTCCCAAAGTCATCCAGAGCGTTTCTGCCACATGGTATTTTCTCGCCGTCTTTTCTATGAATCCAGCCATGTTTGCAATTGCCCCTAAAGGGTCTTTTTCCAAACCAAAAGTGAGAGCGAGATGAAACATCAATTCCGAATCGGTAGTGCCCATGATGTTTTCAAAGAATTCCTGGTCCACGCGCATTAACAATTCTTTTCGGAATTTTTCGATTCCAAAGACTTCACCGTTATGGACGAAGAGCCAGTTTTTATAACGGAAAGGGTGGCAATTCGTTTCCTGGACAGTGGCCAGGGACGTAGCACGGACATGAGCCATGAAGAGATGTGACTCAATGTGTGCCGCAAGGTCACGGAAGTTATTGTCGTTCCACGCAGGACGAATGCTTCGGAAGAGCCCCGGCTGCTTCCACCTGCCATACCAACCCAGCCCAAAGCCATCACCATTAGTGGGTGTCTCAGCAGACCGTGAGCTAAGACTTTGATCGATCAAATTGTCCGTCGGTTCGAACAGCAAGTGTTGAAGGCGAATCGGCCCTCCGGAGTAAGCAAGCCAGCGACACATAAATATTCAGGATTTGGTGATTAATTGATTTCCAACTTCATTATATTTCTTAGAATTCGAGTGCCGTGACGATGCATAGTAAAGTTTTGAAACCAACCGCTGCCATCGGCTTCTTCATCAATTGCCAGCGCGTATCAAAGTATGGCCTTTATCCAACATTTGCAACTCGCGCCGGGTGCCGAAGCGGATACGCTGCGATGAAGGGAGAGCACAGACATCGACATGATGCTGAAATATGTAACCCGTGACTCGCCGGTCGCCAGTTACCGGTCGCCGGTTTCCAGTTACCAGTTTCCAGTTTGCCAGTCGCGCGTTGCATGTGGTCTTAGAGGTTGCGGGGTGGTTTAGGGTTTTGAGCGGATTGGAAAGTAGGTCAAACCGGCGGGATTCAGTTGGTTATCTGATGGAAAACGGAGTTTCGATGCGCTTTGACTGTGCACTCTCCATACACTGTCTATACTTCATCTGTGCTTGATCCATGCTATGCAAGTGACCTGTCTTCATCTACGCTTGGGATAAATTGAAAGGGGCAAAAAATCAAACTAAAAAGCCCGCTCAACCAAAGTTGAAACGGGCTTTAACCTAAACCTAAACCCCAGTTCGTATTAAGCAACCTTGATGGTTTGCTTTAAAATTTTCTTTTCGTCTTTCGGTATGACCAATTCAAGGATACCGTTGTTGTACTTCGCACTGATTTTTGATCCATCGGCATTGTCAGGCAACGTGAACGAGCGGCTGAAGGAACCATAATTGGTTTCGATCGAATGGAAGTTTTTGTCTTTCTTTTCATTCGTGAGCTTGCGCTCACCACTTACCGTCAAGTAGTTGTCGTTGATCTCGATTTTGAAATCATCTTTGTTCAAACCAGGCACAGCAACCTGCACTTCGTAGGAAGTCTCATTCTCAATCACATCCACTTTGGGCACGAAAACGCTGCCACCGGTGCGAGCCAATGATTCATTAAAAAAACGATCCACCAGGCTGCTGAAAGTCGAGGGCACAAAGTCATTCGGGTTATAACGGATGATACTCATAGTGTTTTTATTTTTTGGGTTAAACATGTTTTTTAAACTCATGCTTACCCTCCATGAAAAATTGTGCCGAGGCAAAAATCAAACTCAAAGTACGTCATTATGTCTGTAAAAACAGTTGATAGTCATGATAATTAAGCCATTTTGTCTTGTAAATACTTGCCGTGGTGATCGAACGCTAGCTTCATTATCAACGGGCCTAATGGTTAGCTAAATTTTTCTTTCGTTCTGCAATATTGAGTAGGTTTAGATCAACGACTTTCATTGATTTCTATCAATTCATGAAGACCCTCATTACCGAAATTGAAGTTAAGGACATTCGCTTTCCAACCAGCAAAACTTTGGACGGTTCGGATGCAATGAACCCTGACCCTGATTATTCAGCAGCTTATGTGATCTTGAAAACCAATCAAGGGAATGGATTGGAGGGCCACGGTCTCACCTTTACTATTGGCCGCGGCAATGAAATTGTTGCTGCAGCTCTTCAAGCCCTTTCCTATTTGATCAAAGGAAAATCGATCGGGTCATTTACAGCCAACATGGGCGACTTCTGGAAAATGATTACCAGCGATAGCCAGTTGCGCTGGCTCGGTCCTGAAAAAGGAGTGATCCACTTGGCCACAGGGGCAATAGTCAATGCCGTTTGGGATTTGTACGCCAAAATCGAAAAGAAACCGTTGTGGCAGCTTCTTGCGGATATGACTCCGGACGCCTTGGTCTCTTGCATTGACTTCACGTATATTATGGACGCCATCACTCCTGATGAGGCGATTGCCCTACTCTCAAAATTGGAATCCACCAAAGAAGAACGAGTCGCCACGTTGTTGAAGACCGGATATCCAGGTTATACCACATCGGCCGGATGGCTTGGCTATTCCGATGAAAAGATCAGAAGACTTTGTCGTGAAGCCAAAGCGGAAGGTTGGAAGCACATCAAAATGAAAGTAGGTTCGAATCTTCAGGACGATATTCGGAGAGCAACAATCATCCGTGAAGAAATCGGAAATGATTTATATCTCATGATGGATGCCAATCAAAAATGGGATGTCCCTGCTGCCATCAAAAACATGAAAGCGCTGGCTCGCTTTAATCCGATGTGGATTGAGGAGCCTACCAGTCCGGATGATGTGCTCGGGCATGCTGCCATTGGCAAGGCCATAGCACCAATAAAAATTGCGACAGGCGAACATTGTCAAAACCGGGTGATGTTCAAACAATTTATGCAAGCGAAAGCTTTTGACTTTTGTCAGATCGATAGTTGCCGCGTTGGAGGAGTAAATGAGAACCTGGCCATCTTGCTGATGGCAGCTAAGTTTGGAATTCCGGTTTGCCCACATGCCGGTGGTGTCGGTTTATGTGAGTACGTTCAGCATCTCTCTATGTTTGATTACATTGCAATAACCGGCACTATGGAAAACCGGTTAATTGAATTTGTGGATCACCTGCATGAACATTTTCTTGACCCGGTGGTAATAGAGCATGGACATTACAGACCACCAACAAAACCTGGTTATAGTATTCAAATGAAAAGAGATTCATTGACTGATTATGAATTCCCGAATGGAAAAATATGGACACAGTAAATTATACCATCATACCTTAGGTATTCTCTAAGAAGTTGTAGTGAGTATAAAAGGAGTCCATTAGTATAATTTAATAAGCGGGCATGTTATTCGATCTAAAAAATAAAGTCGCCATCATCACCGGTGGAGGCAGCGGGATTGGCAAAGCCATTGCCGAAGTCTTTGCTGAGCAAGGCGCACAAGTCTGCATTCTGGAATTAATTCCAAAGGCGGCGAAAGAAACTGCCCAGGCCTTGTCCAACCAAAGACTCCTGGCAAAAGGATATGCCTGCGATGTAACCCATCAGACAGAAGTGGCCACAGTGATCCAAACGATAGTAAAAAAATTTGGACGAATTGATATTCTCGTGAATTGTGCTGGCATAGCTCACATTGGCAAACTGGAAACCACGAGCGAAGAAGACTTCGATAAAATTTTTCAGGTGAATGTCAAGGGGGTTTACAATGCCATGCAAGCTGTAATCGGTTTCATGACCAAACAAAAAAGCGGAGTGATCCTTAATATGGGATCTGTGGCCGCCAACGTGGGACTATCCGATCGCTTTGCCTATTCCATGAGCAAAGGCGCCGTGGTGACCATGACCTTGGCGACGGCCAAAGATTATATTAATGAGGGAATCCGTTGTAATTGTGTCTCTCCGGCAAGAGTGCACACTCCCTTTGTTGACGGGTTCTTAAAAAAGAATTATCCTGGCAAGGAGCCGGAGATGTTTGAAAAACTTTCTCATACACAACCCATTGGTAGAATGGCTAAACCCATCGAAGTGGCCCATCTCGCACTCTACCTTTGTTCGGATGAAGCATCCTTTATTACTGGTTGTGATTATCCCATCGACGGTGGATTTATTAAACTAAATAACTGATGTTACGCATTAATTTGAATTTCAATGATTTTTACGCTACGACACTTGATGCCCTTGTGCCCTTGTACCTGCGCACCGAAGTGCTTCGGCACACAGTTGTGGCTCAATTTCAATTTGCCACGAAGGCATTAAGACACGAGGAAGTCACAAAATGCGTAACCTCGGTTAAATAATTAAGGCAGAAAATTGCGATGAAACTTTTACGCTTTGGAGATCCAGGAAAAGAAAAGCCGGGTGTTTTATCAGGCAACGATATCGTTGATCTTTCTTCGTTCGGAGAAGACTATGATGAACATTTTTTTGAAACTGATGGCCTCAGCAGGTTGAGTCAATGGCTGAGCAAAAATAGCGAGCTTCCCAAAGTAAAACCAGGCACAAGGCTTGGCGCTCCGTTCAGACGACCATCCAAGATCATTTGCATTGGCCTTAACTATACCAAGCATGCTTTTGAAACTAAAATGCCATTGCCCACGGAGCCTATCATTTTTTTTAAATCAACTTCTGCTTTAGCCGGCCCAAATGACGGAGTCACTATTCCCAGGAATAGTAAAAAGACCGACTGGGAGGTTGAACTGGCCGTAGTGGTTGGAAAAAAAACTTCGTACGTAGAAGAAAAAAATTCCATGGACCACGTGGCTGGTTTCTGTTTGCACAACGATTATAGCGAACGCGAATTTCAGTTGGAAAGAAACGGCCAGTGGACCAAAGGCAAAGGCTGCGACACGTTTGCCCCGATGGGCCCCTACATGGTAACCAAGGATGAGATCGTCGATTTCAACAACCTGCACATGTGGTTAAAAGTTAACGGCCAAATGATGCAGGATAACAATACAGTGGATATGATTTTCGAAGTGCCATTCCTCATCAGCTATATCAGCCAATTTATGACATTGCTTCCGGGCGATGTCATTTCCACGGGCACACCCCATGGTGTAGGCATGAGTCTCAAGCCACCGGTGTTTTTGAAATCAGGCGATGTTGTTGAACTGGGTATCGAAGGGCTTGGTGAGCAACGGCAGGTGGCAACATGATTCAAAGTCCAAGATTCAAAATTGCGAATTATCTAAGTTTTATTTTCAGAGCAACGATTTGAAGTTTGTAATTGTGTTAAATTTTGAATTTTGATCGACACGCATCAGCATTTCTGGAATTACGATCCAATTCGCGATGGCTGGATCACCGATGAGATGAAAATATTACAGCAGGATTTTCGTCCGGAAGATCTTGCACCTATTCTCGATCAAAATAAAATTGATGGATGCATTAGCGTTCAAGCCGATCCATCGGAAAAGGAAACAGAATTTCTTTTAGCCCTTGCCCATCAACATTCCTTTGTCAAGGGCGTAGTTGGTTGGGTGGATTTATGTTCGGATAGAATCAATGAACGGCTGGATTATTTTTCACGATTTAAACCCATTAAAGGTTTTCGGCATATTTTGCAATCAGCACCAGCAGGTTTTATGAAGGGAAAAGATTTTCGCTATGGAATTCGTCAACTTGAAAAATATTATTTTACCTACGATGTTCTCATTTACTATCACCAGTTACCTGAAGCCATTGAATTTGTAAAACAGTTTCCCTATCAAAAATTTGTGATTGACCATTTGGCAAAACCCGCTATCAAACAAAAAGAGTTTGATGGCTGGTC
>Ga0210403_10006089_pt1 | contig 10155 bp, 6 predicted proteins | sample IncBWC19MmetaG_FD_150863 | JGI IMG/M metagenome (GOLD analysis project Ga0210403, IMG submission 150863) | Forest soil microbial communities from Barre Woods Harvard Forest LTER site, Petersham, Massachusetts, United States - Inc-BW-C-19-M | ecosystem: Environmental > Terrestrial > Soil >... | reverse complement strand
GATGAGCTGAGTTCGTTTATACTCATCATCGCTTCGGTCCAGGCCTGCAAGTCGGAGCTCAGCACCTGCACGTGCATCAGGGCACTTGCGGCTAAAATACCTCCCGCCAGGCTAAGCAGCGCAACCCCCTTCTGAACGAAAAGAATATCCAGCAGCGCCAACAAAGTGAACGCCATTGCTCCGAAGACGAACCACGGAACAATCGATGCCGTCCGTATGCTGAAAGGCAGCGGCATGGGTCCGGGTGTTGCCGCAGTTGCTTGCGCAGGACCGGCGGCGGGGCCGCTATAGAGCGCGGATTTTATAGGCGCGGCGATCCGGAGCTCAGATTGGAGTTGCCTTATTCCCGAGGAGAGGTCAAGGGCGTCGCTGACTCGGGCTCCATTGGGGTCATGCACTCTGATCAGCGGCTCAAATGCCATCAGCAGAGCGATAAACAGGAGCAAGCCGAGTCCGATCCGCTCCACACTGTAATTCGGTAACGTCATCGATCCCCCTCGGGCACTTTCAGGGCGTCCTTGAAAACGTTCACAAGGGTTGCAAAGCCGATAATGAAATATTGCCTCAGAATTGCTTCCCACACACGAGAGAAAGCAATTGCCCTTGACGCAAAGTAAACCTCTGCCCAACAGGCACAAGAACCTTGTGATTTTCCTCAAGGCCGGATTTCCGATCAAGTTTGGGTAGAAGTGGAGTTTGCGCCGCCCGCCGGTTGGCGAATCCAGAAGGATTCAGGAACTAAACAGGATTCCTGCCTGCAGGAGGCAGGCTGGCGCTACCTCTCAGGCGCCGAGGTCGAAGAATTGGCACATATGGCGGAACTTCTTGTATCGCGCTTGGAGCAGTTCCTTAACTCCCTGGTTGGAGAGGATAAGCAGTTGCCGCTCCAGCGTGTCCCCGAATAGTTTGGCCGCAGCCTCGTAGTCGCTGTGCGCGCCGCCGTCTGGCTCAGGAATGATCTCGTCCACAATTCCGAGGTCCTTCAAGTCAGTGGACATAATCTTCATCGCAATCGCGGCGGTTTCCGCCTTCGTGGAATCCCGCCAGATGATCGACGCGCAACCTTCCGGCGAAATCACCGAGTAAAACCCGTTCTCAAGAATGTTCACGCGATCCCCAACGGCAATCGCCAGCGCGCCGCCCGAGCCACCTTCGCCTGTAACCGTAACGATGATCGGGACCGGCAGCCGCGCCATCTCCCGCAAATTCCGCGCTATCGCTTCACCCTGACCGCGCTCTTCGGCGTCAATCCCAGGGTACGCCCCCGGCGTATCAATAAAGGTAAGCACAGGACGCCCAAACTTCGCGGCAAGTTCCATGATTCGCAGTGCCTTGCGATAGCCCTCCGGCTTGGGCTGCCCGAAGTTGCGGTCAATCCGCTGCTTTGTGTCGCGCCCCTTCTGATGCCCGATCAACGCCACCGGACGCCCGCGAAACTTTCCCAGGCCCGTAATCAGCGCCTTGTCGTCGCCAAAGCCACGGTCCCCGTGCAGCTCGACAAAATCTGTGATCATCAAGCTGATCCAGTCGAGTGTGTAAGGCCGCTGCGGATGCCGCGCAATCTGCGCCCGCTGCCATGGCCCCAGGTGGGTGTAAAACTCGCGCCGAAGCTCCAGCACTTCCCTCTTCAGCCGCTCAACTTCGACTTCGCTTTCATCCGTCGAGGCCAGCCGGCGCAGCTCCTCCACATCCTTCTCCAGCCGCTCGATTTCGCGCTGCCGCTCCAGCGTCGTCGTTCCTTTTTTTTCTTTGTGCGCTGCGCACATTACGCAACCCTCTGAATCGCCTGCTGCCCGCAAATCCGGCGGACGGCCTCCTCAAGCTCCGGTTTCACGCGGATGCGTTTTTGCGACTGCAGCGATGCCATGGAGCCGTCGGGGGAGACCAGTTCAAACACTATCGCAGTTGGGCCCGGCGTGCTCGCAAATAATTCCTCTAGCTGGTTCAATGTCTCATCACTCAGCAGGTTCATCTCCAGTCTTAGCCGAAACTCGCTTGGGCCGCTTCGGTCGGCCATGTCCTCCAACCGGCGAGCCTCCTGCAACGACAGCCGCGTGCCCGCTTCCTCAATCTGCACCCGCGCTTTCAGCAGCAGCGGCGCGCCCGGCTTCAAAATATTCTCCAAGCGCGCAAAACTTTCCGGAAACACCAGCAACTCCTGCACTCCAGTCATGTCCTGAATCGTGAAAATGGCCCAGCGAGCGCCCTTCTTCGAACGCATCGGCCGCGTGCCAACAATCAGCGCCGCGACGGTAATCTCCTTGCCGTTGCGCTGTCCCTCCAACTCGTCCAGCGACAGCGCGCCTAAATCCTTCAGCCGCGAAGCGTATTTTTCCAGAGGGTGGCCGGAAACGTAAAATCCCAGCATCGCGTACTCGCTGGTAAGCCGCTCTTCCTCGCTCCACGGCGGAGCGTCGCGCAATTCAAAATGTACCTTAGGCTCCGCAGCAGCTCCGCCAAAGAAAAGGCCATGCTGGCCGGATTCCTTTGCGCGCGCAGCCCGCTGAATCGCATTGATAGCTTCATCCACCGAAGCCAGCATCGCCTCGCGCGGCCCCAGCGAGTCCATCGCACCAGACTTGATCAGACTCTCGAAAACGCGCTTATTCAGAAACCGCGACTCTATCCGCTCGCAAAATTCATACAGCGATTTAAACTCGCCCTGGCCGAGCCGTGACTCGCGAATAGCCTTCGCCGTGTTCTCCCCGACGTTCTTGATCGCCGCAAATCCAAAGCGGATCGAATCGCCCACAGGCGTGAAGTAAAGATCGCTTTCGTTCACGTCCGGCGGAAGAATCGAAATGCCCATGCCCCGCGCTTCGTTGATGTACTTCACCTGCTTTTCCGCGTTGCCGGTTTCCGAGGTAAGCAGTGCCGCCATGAATTCCACCGGATAGTGTGTCTTCAAATAAGCAGTCTGATAAGCAAGCAGCGCATAAGCGCAGGAGTGCGACTTGTTGAACCCGTAGCCCGCGAACTCTTCCATCAAATCGAAAATGCGCACGGCCCGCTTTTCCGCAATCTTGTTCTTCTCGCAGCCCGCAAGGAATTTCGCGCGCTGCGCCGCCATCTCCTCTTTTTTCTTCTTGCCCATGGCGCGGCGCAAAAGGTCGGCTTCGCCCAGCGAGAAACTCGCCAGCAGGTTGGCGATCTGCATCACCTGTTCCTGATAAAGAATTACGCCGTAGGTTTCTTCGAGAATTTCTTTCAGCTGCGGAAGTTCGTAAGCAACCTTCGTTTTGCCGTGCTTGCGATTAATAAAGTCGTCGATCATCCCGCCCTGAATCGGGCCAGGGCGATAAAGAGCGTTCAGCGCGGTCAGGTCTTCAATACGCGTGGGCTGGTAGCGCCGCAGAATGTCGCGCATCCCGTGAGACTCAAACTGGAAAATAGCGGTAGTCTCGCCGCGCGCAAAAAGTTTGTAGGTAGCTTCGTCGTCGAGGGTGAGGCTGTCGAGGTCGAGCTTGACCCCGCGATTCTGTTCGACCATTTTGACCGCGTCGTGAAGAACGGTCAGCGTCGTCAGACCCAGGAAATCCATCTTCAGCAGTCCGATGCGCTCCAGGGCATTCATGTCGTACTGCGTCGTAATTTCGTCGCGGTTGGTTTTGTAAACGGGAACCAGCTCCGTAAGCGGCTGCGGAGAGATCACCACTCCGGCGGCGTGAGTGGAAGCGTGGCGCGCCAACCCCTCCAGCCTCAGCGCCACCGCCATCAAGTCCTTCAGTTTCTCGTCGCTATCCACGGCCGATTTAAGCTGCGGCGTCTCTTCCAGCGCATTTTCCAGCTCGATCCCGAGCGTAGCCGGAATCATCTTCGCCAGGCGATCCACTTCCCCGTACGGAATATCCATCGCCCGGCCGACGTCTTTCACCGCCGCCTTCGCCGCCATCGTTCCGAACGTAATAATCTGCGAAACATTCTCGCGGCCATACTTCCGCGTGACGTAATCAATCAACTCCCCGCGTCGCCGCATGCAGAAGTCAATATCAATATCCGGCATCGAAACGCGCTCCGGATTCAGGAATCGCTCGAACAGCAAATTATATTGAAGCGGATCCACGTCGGTGATGCGCAGCGCGTAACTCACCAGGCTGCCTGCCGCCGACCCGCGCCCCGGCCCCACCGGAACTTCCTGTGCCCGCGCATAATGAATGAAATCCCAAACGATCAGGAAGTAACCCTCGTAATGCATCTTCTTGATCATTTCGATTTCCGACGACAACCGCCGCTCGTACTCCACCAGCGGATGCCGAAGCGCACCCTGTTGCGAAAGCCGTTCAAGAAGCGGCACGCGCTGCGCAAATCCTTCGCGGGCAACGTTTTCAAAATAACTGCCGGGTGTGTGGCCCTCCGGAACCTTGAACTCGGGCAAGGCGTTCGGTATGCGCTCAACCTTGACGTTGCACCGCGCGGCGATATCCACGGTCCGGCTAAGCGCATCCGGCAGTTCGCGGAACACCTTCGCCATCTCTTCCGCTGTCTTGAAATAAAACTGGTCGGTGGCGAACTTCATCCGATTCGTATCGCTCATCGTCTTGCCGGTCTGAATACAGAGCAAGACTTCCTGAGCGTGCGCATCGCTGTGGTGCAAATAGTGGCAGTCGTTCGTGGCAACCAGGGGAATCCCGGTCTCTTTCGACAGCCGCACCAGGTCTTTATTTACGCGCTGCTCGATTTCCAGTCCCTGGTCCTGAATCTCCAGAAAGAAATTCCCTTTGCCAAAAATGTCCCGCAAGCGATAAGCGTTCTCGCGCGCCAGATCAAACTTCTCATCCACCACCGGTTCCGTCACCGGCCCCCGCAGGCAAGCAGAAAGCGCGATCAGTCCTTTGCTGTGCTTCGAAAGTAGGTCAAGATCAATCCTCGGCTTGTAATAAAATCCTTCAAGAAAACCAGCCGACACCAATTTAATGAGATTGTGATAGCCCTCAAGATTTTCACAGAGCAGAACAAGATGATTGCTTCCGCGGGAGCCAGGCTCCATCTCGCCGCGATCGCCGTTGGTTACAGGCGCGGTTTTTTCACCGCGGTCGTGCCGGCTGCCCTTCGCTACGTAAACTTCGCAGCCGATGATGGCCTTCACATCCCGCTTGCTGGCCTCATAGAAAAAATTGGCAGCCGCAAAAAGATTGCCGTGGTCCGTGATCGCCACCGCGGGCATCTTCTGCCGCGAAGCCTCATCAAGAAGCTCCGAAGTTTCGCACGCGCCGTCAAGAAGACTGAAGTCCGTATGAACGTGGAGATGAACAAACTGGGGATTGCCCATGGAAGTTGATTGTAAATCGCGGCGATGAGAAATGCGAACTAGGAATTTACGTTTCCCACAGGGCCTCGCGCTCGCCACGGGCCGCAAAAAAGTAGTGGCCTGCCTTTAGCCCGGCCACCAAACTCCGCCAGTCGAACAAATAAAAAGCAAATTCCTGACTATTTCTTCGACTTGTGTTTCGCCGCAGCCGCCTTCATACCCGCTTTGTGCCGCTCATGCGTAGCATGCTTCTGCGCAGCCGCGGCCTTCTTCTCCGCCACCGTCTCCACATGCTTCTCCGCCTTGGCCGGCTTCTTTTCCTTCTCCTTCTTCTTCGGCGGTTCCTTGATCCCGGAAAGCTTCCGCAAAATCTTCACGCGCTCTTCCGGAGTCTTCGCCCGCCCATTCAGTTGGATGGCAAACACATCCTGCACAATTTGATCGAACTTCGGCCCGCGAGGCATTCCAAGTGCCTCCAACTCCGTCCCCACAATCGGTAAAGCCTGTCGCACCGGCCGCCATTTGTGCAGAAACGCCTTCAGCTTCGAAAGCGCGGCGGAGTTGCTGGATTCCGCGAGCAGATAGGCCACGTACTCCATCGGAATCTTTTCAATGTACCGGTAAGCCTCAATCGGAGTCTTCGTTTTCTTTCCCGCCAGATCCTTTTGAATGTCCAGCGCCTTCTCCGGGAACTTCTCAATCGCTTCAATCTCGCCCGCGCGGTAGCCCAGTTTCGAAAGCGTGCTGCTCAGCTCGCGATCCTTCAACCTGCCAAGAATCGCCAGCAGCATCGGCGTCGCCAGCCGCGGCCGGAATCCAGCCATATAAAGATCATCGCGAACCTTAATCAGCCGGTTGATCGCATCGTACCCAGGATGCTTCTTCGCCAGAATCGGGTGGACCCGCTCCAGAAGATCTCCCTCTTCCCATTCCTTCAATATCAGTTGCGGACGCTCCTCGCGACTGAGGCTCCGCACCTCTTCCCCGGCATCCTCCGGACTGATCGTCAGCTGCAATTCCCGCTCAATCGCCAGGTTGAACCACTCCTGCGTGCGTGATTCCAGCTTGAATCCCATGCGCGCCGCCAGCCGCAGAGCACGCAGCAGCCGCACCGGCTGGTTGGTAAAGCTGTGAATCGAAAGCGCCCGAACCTCACCGTGCTCGATATCCGAAAGCCCGTTCGTCGGATCCAGCAGCAATCCGCGCGACGCGGGGTTCAACGAAATCGCGATCGCGTTCAACGAAAAATCACGCCGCCGCAAATCCTCCATGATCGTCGACCACCGGATTTCCGGCCGCGTTCCCGGGCGCACATAGTGCTCGTCCCGCGCCGCGGAAATGCTGCCTTCCACGTCCCCGGCAAAAAGCAGCTCCACGTTCCGCAACTTTTCATCTTCGGAAAGAACCTTCGCCCCGCCCTTCTCTAGTTCTCGCGCCATCTTCGAAGGATTCCCTTCCACCGTGAAATCCAGATCGCGCAAGTTCGCCCCCGTAATCAGGTCACGAACCGTGCCTCCAGTCAGGTAGACGTTGAATCCAAGTACAGCGGCAAGCTCCTGCACGCGCAACATCGCCGCGCGTTGTTCCGGCGAGAGCCGGCTTTCCAACAGAAACATGTAATCAGGCATTGCGTTCCTTCCGCTTCAAAGTTGGCATTCACGCTGCGAATGCCATACCCGCGATGAGTCCTTTCCCGCGCACTAGGCTCGGGGGTGATGCGCCTTGTAAATCTGCTTCAGGCGTTCCTCCACAACGTGAGTGTAAATTTGCGTCGTGGAGATGTCGGAATGTCCCAGCATCAACTGAACGGAGCGCAGGTCCGCGCCACCCTCCAGCAGATGCGTCGCAAAACTGTGCCGCAACATGTGCGGCGTCAAGGGCACGCGCAACCCAGCGCTGCGCCCGTAAGCGGAAAGGATCTTCCACACGCCCACGCGGCTCAGCGTACTGCCCCGTCGGTTGATAAACAGCGTCGGCGAATTAACTTGCTTCCCTGCCGGCACCAGCTTGGGCCGCGCATCGCGAAGATAACGATCCACCAGCGCCAGAGCCTTCTTCCCAATCGGCACAATGCGCTCCTTATCTCCCTTGCCGATGCAGCGCACGCAGCCCACTGCCCGGTCCAGGTCCATCACCCGCAGCCCGATCAGCTCGGACACGCGCAGCCCAGTCGAATAAAGCACATCAAGCATCGCTCGGTCGCGCAAGCCAATGGGAGTCTTATCGTCCGGCTGAGCCAGCAGCCGTTCAATCTCTTCCAGCCGCAAATACCCCGGCAACGACCGCCGAATCTTCGGCGATTCAAGATTCAGCGCCGGATCGACGGTAATAAGATCCTGCGTCAACGCAAACCGGAAAAAATTGCGCAGCGTCACCAGGTGCCGCGCCACCGTCCGGCTCTCCAGCTTTTGCCGGAACAAGCTCGCCAGAAAATCCACCAGATCGTCGCGCGTGACGCCTTCCAGGCTCAGCTTTTTCTTCTTCGCGTAATTTTCAAATTTCACCAGGTCCCGCCGGTACGCCGAAACCGTGTTCGCGGACAATCCCTTTTCCACACGAACATGCGTAAGAAACGACGTGATGGTGTTCGAAATTTCCATCAGGAACCGGCCAATCCTTCCGCCGCGCCGGGACGCCGCATCGCGATTCCATACACTTCTTCAATTTCGGGGCATTTGAATAGCCACGTCAGCCCGATATACACCAGCGTGGCGCCAAGGATCATGGCGATAAATACCACGAGTTGAAGTAAAAAGGCAGGGTCATGCATGTTGTTCGCGTAGTGATTGGCCAGCAGGCAGCCGGCGCCCATAATCAGGCTGCAAACCGAAATCTTGCCCAGCGAACGCAGAATCCCAAAGCTACCCAGCGAGCCATACCGCAACCGAAACACGGCAAACAGGATTACGAAATCAAAAATCGTGGCGATCGCGGTCGCCAGTGCCGGGCCGCCATTTTGAAAACGCTTGTACAAGTAAAAATTCTGCAGGAACACGATGTTCAGGGAAATATTCAAAAAGAAGGAAATCAGCGCCACGATCACCGGCGTCTTGGTGTCCCTCGCGGAATAAAACGCCGGAACGATAAGCTTCACGCAAGCCAGCGCCGGCAACCCAATCGCGTAGTACAGCAACGGCCGCGCCGTCAGCCGCGTGGACTCCGCAACAAACTGTCCGTGTTGAAACAGCATTCGGATAATCGGCTCCCGCAGCGTCATCAAGCCAATCGCGGCAGGAACGGTGATGTACGCGACAATCCGCACCGCAAACGTAAGCGTCTTCTTCAACCCTTCATAATTATTCGCTGCCGCCTGGTGAGACATGATCGGCAAAATCGCCGTAGCCACCGCGATTGCATACCCGCCCAGCATCAACTCCATCACCCGGTCCGCCACGTACAGCGCGGTCAGCGAGCCGCGCGGCATCCGAATCGAATTCGCAAAGTACGTGTCCACGAAAAAATTAATCTGCGAGATGCCCAGCCCGAAAAACCGTGGAAACAGCACCCGGGCCACATCCTTGATCGCCGGATGCGTAAACGACAGGGCAAAATCAAACCGCATACCGCGCCGCACCAGTTGCGGCACCAGCATCAGAAATTGTAAAGCTCCGCCGACCAGCACCCCCACCGCCAGGGACGTCGCCGGCGTTCGAAAATAGCGCCACACCGCCGCAGTCGAGAAAATAATGATCACTGCGTTCAGCAGGACGCTTGTGGCCGACGGCAATCCGAAATAGTGAAACGAGTTCAATATCCCGATAGCGATGGCGGTCAGTCCCAGAAAAAATAAATACGGAAAAATGATGCGATTCAACGCGATCGCCTCATCCCAACCCTCCGCCTTGTCCTGCGGAGAGGTGAACGTATGGATCACCTGAGGAGAAAAGATGACCCCGAACACCACGACGACTGCCAGTACCAGCGCCACCGTCCAGAAAAAGCGGTTGGCAAACTGCCATAGCTCATCGACCGACCGGTCCCGCATAAAGGTCGTGAACACGGGAATAAACGTAGCCGAGAAAGTCCCATCCCCAATTAAGCGCCTGAAAAGATTGGGGATACGGTAGGCCAGAACGAACGAATCGGCGCTGAGTGTGGTCCCGAGCAGCAACGTAATACGCTGGTCCCGAACGTAGCCCAGAATGCGGCTAGCGAACGTGATCAGTGAAATGATAGAGGCTGATTTTAGGATCTGCTTCTTTTCGGACAAAGACCGACCCTCTGCGACCTAACCCCAATAAAAACAATAAGTTGACAGGAAAACCGCGATTAACATAACATGAAAGTGCGAGCTTCTGCAACGATTTCCTGCCCAATAAGGGGTGATTTCACTTGAAGACGCGAGCCCCAGCCTCGACGCACAAAAAAGTCGTTATTGAACTGGACGACAGGACCGAACTCCGCGGATTCCTCAATCCAACCCGTCTCGCTGGCGCCGAAACACTCGATCTCCTTACTTCAGAAGGCGAGCACGAAGAAGTTCCAATCGCAAGCGTCCGCGCAGTCTATTTCGTCCGCAACCTCCACGTGGACTTCGCTCCCGAACGCACCGCCTTCCTGAACCGCCCAAAGCTCGACGGCTTGTGGGTAAAAGTGCGCTTCCGCGACGGCGCGACCCTCGAAGGCGTAATCCCCAACGACCTGCTCACCTTCCTTGACAACGGCCTGCACCTCTCCCCGCCGGACTTCAATTCCAACACCGATCGCATCTATGTTCCCCGCCCCGCCATCGCCGAACTCACCGTGCTGGGCGTCGTAGGCGTCGCGCGTCGCAAACCAGTCACAGCTCCGGCCGCGCAACCTCGCCTTTTCGACGAATAGCCCAACGCGGCCGACCGCCCGCATCAATTCTTGAAAAGTATTTCTCCGAACCGATCTCCCAGCGCCTCCTCACAATCCTGATAGAG
>Ga0210403_10006087_pt1 | contig 10158 bp, 7 predicted proteins | sample IncBWC19MmetaG_FD_150863 | JGI IMG/M metagenome (GOLD analysis project Ga0210403, IMG submission 150863) | Forest soil microbial communities from Barre Woods Harvard Forest LTER site, Petersham, Massachusetts, United States - Inc-BW-C-19-M | ecosystem: Environmental > Terrestrial > Soil >... | reverse complement strand
GCTTGGTCACGACGAGGCCCTGCACGCCGCCGGTCCAGTGCTCGAAATAGCCGAGCTTCAGCAGCTGCGGCATCGCGGTCGCCAGCGCGAAGGTCGCCAGCGCCAGATAGACCCCTGACAGGCGCAGCGCCGGCTGGCCGAACAGAAATCCAAAACCGAAGCAGATGACGCCGGCGATCGGCAGCGTCAGCGCGTAGTTCATGCCGGCGTGTTCCATCAGGATCGCCGAGGTATAGGCGCCGACCGCGTAGAACGCGCTCTGCCCCAGCGAGAACTGCCCGCTGCCGCCGGTCAGGATGTTCAGCGCCAGCACGGCGAGGCCGTAGATCAGCAGCATGGTGAGCTGGAAGATGATGAAATTCTTGACCAGCAGCGGCACGACCAGGAACAGCGCCAGCATGACCAGCGATGTGCCATTGCCGAGCGTCATGGCCCGCTTGGGAACGGCCTCGACGGCCGGGGCTTCCGTGACGACTTCCTCAACTGCGCTCATGATCAAACTCGCTTCACGATGGGCCGGCCGAACAGCCCGGCCGGTTTGACAACCAGGACGGTGATAATCAGCGCCAGGGCGATCGGCAGTTTCAGTTCATTGCCGACGCCGGGGATGTAGGTTCCGACCAGATTTTCGAAGATCCCGACCAGAAAGCCGCCGACGACGGCGCCGAACGGACTGGTGAGGCCGCCGAGCACGGCGGCGGCGAATCCGTAGATCAGCACGCCCAGCATCATGTTCGGCTCCAGGAATACCACTGGTGCGATCATCATTCCGGCGATCGACCCGATCGCCGCCGCCATGCCCCAGCCGAGCGCGATCATCCACGAGGTGTTGATGCCGACCAATCGCGCCGATTCCGGCAGCGAGGCCGCCGCGCGCATCGCAAGGCCCATTCGCGTGAAGCGAAAGAAAAAGAACAGCAGCAGGAGCAATATCAGCGTGATGCCGATCATGCCGGCCTGGTGGGTCGAGATCAGCTGGCTGCCGAGGAACGGATGCGAACCGAACGGCGTCGGGTATTGCTTGATGGTGAAGTCCCAGATCAGGCCGGCGACGCTGTTGATGATCGAGTACAGCGCGATGAAGCCGGCGACGTTGGTCAGGATCGGCGCTTTCGCCAGGGGCTTGAACAGCAGCCGTTCGATGGCGATGCCGCCGGCGAAGGAAAATACCAGCGTGAGCACGAAGGCTCCCCAGTAGGGCACGCCCCACTGCATCAGTTGCCAGGAGACGAAGGTCGAGAACATCGCCATCTCGCCTTGCGCGAAATTGAGATGATCGATCGCCTGGTAGATCATGACGACGGCCAGCGCCATGCAGGCATAGATCGCGCCGGTGGAAATGCCCGCCAGGATTTGGTTGGTAAAAAGCTCCATGGCCGCGCTCCTCAGTAGCCCAGATAGGATTTACGGACGTCTTCGTTGTTCGCGATGTCCTTGGCGTTGCCGGCCATCACGATGCGTCCGGTTTCGATCACATAGGCCTGGTCGGCGAGCTCCAGCGCCAGCTGCGCGTTCTGCTCGACCACCAGAATGGTGACCTTGTCCTCGCGGTTGATCTTGCCGAGAATCTTGAACAGGTCGCGCACGATCAGCGGCGCGAGGCCGAACGACGGCTCGTCGAGCAGCATCAGCCGCGGACGCAGCATCAGTGCGCGGGCGACCGCCAGCATCTGCTGTTCGCCGCCCGAAAGCGTGCCGGCCTGCTGGGTATAGCGCTGCTTCAGCACCGGAAAGTGGTCGTACATCCGCTCGATGTCGGAAATCACCCCGGCCTTGTCCTTGCGGGTGATCGCGCCGAGCTGGAGGTTTTCCTCCACCGTCATGGTGGTGAAGGTACCGCGGCCCTGCGGCACGTGGGCGATGCCGAGCCGGACGATGTTTTCGGTCGAGCGGCCGGCGAGCGGCGCGCCTTCGAATTCGATCGCGCCGGTCGTGCGCACCATGTTGCAGATCGCGCGCAGCGTGGTGGTCTTGCCGGCGCCGTTGGCGCCCAACAGCGTGGTCAGGCTGCCTTCGTTGAGATCGAAATTGAGGCCATGCAGCGCCTGGACCTGGCCGTAAAAGGCGCGCAGATCCTTTATATTGAGCATCGCCGTCATTGGTCCTTGCTCCCCAGATAGGCCTTGATGACATCCGGGTCGGACTGCACCTGGGCCGGCGTTCCCTCGGCGAGCTTGCGGCCGAAATTCAGCGCGACCACGTGGTCGGCGATCGACATCACGAGCCCCATGTGATGCTCGACCAGCAGCACGGTCATGTGCCGCTCGTCGCGAATGCGCTTGATCAGATCGCCAAGCACATGGACTTCTTCGTGGTTGAGACCGCCGGCGGGCTCGTCGAGCAGCAGGATCTTGGGATCGGCGGCCAGTGCGCGGGCCAGTTCGACCCGCTTCTGGGTGCCGAAGGGCAGGCCGGAGACCGTGACATGGGCGACGTCGTCGAGGTCGAGATAGCTGACGATCTCATGGACGTGCTTGTTGAGCTCGGCCTCGCCGCGGCGCACCCAGGGCAGTTTCAGGGAATCGCTGACGATGTCGCTGTTGGTGCGTGAATGGGTGCCGACCCGGACGTTGTCGAGCACCGAAAGATTGGGAAACAGTGCTACGTTCTGGAAGGTGCGGCCGATGCCGATTTCGGCGATCCGGTGCGGCGGCCGCGACAGGATGCTCCGGCCCTCCATCAGGATATCGCCGCCGCTCGGCTGATAGAGCCGGCTCAGGCAATTGAACAGCGTGGTCTTGCCGGCGCCGTTGGGCCCGATCAGGCCGAGGATCTGGCCCTTATGCATATCGAAGGACACGCCATTCAGCGCGATGATGCCGCCGAACACGACGCTGACGTCGCGAACCGCAAGCAGGGGAGATTGTCCCTGCGCGAGTTGTGCCTGCGTCATTTCGCTGCGCCCGTTCCCGCCGGGCCGCGCCGGCCCTGCGAACTCGATCGCGGGCCGCAACGATGAAGGCTACCTGATCCCCTCGACCACACGTGCAACTTTCCCTCCTGTTTTCCGCTTTTTGCTTTCTTCTTTTTGTAAGTGCGGCGCCGTCCCTCCCAGCGCAGCCTCGACGTTCCTTACCATCGCCACGAGACGAGGTCCAATATCGTTGCGCAGCCGGTCTTCCGTAAAGCGGAATGCGGGCGCGCCGCAGTTAAACGCATAGGGACCGGTTCCGTCATTAAGCTTTAAGGCTACGCCGACCGCATGGATGTCGTCGTGCCATTCGCCCGCCGAGATCGCAAAGCCGAGCTTGGCGACGGTCTCGCCGGCGCGTTCGATGCCCTCGCGCATCTGCGGCCAGCGGCTGCCGTAATGTTCGCGCAACTCGCGCAATAAGGCGGCACGATCGTCTGATGGCAGCGCCCAGATATAGGCCCGCCCCATCGCGGTGGTTGCGATCGGAACCCGCGAGCCGACGTCCAGTTGAACCCCGAGCGTCATGCCGCGGCTCTGGCCGAAATAGATCATGCTGGTGCGGTCGCGGCCGCCGACCGCCACCGCGCCGCCGGTCTCGCGCATCACTTCCTCGCGAAAGGGTTCGGACAAATGCCGAACGCCGAGATTGGCCAGCGCGGCATAGCCCAGCGCCATCGCCGCCGGCGCCAACTGATATTTCTCGAACCGTGGAACGGGTGTAAGGTAGCCGAGCTTGGTCAAGGTATAGGTGAGCCTGGAGACGGTCGGCTTCGGCAGATTGGTGCGGGCAGCGATCTCCTGATTGCCGAGGAGCCCGTCATTGGGCCGGAACGCGCGCAACACATCGAGGCCGCGGGAAAGCGCGACGACGAAGCTGCGATCGGTCGCCACCTTCTTGACGGGACGTTTCATGGCCTGCTGCTGCGCGGTCTGCGTTGACAAGGCACGTGCTTCAAAATAACCCTCCGTGTCAAGATGTGGAATTAAATTCCGCTATGCGAAATAGCCAGTAAACGCAAGCCAGCCGCCGATTCAAGAACAACGCAACGAAGCCGCGGTATTTAGGGAGAGTCTCGTGAACGAAGTCGTAAAGCTCGAGCGTCAAGACGTGGTCGCCATCGTCACGGTCAACAGCCCTCCCGTGAACGCGCTCAGCGCCGCCGTGCGCGGCGGCATCCTGGAGTGCATGCAGAGCGCGATCGCCGATCCGGAAGTGAAGACCATCGTCCTGACCTGCGCCGGCCGCACCTTCATCGCCGGCGCCGACATCACCGAATTCGGCAAGCCGCCGAAGCCGCCGGGCCTTGCCGAAGTGCTGAGCCTGATGGAGAACTCGCCGAAGCCGATCGTTGCCGCCATTCACGGCACCGCGCTCGGCGGCGGTCTCGAAGTTGCGCTTGCCTGTCATTTCCGCGTCGCGACCAAGGATGCCAAGCTCGGCCTGCCCGAAGTGAAGCTGGGCCTGTTGCCGGGCGCCGGCGGCACACAGCGGCTGCCGCGCGCGGTCGGTCCCGAACTTGCGGTAAAGATGATCGTCGGCGGCGATCCGATCGGCGCACAGGAGGCGCTCAAGAACGGCCTGATCGAGGAAATCGTCGAAGGCCCGGCTATAGGCGGCGAGGCCTTTGCCCGCAAGGTGCTGGCCGAGAAGCGCCCGTTGCGCAAATTGCGCGACGACGATTCAAAGCTCGTCGCCGCCAGGGCCGACCGCTCGATCTTCACCAGCGCCGTCGCCGCGCTGACCAAGAAAGCACGCGGGCTCGAAGCCCCGTTCGCCGCGGCCGACGCGGTCGGCGCCGCGATCGACCTGCCGTTCGACGAAGGGCTGAAGAAGGAGCGGGAGGGTTTCCTCAAGCTCGTGGCCAGCGACCAGTCGAAGGCGCAGCGCTATGCCTTCTTCAGCGAGCGCGAGGCGGCCAAGATCGCCGGCGTGCCCGAGGGAACAAAACCGCGCAATGTCCAGCGCGTCGCCATCATCGGCGCCGGCACCATGGGCGGCGGTATCGCGATGTCGTTCGCCAATGCCGGTATCCCGGTCACGCTGATCGAGACCGGCGAAGAGCAGCTCAAGCGCGGCATGGGCGTGATGCAGAAGAACTACGAGGCGACCGCCGCGCGCGGCGGCATTCCGGCCGACGCGCCGGCCAAGCGCATGGGCCTCATCACCGGCGTGGTCGGGCTCGAGAACGTCAAGGACGCTGACCTGGTCATCGAGGCCGTGTTCGAAACCATGGCGGTCAAGAAGGAAGTGTTCACGGCGCTCGACAAGTTCGCCAAGCCGGGCGCGGTGCTGGCTTCCAACACCTCCTATCTCAACATCGACGAGATCGCGAACGTGACCAGCCGGCCGCAGGACGTGCTCGGCATGCACTTCTTCTCGCCGGCCAACGTCATGAAGCTGTGCGAGATCGTGCGCGCGGCCAAGACCGCGCCGGACGCGCTGACGACCGCGGTGGCCGTCGCGCGCAAGATTGCAAAGGTGCCGGCGGTGGTCGGTGTCTGCGACGGCTTTGTCGGCAACCGCATGCTGGCGCAGCGCGGCAAGCAGTCGGAGAAGCTGTTGTTCGAGGGCGCGCTGCCGCAGCAGGTCGACGCCGTCGTCACCAAATTCGGCATGCCGATGGGACCGTTCGCGATGAGCGATCTCGCCGGCCTCGATATCGGCTGGCGCTCGCGGAAAGACCGCGGCATCAAGTCCGAAATCGCCGACGCGCTGTGCGAAGCCGGCCGCTTCGGCCAGAAGACCGGCAAGGGGTACTACAAGTATGAGGCAGGGTCGCGCGCGGCGCTGCCCGATCCGGATGTCGAGAAGCTGATCGACGAGACGCTGACCCGGCTCGGACGCAAGCGGCGCGTGGTCACCGACGACGAAATCCTCGAGCGCATGATGTATCCGATGATCAACGAGGGTGCCCGCATCCTCGAAGAGGGCATCGCGGCGCGGCCGAGCGACATCGACGTGATCTGGCTCTATGGCTACGGCTGGCCGATCTATCGCGGCGGCCCGATGTTCTACGCCGACCAGGTCGGGCTGAAGCACATCGCCGACCGCCTGTCGTACTACGCCAGGGAAACCAACGATCCCTCGCTCGAACCGGCGCCGCTGCTCAAGCGACTCGCCGCCGAAGGCAAGACCTTTGCCTCGCTGGCCCAGACGGCGAAAGCCGCCTGATGGCCCATCCCGGAGAACAATTTTATCCGGAAGGGGTCCACTGGGACGATCCGATCGCGCAGGGCACGCTGCCTGACCTCTTGTCGAAGGCGGCGACCGATTACGGTGCGCGGACGGCGCTGGAGTTCCGCGACCGGCCGATCAGCTATGCCGGGCTGGAAGCAATGGTCGAGGTCGCGGCCGCTTCCTTCCTGCGCGCCGGCTATGGCAAGAACGCTTCGGTGGCGTTGTTTCTCGGCAATTCGCCGGATCACCCGGTGAATTTCTTCGGGGCGCTGAAGGCCGGCGCCCGTGTCGTGCATCTTTCGCCGCTCGACGGCGAACGCGCGCTGTCGCACAAGCTGAGCGACAGCGGCGCGCGCGTGCTGGTTACCTCCGATCTCGCCGCGCTGATGCCGATGGCGCTGAAGTTCCTGGAGAAAGGCCTGCTCGATCGCCTGATCGTCTGCGAGGACGATCACTGGGGCGCGGTCGGCAACCCGCACACGCCGATTCCAGGCAATCCCGCGATCGTCACCTTCAGGAAGTTCACCGAAGGCGCGACGAGGCCGGCGCAGTGGCCAAATGTCGCGGTCGATGACGTGGCGCTGCTGCAATATACCGGCGGCACCACCGGCCTGCCCAAGGGCGCGATGCTGACCCACGGCAATTTGACCTCGGCGGTGTCGATCTACGACGTCTGGGGCAAGAATTCGCGCGCCCGGCGCAACGGCCCGGCGCGCGTGATCTGCGTGCTGCCGCTGTTTCATATTTTCGCGCTGACGGTGATCCTGCTGCGCAGCCTCGAGGGCGGCGACCTGATCTCGCTGCACCAGCGCTTCGACGTCGAAGCCGTGATGCGCGACATCGAGGTCAAGCGGGCGACCGACTTTCCCGGCGTGCCGACGATGTGGATCGCGATCGCGAGCCTGCCCGATCTCGACCGACGCGACCTTTCGTCGCTGGTGAGCTGCGGCTCCGGCGGCGCGCCGCTGCCGGTGGAAGTGGCGAGAATCTTCGAGCGCAAGACCAACATGAAGCTGAAGAGCGGCTGGGGCATGACCGAGACCTGCTCGCCCGGCACCGCCCATCCGCCGGAAGGGCCGGAAAAGCCGGGCTCGATCGGGCTGATGCTGCCCGGCATCGAGATGGACGTGGTCACGCTCGAGGATTCCAGGAAGATTCTGGCGCCGGGCGAAGTCGGCGAGATCCGCATCAGGGGACCGAACGTCACCAAAGGCTACTGGAACCGGCCGCAGGAAACCGCGGACGCCTTTGTCGGCGACCGCTTCCTGACCGGCGATATCGGCTACATGGATGAGGACGGCTATTTCTACCTGGTCGACCGCAAGAAGGACATGATCATCTCCGGCGGCTTCAACGTCTATCCGCAGATGATCGAGCAGGCGATGTACGAGCACCCCGCCGTGCACGAAGTGATCGTGATCGGCATTCCCGACGATTACCGCGGCGAGGCGGCGAAGGCATTTGTCAAACTGCGCGCCGGCGCCAAGCCGTTCACGCTGGAAGAATTGAAGGCGTTTCTCGCCGGCAAGCTCGGCAAGCACGAGATTCCGGCCGCGCTGGAATTCGTCGAGGAGTTGCCGCGCACCTCCGTCGGCAAACTCTCGCGCCACGAATTGCGCAACCAGCAGCCGGCGGCGCCCAGCCGATCGCAGCTCGCATCGGGAGGCCGTGTGTGATGGGCTTCATCGTCGTCCCGGCCAAGCGAAGCGCGAGCCGGGACCCATACGCCGCGGCGGCTGCTTGGGGCGTTTGCGGCAGACGGCTTTGCCAAACACGAAAGCCGGTGGTTATGGGTCCCGGCTTTCGCCGGGACGACGAGAGATAAATTGATCGCGTTAATTCGTTCGCTCACAGGAGGATCCGATGGATCTCAGCTTCAGCAAGGAAGAAACGGCGTTTCGCGAGGAGGTACGGGCCTTCTTCAGGGACAACGTGCCGCCGGAGACGCGGCGGAAACTGGTCGAGGGCCGTCATCTCTCCAAGGACGAGATGGTCGCCTGGTGGCGCATTCTCAACAAGAAGGGCTGGGGCGTCTCGCACTGGCCGAAGGAATATGGCGGCACGGGGTGGACCTCGGTGCAGCATTACATCTTCAACGAGGAGCTGCAGATGCACCCGGCGCCGGCGCCGCTCGCCTTCGGCGTCAGCATGGTCGGCCCGGTCATCTACACCTTCGGCAATGAAAAGCAGAAGCAGCAGTACCTGCCGCGCATCGCCAATGTCGACGACTGGTGGTGCCAGGGCTTTTCCGAGCCGGGCTCCGGTTCCGACCTCGCCTCGCTCAAGACAAAGGCCGAGCGCAAGGGCGACAAATACATCATCAACGGCCAGAAGACCTGGACCACGCTGGCGCAGCACGCCGACATGATCTTCTGCCTCTGCCGCACCGATGCCAATGCGAAGAAGCAGATGGGCATCTCCTTCATCGTGTTCAGCATGAAGTCGAAGGGCGTCACGGTGCGCCCGATCCAGACCATCGACGGCGGCCACGAGGTCAACGAAGTGTTCTTCGATGACGTCGAGGTGCCCGTGGAAAACCTGATCGGCGAGGAGAACAAGGGCTGGGACTACGCCAAATTCCTGCTCGGCAACGAGCGCACCGGCATCGCCCGCGTCGGCGTCTCCAAGGAGCGCATCCGCCGCATCAAGGAACTGGCGTCCAAGGTGGAGTCCGGCGGCAAGCCCGTGATCGAGGACCTGAAGTTCCGCGAGAAGCTCGCCGAGGTCGAGATCGAACTGAAGGCGCTCGAACTGACCCAGCTTCGCGTCGTCGCCGACGAAGGCAAGCACGGCAAGGGCAAGCCCAATCCGGCCTCCTCGGTCCTGAAGATAAAAGGCTCGGAAATCCAGCAGGCCACCACCGAGCTTCTGATGGAAGTGATCGGCCCGTTCGCCGCGCCCTACGACATTCATGGCGACGACGGCAGTAATGAGACCATGGACTGGACCGCGCAGATCGCGCCGAGCTATTTCAACAACCGCAAGGTTTCGATCTACGGCGGCTCCAACGAGATCCAGCGCAACATCATCACCAAGGCCGTGCTGGGGCTGTAAGAGGCTGGGCCGTAACTGGCGCAACAACAACAGGTCGTCGTCCCCGCGAAAGCGGGGACCCAGTACGCCGCGGCGGTCGTGGTTGCGACAAGCGATTGCGATTACTGGATCCCCGCCTTCGCGGGGATGACAACGGAGAATCAGGCAACAGCGTTGCCCAAGTTGGCTTTTGGAGAAAGTAAAAAACATGGATTTTGATCTGTCCGAGGAGCAGCGGCTTCTCAAGGAAAGCGTCGAGGGCCTGCTGGGCGACTCCTACGACTTCGATAGCCGCAAGAAGTACATGGCGGAGAAGGGCGGCTGGAGCAAAGCCGTCTGGGGCAAGCTTGCCGAACAGGGCCTGCTCGGCCTGCCGTTTTCGGAAGAGGACGGCGGCTTCGGCGCCGGCGCGACCGAGATCATGATCGTGATGGAGGCGATGGGCCGCGCGCTGGTGCTGGAGCCTTATCTCGCCACCGTGGTGATATCAGGCGGCTTCCTGCGCCATGGCGGCTCGGCCGAGCAGAAGGCTGCGTACATCCCCGGCATCATCGACGGCAGCAAGACGTTTGCCTTTGCGCAGCTCGAGAAGAACTCGCGTTACGATTTGGCCGACGTCGCCACCACCGCCAAGAAGAAGGGCTCTGGCTGGGTGATCGACGGCGAGAAATTCGTCGTCGCCAACGGCGAGGGCGCCGACACCCTGGTCGTGACCGCGCGCACCAAGGGCGGCCAGCGCGACGCTCATGGCATCGGCGTGTTCCTGGTGCCCGCCAGCGCCAGGGGCATCACGAAAAAGGGCTATCCGACCCAGGACGGCCTGCATGCCGCCGACATCACCTTTACCGGCGTCGAGGTCGGCGCGGACGCCGCGATCGGCGATCCCGAAAACGCATTGCCGCTGATCGAACGCGTGGTCGACGAGGCCCGCACCGCGATCTGCGCCGAAGCGGTCGGCATCATGGACGAGTCGCTGAAGACCACCGTCGAATATCTGAAAACGCGCAAGCAGTTCGGCGTGCCGATCGGCAGC
>Ga0210403_10006086_pt1 | contig 10159 bp, 10 predicted proteins | sample IncBWC19MmetaG_FD_150863 | JGI IMG/M metagenome (GOLD analysis project Ga0210403, IMG submission 150863) | Forest soil microbial communities from Barre Woods Harvard Forest LTER site, Petersham, Massachusetts, United States - Inc-BW-C-19-M | ecosystem: Environmental > Terrestrial > Soil >... | reverse complement strand
GCAACTCGCTGTTTTCCTTGGTGAGTTGCTTCTGTCACATTACCCGCCCCAACCGATCCCATTCTTCGCTGCCTTACATAATCTTTACCGGCCCAAGGTCTTCTTTCATCTTCTGAAACGCTGGCGTGTTCTTCTTGGTGCCCTCCCAGTTCTCCCCCGGATAGGCGCGTTGCAGTTGGATGGTCAGAAAACTTCCCCGGATCAGGCTGGAATCGTGATTCGACCACAGCTTGCTCGTGCTCCGGTCGCCGTATCGATTAATAATCAAGCGTGAAAAATTCGGCGCCTCTCTCGGATCGTAGCCGTGTTCGATGACGTTCTGGAGCCCCAGCCGGTCGGCTTGATTTTCCAACTCGCGTTGGTGCCCGTTTACCACCGAAGCAATTCCTAGTTCGGCCATGAACACTCCCAGGTCGCCGATGAACGCGCCCGCGGCGAATCCCGCAATCATCAAGCCCACTCGCGCGCCCCGCGTCTCATCCGCTTCGCGTTTATAATGTGCCTGCAGGACGTGCGCCATCTCGTGGCTCATCACAAACGCGAGCTGCGATTCATTTTCCATCGCCCCAAGCAGGCCGGTGTTGATAAGTAGCGTCCCGTCCGGCAATGCCGCCGCATTGATGGTCGGATCCTCGACCACGAAAAAACGGAATTCGATTGGTCGGCTGGTCCCTTCTGCGCCCGCGGGCAACAGCGAATCCCCCAGGTGCGATACATACTCCCGAACGCTTCGCTCTCCCAGGAGTTTCATCCGCCCCTGCACCTTTTTCCCTTGCCGGAATTCCAGGATATCAATGCTCGTCTGCGAGTCTTTCGCCTGTACCACTTCCATGCCATGGGGCATTTTGTACGCATCGGCTGGTGCCGGCGGCCCCAGGTCAATTTGCTCGGCCTCCACCATTCCGTCTTTGCGCCGGATACCGGTGTATTTCACGTGGCAGGCTGCAAGCTGTCCCTGGCTGGTGCCGGCCGCTCCCGCCGATGGAGCCGCCACCGCTTTCGCCACATTCCACTCTCGCTTCGTGTTCGCGTCTACCTGCAGCAAGTAGCCGTCAAGCTTCAGCCGGCCTGCATCGCCTGCGGCAATCTTTCCGGCTTCCACGGGTTCTTCCTGCAAATAAGCCGTTCCGTGAATCTTCTTCTCGCTGTCCCTCAAATCCACGGTGATTTTTTCGGCAAAGAATTTATGCCTGTCCAGCCACTGCCCCTCCGCGTAAACAAGCATCCCGACGGCCAATTCCTCCGCTTTCATGGAGTGTTCACCGCTCGAGTCCTGGCCGATCACCCGGCTCGCTGTTGTGGTCTCCAGCCTGTCGTCCAGAATCAGTATCACTTTGTCGTCAACCCGCCCGGTGATATATCCGTTGAGCTTCACCTTGGAGGTGCTGGTGGCTCTCGCTGGCGCCAAGAGAGCCAGCGCCACGGCGAAAGCCAGCGCTCTTTGCTTGGCAGCTCCTTTTCGACTCCGCATCGCGGTCGTCTCCCTCATGCTCTCTTTTCTCTCCCACCCGCTTTACTTCTTCTCAGCGAACTCTTTTTTCATGTCTTTGGCAATCTGTTGTGCCGCGAATTTCGCCATCGTCTTTTCGTTCCACCTCGGATCCACCTTCACATGCACATGGAAAATGGAAAGATTCTGCTGGTCGCTTCGCCTTATTACGTCCGCATCCATCTTCAGGCTCCGCAGCCCCGCGCCGAATCCAATCAACGCGCTCTTCACCGCGCTTCCCTTTTTGTACTCAGTCACAGTTCCTGTGATGACCACGGATTTCTCCGCGTCCGCGTCGTCCACGGCTTCTCCTTCGCCGATCACCTCGCGTACCAGCTTGGATTTCGTAAGTTCACTTCGCAATTCAGCATAAAAATAGTCATAGAACGCGGGCGTCAGCTCTACCCCCTCCGCCCCGGTAAAATGTTTTGCTTCCGCCGTTTTGAACACTGCTGTGGTTTCCTTTGCGGCAGTGCCCCCCGCCAGCCCCAAAAGCAGTACCATCACCAGCGCATTTCGGATTCGCATTTCGCACCCCTCCATGTTTTGATCCTTGCATGACTTTCGAAAATCTATGCCCGCGCAACCGCCTTCCCACCCCTGTCCGCCGAATCGGTTACCTCTATGGCTTTGCGTCGGGACTCTGCGCCGCGTCCCCGCCCTTCCATAGCAACGCCACCGCTTCCTTCAATTGTTGGCCTCGCAGGAAATTCCGCGTAGCGTCCTTAAGAGATTCTTCCAGGTCTTCCTGCACATTTTTCTGAACGTTCTTTTTCCTAGCCGCACCTTTGGCGATGAACGTTCCCGTCGCCTTCACCTCCGCGGTCTCCCCGGTCTTTGGGTTCTTCACGATCGCGGAATATTCCACCTTGCCAAAAAAATCCAGCCCTGAGCCTTCCGCCAATCCGAAGTGAAAAAGGTATAGGCGGATCACCAGATCGGCCGAATTGCTGTCTGCCGCAAGCAGGTTCCCAGACTTCAGCGATTCCTCCAGGGTCTCCCGCACAATCACTGTCGGCTGCCGGTCCAGGAAAATCCCTCCCCGAGACTTCAGCACTAGCATCGGTTGCGGATTCCCGGAGCGATCCGAGATGTCCGTAATCCAGAACTTTGGCACGCGCTCGAATTTCTGTGGCGCCACCGGCTCCGTTAGATGGACACTGATGATATTTTCAGGCTTCGGTTTTGGTTCGTCCGCCACAGCCTTTGAATGGAATGCGAACAGGGCAGTCGCAAGCACAAAATTGCCTGCCAATTTTCCAGTGATGCGCATGGTGCTCTCCGCCTTCGGACGCGATGCCTGCTTTTCGATCTTTTGAATGAGACGTACGCGAGAACTCCGGAGGGCCGGGTTCCCTGCTCAATCGAGCGCCGCTCGATTTTACCTGGGCAGGAGATCCGGTAGTTCCTCGTTGGCTCCGGACAGTTCAACTCTGAGGTGAGTCTAGCATCTCCGCCATTGGACGCAGGGCCAATTGGCGAATTGTTTCTTGTGAGTCAACTGTACTTTATGCGCTTTATTCACGCTTCGTTAACGTCTTCGCGCTATTTCTTCGCGTCTGGATCCTGAATCTTCTTCGCCACCATCTTCCAATATCCCACCGGGCGCAACCTCACCAGAATGTCCGCCTGCTTGCAATCCCGCCCGATCAGAATCCGCGGCTCGTATTTCTCCACGCCCTTCAAGATCCGCGCCGCCGCGTCCACCGAGGTCGTAATCGCCACGCGATCAAACCGCGATACGCTATCCGGGTACAGACTCGCTTTCGCCCGCGCCCCCAGCTTCGCCCGCTTCGCTATCGCCGTCTTGATCCCCCCGGGATGCACGCTGGTAACAAAAATGTTCGTCCCTTCCAGCTCATGCCGAAGCGATTCCGTAAAACCTCTCACCGCAAATTTGCTCGCGCAATAAGCCGTTTGCCCGACCACTCCCACAAGCCCGAATACGCTCGACGTATTCACGATGTGCGCCCGCCGCTCCTTCTTCAGCAGCGGCATAAAATAAAACACCCCGTAAATCACTCCCCACAGATTGATCTCCATCAGCCAGCGGATATCTTCCAGCGACAACTCGTCAAATTTCCCCAGCACCGCCACGCCCGCGTTGTTAAAAAGCATCGTAGCCCGCCCGTGTTGCGCCTCCACTTCGTCCGCAAACGCCTTCATCCTCGCCTCGTCCGCAACATTCACAATGTGTTGCGTCACTTTTCCCTTTGCCGAGCCCAGCAGCGCCGCGGTCTCCGCCAGTCCCTGCTCGTCCACGTCCGAAATCGCCAGCGACGCTCCCAGTCCCGCCAACTGCTGAGCCAGGCATCGCCCCATCCCCGATCCCGCGCCCGTAATCACCGCCACGCCTTCGTTCAGAAATCCCATCGGTCACCTTCACATTTGGGTTTGCAATCTTAAATTCATCCGAACGCACTACTACCATAATTCGCGGCAAGCGGCCAGCGCCGCAGTCACCTGGGAAATGTTTGTTCTAAGTCTGGGGATACGACACGCGCACAGTATTGCGCCCGCCGCGCTTCGCTTCATACAGCATCTGGTCGGCCTTTCGCACCAGCCCGCCAAACTCCAGCATCTCCTTGCCGGCGCATCCGGCAATTCCAAAGCTCGAACTCACATTCACACTCTGCCCCTGAAACGGAAACGAAAGCGCCGCAAACTGTTCCCGGAACCGGTTCACCGTCAATTCAATATGCGCGGATTCCACATGCGTCATCACCAGCAAAAATTCGTCCCCGCCCAGCCGCCCGCAAATATCCGAAGAACGCGTGATCCGCTTCAGCAAATCCGCGAACGTCTTGATTACAATGTCTCCGGCGTGATGCCCGAAACTATCATTAATCGTCTTGAACGAATCAATGTCGCACACCACTACCCACAACGAAAACCCATGCCGCGCCGCCCCACGCAACTGCTTGAACGCCCATTCTTCGATCGCCCGCCGGTTCGGCAACCCCGTCAGCGGATCCGTCCGCGCCGCCTCTTCCAGCTTGACGCTCTTCGCTGCCAGTTCGCGATTCAAATCAATAATCCGCCGCCCCACTCCGATCCGCGCCAGCATCTCTCCCGGATCAAACGGCTTCGCCAGGTAGTCATCGGCCCCCGCCTGCAGTCCCTTAACCACATTTCCCTTTTCCGTGTTGCTGGTCATCAAAATGATGTAGGTGTACGGCTTACTCTGGTCCGCGCGAATCCGCTGGCACAGCTCCGGCCCAGACAGGTCCGGCATCATCCAGTCCGTCAATATAATCGAAGGCGAATACTCCTCGATCTGTTGCAGCGCTTCTTTTCCATTCCGTGCGAAATGCAAACTGAACGGCTGCGACTCCAGCACCTGTTCCACCAGCTTCCGGTAAACAGGCGAGTCGTCAACCACCAGCACATCGTAGATGGAACCCGGCGCATTCATGAAGTTTCGCCGCGGCCGTTTGGCCGCAGCTCTCGATTGAGTTTCCCTGGTTTGAGGTTCTTCAACCCAACCTAGCAGGTGGTGAGAGAAAATGAGGGCCGCTCTGAGGGATTTCAACTAAACAGCCAATGCCGAAAAACGAATCTAATTTAATTCTTACCCTGTTCCTTGCTCCCGCAAATCAGCAATGCTCCCTCAGCCTTAAACGCACGCAACTGCGCCGCATCGCGAAACCATCGGCCGCCATAAACTTCCGGCGAGGGTGATGGATCCACAACTCGCTCCTGCGCTACATCCACGAATCCCGCCGCTCCAAAAAGTTCAGCCCACTCTTCCGCCGGCAGCAACTGCGTGGGCACAGTCAGCAGCGGCCCCCACTGGTGGCAATGCAAATTATCCCGGTAATAATTAATCAGAATCCACGCGCGTCCACCCGGCCGCAGCACCCGGAAAATTTCCCGGATCCCCGGCGCCGGCTCCGGCCAGTAATACGCCGACTCCACCGATATCGCATGATTGAAAAAATTCGCCTCCCACGGAATCTCCCCAACCTCCCCGGTGGCATAAAGAATGTTCTCGAATTCCAAACTAGTCCGCCGCGCCACGCGGATCATCTCATCCGAAACGTCCACGCCCACCACGCGGCCCTCCTGCACCCTCTCCGCCAACCGCCGCGCCAACCACCCCGACCCGCATCCCACATCCAAAACATTATCCGTAGCCGCCAGCCTCATCTTCTCCAGCACCGGCAGCGTAATCGGCAAATGATCCCGCTCCATCCCCTCCCCGCGCCCAGCCTCCGCCCACCGGTTAAACTCCTCCCGTAGACGGTTGTTGTGATCCAATTCCGCCATTTTCCTCTAGGATATTTCTTGCGTGGTTTTCATGCCTGCCGGCACGAACAAGGCGTTTTAGGCCCCGGCGCCCTGCACCTTCACCAGCAACTCCGCGAACTTCTGCTTCCGCTCCGCCTGATCCTTGCCGCTCTCCGCTTCCGCCAACTGCGTAATGTTCATCGAGCAGAACTTCGGCCCGCACATCGAGCAGAACTTCGCTTCCTTGTAAAAATCATCGGGGAGATTCTCGTCGTGCATCGCCTTCGCCGTCGCCGGATCCAGCGACAACTCAAACTGCTTGTTCCAGTCAAACAGAAACCGCGCATAGCTCAACGCATCGTCGCGGTCCCGCGCTCCCGGCCGGTGCCGCGCCACATCCGCCGCATGCGCCGCAATCTTGTACGCAATCACACCCTGCTTCACGTCTTCCGGGTTCGGCAGACCCAAATGCTCCTTAGGCGTCACATAACACAGCATCGACGCCCCGTGCCACCCGATCATCGCCGCCCCAATCGCGCTCGTAATATGGTCGTACCCCGGCGCTATGTCCGTAACCAGCGGCCCCAGCGTGTAGAACGGTGCCTCGTGGCACCACTCCATCTCCTTGTCCACCTGCTCCTTAATCTTGTCCAGCGGAATGTGCCCCGGCCCCTCAATCATTACCTGCACATCGTGCTCCCAGGCCTTCTTCGTCAGCTCGCCCAGCACCTTCAATTCCGCGAACTGCGCCTCATCGCTCGCATCCGCGATGCACCCCGGCCGCAAGCCGTCGCCAAACGAAAAACTCACATCATGCTTCTTGAAAATCTTGCACACCTTCTCAATATTCTCGTACAGAAAATTCTGCTTCTTGTGGTGCTCCATCCAGTGCGCCATCAGCGATCCGCCGCGCGACACAATCCCTGTAATCCGCTTCCGCACCAGCGGCACATGCTCCCGCAACACGCCCGCGTGAATCGTCATGTAATCCACGCCCTGCTCCGCCTGCTCTTCAATCACTTCCAGCATCAGGTCAATGCTGATATCTTCCGGCCGCCGCACTCGCGAAATCGCTTCATACACCGGCACGGTCCCGATCGGCACCGGCGAATTATTGATGATCGCCTGCCGGATCTCCGGAATATTTCCCCCGGTCGAAAGGTCCATCACCGTATCCGCGCCGTAATGCACCGCATGGTGCAGCTTCTTCAACTCTTCCTGAATCTCGGATGTAGTCGCGGAATTCCCGATGTTCGCATTAATCTTGCAGTTGAACGCAATGCCGATTCCCATCGGCTCCAGGTTGCGGTGGTGAATGTTCGCGGGAATAATCGCGCGCCCACGCGCTATTTCGCTGCGCACCACTTCCGGGTCCAGCTTCTCGCGCTTGGCGACGTACTCCATCTCTTCCGTGATCACACCCAGCCGCGCCAGATGCATTTGCGACATATTCCGGCCGCCATTCAAGCTGGCCTGCGCCGCTTCCCGCTTCTCCACCCAGCTATCGCGCATCGCCATAAATCCCCCTCAGAACAGTGCCCCGTGTCCAGCCACCCAAGCAAGGCCAGATTCCCCAGGCATTCACGCACCGTAAGTCTGAAATTATGTCACCCCATGCCACGAAGAACAACTAACGCGCAACTCTTGTAGGGGCACGATAAATCGTGCCCCCGGCGAGTCCTCGAGCCGCGCTCTGCTCAGGCTCACTTTTGTGGTAGCACTCTGCTCTTACGCCCAAACCGCGCGATTCCTCTTCTCAGCGAATCTCCGCGTACTCCGCGCCTCAGCGTTATCATTATTCTTCTCTCCGATTCTTCACTTCCTTACCTCTTTGCTCCGCTTCTCCAACTCTCCCCACCGCGCATACAACTTCTTCTTCGCCTCGCCAAGTAGTTCCTCAAAGTCTCCGGCTCCCGCGTTCGTTTTTTGATTGTATTCCCGCTTGGATCCCAGCGCTTCTGCATTCCGCCAAAAAAAATGGCCCCAAAACCCGATTAGGCGCATACTGGTGGCGGGCTGGGAAGGGAAATAGAAACACGTGTTCGATGTTGTTCCGTTTTAGACACAGGCTCTTCCCTCTACCTGAAAACGTCCGGTGAAAGACAAATTTCCGCCCTGTTTTTCTTAACCGCTACTTTCCCCAGCTCGCGGTCTAGCATGGCGCCCGATTGTGTTCTGGTATCCGATTGGGGAACAGCAGTCTCTCCCGCAGGGCTTGCCCCTGCGCACTGCATTCACAGACCGTAATCCAGCCTGACGGTCGGAAAAAGGACGGCTTCGTTGCAAACCTATCAGATTATTCAAGCGTGGGGAAAGATCCTCAAGGGTGAGCCCCCTTCTCTTTCTATCGAGATCACCCGCGAATGTCCGTTGAAATGTCCTGGATGTTACGCGTATGACGATGCTCACCTCGGGGGCGGGCAAACCTTGCGCGATCTGAACGATCGCAGAGGCCAAGCCTTGGTCGACGGAGTTCTCGAAGTCGTTGATCGCCTCAAGCCTTTGCATCTATCGATCGTCGGCGGTGATCCACTGGTCCGCTTTCGCGAATTGGAGTTGCTGCTTCCTCGCTTACTGGCTCGCGGCATTCACGTCCAAGTTGTGACCAGCGCCTTCCGGACCATGGGCCCCACCTGGGCAAATCTCGAGCGCCTCAACGTGGTTGTCTCCATTGACGGTCTGCAGCCCGAGCATGATCTCCGCCGGGCGCCGGCCACCTACGACCGCATCCTGAAAAACATCGTCGGCCAGCGGGTCACCATTCATTGCACCATTACCGCTCAGATGATGAAGCGCCCCGGTTACCTCGCCGAATTTCTTGAATTCTGGACCCCGCGCCCTGAGATCAAAAAGGTCTGGTTCAGCATGTTCACCCCTCAGGTCGGCGATCAAATGCCGGAAATCCTTGGTCCAGAGGAGCGTGCCCGCGCCATTGCCGACATGATGCAATTACGAAGGCAATTCCCGAAATTGGATATGCCGGCGGCCGTGATTCAGCAATTTGCCGCGCCGCCCCGAAGTCCGCAGGACTGTGTTTTCGCGCTCACCACCCAAACTTTGTCGGCGGATTTGCAAACCCTCATCACTCCCTGCCAGTTCGGTGGAAATCCCGATTGCGCCTCTTGCGGCTGCGTTGCCTCCATGGGCTTGGCTTCCATCGCCGACCACAAACTGGCCGGAATTCTTTCGGTCGGCACCATTTTCAATGCTTCCATCAAGATCGGCCAGGCCAGGGCCAAAAGCAGGGCAAAGTCTAAAGCAAACTCCGGCGCCGTGATCGGAAGCAATTCCTCCGCCCAGCATTCACCCGTTGGCGCACTGCCGATGTTGCCTGTAAAAGAGGAATCCTGCGCCCCGCGGGAGCAAGGGAGGAATTAACCTGTGCACTATCCTGCCCCATCCCTACATTTACCGGTCAACCATGAAAAAGACGTCGTTTCGCTTCGTGATCTATCCGCACGCGTCGGCAACGATCCCCTCCTGGTGCAAGCCAGCAACGGGAATACCTCCATTAAACTTGACGGAATCCTCTGGTTAAAGGCTTCAGGTAAATGGCTGGCTCGTGCTCTGCAAGACGATATGTTCGTGCCTCTCGAACTCGCGGCAGTCAGGAACTCCATCCAGAATCCCACCGGACGTGTCCCAGGCTGTCTCCAGGAGAGCGACTTGCGCCCGTCCATCGAAACCCCGATGCACGCGATCCTCCGCCATCGCGTCGTCATCCATGTCCACTCCATCAACACCATTGCCTGGGCGATACGTCTCGATGGCCCCGCCCAACTGAAGCAACGCCTCGATCCCCTGCACTGGCAATGGATCCCCTACGCCGCTTCCGGCATCCCGCTGGCCCGGGCGATTGAAACAGCCGTGGCCCTCGCGCCGGATACCGACGTGCTCATTCTTGGGAACCACGGACTTGTCGTCTGTGGGGCTGATTGTGATTCGGCCGAAAAACTCCTCTTCGAGGTCGAACGCCGCCTGGTGATTGCTCCCCGGCCATTTCCGAAACCGGATACCGCGATGCTCGGCACCCTTGCGCGTTCCTCAATCTGGCAATTTCCGGATGTGGATTCCTTGCACTCCTTGGCCACGGATGAGGTATCTCTCCGAATTCTCAAAGGCGGCGTCCTCTATCCATGCCAGGCCATTTTCCTGGGCCGCACTTTGCCTCTGCTTCCGCTCACCGTCCTAGCTTCGAAAGTGCCGGATCCCTTCAGCGGTAAGGTCAATTCCCCGCCTTTTGTGGCTGTTGAAAGAAGCGGCGTCATGCTCAACAAGGAAATGACCACCGCCGAGCGCGCCACCCTGCTCGGCCTCGCACAAGTAACCCAACGAACCGAGGCCTCCGCGAAACTCCGCTATCTGCAACGCGACGAAGTCGCCAACGTCCTCAACGCGGATGCACATGGTTACAAAGATTCCCCTGCGTTAGCCGGATAG
>Ga0210403_10006084_pt1 | contig 10164 bp, 13 predicted proteins | sample IncBWC19MmetaG_FD_150863 | JGI IMG/M metagenome (GOLD analysis project Ga0210403, IMG submission 150863) | Forest soil microbial communities from Barre Woods Harvard Forest LTER site, Petersham, Massachusetts, United States - Inc-BW-C-19-M | ecosystem: Environmental > Terrestrial > Soil >... | reverse complement strand
AGAGGGTCCCACACCGAATGCGGCTGTAAATCGAGTTTGAACATCCCCGAGTCCAGTTGCGCCATCTCGGCGGCCTCGCCTACCAGGCGATTCATGCGGTCGGCCTCTTCGTCGATGACGGTCAGCAATTCGCGTCTGCCCTGGTCGTCGAGGGCGCCGGATAACAAAGTTGTAACGCTGGCTTTGATGGCAGTCAGCGGAGTACGGAACTCGTGCGTGACCGAATCGAGCAAGGCGGTTCGCAGGCGCTCATGTTCCTGCTCCGCGCGATTCTTGCTAAGCGCTTCCAGAGCGCGGGCGCGCTCGATCGCGAGTCCCGCGAGGCTTCCCAGAGCGTCAAGAGTTTCGCGCGAGAGTTCATCTCCGGCGACGCCCAATGCACCCACGGTACGCATTCCCAGGCGCAGAGGTACGTAAGAAACTCCGCCTTGCGTGATGGGCTCGCCCCGCAAGAGGGTTGAGCGCAATACGGTTTCTTCGAACTTGGCATCGGGCGATGAGCGATACGCCGTCGGATGGTCCGCGGCCATGACGACGACGCTGCCCACCGAAAATGTCTCTTGCACATAGAGCGGAAGCGCATTCAGCAGTTCGAGAACGTTCTCCGACGCCAGCAACCGCTGGCTTAGTGCGAAAAGCCGCTCCACTTCGCGGCGGCGTTGTTTTGCTCCTTCGGCTTCGCGACGGGCGCGTTCTGCAAGATTGCTGGCGACGAGCGCGGTGACCAGGAAAGCGAACAACGCCACCCAATTCTGGGGATCGGCAATGGTGAAGGTTCCGATCGGGGGCAGGAAAAAAAAATTGAAAGCCGCAGTGGCTCCTCCCGCCATCACGACCGCATAGCGCAGTCCCCAGTAGGCCGACGTGAGCAGCACGGTCACCAGGAACATCAATGCGACGGTGGTGTGATTGACGTGCAGTTTGAAATCGACTGCCGTGATCACGCCGATGGCCGCGATTACAAGAGCGTAGCGCGCAGCCTGAGTCCGAGGCCCGGTTTTCACTTCCGCATTGTACGATGGACGTGACAATTCCTACCCGGGAGAAAGAGAATAGCTGCGATGACCAAGACGCCCGAGGACTGGTTGAGCGAGGTTTCGCCAGAAAAGGCGCGGGGAATTTTCAAACTTTTCCTGGGTTATGCCCCCGGAGTGGGGAAGACGTACAACATGCTGAGCGAGGCGATCCGCCGGGCAAGCCGCGGGGAAGACGTCGTGGCGGGAGTGGTGGAGAGCCATGGGCGCAAGGCTACCGCGGAATTAGCCGCGAGACTGGAGCGCATCTCGCCGCGCAAACTCGAGTACAAGGGCACAAGGTTTGAAGAGATGGACGTGGATGCGATCCTGGCGCGCAAACCGGCGGTCGTCGTGATCGACGAACTGGCCCATACCAACATCGAGGGAAGCAAGCACGCCAAGCGGTACGAAGATGTCATGGAACTGCTGGAGGCCAAGATCGATGTGCTCTCGACGATGAATGTGCAGCACATCGAGAGTGTCGGCCCAACCGTCCAGCAAATTACCGGCGTGCAGGTGCGAGAGACAGTTCCGGATTGGGTAATGCAGCGGGTGGACGAAATCGTGCTCGCCGATCTAACGCCCCAGGCCCTGCAAAAACGCATGCTGCGGGGCGATATCTATCCGGTGGACCGGGCTCAACGCGCGCTTTCGCATTTTTTCCGTCCCGGCAACCTGATCGCGTTGCGCGAGCTCGCGCTGCGTCAGGTCACCGGGGTTGTCGACCGCAGTCTTGACGCTTTTCTGGACAAGGAGGGGACCCAGCCGGCGCACACGGTGCGCGAGCGCATTGGCGTCGGCGTCAGTTCGAATCCCGCCGCTCAATACTTGATCGCGCGCGGATCGCGCATGACTCAGGCCATGGGCGGCGAGTTCTATGTTTTCTATGTCGATGTGGGCCGCGATTCGAGTCCGGAAGATCAGAAGACCTTGGCGGAAAACATCCGCTTCGCCGAGAACCTGGGCGCCCATGTGGTGCGTGGCTCCGGCAGAAGCATCGCGGATGGTCTTGCCCAACTGGTGCGTGAGCATCACATCACGCAGGTGATTTTTGGACGATCGGCACGCACCGGCTGGCAGCGATATCTTTATCTGTCGGCTATTCAACGGTTTCTGCGCGACTCGCCTTCGGTCGATGTACACATTATTAGTCAGGAGGTGCGCTGATGGCGGACCGGCCGCGCATTCTGGTCGTGGATGACGAACCGCAGATCACGCGCGTGCTGCGCACCAGTCTGTCCGCCCAAGGCTACGACATCCGCATCGCCAATAGCGGCGAAATGGCGCTGGAGATTATGAAGGACTGGTCTCCTACCTTGATCATCACCGATCTGTCGATGCCGTCGGTCGACGGCATCCAACTCTGCCGCACGGTACGCGCCGTTTCTCAGGTTCCCATTGTGGTCCTCTCGGTTCGCGACAAGGAACAACAGAAAGTAGAAGCGCTCGACGCCGGGGCGGATGACTACGTCACCAAGCCGTTCGGTATGAACGAACTCCTGGCCCGAGTGCGGGCCAATCTTCGCCGCGTGCCCAGCGAAAGCGAAGCCGCTGACGCCGTGATTGAAATCGGGGATTTTCGCATCGATACGGGCGCGCACAAAGTTACGGTGCGCGGCAACGAGGTCCGGCTCACTCCCAAAGAGTTCGAACTGCTTGTCTTCCTGGCCCGCCGTGCCGGCAAGGTCGTCAACCACCGCACTCTGTTAGGCGCAATCTGGGGCGGACAAAGTACCGAGCAAGTGGAATATCTCCGAGTGTTCGTCGGTCAGTTACGCAAGAAACTCGAACCCGATGCTTCCTCGCCTCGCTACATCATCACCGAGCCTTGGGTTGGATATCGGTTTGAACCCGGGGAATAGAACAGTCGTTACTGCCCAATATTCCATTCCACAAAACCCCTGCCTTATGAACATTCCACGAAGCATTGATTCAATCTTTACGCGTTTCGGAATCAAATGTAGTGATGGCGAAAGCAATCCAGGAAGCGCTGCCCCGCGAACGGAGAACGGAGATCATGCTGCCGATTTGATAATGACCAGCCGTTTGTCTCCGCGAAATATTTCCACTCCCGTCCCTCGAACGCCGGCAATGGATACGACGCCGCCAACTCCGGTGGCACGAACCGCTTCTACCAACCAGAGGTTAATTGAAGGGGTGCGCTCCGATGCCAGCAGCCTGCATCAAGAGAATCTTGCTCAACCGATTCCAGTCCATCTGGTTACGACTTCCGCTTCGGGTCTGGATCGAGAAATCTCCTCTGCGGCGGCGGAGTTTCAGATTCCACGCATCGCCCGGGAGCGTGCTGTGCCCGAATCCGCGGTACGCGACCTGGTCCAGAAACGCTTATGAGCGAGATCTTGGTCTGCTCGGCGAACCACGGGTGAATGTGCTGGAGCTGAACCTGGTCCTGGTTCTGGTCCTGGCCCTGGATGAGCTGACAGGGAAACATAGCTGATTGGAGTAAGTGCTCTAGGAACAGGCCGCCTCGACCGGGCCGTGTGGCGATAGCTTCGATTGGCCGGAGTCGGTAGCCCCAGCGGCGCGCCAGGTCACCCATCCCGCCATCGCCCAGAATAATTCTGTCTACGTGAGCTATTCCGAGCTACGATTGCGCGTTATAGAATGGACGGCCCCCCAAAAGGCCGCCAAGTAATCGCCCAGGCCCCCAGCAGAATAACCTGCGATTCGATGATCTGAGGAGGAGTTTATGTCCACACAGTCAACCAGCATACCGCCAACCACGCCCAGCCCGACACTCATGCCAAATCAGCGCAGAAGCTGGCTGGGAAGAAATTGGGGGAAACTACTGTCCGCCGCGTTCCTATGCATGGTGTTGTTCGTAGCAGCCATTCTCTCCTTAGTTGTGGGCGCTATCCGAGGTTCTGACGTCGCCAAAGAGACCGTGGCGAGAGCACAATCGAATGCGCTGCTGGCGCGGCGTCTGGGAAATCCGATTAGCGAAGGCTGGTTCGTGGGTGGGTCAATTAACGTCCAACCCGGTTCGGGCGACGCCGATCTCTCCGTTCCGATCTCCGGACCGAACGGCAAGGGAACGGTTTACGTGAAGGCTCAAAAGAGCGCCGGAATTTGGGCCTACAGCTTGATGGTGGCTACGATTGAAGGAAGCACCGACAAAATTGACTTGCTCGATAGTGGGACGGCGGCGCAAGCCAATGCCCCGGTTCCAGCTCCGCAACCGGTTTCAGACGTCCAACGACAACCTGCACAGGTGGATCCGTCCGCCGCCGCCGCAGCCGCCCCGGAACCTGCTGCAGCTGACCCAGCGCCGGCTCCTGCTCCGCTGGTCAGCCCGGCGGCCGCGTCCGGGGTGATTGCCAGCGGGCAATATTCAAACGATCCCAACCTGCGGTGCGACTTGCTCGAGTTGAAGCGGGTCAGCGGAAACGCTCTACTGGCCAGATGGCGCATCGTTAACACCGGCGCCAAGCCTATCTCTTACGACTTTGGCTGGGACGATATCTATTACATCGATCCGGCAGGAAACAAGAAATTTAACAACCTCACCATCGACGGTAAGAGGATTCTGGACATGTGGTGGGGTACGTTGCAGCCGGGCGAGCAGCATATGATGTGGGCGAAGTACCCGGCTCCACCGCCAACATCCAAGCGCGTCAGTCTTAATGTGCCGAAATTCGCGCCGTTTGAAGACGCTCCCGTCTCCGAGTGAGTTAGAAATCATTTCGCGAAAGAAAGCTATATAGGCATTGTTCAGGGCGGGTCGCTGGAGCGAGGATGAGCTATGAATGATATCCGGCAAGAAGATAAAGAGGTTTTCGCGGCTGCAGCGCTGGAGATTGGCGTCTACATTCTGGTGCGCGGGACCAACGAGGCGTCGCTCAAATATATTTCCGATCCGCTTTGTGTTCCGAAACCCATCGATTGCAAAGCGAAAACTGCCGACCGGGGGCCTCTGGCCGGCTTGGTGGTTGATCCTCGCGAGAATGGAAGTGCTTTCTCGAGCCAGAGGCGAGCCAAGGCAGATGAATGGATTTGCACGTTATCTCCCAGATATACCGTGGTGAAGGACGCCGCTTCTCCTTACCACGGTTGTGTGCAGCTCGGTGGGAAGCGCGTGCACGGCGACTACGACCTGAAGGGCATCGTGCTGCCCGGTCAGGAACAGCGCATCTTGACGTTAGTAACAGAGACGCTAGGGCAAGATGCGCGTCGGGGACCGAGATTTTATGCCGTCCAGGAATTTGTGAATGATGTCATCGGAAAACCCATGGTTCAGCACGGTGCCGAGGATGAATACCTCGATCACAGCACAGACCAGGACGAAACCATATTCGTGTTCTTTCCGGAACAGAGAGAGCCGAAGCGATTGCGTGGGCCAGCGGAAACAAGAGCCTGGTACGAAAAAGAGCTCAAGGGCCGTTCTCCACTCATTCACGATGCCGCTCCCACGGCTGTTCCCCCGCCCGGAGCACCGGCCATCCGCGGCGTGATGAGCAGCGATGGTACCTTCCGGCCGGTAGACGTTTCCCAGATCAGAAGACGGATGAAAACCCGCCCTAACCCGTAGGGAGACGCGACTGGCTGCGTTGTTGAGGAAGACTTATTGCTTTCCACTCGAATGCAGCTTTTCCGAGAGCCAGCGGGCATCTGCGCAGGATTTGCTTTCTGCTTTTCCGAGTTCGGCAAGGCTGGTATGTTGAGACTACACTCGACGAACTCAACACCTGGCTCGGGAAAGAGCCGGCAAGCCGGTGCATGTTGCTACTGAGAATACCGATCTGACGGCTGAGTTGAAGCGCGGGCTTTCGTTCGTGCGGCGCGAGAAGGAACCAACCGCTGGCAAAGAACTATCGGGCCAGTCGAAAAAGGTTAGGCGCAAATGAAAAAGCCGACGATCCGCGTTACGAAATGGCTCGGCGACATTCTTGTGGAAGCCGCTTGTACCGCGTGTCCTGGCGTCGTCTTCAGAGCGAAAGGGTCAGGTCATCGAACCTCACCGCGAAGAATATCAGAAATCTATCCAGGCGCAGTTCGACGAGCACTTCAAGCGGTACATTCAGAAGAATTAAAGAGCGGCGAGCTCAGCCAATCTTGACTCTCATCGCCGAACTAACGGACAATAACGCGATCCTCTCGGGGAGTCGCGACGATACACGCTCAACCGGCGGAAGGGAATAATGTCTCAGCGTTCAAGGCTATCCCGTCTAGCTGTCATTCTGCTAGCTGTTTCGCCAGCCCTAGCCCAGAAAACCCTCACGGCAACGGAGGCCAAAGACCATATAGGCGAGCAAGGGACTGTTTGCGGCAAGGTCGTGAGTACGCGATATGCGGAAAGCAGTCGTGGCAGTCCGACTTTTCTGAACTTCGACCAGCCCTATCCCAATCAGGTTTTTACGCTTCTCATCTGGGGAAGTGACCGCTCGAAATTTGGCGACCCAGAAACGTCTTACCGTGGCAAGCGCATATGTATTACGGGGAAACTCACTTCGTTCAAGGGCGTCCCGGAAGTCGTAGCCTCCGAACCCGCACAGATTAAGATGAAACCCGCCGACTGAACTTGGTAGGCCGGCGCACGTTCTGCATCACAGTTCCATGAACCAGCCAGGGCGCTGCTCTGGGCATTGCTCCCGCGTACGCTCAAGACCACCAAATTCGACGAGCGCCTGCCGGCGTCGCCTCCACGGCGGTCAGCCCAGCCGCCTCTTTCGCCGAAATGAACTGCTCCAAATGAAACTGGAGTTCATCGTCCAGTTCGGCACACTTCTTGCGAACAATAAAGAACCGAAGCCGGGTTAGAAACTCCGTCATCATGACGATGCTTCCGCACCTGGGCCCAACTCGAGCGCAAACGCGGCCGACAGCCGATCCCAAGTTGCGAGTTCTGTCTCCAACTGCTTCATGCCCGCAACCGTTAACCGATAGAACTTCGCCCGTCGATTGTTTCCCGAACTTCCCCAGTCTGACCTGATCCAACCCTTATATTCGAGGCGGTACAATGCCGGGTAAAGCGAACCCTGTCCGATCTGGAGCACGTCCTTCGATACTTGCTGGATGCGCTGGGCCACCCCCCAGCCATGCATCGGCCCAAGAGCAAGCGTTTGCAGAATCAGGAGGTCGAGCGTTCCCTGCAGCAGATCTGTCGACGTTAGCCTACCTTCCCCTCGATGTCCGACAATAGTCGGACTCTCTGTCTTGTCGAATGTCAAGTGGGAAACACCGCCGCCGAGAGCGCTCATCCAGGAACGGATTAGTAACGAGAGGTCGGCATAGCAGAGCGATCTGTAGGATGCTCACGCATCCATTGGACCACTGTTCCATTACGGCTATTCAGGATGGACTGCTCGGATGAGCGATAGGCATTTCCACAAGAGCGATGCAAACCGCTGATCTTCAGTCTCGGAGATCGCACCATTCGTGGACACAAACGTGTTGTCGTTACCTATGCGATGGGACTTCCCACAAGAAGACTTCGGGACAACTTCCGGAGCCAGCTTCTGAGCCAACTCAGGGGATGGCTTCCACGTGCCACTCCTCGGGACTCTTGGGGTGGTCTTTCAGGGGGCGATTCAGCCCGAACTTCGCTAGATAGCTATCGAGGTCGCCAGCTTTCGCGGTGGTCAGATTTCCTTTTAGCGTGTCCAGATCGCGCAAATCGGCCGCCAGGTCCTCAAGGTGCTTCGATCTGCCCGCTCCACAGCCACAAGGCTCGCCGCAAGGTTTGAGTCCGGCGGCAACCATCGCTTGACCACTGTCTCCGATTTTCTCATCGACCAGGAGCTTTTTGCTTGCTTTTCCGTGGCGTCCTTATCGGGCTCTAGATCTTTCTGCCACCCAGTGGCGGTTTTGGCGTCTTTCGTGGGGAGGCCGTCCTTGGACGTCCTGAGGATCTCGGTGAATGGGACCGTTGCCCATATCACCTTCGCGTCGCTTAAGTGGCTCCAGGCAATCGTTCGTCCTGCGGGATCCACGTTTTTCGGCGTCGTCGTCTCGAACTTGTTGTAGAGGAACATATGGCAGATATGCATTTTCTGCTCCCAAGCGACTGTACGACCGGAGTCCCTCGTAATGGTCAACTTGTATGTGCTCTTAACATCGGCAATGAAGGCGTCGAGTCGCTGAAGAAAGTTCTTTCCCTTGGGATCGAACGCGGGAGCAGCCGGAGCGGCGGGAGTTGCGGCAGTCGCCGTAGTCGTGTCGGCCATGTGGATATTCTCCTTCGGATTTCACTTCTTGTTGTTCTTGACTCAATTCAGATACAGACCACGCACTTTGTGATGTGCGGAATCCACACCTATGATCGCAACATGCTCAACGTCTCCGAATCCGCGCAGGAAGACAAAAAGACTGAGATCTCGCCAGGCAGCCGGTGCCTCCTTGAGATTGTCCGCCAAAAGGCTATCCTTCGGACGCGGGTTTGCGGCGGCCTTCTCGCTCTCAATCTTTACCTTGCTCACCAAAGTTCCAAAAAATGTTTCCAACAACTTCTTCATCGCGAATATCTTGTCGTCAGCTCTTCCATGAACAAAGCCGCTGCCATCCTTTACGCTCTCCCATTCCTGATTCCTGAACACGAATGGGCAACCCGAGGCTGAAACCATGCCCTGCACGTTGCCCGCATTCAAGGCAACGACAAATCTTTCAGCGACTTGGGCATCCGCCGGAATAGCTCTGGGGTCGCTCCAAAGTTGAACCGTGGCCAGAACGAGCGCAATGCAAACAACCACATTCCTAACCCTCTGAGTCTTCTCAGAGTTGCGAGTTCTCAGTGCCCCTCGGTCTTTCATGGCGGCCTCTTGCTTCCCGAAAGTCTTAACAACCTCGTCCGTTGTCTGTTGACATCTTCAGCGGACAACCGGAAGAGTTGTAGACAATCTACCATGCGTGGTCTTGAATGTGCCTCCCAAGTTCACGATCCGCTCATGCTACATAACGCGAAAACGCGAGAGAAAATGGCTCACATTCCACAAAATAGTTTCTGCTGCCAGACAGCGAGCGCTTCCGGGTCGCACGCTGTGCCCACCGCTCATGCCCGCTCGGTTCGTACACAAATGCTCTACCTGATTGATATAAAGGTTGTTACGCTTGCGCCAGTGGGGCATGCCCATGGGCCATGTCCCCCGGTCTGAAGTATGTCAAGGGCACTGGTCGGGACGAGCCAACACTGGTTCGTGAGCGATGACGGCGGACATATTTCCGCCCCCGATAGTCGGTCGGCGTGACCGTGGCCGCAGGATTAGTGATGCTGCTGGCCGGGTTTGCCGTTACGCAATCGTTCCAGTTGCGCCGGACCACGCGCGAGCGCGATCGAGCCAACCGCATCACCGAGCTCATGGAGGGAATGTTCAAAGTCTCGGACCCGAGCGCGGCGCGCGGCAATAGCATCACTGCAAGCGATATCAACGGGGGCTGGCGCAGGACCCAGAACTCCAGGCTCAGATGATGTACGTGATGCGGGACGTGTATAAAGGACTCGGACTCTTTCCTCGCGCACAGTTCCTTTTCGAACGCTCTGCGGACATCCGGTGCCACGTCCTCGGGCCGGAAAACTCCGGGAACGCTGCGGTCCCTGGATGATCTGGGTTGGATTCTGAATCAGCAAGGTCCCGCCGCAGAGGCAGAGAAGTTGCAGCGCGAGACCGTCGCGACCAGGCGCCGCGTTTTCGGCGAGGAGAATCTGGACACATTGAAGTCCGTGAGCAACATGCTCGGACTCTGGATCGGGAAGGGAACTACGCCGAGGCCGAAAAACTGGAGCGAAAGGTGCTCGAAATCTGTAGGCCCGTCGGCAAAACGAACGACCACGACAAGCTGCGACAATGAACAATCTGGCCGCCACCCTGGGCCACGAGGGTCATTATGCCGAGGCGGAAGACTGAAGCGAGCGGTCTTGGATACTCGGCAACGTACCCTTGGGCCGGAACACAATTTAGCGGTTTTGGGTTTGCTCACACTTGGCCAGCCAACAAACGAGAAATGACTTGCCAAACCTCAATTCTTGGCCGGCCAGCGTTTAGGCGAGCGCTCCATCCGCGCGACATCACTAACTGGGACTAAAGAATTGATATAAAGTCTCTTATGGCTTCGCTAGCAGGAGTGCTTTGCCTGCACCGAACTTGTGCCTGCGCCGAACCTGCACAACCTGCACCGAACCTGCACCGAACTTGTT
>Ga0210403_10006083_pt1 | contig 10164 bp, 8 predicted proteins | sample IncBWC19MmetaG_FD_150863 | JGI IMG/M metagenome (GOLD analysis project Ga0210403, IMG submission 150863) | Forest soil microbial communities from Barre Woods Harvard Forest LTER site, Petersham, Massachusetts, United States - Inc-BW-C-19-M | ecosystem: Environmental > Terrestrial > Soil >... | reverse complement strand
AAGGATATCCAATGATTGCTGGCAAGGTGTTTCGGCCTCGGCAAAGTAGCCGCGGGCCAAGTCCGCGATGGCCACTTTAGTCAGAGCTTTCCCCACTGCCGGGTGGTCAGGACCGAGCAACTCGGTCTTAATTGCGACCGCCCGTTCGAAAAGGGCTCCGGCTTCGTCATACTTGCGTCTGTCAAGGTACAGCACGCCGAAGTTCTCGAGCGTCTGAGCGAAGTCCCGTGTTCGCACTGCAGGAGATTTGTCCCAGATGTGCAGGGCGCGCTTGTAAAGCAACTCGGCTTCGCCGAAATTGTGTTGTAGATCTTGAAGTATAGCCAAATTGCTCAGTACCGGGGCCAGGTCCGGGTGCTCCGGACCAAGCAGTGTTTCGCGGATGGTTAGCGCGCGCCGGAACAGTGGTTCGGCTGCCGAGTAGTTGCGTTTCTGTTGCTGAATTGTGCCCAAATTGACGAGGACGGTAGCGACGTCGGGGCTTTGCGGTCCGAGCGTCTTTTCCCAAATGGTAAGAGCGCGCTGAAAAAGGGTTTCTGCTTCTGCGTACTTGCCTTGTGAATTCAAGGAAGCCGCCAAATTATTGAGGGTGGTGGCCACCTCGGGATGTTCGGGCCCGAGAGCGCTAATGCGCATGGCGAGGACGCGTTGGAACAACGGTTCGGCTTCCGTGTTCCGGTCTTGCGCCTGGCGAATACTGCCTAGATTGTTGAGTGCGGAGGCCACGTCCGGGTGCTCTGGCCCGAGCGCTTTTTCCCAAATTGCGAGGGCGCGCTGAAAGAGGGATTCGGCCGCCGGGTAGTTGCCTTGCTTTTGCTGTAGCACACCTAGAGTGTTGAGGACCCTGGCCACGTCCGGATGCTCGGGTCCAAGGGTTTTTTCACGGATGGCCAGGGCGCGCCGCAGAAGAGGCTCGCTGTCTGAGTACATACCTTGGTCTTTGCGGAGCGCCGCCAGATTACACAGAGCGGTAGCCACATCAGGATGGTCGGGCCCGCGCGTCTGTTCCCAGATGGTAAGCGCACGCTGCAAGAATTGGTCAGCTTCTGGGTACCTGCTTTTTTCTTTGTAATACATTCCGAGATTGTTGAGGACGGTAGCGGTGGCGGGGTGCTGCGATCCAAAGGTCTTTTCGCGAATATCCAAGGCACGCAATAGAAGGGACTCGGCGTCCGAATAATTGCCCTCCTGCTGCTGCACCGTAGCAAGGTTGTCGAGAACGGTGGCAATGTCCGGGTGTAAAGGAGGAAGTGTCTTCTCCCAAATGGCCAAAGTGCGCTTGTAGAGGAGCTCGGCGTCCTTGTACCTACCTAGGGAGCCGTAAACGGCCGCCAAATTATTAAAGGTAGCAGCCACTTCCGGGTGTTCGGTTCCGAGAGCCTTTTGGCGAATGGCCAGGGCACGTTCGAAAAGGGGTAGGGCTTCCGAGTACTTGCCTTCTTCTCGCAAAAGCATGGCGAAACCGCTGACCACGACCGCAACATCCGGATGCTCCGGCCCGAGGGCTTTTTCACGGATGGCAATGGCACGCTGAAAGAGCGGCTCCGCTTCAGGATACCTGGCTTGCGCATCGAGAAGCATGGCCAGATTGTTGAGCGCACTGGCTACGTCAAGGTTCTCCGGTCCGTAAATCGTCTCCCAGATGCTCAGAGCGCGGCGGTATTGCGGCTCAGCTTCGGAGTACTTGCGTTGTGCCTGCTGAAGCGAGGCCAGGTTGTTGAGCGAGGTCGCTAAACGAGTATCGCGCTCGCCAAATTGCGCTGCCTGCTGAAGCGCGTTCTTGAAGCAGATCTCTGCTTCCTCGTAGTGGCGCTGCTTATAAGCGCGCACTCCAGCCGCGTTTTCGTCTTCCCAGGAAGACACCTGAGCAGAGCCGGGGGCGGCTAGCAAGATAATCGAAAGCGGGATGAGGAGACCGAGAACTTTCATTTGCCCTAGCCTCGACTCTCCAAAGTTTACGGGCAGGGATTTTGTTGAACACTGTCAGAACTGCTAGTACATCGGGGAGTTCACGCGCAAGGAATCGCTTCTTCTTGGAGATCGCTGGTTAAACAACCTGTAGCGCGCGGGCAGGCTATGCACTTACGGGGCAAGTCTAGGCATGAGCGAGCTGAAGGTACTTGATAAGAAGGACTTCGTTTCCTTTCTCTCCATACACGAGTTCATCGACGAAATGCCGGGCGAGCAGGAGGCCATAGCCGCCGGGCCGCAGTCCTTGCGCCTCTCTGAAAAGAGCGTGACGAATGGGGTCGTATGAAGGGTTGTCGACCGCCGCGTGGTGCAACTCTTCCAACGAGAAGCCTTCGCCTGGATCCTTGATCCTGCACATGACCATCTTTCGCGTGCGGACGTAGGAAATTTCGACGTACTGGTTCGGATCGAAATTCCCTCCATGCTCGATCGCGTTCAAGAGCATTTCCCGGAAGGCGGTTGCGACTTGATCTCCTTCCGGCTCCGGCAGGTCTGAAATCTCTCGGAAAAAATGCACCAGCCTATCCGCAGTTTTCCTCTCGCAACGGGCTATCACGCTGATCCATTCGGCAGTCGCGGAGACGACTTCAATCCCGTCATCCCAACAAGGTCCCAGGGTCGCGATCCGCACCATTTCGGAAAGCGACGCCGTAGAGAAGGGTTTGGAGAAATAGCTGAATGCGCGTTCGCGCATCGATGTGATTACGTCCGCGGGTGTGCTTTCGTCAGTGAGAATGATCAAACGGATGTGGGGCCGGACGCGGCGAATCTTGCGAAGCAGGTCAACGTCCTCTTTGGCGGTGGTCTTGGCGGCCGTGACGATGAGGTCGTAGGGCTTGGCCTCCGCCATATTGAGCACCGTTCGATTGTCGGGCGCATGGACGATGGTCCATTCAGGGGGCTTGAGAAGTTTGGAAAGAACGGTGTCGACCTCTGGCTCCGGGTCAACCACAAGTGCGGTCTTTATTGCTAACGGTCGATTCTCTAACTGCGGAGCTGTGCTCATAAATCTTTCTGTAGTTCATCAGCCGCCGCGTCTGGAGGATTCAAAACTTTTGAGCTGATGTTCAATTCACCATGGATAGGAGTTGTATCCCTTCGCCAGTGCTTGCTCCAGTTTGGCGTCATAACCGTAAATGTCGTCAGAAAAATGTACTACGCCAGCCTCATCGACAGCCGCTGTCCCGTATATGATCAACACGGGTATGGTGGTAGTGGGATTGACTTGTATGTTTTCACGGGTGCCGTTCATAAAAGCGTGGACGCGATCCAAATCCCATCCCGGATTGTTGCGCAAAACCCACGCGGCCAGATCGCCAGCGTCGTGCACGCGGATGCATCCGTGACTCGAACGGTGCGACGCGCGGGGAGTGGGCTGCGGCTCATCCGCACCGTGAAGATAAACGTTGTCCGAATTAGAGAAGCTGAGTTTGACCAAGCCGATCGAGTTCTTGGGTCCAGGTTTTTGCCGCACGTGCAGGTTTCCTGCCCTCAACTGCGCCATTACTGGGTCACTCACGCCGGGCCCATCAGTGATGACCGTGCCGTCCGTCGCCACGATTTCGAAACGGTTCTTGGGGAGGTAGGTCCGATCCTCCTCCATGTGCGGGATGATTTCATGCTGCTCGATGTTGGAGGCGACCTGCCAATACGGACGGAAAACTACGTACTTTAATTCTCCTTCGAATACGGGGGATTTAAGAGCGTAATCCTTCTCCACGCTAACGGTCATAAACAATGTGGCTTTGCCAGTTTCATCCATACCACGCAGCCGGGACTCGGGAAGATCGATCACAATTGGGGGCTGCCAGAACGTGTGCGACACCCAACGCCAACGCTCTAGGGCCAGTCGAATCTGACGCACGCGCGCGCGCAAAGGTACGTTCAGCTCAGTGATCGTGTGCGCATCAAGCCGACCGTCTGGTTCCTCGCCGAGGCGCGCCTGGTAGTGTTTGACGGCGTCGACTATGGGACCATCGTACACGTTAGACTCCGGGGACACTTCTTCCGTCGCGGGTAGGTCGCCCAGCAGGCGCAGCGCGCGCACGAGGCGCGGCAGGCTTTCGTAGACTTGCCCCGGAACGAGTGGCTTGCTGACGGGATGAAGTTTCTCGCCATCGTCTAGAGTTGTTAGTTTCAGGTACGACGGCAGACAGCCGAGCAGGCGAGCGTATTCCGGAAAGCTCGGCTCGAGCCTTTGCACAAGGGGACTGGGGTCGTTTGAGGAAACCGCCACCGTTCGCAAAAAATCCGCCAAGTCATACTCCCTGTTTTCAACATCGAGGACAAACTTGAAGGCTTTGGGATTGACACGACCAAAGTGCACGGCGCGAACGTAGCGCATGACGGAGACAGTCAGCGCTGCGTCAAATCGCACCAAGTCCAACTCCGACGCAGACTCACGTAGCCTGGCCAGCCTTTCCGGCCACCTCGGACCGTCATAGTCCTCTGCGCTCAGCCCTTTACTGTCCGCGTCTTGCAAGAACCGGATGAGAACGAGCGCTTGAGGTCTAGGCTGGCCGCGATGAATCCAGGCCAGTGAGTAACCATCGGATGCGTAAAACCTGGCGACCTCCGACCGATAGGGAGAAAAATCGGGCCAGCGGAGATCAGGGTGATATGCGGTGTCGATGATGTCGCGAAGAGCGGCGACACCCGCCGCGGAAGGATCCTGGCCCACCGGGCTGGCAAACTGCGCTGCTAGCGGAAAAACAGTTAGTGAGCCGAGGAGCGCAAACACCACGAGTGCAAACGCAACGGAACTACGCCGCGCTTTGGACATAATCGCGCCTATTTCTTCCCGCACTACTTGGTGCGATTCTGATGCGAATCGAGCACACTCGCAATAGAGCGCCGGATAAGACACTCACGCAGGCTATCGAGGTCTGAACGGCGTCTGCACTGTCAAAAGTACTAGGGCCACGGTGACCGCGTTCAGGGCAGGCCCTTGCCGATTTGTCAATGTTCACATCTTCTGGTAATCGGAATTCTGCACGGCGACGGTAAGCTGCTTGCTAGCGCCGTTTGTGAGCATGCTAGCCACATGATTCGGCCCCCCGGGCAGTTGTGCAAACTGCGCTGAAATTGTCGCTGCGTCACGCGGATCGCTCAAATAGGAGGAGACTTGCACGGCCACGAGAACCTTCTGTTTTAAATTGAAAAGGAGCGTCATCGAATCGCCTGGCTTCAAGTAGTTCTGAACCACCAACTGAAACTCGCCTTGGAACCCGGCAGAACCCAGCGTGATGTTTCCTCGCTGAAAGAGCAGCTGCAATCTCTCTGGATTCGGGTGGACGTACGCCTGAGCCAGGGCTGCGATCTGCTTAGCATAGTCTTCATATTCGTCGGTCTTCGTTTCTACGATTCGCCGTATCAGGCTATGGCGGCGTCCCTCGCTGGAGGACTCGGTACCTGAATCGACTTCCGTCTTCAGCTGCTTGCCGTCGGGGCCAATCTGCACATGGAATAGCGTTTGCTTCTTCACCTCGCCATTGATGCTGATGGTTTGCTGCTCTTGCCAACTGTAGGAGGCAAGGGCTTCCTCGCTCGTGACTGTTGCTCGCTGAACTTCGGCGACATGCTCTTCTAGTCGCAGATTCTGAGCAACAGCTCCCAGAGGCTTCAAGGCCGCGAGTGCGAGCAGGCCGGCGGTTAAGACCGCGGCGGCCACAAGTAGATGTCCGCACGTCAATGCCTTCATCTCGCGGCTCTTTTTTTCTTCCCTCACAAACTCAACCGCGCTACTTCTCTTTCTTTGGATAAAGGAAAGCCACTTGCCAGCGCAGGCTCCAGGGCGAGGAGGGCAATGTATTTGGGCGGACGGTGTTTCCAAAGACCATGAGTTGAACGTTGATGGGCTGGAAGCCTAGGCGAAATACGCGCCCACGGCCCCCGCCGACTGGCACAACCCATCGATTGCTATGTATCGCAAGTTGATGCTAGAAGGAGGAAGCCTGGTGCAACACTGGCAGAAGTGCCAGTTCCGAGCGCTGGATCGCCCGACGAGCGCGTGCCGGCACGCACTGTCGTGCCAAGCTGCGTTTTATCTCCACTCAATGATATTGACCATCCGCCATGGTCCGGAACCGTAGCTTTCCAGGACAATTTGCTTGTCTTTATCGGTTTTGAACCGTGCGGCGACGATTAGGCTGCCGTCGTTATCCTTTTTGTCTTTGCTAAGATTAAGTTCAATAGCTGACAGGTCGTAGTCTGTCGTCCGGCCATTCACGTAGGCTTCCTTGAATCGGATGGGGCCGATTCGTGATCAAGCGAATACGACGGCCGTTTTCGGTCGGAAAAGTGCGCGCGTAGGCTATGTCGTAGCCCAAGGTACCGGTGATCGCAACGCGTCCCTTGGACTTCATTCTGCTCAGAATTTTAGCCAAGGCATCGTGGCCACCGGCGTTGAAAGTATCGATCAGAGCCTGTTGGTCCGCGGGCGTGGAGTACGATGCGATGTTTATAGTGACACTAAAGGTTTTTCCGGAAGCCCTCATTTGACCCATGGCCGTGGCATGGATGGTCTCCGTCTTGGCCTTGTCCTGAGCAAGCACCGCGATACTCGCAATCAGGAGTAAACCGCCGATGGCAGCAATGCTCGTCACAAGCTTCGATGTCGATGAGCTGTACATGTCTGTGCTCTTCTTTCTGCATCCGCAGGGGTATTAAAGAATTCCTCGCCGGGGAAATTTAGCGACCTCGAGGTAACAGTTTGCCGCCTAGAGGGCATGTTGGACGCGACACGAAGCTCATCACACTGTCAGAAGTGACAGCTCTGAAGAAAATAGAGCTGCAAAAGACGTAGAAAGAACAGCGTTGTCTTCGTCAGCGATGGAGAAGATGACGGGGCACCGCGTTCCGTAGGAGGAGTCGCCCATCTCTAGGGACCGGAATCCTTCCGGCGTGCATCTTCATCCAACGAAGACCGCGGTGTCCGGCTTCGCGCAACAAGATGAAGGTCGCCAGGAACAACATCCCTAACCCTACGAGAACGGCAAGCACCACAAGCCAGAAACGTATCTCCTGGATGAAATAGGAGCGCGTGGGAAAAACCAGAACCGCAATGATGAGGAGCAAGGTTTTGCGATTGGGAGCTCCGGCTCTGTGGAGCGCTTTACATCGCTCTGTCTCTTTCATTGGCCTCCACCATCCGCGACTTTCCGGTTCCTTTCACCGTTCGATCTGTCATCGCCAGGCCGCTGCTACGGCAAGGGAGCACGAGGCTTTTCTTCCTTTGAAGTGCCTCAATGCACTGCGGAAAGAGGGGCACGAGATAAAGCTTCCGCGTGCCCTTTCCGAGAGCTTTCATCCTGTATCTCATTCGATCCAGGTAGAACTGGCAGAAATGCCAGCCTCGACGCCTCGGTTTTCACGTGGCTGTTCGTTAGTTTCGAACGCCAAATATTATTTTCAACAGCGCACGCGGCGTTGGCATCGAAGGTCAGCCCGCGCTTAGAGGGCCTGCAGGCCCGGGGCTGGGAACGTAAGACCGTAGTTCAAAAAATCCAGCTTCCTGCCATGCGGGAGAAGGCAGCTTGATTTCGGTCCGGCGAGACGGACCCGACAGAGCTTGACGCGCACGCACGTATGCAGCCTCAATGGCAGCGTCAAGGTGCGGGCACCCTCACCTCGGCTTCAAGAAACACTAATTGGCCGGCGCATGGCGAGTACTGTCAGAATTGACAGTGACCAAGCGGCGTCATCATTATTAACTTGGTCGCTCGGTGGTCGTTCTCCCGGCAAGGTCGAAACGCTTCTTCACTTGGCTTTAGCTAATCTTCGCTTGGTGAAGCTGTCCATCGGACGGTCAAAGTTTGCGTGTTGGCCTCTCCTCGGGACTAGTTCCGATACGCGCCACTGCTGGATTGATTGAAGATCTCGACAATCAATCCCCGAAAAGAGCCAGGTGGTGAGTCGCACTTTCCAACGGCCTAGTGTTGCAGCACTTTTTTGGTGCATGCTCGCGCTCTTCGCTTTTTTCGCGGGTCCTGCGCATGCTAATGGCCGGGGTTCGTCGGTATCGAAGGAGGGTTCGATAATTAATTCCGTCTCAGCTCTTGCCATTGCGCTTGCGGACGTTGGAATTGCTAAAGGATTGCATCCTGCCCTCCTGCCAACACCCTCTTGGAATCCGCACGATTGGTATATCGTCGGTACCTTGGTCCTCTTGTTTGTTCTGACAGCGCTTATTACCATTTTTCAGTTTGTAAGGCAGACAGCGCGCGGAATTCCCGCGCTGCGTGTGGCGCACCCGAAACAACTCGACTTGGTAATTTCCGAGAGTGAGGCGCGCTTTCGACACGTCGCTGATGCCGTCCCGGTAATGATATGGATGTCCGGTCCAGACAAGCTCTACACATATTTCAGCAAGAAGTGGTTGGACTTCACGGGCCGTCCGCTCGAGCGCGAGCTTGGGAATGGATGGTCAGAGGGAATTCATCCCCTGGATTTGGCGAACTTTATCAAGAACCACTCTGAGGAGTTTGCTGCGCGACGCGAATTCAAAATAGAGTATCGGCTTCGCCGTTCTGACGGACAGTATCGCTGGATCCTTGATTCAGGCATGCCGCGCTATGACGCAGAGAAGCACTTTCTTGGATACATTGGCTGTTGCAGTGACATAAATGAGCGGCGGGAAGCCGAAGAGGCGCTCTTGGAAGTGAGCGGGCGCTTAATTGCTGCTCAAGAGGAAGAGCGCGCTCGCATCGCCAGGGAATTACACGACGATCTGAGTCAACGCATGGCGATGCTCGAAATCGGACTCGACCAGTTGAAACAGAAGCTCTCGGCATCATCACCATCAATGAAAAAGCAACTAGAGGACATCAACCAAATCGCTACCGAAGTTTCATCATACATTCATCATTTATCGCATAGACTCCACCCATCTAAGCTGAACAACCTGGGCCTCGTGGCGACGCTGCACGGTTTGTGCAAAGAGCTCTCGGAGCAGTACAACCTGAAAGTTCACTTTACTTACCACAATATTCCCAGGATGATCCCAAGTGACGTGAGCCTCTGTCTTTATCGCATCTCGCAGGAGGCTCTGTGGAATATAGTCAAGCATAGTTCGGCCCGTGAGGGTAATCTTGAGCTCTCGGGTTACCCGGAGGAAATTCATCTCTGCATTTCTGATGCGGGCACCGGCTTTGATCCCGAGATTGCGAAGGAAAAAACTGGGCTCGGGTTAATCAGTATGAGAGAACGGCTGAGGGCCGTGGGTGGACACCTTTCGGTCGAATCTGAGCCGTCTCGCGGCACACAAATCTGCGCTCGCGTCCCGCTATCCAAAGAGACCATTGGCGGCGCGAAAACCAATTCCGATGCCCGCGCAGTAAGTGCATAAGGATCGAGAGGTGACAAATGGCTGCTGCAAAACTTCCCCGCGTTATCCTGGCCGATGACCACACCATACTGGTCGAAGCCTTCCGCAAGCTCCTCGAGCCCGCTTGTGAAGTTGTGGCTACCGTCGCCGATGGGCATGCCCTGCTTGAGGTCGCACTTCGCTTCAAACCCGACGTCATAGTTCTTGATATTGCAATGCCGCTCCTGAACGGTCTAGATGCCGGTCGGCAAGTAAAGGAACTCGTTCCCGGGGTCAAACTGATCTTTTTGACGATGAATGAAGATCCTGACTTGGCGGTCGAAGCAATCCGCATGGGGGCCTCTGGGTATCTGCTGAAGAAATCAGCGGCTTCGGAATTGTTCAAAGCGATACAAACAGCTCTCCGGGGAAAATCGTATGTCACCCCGCAGATTGCCCGCGGGATGGAGACCTCGTTCATTCGAGATCCCGAAGGTAACAAGCACAATCAAACGCTGACGCCGCGTCAACGACAGGTCGTGCAACTCCTGGCTGAGGGCAAGTCCATGAAGGAAGCTGCTGATGTGTTGAAGGTAGCCACTCGCACCATAGCCTTTCACAAATACCGAATCATGGAAGATCTGAAGCTGAAGACCACCGCCGATCTCATCCAGTTTGCAATGAAGAATCACATTGTCGTGTGACCAGACTCGCGACGCCTCGTACGGCTGTCAATTTTGGCAGTAGTCGCGCGTCGGCCGAGCCTCCAGCCTAGCTGCCAACTCTAGTAGTTGGCCAGCCACACTGTTCGGCTTGCCATGAGGTGAGGCGATTGTCTCGCGTGCGAATACTCTTGGCAGATGATCACCCAGACCTGCTGCTAATCGTCG
>Ga0210403_10006082_pt1 | contig 10165 bp, 6 predicted proteins | sample IncBWC19MmetaG_FD_150863 | JGI IMG/M metagenome (GOLD analysis project Ga0210403, IMG submission 150863) | Forest soil microbial communities from Barre Woods Harvard Forest LTER site, Petersham, Massachusetts, United States - Inc-BW-C-19-M | ecosystem: Environmental > Terrestrial > Soil >... | reverse complement strand
GTCTGGACGCGGTAGGCACTCGTTTTGGTCACGTCCCTCGCCGTATTGATATTCTGATTCATACATTGCAGCACGCCTTTGCCACGTGCCAGTGTCGAAGCCGCTACCCGCACAGCGTTATAGAGATTGAGGGGGCCATCCCCGGAGATGCCGCTCCACGGACGCTGCGACCCCACGAAGACGATAGGCTTGTCGGTCTTCACCGTCAGATCCATGTAGTACGCGACCTCGGCCATCGTATTGGTCCCATGCGTGACCACGATGCCGTCTACGCCCGGGTCCGCAACCAGTTCATTCAGCCGCTTGGCAACGTTGCGCATATCCTCGAAGGTCTCGCCGCTATCATGCCGCCCTGCGGGCGATCTCATGTCGTCGGTAGTCACGCGAGCGATGTTTGCCAACTCCGGAAGGTCGTGAATCCAGTCCTCCGGATCCACCCTGGGTATGCCTTTGCCTCCATAGTTGGTGATGTTGATGCGTTCGAGCGCACGGCTGGCGATCGTTCCTCCCATCGACATCAGCACCACATGCGGCAGATGCGAGGAGTCCTTGATCATTGCAGGCAGGGGATTCGGGATCTCCTGGGCCGATATGGCCAAGGCAAAGGAAGCGAAGGTTGCTACGATGGCAGTCTTCATGGTCGCTCTCAATACTCGTCAAACATGCGTTGAATTTCCTTGATGTCGGTCGTCTTTGTCAGCGCGAGCCGCAGCAGTTGACGCGACTTCTGTGCGTTGAGGTTATCGGCAGTCACAACCCCACGATCCCCCCTGCTCGTCCTCTCCAACACGCGCCCACTCCCCTTGCGATCGCTTTGCACGAAGACAACACCCTTGGCCCGTCCGTCTTTGATCGCTGCAGCAAAACCGGGCGCGCTGTCGTTCAGCACAATTCCCTTGGCACCCGCGGCAATCAACGCATCAACCGCAGTCCGATCCCCCTCCTGATAGCCGTAGACGATATCGACTCGGGGCAGGGCGGCTAGATGGCTGACATCGAACTCCGATTTGTAGGTATGTCGGTAGAGCAAGCTGCGGTAGAAGACGATGCGATCCGAGTCCGAGAAACCAATCGGTCCCAGGTCTCTCGACTCGAAGGTATTGACCCGCTCAGTGTTGGTCTTGGTGACATCACGGGCAGCATGAATCTCCTCGTTGAGCAGCACCATCACTCCTTTGCTGCGCGCCGCTGGCTCCGCCGCGGTGCGAATGGCGTTGTACAAATTCAACGGACCGTCCCGGCTAACGGCCGTAAACGGACGCATCGCCCCGACCACCACAACCGGCTTTTCAGAGTGAATCGTCAGATTGAGAAAGTATGCCGTCTCCTCCATGGTCGCGGTTCCATGCGTGACGACGGCACCAGCTGAGTCGCTCTGCGCCAGCCACTCGTTGATCTCCTTCGCCAGCTTGAGCAGGATCTTGGTATTAACCCCACCACTGCCCACTGCCGAGATCTCCTCGTAGCTGAGATCCGCCACCGCCTTGGCCTCCGGCAGGTCTTCCAGCAACTGCTTGGGAGGAATCTTCCCCGGACGATAGTTGGATATCTCATCCCGGTTCGGCCCGGCGCCCTGAATGGTTCCGCCGGTCGAAAACAGCCTGACTTTCGGAAGTCTCTGGGCACGGCATGAGCCGCTGCAGCAGACCATGATCGCTATCAGCAGACTTAGCCCGGCGTGGAACTTTGAAGAGCGAATCTTGCAGCCTTTCATCATTGTGCAGACACCTTTGGATACGAGATAAAGAGAACGCTTCCTTACGCCAGCGTGGGATGGCTCAGATGCCACTCCGTCGCTGACTGGTAGGCATGGGCGAGCGCAAGCATCTCGGCCTCCCCATAGATACCTCCGACGAAGGTAATGCTGGTTGGCCTGCCGTCTGCGGCAAAGCCGTTCCTGACCACAATCGCTGGATGACCGGTCAGATTGGTCAGGGTCGTGTTCAGACCGACAAGACTCGGGGCTCCACGACCCGCAGCGGTCGGGTGCGATCCAGCAGGGCCGCGATTCGCCGTGATCGGTGCGAGGTACACGTCGATGTCGGCCATGGTCTTCGCCATCTCCTCCATCAGCAGCGTTCGGATCCGGCTCGCCTGAATATACTCAACCGCTGGTACAAATCGATTCTTCCGATAGAGGTTCGCCTGCGAATCCGCACCCTGCCGCGCTAGCAGATCATCCCGATTGCTTCGCGTCAGCTCGTCAAACGCCGCTGAGAACTCCGTGTACATCAGCGCAAGTAGATCCTGGATGGGACACGCCGGAAACTCGATGGGTTTTAGCTGCACCCCCATGCTGCGGAGCTTGTCCAGAGTAGCCGCGTCGTTGTCTTTCTCCTCCTTCACCGCCCGGGGCTCATCGAAAGCAGGCTTCAAATACCCCACTCGCAGTTTGGTGATGTCGAGCTCCGAGTGCCAGTTGAACGGAAGACTCGTCACCGTAAGATCACGATCATCTGTGCCCTGAAGCGCATGCAACACGAGGGCACAATCTTCGACGCTCCGGCATATCGGGCCTATCTTATCGAGACTCCACGCGAGCGCCATGACTCCGTGCCGGCTCACTCGCCCGTAGGTTGGTCGCATCCCATACACGCCGCAGCGCGAGGAAGGCCCCACGATCGATCCGCCGGTCTCCGTTCCAATCGCGAACCCCACGCATCCTGCGCTGGTTGCCGAAGCAGGACCGGCCGAGGATCCTCCCGATCCCTCCTCCGGGCTCCACGGATTCTTCGTCTGCCCTCCGAACCATGTATCTCCACTGGCAAGCTCCCCGCTGACCAGCTTGGCCACCAGCACCGCACCTGCATCTTCCAGCCGCGTTACGACCGTGGCGTCGTAATCGAAGATCTGATCCTTATACGGCGCCGCCCCCCAGGTAGTCCGGTACCCCTTCTTTGAGATAAGGTCCTTTGCACCCCATGGAATCCCATGCAGCGGGCCGCGATAGTGTCCCTGCGCGATCTCCGCATCGGCCTTCCTCGCCTGCTCCATAGCCAGCTCGTCCGTGAAGGTAATCACGAACTTCAGCTTGTCGTTATAGCGCCTCAAACGGGCGAGATACATCTGCGTCAATTCGACCGAACTCACCTGCTGCCTCTCAATCAGCTTCGCCAGCATGGTCACCGGCCAGAACGCAACATCCTCTAGCCTTGCCGGTCGCTTCACCGCCGCAGTCTTACTCATGACCATTGGGCGATGCACAGTGTCGAACTTCATACCGGGAACAACCGGACTGAAGCGCAGACATGAGGGCACGCTGTTTGGCAGAGGAATACTCCGCATCTTCTCAAATCGATCCAGACTCTGGTTGACGTCCGAGACCAGAAGACCGCGCTCTTCATCCGTGAACTCCAGTCCCGCTGTAGCCTCCGCCGACTTCAGCATCTCCAGCGTGATGCGAGGAGCATGCGGATCTTTAACCTGAGCCCACAAGGTCCCAGGAAGCAAGGTGGAAGAGAGACCGATGCTGGAGAAATAAGCTAGAAACCGACGGCGACTTGCTAATCCGGATTCGGAAGACACTGCGAACTGCATGACTGAACTCCCATGTTGAATCAACTAAATGCTTGACCGCTACCGTGTCCTCCGCTCCTCTTCACCGCCCCGATCAGGAGTGGCCACATTGCCTGAGGCCAAACTCTTGATCGGGCACGGCGTAGAGCTGCCGAACAACTTCGATCAGAAGACGAACCGTCCTCCAAACTGCATCTGCCGTGACGGCTCCGCGGTAGTAATAATGCCGAACGATGACGACATGGTCGCGCCAGGGTTATCGAAGTTCGGATGGTTGAGTAGGTTGAACGCCTCGGCCCGGATCTCCACCCTCTTGCCTTCTCCCATGGAGAAATTCTTCGAGGTAGCGAAGTCGAGTTGATTGAAGGTTGGCCCTCTGACCTCGTCCTTGCCCGCATTGCCAAACGTATACGGCGCGGGCGTTGCGAAAGCCGCCACATTCATCCAGCAGCCGGGTGTTCTGGTGTGGCATGTAGCCGTGGACTGGAAGGGATCGCCAATCAGATTTGGACGATCCTGATTAAGAAGCGTGTTGGTGTTATCGAACGCGAGAATCGGAGTGAAGGTCTGACCGGAGTGATACTGGTAGATTCCATTGAGCTGCCATCCCCCAAGAAATGCCTCGCCAACTGAGTTCATATGATTCAGCAAAACACCATTTCTTCCGACCGGCAGGGGGTAGACATAGCTGAGCGAGATATGGCTGGGAATGTCGAACGTGGACGGTCCCCACTGCGCAGGAAGATTACGCGGATCCTGAGGAGTACCTGTGTTGTCGAAGGCGCGGCTCCACGTGTAAGAGAACAGCACGGAGGCTCCATGCGAGAAATGTTTTGTTGCGCGAACCTCAAGCCCGTCATACTCCGACGACACGAACGGCCCGGTCAACGTAATGCCTGCATAGTTCACATTCGGACGCCGCGCTTGCACTGATCCCGGCCCAGGTGTCGGTGTGTTGATTGGCTCCGGAGCATCAATGCTGCGCCCCCGGTTGCCCACATAGCTCGCATCCAGCAGAATTCCTCTCGGCAGTTCGTGCTGAAATCCGAAACTGTACTGCTGAATCATGCCGGCCTTGTAGTTATGTGCCATGGCACTGAAGGCCGGCACATTTGCCACCAGACCAGTTACCAGAGCGTCGTTAATATTGACCGTCTTGCCATCGCCGATAATTGTGTAGGCATTGGAGAACGGTGTGTCGTAATGCAGCCCTTGAGAGGTGTTCTCCAGATTCAGTTGATAGAAGATTCCGTAGCCGCCTCGCACAACCCATCTCTCCGCGGGACTGTAGGCAAATCCAATGCGAGGCGCAAATTGTTTCGCATCGGCGCTGTACAGCGTACTTCCCACGCCATTTTGCCCCGCAACCTGAAGGACAGCATTGGCTAGGCCCTGCGACAGATCGAGGTTCGCCATGTAATTCCGGCGCTCGGTCGCCGGGAAGTTGTACTCGTATCGAAGACCAAGGTTGAGGGTAAGCCGGGAGGATAGCTGATAGTCATCCTGGATAAAGCCGGCGGTCGACCTCATGTCCATGAGGAAGTGACCGTTGTTCGGCATGATCGAGATGACCGTCTTCGTCGCCTGGTACGGCAGACCAAGCAGCAGGTCGGCCAGCGGACTTCCCGTCCACTTTCCATTGAACGTAAAGGTGCCGCGCGGCCCCTCACCATTACCAAAATTGGTAAAGAAGTGATGGAAGTCCCACCCGGCCTTCAGCGTATGCCTCCCCTTTATCTTCGTAATCGTAGGATTGATGAAGGTTGTATCGAACGGACCCGGCTCCGTCTGATTAGCAGCGCCTCCCAGGCTCGAATAGACACTGTTCAGGCTGACCCCAGGCATGTTCCAGTTCGACTGCCCCTCATCGCAGCCCTGAATCGCCAGCACGGCACACCAATCCTGATACCGCGCGTACGGAAAGTAGTTGAACTCATACCGATTCCAGCCAAACTTCACCACGCTGAGCAACGTGGGGGAGAAGGTATGCGTCTCGCTCAGGCCGGTCGTGAAGTCGTGCGCGGCAAGCTGAGTGAGCCCGAAACCAGGGATATTCGTGTTGGCGCTGAACTGTGCGATCGGCTGGTTGAAGGTTACGTCCTCGAAGGCCCAGTAGGCGCTAAACCGGTCCTTCGCGGATATAATCCAATCCGCCTTCGCAACGTACACATTGTCCCTGTCCGTGCCCGTTGGGCTAACCAGCAACGTGTTCGTTCCGCTATTGGGTGCAGGATAGAGCGCGGCAATCGCGAGGCCAGTTGCGTTGATTTGATTCTTCGGAATGACGTTGCCTTTAAACGGTAGGCCGGTTGCCGGATCTTTGATCACGGTAGCCATATCCGAGAAATCGCCGAGTGTCTCCTGATGGGTCGGCACAATATTCTTCGCAGTCTCGCCCTGCGCGAAGGTTAGCCCCTCAAAGGCGCCATAGAAGAACAACTTGTCCTTAAGGACCTTTCCACCAATATCGCCGCCGTACTGGCCTCGACGGAAGGCAGGGATGCTGCCCGCCGGATCGAAGTAATTCTTTGCGTCAAAGTAACTGTTGCGGATAAAGAGATAGACATCTCCATGGTATGAGTTTCCTCCCGAGCGTGTAATCACATTGATATTTGCTCCCGGCGTACGTCCAAACTCCGCGTCGTAGGTTGGAGACATGACACGAAACTCAGCGATCGAATAGGCAGGACTATTGACAATGTACTGCCCGATGGTCTGCGTTGTATTATCCAGACCGTCGACCCAGAAATAATTCGAGTTTTCGGGCATACCGTGAACCTCGATAGAGCCTCCCTGGGTCGACAGTTGTGACCCCTTTACGGGTTGGGCGGCTCCTGGAAGCAGCAGGTTCAGCTCAAGAAAGTTACGACCATTGAGTGGTAGTTCGGAGGTCTGCGCATTGGTCACAACGCCCCCGACCGTCGCAGTCTCTGCCTGAATCTGTGTAGCTTCGGGGGTTACATTTACACTGTCGGTGACCTGTCCCAGTTCAAGCTTAAAGTCCAACGCCTGGCGCTGGTCCACCTGGAGTGTCAATGGACCCACAATCTCACTTTTGAAGCCGGTCACCTCAACTGCAACACGATAGCTCCCCGGCTGGAGATGGAGGATAGTGTAGTTGCCCCTTTCGTCGGTGATCGCGACTGTCTTCACCCCGGTGTCCACGTTGGTCGCCGTCACCGGGACCTGGGACATGACGGCCCCCGAAGCATCGCTGACCACCCCCAGAACCGAGGCCGTGAACCCCTGCCCAAACAAGACCCCGTTCCCCAGCAATGCGAGCAGAACAGCCACGGAGTAAAGAGCGCAAAACCCCCAGGCGCGCCATGGTAGACGTGTCATTTTGGAACTCCTCTCAATGCAACTGATATTCGATGCGTCCGTAAATCGTTGACCGCCCATATCCAAAAGATGATTTGGCTGAGGCCCCGGTAAGCCGCGGCACGGGCGGCATAGGGCATGGAGCCATCTCATCCCGCGGCAGCAGGCATTGCAATCAACTAGATGAAGTGAGAGACACTCACACCACTCCCGTCTCTTCTTGGAGACAGAGTGCGTGTCGGACGTTCCAGTGCATGCCAATGGTGAGTATTGCCCTACACGCAATATCGCTCTGGCAGCTTCGGCGGCCTGTGTCGCTAATGGGGTGACTATAGCAGGCCTATCCTTGTCCTCAACAAGAGTTTTGTAACGTTTTGTAACGTGAGGGTCGCACGGCTTCAGACAAACCCCATCGCTTCTGTCGAGCAGATAGGTCTATTGAGTTGCATCCCCAGAACGTTCCGGCCCCTCATGACCTGCGACGGACGTGCGCGCGTCTGTGTCATGCTTCAGGAGGCGAACTGGAGCAGATCCTGTTCCTACTGGGACATGTCTCGGTTCAGATAACCGAGCGCTACCTCGGCTTGCAAGCAGCGGATCCGGTCTGCCGTCAATGGTCGCATCGAAATCGAACCAGATCCCTGAGTCGTTAGGCGGTTCAGGAAGGTTTGCCGACCAGCCGTTCCGAACACGGAGAGGAAAGTGCTGACACAATGCCAGCCGCTTTTCGGATCACGCCTTCAGAGCGCATCCGGTGATCTCAGCATTTAGGCAGGACTGCAATCGGGACCGTGGGAACGCCCTCATGCCGAGGCCCCGGATCGGATGGCCGGCAGGATGGCTAGCCAACTCGATCGCAGGCAGGGCATCCTCGACCAAAAGGCCACCTGGTAATTCAGCTACTGCTCTGGTGTGGGCCTCAGATACTGCTTGAGAAATGCGAGTTCTTTCTTGTCGGCGTCCTCGCGATGCTCTCATAGCCGAAAACCGTGCCCTTCATTCGGGTAGGTGAAGTAGGTATAGGTTTTGCCGGCCACCTTCAGCGCCGCAGCAAACAGCTGCGACTCCTGTGGAGGCACCTGCGGACCTTCTTCGCCATGAAGAATCAGCAATGACGCTTTGATTCTGGCCACATCGGGAAGTATGTTCGCCCTGCGATAGATGACCGGCTTCGTCTCCGCCGGCCCGCCCATCTTCGTTTGCCAGCGTATCGCCGAATTACGATTGGTGTATTGCAGGAACAGTGCGCGATCAACGACGCCGTACTTCTCAATTCGGACAGCGAAGATGTCCGGATGCTTGGTCACCGCGTTGGCGACGGCGGTCCCACCATGGCTACCGCCGGCGATCCCCACACGTTTTGGATCAGCCAGCCCGGCGTGCACCAGATATTTCACCCCGTCGATCACGTCCTCGATCTCTCCACCACCAGAGTCTTCGACATTGGCATTCCGGAAGCGCTTCCCATTCGTTGTGGCGATCGCAAGCGTCTCCACCTCAATTGGCTTACTCATCCTGTCCGGCGATGTATCATCCCCGCACCCGCTGCCCCCGCTAAGATTCCGGTCTTGCGGGAATTACAGGGGTTGTCCCCCATGGGTCCTCATCTGGGCAATCATGTCCAGATGACGACAAAATAGTGAACAGCTCTCTATTCGCTGAACGGGACACCAAAGGCCAGTAAGGCAGTTTGTGGTGGGCGATACTGTGCCCCGATTAGCCTCGGTCGCTTTCCCATAGCTTTCCAGATAAGAAGTGCAGCGGCGTTCATATAGAGCAGTCGTACCTGCTCGCGGCTTTCGCCTCGCTGGCTGTAGATGCTAATCGTGGTGAGAAGCTGCGTTTGTCCAGACTTGAGCAAGTATGGTCCCAATGCTGACGGCAGGAGCATTGTCGATGTCCTGCACTTCTTCGGCGCATTGCGCGACGATCTCATAGCTTGGTGATGTCCGCGAACGCTCCGGATCGAGACTGAACAATAAATCATTCGACGTATGACCTGCTGCATATTGCTGGCTGTCCATTATGTTCTCCTTCATGCAAGCAGTAGGAGTCGCTCCACAGCTTGCCGGCAGTGTCACTCCTCATTGTGTATTTATGCTTCTCTTTGCAAGCCAGTAGTATCGCCGCCAACAATTGACGCAACGAACCGGGCGCAGGGCAAACAGAGCTAGAAGAGTATCGAGAGGGTGCGACTCGGCCGTCCGGAATTCAATTGAACTACAAAGAGGACACTCTCGACGTATCAAAAGAAGCCGTGGAAGGCGACCGGGCCAGTTCAGGCTTGCGGTATTCATTTAGGTCGTTCCTCACGATCAGAAAACAGAATGCACTAAGAGCCATTTGCATCTTGCGCGCTGGAATTTGAATCCAGCCACGAAAGAAGAGCACGGATGCTGCCAGTAGCCATGGCCATACACGAGTCACCTGCTCCGTAATAGAGGTGAATGCTATCTCCATCCGCGCCGATGGTCTGTCCACAAGGGAATACAACATCGTGAACGTCACCTCCTCGCTCATATGGAGCTTCTGGACCGAACATCCACGAGTCTCCTCGCTGCAAACAGATATCTGGTTTGTCGAGGTCGAAAAGAGCGAGACCCAAGCGATAAATGCTGCCTGATGCTGTCTGGCGGACCCCGTGATAGAGCACCAGCCAACCCTTCGCGGTTTCAATCGGCGGTGAACAAGGCCCGATTTTGTTCGCATCCCACCATCCACCGCGTCGCGCCTCGAGTATTACTTTGTGACTGCCCCAATGCCGCAGATCTGGCGAGTATGAAATCCACATGTGAGCGCCAAGTGTTGTCATAGGCCGATGAATCAGAGCCCATAGACCTCCAATTCTCCGAGGCAGCAGAGCCGCATCCTTGTCCTCCGGCGGCATGATCACACCGTATCGCTTAAAGCTCTTGAAGTCTTTGCTCAGTGCTAGTGAGACTCCGGGACCACCCCGCGCGAAAGAGGTATAAGCAATCGCATATTACTGCAGCTCTGGGACATATGTGATTCGCGGATCTTCAATACCCCAGATCTCTTCAGGATACTCGCGTGGATTTGCCATCAACGTTGGCTCGGGATCAATGCGCCACCCATCAATTCCATTCGCAGAACGAGCAGCACAAAGGTGCGACAGACCGCGCCGGTCTTCGACACGACAAAGCAACAAGGTGCCTCCGTCGGCCAGCCGTGTCGCACCCGCGTTGAAGACACTATTGATTGGATACGGCCAATCTTTCCGGCTGAGGATAGGATTGCCAGAATGACGGGTAAACAGGGGCTCCTCCGGATGCATACTCAAATCTTGTTGCTCAATAGCGATGCGCTC
>Ga0210403_10006081_pt1 | contig 10167 bp, 5 predicted proteins | sample IncBWC19MmetaG_FD_150863 | JGI IMG/M metagenome (GOLD analysis project Ga0210403, IMG submission 150863) | Forest soil microbial communities from Barre Woods Harvard Forest LTER site, Petersham, Massachusetts, United States - Inc-BW-C-19-M | ecosystem: Environmental > Terrestrial > Soil >... | reverse complement strand
ATACGATGGTGGACCAACGCAACGCCTTTGCGGGCGAAGTGACGCGCGTGGCCCGCGAAGTCGGTACCGAAGGGAAGCTGGGCGGGCAGGCGCAGGTGCCAGGCGTTGCCGGCACGTGGAAAGATCTCACCGACAACGTGAACTTCATGGCCAGCAACCTGACGGGACAGGTGCGCAACATTGCTGAAGTGGCAACCGCCGTTGCCCGCGGTGATTTGTCGCGCAAGATCACCGTCGATGTGAAGGGTGAAATCCTCGAACTCAAGGACACCATCAACACAATGGTGGATCAGTTGAGGTCATTCGCTTCGGAAGTAACCCGCGTAGCCCGGGAAGTTGGTACTGACGGCAGGCTTGGAGGCCAGGCGCAGGTGCCCGGCGTAGGAGGCACATGGAAGGACCTTACTGACTCGGTAAATTCGATGGCCAGCAACTTGACCGGGCAGGTACGCAACATTGCCGAAGTGTCCACGGCCATCGCTACCGGGAACCTATCCAAGAAAATCACCGTAAACGTCAGCGGCGAAATTCTTCTGCTGAAGGAAACCATCAACACGATGGTGGACCAACTGAATGCGTTCGCGGGTGAGGTAACGCGTGTGGCGCGCGAGGTGGGTTCTGAAGGCCGCCTCGGCGGTCAAGCCAACGTACCTGGTGTGGCAGGCACTTGGAAAGACCTTACCGACTCCGTCAACTCGATGGCCGGAAATCTCACTGGGCAAGTGCGCAACATCGCCGAAGTCACTACTGCGGTGGCCCGCGGCGACTTGTCGCGCAAGATCACGGTGGACGTGAAAGGCGAGATTCTCGAATTGAAGAACACCATCAATACCATGGTGGACCAACTCAATGCCTTTGCGGGCGAAGTAACTCGTGTAGCCCGTGAAGTCGGCACCGACGGCAAACTGGGTGGTCAGGCGCAAGTGCCAGGTGTGGCAGGAACGTGGAAGGATCTCACCGACAACGTAAACTTCATGGCCAGCAACCTGACCGGGCAGGTGCGAAACATCGCCGAAGTTGCTACTGCCATTGCCACCGGCGACCTCTCCAAGAAAATCACCGTGGACGTGCGCGGAGAGATTCTGCAACTCAAAGAAACCCTCAACACCATGGTGGAGCAGTTACGCTCATTCGCAGCAGAAGTCACGCGCGTGGCCCGCGAAGTGGGTAGCGAAGGCCGGTTGGGTGGACAAGCGAACGTGCCCGGTGTCGCCGGTACATGGAAAGATCTTACCGACTCGGTAAACGCCATGGCCGGAAATCTCACGGCGCAAGTGCGGAACATTGCCGAGGTCACCACTGCCGTAGCCCGCGGCGACTTGTCCCGCAAGATCACCGTGGATGTGAAGGGCGAAATTCTCGAACTCAAGAACACAATTAACACAATGGTCGACCAACTCAACGCCTTTGCGGCCGAGGTAACCCGCGTAGCCCGCGAGGTCGGCACCGAAGGCAAACTGGGAGGCCAGGCGCAAGTGCCCGGAGTGGCGGGTACGTGGAAGGACCTTACCGACAACGTCAACGTCATGGCCGCCAACCTCACCGAGCAGGTACGCGGCATCGTCAAAGTGGTGACCGCCGTGGCCGACGGCGAACTCACCCAAAAACTAACCGTGAATGCCAAGGGCGAAGTCGCGGCGCTGGCGGAAACCATCAACAACATGACCGACACACTCGCTACCTTCGCCGACCAGGTGACGACGGTCGCCCGCGAAGTCGGCGTGGAAGGCCGTCTAGGTGGACAGGCAAACGTGCCTGGTGCGGCCGGTACATGGAAGGATCTCACTGGCAACGTGAACTTGCTTGCCGATAACCTCACCAATCAAGTCCGCGCGATCGCCGAAGTCGCGACCGCCGTTACCAAGGGCGACCTCACGCGTTCAATTCAGGTGGAGGCAAGTGGTGAAGTCGCGGAGTTGAAAGACAACATCAACACCATGATCGACAACCTGCGGCTCACCACAGACCGCAATACGGAACAAGACTGGCTCAAGACAAATCTCGCGCGCTTCACCAGCATGTTGCAAGGCCAGCGCGATCTGACCACCGTGGGACAAAAGCTGCTCTCCGAGTTGGCGCCACTGGTGAGTGCTCAGCAAGGCGTCATCTACCAGATGGAGACCGAGGAATCGGCTGGCATGGTGCTGCTCTCGGCATTCGCTGCCGACGGGCAGGACGGGCATCTGCGGCGCATAAAGTTGGGCGAGGGACTCATCGGACAATGCGCAGCAGAAAAAAAGCGCATGTTGATTAGCGACCTGCCAGAAAATACGGTCCCCATCCGATCGGGTCTATTCTCAGCCGTTCCTCGAAACGTCATTGTGCTGCCCGTGCTCTTTGAGGATCACGTCAAAGCGGTCATTGAGCTTGCCTCGCTGAACAGCTTTACAGCGTCGCATCTCGCCTTTCTTGAGCAGTTGACGGCCAGCATCGGCATTGTGCTGAATAGCATTGAGGCGACGATGCAGACCGAAGGGCTGTTGAAGCAGTCACAGCAATTGGCCACCGAGCTGCAAACCCAGCAGAGGGAATTGCAGCAGACCAACGAACAACTTGCACAAAAAGCCCAGCAACTCGCCGAGCAGAACGTCGAAGTCGAACGCAAGAACCAGGAAATCGAGCAGGCCCGCGGCGCGTTGGAAGAGAAGGCGAAAGAACTCGCCCTGACTTCGAAATACAAATCGGAATTCCTGGCCAACATGTCCCACGAGTTACGTACCCCTCTGAACAGCATCTTGGTGCTTGGCCAACAACTCACGGACAATCCCGACGGCAATCTGACACCAAAGCAAGTCGAGTTTGCCCGCACCATTCACGGAGCCGGGACCGATCTGCTGAACCTGATCAGCGACATTCTCGATCTCTCGAAGATCGAGTCAGGGACGGTTTCAGTGGAAGCCGAGGAAGTTTTCTTCGCCAGCCTGCTGGATATGGTCGCTCGTCCATTCCGGCACGAAGCTGAAAATCGACGGCTTTCGTTCGAGGTGCACACCGATCCGCACCTCACGCGCAGCCTGGTCACTGATACGAAGCGTCTGCAACAGGTGCTCAAGAATCTGTTGTCCAATGCGTTTAAGTTCACCGAACAGGGAGGCGTGCATCTTGCGGTAACGGTCGCCAGGGATGGTTGGAGCGAAGACCATCCAATCCTCAATGCCGCAGCGTCGGTCGTGGCCTTCGAAGTTACCGATTCGGGCATCGGCATTCCATCCGAGAAGCAACGTATCATCTTTGAAGCCTTCCAGCAGGCCGATGCCGGCACCAGCCGTAAATACGGCGGAACCGGATTGGGCCTGGCGATCAGCCGAGAACTGGCCAGCCTTCTGGGTGGCGAGATTCAATTGCGGAGCGCTCCGGGGAGAGGAAGTACCTTTACCTTGTATTTGCCTCAGACTTACGTGGGTCCCTCCGCGGCCAGTGCTGCTACTGTGGATCGAAAGACCCGATTAAATGCTCCGCCCCTTCAGTTGTCCGCAGTCCGGGCGACAGAGGCGGCAGTCGAGCACGTCCCCGACGACCGGGAGAATCTGCAACCGGACGATGCAGTCTTGCTGATCGTCGAGGATGATCCCCATTATGCCCGCGTGCTATGCGACCTTTCCCGCGACACGGGGTTTAAGGTACTCGTAGCCATGAAAGGCGCGGAAGCCCTCGCGCTCGCCCGCGAATTCCATCCCACCGCCGTGTCGCTGGATGTTTTCTTGCCAGACATGCTGGGCTGGACTGTGCTCAACCATTTAAAACAGGACCCGGCCACGCGCCACATTCCGGTTCAGATGTTGACGCTGGACGAAGACCGGCATCACGGCCTGGCGCGAGGGGCGTTCTCTTTCGTGACCAAGCCGACCACACCCGAAGGATTGGGAGCGGCTTTGACCCGGATCAAGGAGTACACGACTCCGCGCCGGAAACGCTTGTTGGTTGTCGAAGACAACCCCGCCGAGCAGTTGAGTATCCGTGAACTGCTGGGTTATGACGACATTGACGTTTCGGTCGCAGCTAGCGGGAGCGAGGCGCTTGCTACTCTTAGCGAGAACCCGGTCGACTGCGTCGTGCTGGACCTGCGCCTTCCCGACATGTCGGGCTTCGACGTTTTGGAGCGTCTCCGCGATGCTCCAGGACTTAGCGACTTGCCGGTCGTGGTGTTTACCGGAAAGGAGCTGTCATCGGAAGAAGACGCGCGCCTGCACACGCTGGCGCGCAGCGTGGTCGTGAAGGGCGTCGAATCACCCGAACGGCTCCTGGATGAGACCGCGCTGTTTCTGCATCGCGTTGTAGCCGATCTTCCGATGGAAAAGCAGAAGATGCTCGACCGGCTGCACCGTTCAGATGACGCTCTGGTGGGCAAGAAAGTGCTGGTGGTGGATGACGATGTACGAAACATCTTCGCCCTCAGCAGTGTGCTCGAGCGGCGTGGAATGACCGTGCTGACGGCTGGGACGGGACGCGAAGCAATCGCAACCCTCGAGTCCACTCCTGACCTGGCGATCGTGTTGATGGATATCATGATGCCGGAGATGGATGGATACGAAACCATGCAGGTGATCCGGCAAAACGCCTCGTTCCGGCGCCTGCCGATCATCGCATTGACGGCGAAAGCCATGAAAGGTGATCGCGAGAAGTGTCTCGAAGCCGGCGCGTCGGAGTACCTGGCAAAACCTGTCAATACCGAACAGTTACTCTCTGCGCTGCGTATGTGGCTTCACAGATAGCTTCGCTCATGATTCGAGTGTTTGCAGATGGCGGATGGAGGCATGAAAGCACGATGACTGCAAATGAAAAGGTCAATATTCTCATGGTCGACGATCAGCCGGCCAAGTTGCTCAGTTATGAAGTAATCCTGGCTGAACTTGGCGAGAATCTGATCAAAGCAACGTCGGGGAAGGAGGCTCTGGAACAGCTTCTCAAAGCCGATATTGCCGTCGTGTTGATGGACGTGAGTATGCCGGATCTTGACGGTTTTGAATTGGCCGACATGATTCGGCAGCATCCACGATTTCAAAGGACCGCGATCATCTTTATTTCCGCCGTCTACCTGACCGACCTGGACCGCCTTAAAGGATACGAGCGTGGAGCGGTGGACTACATTTCCGTTCCCGTCATTCCTGAGCTGTTACGCGCGAAGGTCAGTATATTCGCCGAGCTGCATCGCAAGGCGCATCAACTGGAGACTCTCAATCGCGAATTGGAGGCGCGGGTTGCCGAACGAACCGATGAATTAGAAAGAAGAGCGGAGACGCTGCAAGAGCTCAATATTGAACTGGCGCGGAAGAACCAGGAACTCGACGCCATTGTGCGTACCGCGCCTGACATCATCTTCAGTCGACAGGCCGATGGTTCGAGGGACTATATCAGCGATTGGTTTTACGAATATACCGGCGCCGCTATGGGTTCCGGTAAAGGCTTCGGCTGGTTGGACTTCGTGCATCCCGAGGACACAGAGCGCAGCATGGCCCAGTGGATGCACTGCGTCCAGTCGGGTGACAACTATGAATCGGAATACCGCATTCGCGGGAGGGATGGAGAGTACCGCTGGTTCCGGGCTCGTGCCGTTCCGATCCGAGATTTCGAAGGAAAGATCGTGAAGTGGTATGGTACCTGCTCCGACATCCATGACAGCAAGTTGCTGGAGCAGTCGATCCGTGACAGCGCTATCCAGTTGGAGAGGCTGGTCGATGACCGCACCGCTGCGCTCCGGCGCCTTTCCGGTCGTCTGCTGACTATGCAAGATGACGAACGGCGCCGCATTGCGCGGGAACTGCACGATGGTCTAGGGCAGGAGCTTGCCGCGGCAAAGATGATGATGGACGGTATTGTTGAAAAAAACTCTGCCCAATCAAACCGGCGAGCGGCCACGGAGGCCAGCGAAACAATTGATCGAGCCATCAAACAGGTTCGGAGTCTGTCCCATCTTTTGCATCCGCCTTTACTGGATGAAGTCGGACTGCTATCGGCGCTTCAATGGTACTTGGACGGTCTTACTAAGCGCAGCGGCATTGAAACCTCACTCGACGTTCAGCCACCCGAATTTCCGCGCCTGACGGTCGAATTGGAGACCGCAATCTTTCGAATCATTCAGGAGGCTCTGACCAATGTCTATCGGCATTCGGGAGCGCAGAAAGCGTGGGTCACCCTGACGCAGCACGAAAAACGCGTCGTGGTCAAAATACAAGATGATGGCAAGGGAATTGAACACCCCATAGCCGAGCTGCATCCAGGCAGCATCGGCATCGGCATCGGAGGAATGAATCAGCGAGCAAAAGAATTTGGCGGCAAGTTGCGGCTGCTTAACGCCGATCCGGGCACGGTTGTACAGGTCGAGATTCCTTCACTCAGTCCGCAACCACAAAAAACGCACGCCATGGCGTGATCGCTCGCCATGGCGAGATTTAGCAGAAAGGCTGGCCCTCGCTCACTAACCCGCCGTCCCGGTTGCGCCTTCGGCAGAGAACTGCCTCCGGACCCGGTCATTCATGTCGTGGACTTTGCCCGCTATTACGCTGCGCGTTTCATCCCCGCTGGCAGGAGCGAGAATCAAGCCGACGCCCACACCGACGCCGATTCCTGCAGCAAGAAACAGCGTGTTGCGGAGCACATCGTTATCCTCGCCACGAATGGCTCTGGATGCCCTTCGGACTCGGTCCGTCGCAGTTTCGTACTTCTCCTGTGCCGCATCGCGTAAATCGTCCAGTCGGTCACCGGCACGGTCACGTGCGCTCTTCGTAGCGTCGTCCGAACGCTCGAGTAAATAAAGGCCAACACCCAGCAGAGTCTTCAGCAACGTATTCATAGGCTGTCCTTTCGATTTCGTCATGATTCTCATGCAGGTCAGGGTAGCATCTGAATGTTTCACTTGCCATCAAGTCGATGCTGTAGGCGTACGCGTTAATTTGCCTACTGCTCCATCCATGGAGATCGTAGCGACCGATTCCGCCCACGACCGGATGTCGATTCAGGCGACCTTCGAGCAATCTTAGTTACCGATGCACACTTGTGACTCGAACTGAAAAACCTGTATCAGTGCACCATCGGAAAATAATGTGCCCGGGTAACGAAAGCATCTTTCCGGATGGCGTGAACTCCTACCCAATCACGCTGCAGGCTTCGATCTTCGGCCGACCGTGTTCGCTATCGGTTTTGCCCTCCGATTCTGTCCGCGAGGGATTTCCACATTGATTTCCTCGGCGATCCCTCCAAGCACTTGGTCCGCTTCCTTCTCCTCTTCTAGTGTCTTCTCGAGAAGAGACGCAGCCTTGGTGTCTCCGAGCAGGCTGGCATACGTCCGCACGCAGCCGTATCCAGCCATTTCGTAATGTTCAACCCGTTGGGCCGCGGCGATCAGAGCGGCGTCCTTCACTCCATCTTCCATGTCCTCTTCGATAACTTCGCTGCCTTCTTTAACCAGTCCTTCCATGGCCTTACATTTTTGGCCCTTCGCCTTCTCTCCCATTCCCTCAAAAATAGTTTCAATGCGTCGAGCGTGCTCTTTGGTTTTCTCGAGATGCTCCTCGAAAGCTCCACGCAATTCTGCCGAGGAAGATGCCTTCGCCATTTTCGGCAATGCTTTGACCAATTGCCGTTCCGCGTCATACAAGTCTTTGAGTTGTTCCAGATACAAATCCTTCAGGGAATTGACTTTCACTTTTGCGCCTCCAGGAAATATAGATAGTGGAACGATTAAACGACCCGGACATGGCACTACAGATCAACCACACTCATTACCGGCATCCACACCGCTGCAGAGGGCGAGAAGCAGGAGCCAGCATTGCTAGGTCGGCTCCTGCTCGATAGGTAGGCACGTTGAGGGAACATTCCATGCGAGCAGCATAGGTCGATGGGACACGCGCGAACAATCCCACTGACTCTGTAGTCCTCGCAGGGAATCTCTGTAGCAAAGTGCTTGCTTCGGACAACCGCATGCAGAAGCACAGGATTGGCGAGAACAGATCAGGAAAACGGTAAGACGTAAAACCGTAAAAACAAACGGAGTAGATTGAAGGAAGGAACAAATATTACCTGGTCCCGCAGCATCCATTCGATACAGCAACATCTAGAAACGCCTACAGGCTGCACTGGATAGACCAATTCCGTTTTGGACCGTACTCTCCACAATGTGAATGCGACGAAGATTTTCGTTCGACATCAACTGGACTTGAGACTGGAAAGGAGACTCCGGTGAATAGCGACTCTGCTAGCGTGGGCACAGTTCCTCTGGATCCCAATGTTGTGAAGCGCGCCCAACAGGGCGATTCCGATGCGTTTGCCGCTTTATTTCATGCACACAAGGCACGAATCTACTCCGTGTGTTTGCGAATGACCAACAATGCTGCCGAAGCGGAAGATCTCACCCAAGACGCGTTCTTGCAGGTGTTCCGCAAGATCGCCACCTTTCGTGGAGACTCTGCGTTTTCGACATGGCTTCACCGCATTGCGGTAAACACTGTGCTGATGCATTTTCGAAAGAAGTCGTTGAGCCAGGTTTCTCTGGATGAGCCCTACAGCAACAGCGACGGTGCCAAGCTACGCCGCGAATACGGAACCAGAGACAATCGTCTCGCGGGTTGCGTCGACCGTGTGGCATTGGCGTCCGCGATCAAAGAACTTCCGCATGGTTACCGGACAATTTTCTTGCTGCACGAAGTGGAGGGATACGAGCATCAGGAAATTGCCGAGATGCTCGGGTGCTCTGTAGGAAATTCGAAGTCGCAGCTCCACAAAGCGAAGTTGCGAATTCGCGAGTTGCTGGCACGCTCGGAAACCCGGCCTGCGAACACAAAGACGGAACGTTCGCGCACCCAACCCGCGAGACCACTCTTTGAGGCGTGGGACTTGGCGATTGAGGGCGTAGCTCTGCCGACCGCTCCGGGTATGCCGCAACTGTCAGGATCCGCGATATGAGCCCCAAGACTAAGGCATGGATACGACGCATGTACGGGATCAACCGGATGGAATGGAACTGATACACACGAATAAAGTTTAGAAGAAAGAAACTTCTGCGGGCCCACACAGGGCAGAAAAAGGTTTGAGATGAGACTAGGAAATGGTGCAGTACCGAAATGCTTCCTGACGCTCGTCAGCGTAGTTTTGATTCTGGCGAGCATGACTTGGGCCGGCGACGATGACAAAGATCAGTCGGATATCAATAAGCGCATTGTGAAGTCGGCTGAGGTGCTCAACGAAATTATGGCAACTCCTGATAAGGCGATCCCCGACAAAGTCATGGACCATGCGAAGTGTATCGCTGTAATTCCCTCGGTCATCAAGGTAGCGTTTGTCGTTGGAGGTCAGCACGGCAAGGGCGTCGCCACCTGCAGGACAGCGAAAGGATGGAGTGCTCCCGCCCCGATTACCATCACAGGTGGCAGTTGGGGACTGCAGCTTGGTGGTCAGGCAACCGACTTCGTAATGGTCGTCACGAATGACCAGGGAATGCAGCACCTGCTTTCGAGCAAATTCAAACTTGGGGGAGATGCTTCGGCCGCCGCAGGACCGGTTGGCCGCGAAACCGCTGCCGACACCGATATCTCGATGAGAGCAGAAGTACTGACATACTCCCGGGCTCGCGGTGTTTTTGCAGGCATCGATTTGACCGGCTCTGTCGTCAACCAGGATAAGGATGAGACGAGCTTACTCTACGGCAAACCGATTCCCTTCGCGGACATTTTGGGCGGCAAGATTACACCTCCCGCCGCAAGCGAACCCTTCCTGGCGGCGGTGAAGAAGTATTCCACTCAGGCACGAGAGCAGGGCAAAGTCGACACGGAGCCGACCAACACCGCATCGGCAAACACACAACGCCAATAGCGCGAACCGCACTGCGGCAACGGCCAGGTCTGGGAGCCTGGCCGTTTCGTTTTGCGCCATCTCATCAGCGCGTCGCGATTCGCCGCGAGTGATGTGAAGGCTCGGCAAACAGCGGGAGGCATACTGTGGCTGATCAAGCTGACAAAATTCCGGAGAGTCTGCCAGTGACCTCGTCGGTCCCCGCGGAGCTTCCGGAAAAGCAAGAAGCACTGGCTCGAGAAGTACTCGTGGCGCTTGAGCGACAGCGCATTCCCTATGCCGTGGCCGGCGCCTACGCATTGCTCGAGCATACGGGAATATGCCGGACTACCAAAGATCTGGACCTTTTCCTGACTTCAGAGAATTGGTCTGCGGCCTTCAATT
>Ga0210403_10006080_pt1 | contig 10168 bp, 9 predicted proteins | sample IncBWC19MmetaG_FD_150863 | JGI IMG/M metagenome (GOLD analysis project Ga0210403, IMG submission 150863) | Forest soil microbial communities from Barre Woods Harvard Forest LTER site, Petersham, Massachusetts, United States - Inc-BW-C-19-M | ecosystem: Environmental > Terrestrial > Soil >... | reverse complement strand
CACGGACGCGGAGGCCGCCCGAAGCTTCTGGTCCGCACCGTTCGCAAAATCAGCAACGGCAGGCCGAAGCGATGTCCCGTTCAACGGTGCGGCAAAAGAAGCGTACGCCAAATCACTCGATCTGTGGAAGGGCGCGGATGTGGAAATACCCATGCTGAGGCAGGCCAGAGCGAAGGCCGCCAAATTCCATTGGCGAGGAATTCGCCGGGAAGTTCCCTTTCCCGGCGGACCGCTCAACATCCAGAGCGCGGAACCAGCGCAACAGCCGCAACAGGGTGTGTTGCGTTGCCGCGCGCTACTTCTTCCGGGCCAACTTGACGGCAACGCCAAGCAACAGTTTGCGATCGCCCTCTTCCATCTGTCCAAGCAAGCCACGGATGCGGTTCAGGAAGCCGCCCCACTTGCCGGAGAGACCCCATTCCTCGGAGGGCGAATCTTTTTTCCGGGGAATCACCAGCGGCTTGGCCGGGCCGTTACCTTGATAAAACAACTGGTAAAGAGGCACTCCCATCGCGCTCGCAAGTTTCTCGAGTGTCTCGATAGAAGGGGTGGTATGGCCGTTTTCGATTCGGGAGAGATAGCACCGGGATAGTCCTGTGCGCTCTTCCAGATCGCCCTGGGATAGCTGCTTTTCTTTGCGGATGTCCCGCAAACGTTCTCCGATCATTCCTGTTTTCTCCTTACTAGACTATCTGATGCTTCCCCTTGACGGAAGTTTCGGGGACCGTTGTTCCAGCTGAGCGGGAACAAATTCGCCCAGCCGTACCAATTCTGTGACATCGCTGGCCAGTCCCAGGTAACGTATCGGACGTCCTGAGGGGTCGCGAATGACAATGCCGCGATCAAAAATCCATCGAATCGGGCCGTCCGGCCGCCGGATGCGGTAGCTGGTTTCCACGCGGTCGCCCGGAAACTCCTGGCCAACAAATTGGATGGCGTACTCGCGATCCTCGGGAATCACGGCATCCAGCCAGGCGTGGGCGTCGCGGCCCAGGTCTTCGCGAGAACGCCCCCACACGGTTTCGTAGGCGGGGCTGACGTACAGGATGTTTTCCGTCTCTGCCTCCAGGAACCAGATCACTTCGTTGCTTTCAAGCGGTTGCTGGGTTATCTGCAGATTCCGCCCGGGACCCGACTTGGCATGCACTCGCCGAATCAGTTCGTCGCGGAGGAAATCAAGCTCCGCGGCAAGGCGTGTGATCTCCGCGTCTTTTGCTTTTTCCAACCGATAGAGGGTCTCCAGAAGTTTCTCCGAGACCTCGCGCTGGTTGGCGACTGTAGCTGCGCCCGTCAGCGTCATCGTGGTTGCCACGCAAATATACGCAGCCAAAGAAAGCGGCATCGCCGTGTTGCTAATGAAGGGCCCGTATCCATGCAAAGAACCCCAGGTGGCGAAACCACAAAGAACGATACACGAGCCCGCGGCTTCCAGCGGACAGAACCGGATCGCCGCCCACACCAGAAATGGCACACAAAGAAAGAGCGGTGTATCCACTCTGTCCGAGAAGACTCCCGCAGGCCCAAAACTGATCACACTGACGATGCTGAGACCAACCAGCAGGACGCTTACTTCAACGAGTTCACTCAGGTGCAAAGGTTGATGCTTGCCGTTCAAGAGCAGGATCAGGAATGGGGTGAGAACCAGAACACCGAGGGCATGCCCTGCCCACCAGGCCGCAAAGATGGTTAGCGTTTTGGGCTGGCTGAACCCCACCGGGCCCCACACAACGGCAGTGCCTACGACCGCGCTGACGACTGTTGCCAGCGCGCCCGCCAGTACGGAAAAGCGCAAGACATTCTCTGGCCGCGAAAAAGCTTTTGCGCCCTCGGCAAAGCGGTTGACCAGATAACCTCCCAGCCAAACCTCCGCCACGTTTCCGCCCGCGATGGTCAGGGCGCTCAGCGATGGCACAGAAGATGTGAGCTCGACGCATAGGGAGGCCAGATAAATGGCGGGGAGAACGCGGGGGCCCCTCAGCAGAAAGGCGGCAAAGGCGATACCGGGCGGCAGCCATATCACTCCCATGGAAATCTGGGAATGTATCAACCGTAGCTCAAATCGAGCTGATAGGAAGTAAGCGACGAAGACAAGAATCAGGACGCCAGCGTCACGACTGGAGAAAGGAACCGTTGGTTGGCCCTCTACCACATTGGACTCACTAGATGAGAAAGCGCGCATAGCCACCCGATTGTTCCGCGTTCACACGGAACAACGCACAGAGATTGGTACCTTACTATATCGGGGACGTGGAATCTAGACTGCGAGCGAATTGACCAAATGTATACAGTTTTGGCGAGTGCAAAGCAACTGGAATAAAATCCAGAATTAGAAGAAATTAATGGACGAGATTGGCAATTTGAGACTCTTCCCCAATTTTCCGGCAGGCTTCAGGGGGCGCGTGTAGTTTAGCGGGCTTGCGTGCAGATCGGGATGGTAGGATTTTGAAGCGGTCGCCCGCGGACCGCCAACTGGAATCCACTCGGACAGGAGAACTTTCGATGCGCTGGACACCTGGCGGCACGAGCGATGACATTGAGGATCGTCGAGACGAAGACGATGGGGGTGGAGGCGGAGGAGGATTCGGATTCGGCGGGATGCACATCGGCCTGGGCGGCGTGGTGGTCCTGTTCATCCTGAGCCTTGTTTTCAAGCAAAACTTCTTCGCCCTGCTGGGTGGAGGCGCCACTGCGCCAGTCGCCACCACCGTCCACCGGCCAAATCCCGCGCGCGACGAAGCGGAAAAGCCGCTGGTGCAGTTTGTCTCCTTCGTTCTGAACGACACGCAGAAAACCTGGGAGGAGTTGTTGCCGCAGCAAGCGGGAGTTCCCTATCGCCATGCGCGGCTGGTGCTGTTTCGGAATCACACCCAATCCGCGTGCGGCGGCGCGGAATCGGCCACGGGGCCGTTCTATTGTCCCGCTGATGAAAAGGTGTACATCGACCTGGGATTTTATGATGAGCTGAAACGGCGGTTCGGCGCGCCGGGCGAATTCGCGCAGGCTTATGTGCTGGCGCACGAGGTCGGCCACCACGTGCAGAAGATCATCGGCATAGAGGCCAAGGTGCAGCGACTGCAGAGAAGCAATCCGGCGGAGGCGAATCCGCTTTCTGTGAAGACGGAGCTGCAGGCGGATTGCTTCGCGGGTGTGTGGGCGCACTCCACACAGCAACGCGGGTTGCTGGAAGCGGGAGACGTAGAGTCTGCCTTGCATGCGGCCGCGGCAGTTGGCGACGATCACATCCAGCAAATGACACGAGGCCGCGTCCAGCCGGAAACGTTCACCCATGGAAGCTCGCAGCAGCGGATGGAGTGGTTCAACAAGGGATTGAATAGCGGCTCAATCGCGGCTTGCAACACTTTTGCACGAGAATGACGTCAGGAAAGTCTGCGCAAAATTGATTCATTGGGGCGCAATCAGTCCGATGGTGGAAGAATGCGCGGCCCGGGAACGCCCGGATCGCGCGCTTTTTCGACCGCAGCTTGCGCGGCTTTCGCCTTCTGGGGATCAATCCACGAATCCTGACTGACAAATGTGGTTTGTGTAGGCAGCGCCACCACAGCGCCCGCTTTCTCGATCGCGTCCATAATTTTCAGGAGTAATTGTTCCTGCGTGGCCAGGTACGCCGTGTATTCCGGCTCCAGGATGTAGCAATACAGCTCCACATCCAGCGCGTATTCGGCAAAGCGTAGGAACCTCACGCGCGCAGAAGAGTCTTCCACCTTCGGATCTTCGATCAAGAGATTTTGAATCTGTCCGAGGACATACCGAACATGATCCGGCGAAAGGTCGTAGCGCAGGCGAATCGTCTGTTGGCACAGGAATTTGTCGCGAAAGCGCAAGTTCTCGATGACGGCCGTCGCCATGGTCCCATTGGGAATGGAAAGCAGCGTGCGCTCGCCGGTCCGCAAGCGGGTGGAGCGCAAGCCGATATCCTCCACTACGCCGGTCTGGTTGTTGATGCGGCAGATGTCGCCGATCTGGACGACCTTGTCGAAAAGAATGGAAACCCCGCCGAACAGGTTTTCAAAAGTCTTTTGCGCGCCCAGGCCCAGGGCAAGGCTGCCGATTCCGATTCCGGCAAGGGCCGTGGAAACATCCACGCCGAGATTCTTCAGTACCAGCAGGGTCACCACCAGAAAAATCGAAACTTCGATGAAGCGCCGGACGAGCGAAACGATGGAGCGCTCGGCCAGCATCCCGCGCTTCGTCAGGCTCACTCCAATACGCGACGAAATCAGCCGGGTGATGCGCGTTAGAATCCAGTAAAAGTCGAACGCCAGAAAAACCCAGACAATGTGACGGTAGTAGAGCCGGTATAACAACGAGGTGCCGATGTAGCCGACGAAGATGTAGTGCGACACGATCGCGATCGTCAGCGTGATCGGATCCACCTGAAAGAATTTTTGCGGCGCAAGCGGCGGCTTGCTTCTGGCCTTTTGCGCCCGGTTGACCAGGAATGCAATCAGCATCGTGATCAGGCGGCCCGCCAGCAAGGCGACAGGCAGAAAAACCACGATGGCGATCCACTGCCACACGGGCATGAACAGCAGCCGGTGCGTGACCAATGTTTTGGGGATCTGCTTCTCGATTTCCGGGAAGGTCAGCGAATCGTACATTTCCGGAACGTGGTCGAGCGTGGTCCGCGAAAAATACCAGAGTTTGCGACCCTGCTCGTCTTCCAGACGAACCATCTGGACCGGGAATTTGTCAGTGGTTCCCAGCGCGCCGGTGATTCTTTCCTGGTCCGGAGGCAGGCCGTCATCCAGGCGTCCCAGTGGATCACGGCTGGTGAGTTCCAGCGCGCCGGAGAATTTTTGGTTAAAGATCGTCAAGAGTTGGACAGCGAGCTCTTCGTCGTCCTGTTCCGAACGCCGCCGGCGGCTGGGGGGCGGCTGGAAGTATTCGATCGCGACGGCATACTTTTCCTCTTGCGCGGCTTTGATGAATCCCAACAGCGTTCCCCGGGGAGTTTCGCGTCCAAGCGAATCGGGCGGGACCGCGGGCGCGGGCTGCGCAACGGGCGCCGGCTGTGGCGCGGTGAGGCCGGGAATCTGCGGAAATACCGCTGCCGAGGATCCAAGCAGGATGGCGACCAATAGCAGCGGCCGGCGAACTGACATTTTCGAAACTCCGTGAAAACGGTTCATTCTAGCCGCTAGGAGGACGCAAGAGAAGGCGGAACGCTTCGTAAGGCAGCCCCGAAATGCTCCTGATACTGGCGTAGCAAAAACTGGTCGGTCATTCCGGCGATGTAGTCACAGACGACAAAGTGGCGAGGAATGTTTCGTGCGGCTTGTTCCTGCGATTCCGGCATCGAGTCGCGCTGCTGAAGATAGTAGGTAAAGAGTTCCGCCAGGCAGGCGACGGAGCGGGTGGAATCCTCGGTGATGAGCGGATGGTTATAAATGTGCGCGAAGAGGAAGCCCTTCAATTGTGCATTTTGAGCGCGAGCCGTTTCGCTGAATCGCGCCAGTCGCTGCGGGACGCGGCGGATTTCGTCCTCGGTTCGCGCGCCGGATTGCTCGACGAGCGATTCCGTATTGTTGATGAGATCGCTGACCAGGTGATCGATCACGTGGCGCAGGGCTTCGTTGAATTTCAGGCGCATGCGGGCGCCGGGATGCGCCGCTTCGATATGGGCGTAGAAGTCCGCGAAAAAAGGAACCTCGTCCCGCAGCGCATCGAGATCGAGCAGATTGGCTTCCAGCGCGTCATCGAGATCGGCGGAGTTGTAAGCGATTTCGTCCACCCAGTCGATCAGCTGCGATTCGAGCGGCGGCCGCAGGTCCAGGAGATACTCGGATAATTCCGGATGCGCGGCGGCAGGGTAATCCCTGGAATGCTTCACGATGCCTTCGCGGACTTCGAATGTCAGATTCAGGCCATCGAAGCCGATGTAGCGGTGCTCGAAGTGCTCCACGATGCGGAGCGCATGCAGGTTGTGATCGAAGCCGCTGCCCTGGGCGCGCATCATCTCGTCGAGTTTTCGTTCCCCGGCGTGGCCGAAGGGCGGGTGGCCGATGTCGTGCACCAGGGCCAGCGCCTCCACGAGTTCCGTGTTAATGCGCAGGGCGGCGGCCACCGTGCGGGCAATCTGCGCGACTTCCAGAGTGTGGGTTAGCCGGTTGCGAAAGTGGTCGGAGAAGCGGGTGCTGAAAACCTGCGTTTTTGCTTCCAGCCGCCGAAACGCGCGGGAATGGATGATGCGGTCGCGGTCGCGCGCGTATTCGCTGCGGTAAGAATGCGCGGATTCAGGAAACCGCCGGCCGCGGGAAGCCGCCGAGTCTACAGCCCAGGGAGCGTAGGTGCGAAGCGTTTCGATTGCCGAAACCTCCGGAGGTCAGGCGGGACGCTGGCAAATCAGGATTGTGGCGCGAGTTCGCCCAGCCCGCGGTCGGCTTCATCGGCTACACTCGTGTTCGGATAATCCTTCTTGATCTGTTCGTAGAGCGTGACCGCTTCTTTCGGATTTGTCTGCCGGAGTATGCCGGCGAGTTCCAGAAGAACCAGGGGCTTCGGAACCAGGATCGAACCGGAGGTGGAGAGCGCGCGGAGAATCGGGATGGCCTGATCGTTTTTCCCGGTGCGCTCGGCGATCAGGGCTTGCTGAAAATTAGCCAGCGCGGCGAGTTCCTTATCCGAACCGTTTGCCAGTTTCTTAAGCTCTTCGGAAGCCTGATTAAGCTTGTCCAAGTCCATCAGACAGAGCGCGGAATAGTACATCGCCAGCCGCCCGGGCTTGGTATTGGGAAACTTGGCGGCGACGCCAGCGAGCCGGACATCGGCATCCTGCGAACGCTGCGCAGGATCGACATAAGAAATCTCTCCCGGCAGACTCGGCTGGCCGGGAAGCAGGATCTGTGCGTTGTAGATTTTCATGGCGTCGTCCAGCGCCGCCTGAGCCTGCGCCGTCTGGCGATCATTGAAAATTTTCCAGCCGTAGTAGCCGGCCAACACAACGATGCCGACGAGTATGACGATCGAGGCGATGCGAGTGTGAGAAAGGACCGCCTCGGCGCCATGTTCAATGCCTTCCCGGACCCGGTCGTGTTTGAGCTCTTTACGCGAAATGTGTTCGGACACGAGCACTCTCCTGCCTGAATTGGAATCTTTAATCGTAGCATAACTGAAGTGCGCTGGACGTTCGGCCGGTAACCCTTGCCGCATAGGCCCGGCGGCGCTGGCTATCTCGCCGGAAGTGGTCGTGGTAATTTGGAAATATGCAGACCGGATGTATCCATTGCGGCCAGCAGCACCTGCTGAAAGATGATGCCGTCGCCAAGCATCCCAAGGTCAGCTTCCGCTGCACCAAGTGCGGCCTGACGACCATTGTGGAAGTGAAGCGCAGCGTGGATCAAACCGTGGTGATTTCGCCGATGCCTTCCTTCGCGCGGGCGGATGCCTCCACGCAGCGGCTGCGGCTGCTTCCGGAGGATGACGGCCTTCGCCTTCCGGACAATCTTGATGTCATTCTGACCGTGGAAAGCGGCCCCCAGGCCAACCAGAGCTTTACTCTCAGCAAAGCGCGTACGGTGATTGGCCGCAAGGGAGCCGACATTGCGCTGGAGGATCCGGAGATTTCCCGCCACCACTGCGTGATCGAAGTACGCGAACGCAACGTTAATTTGAAGGATCTTGATTCTACTAACGGCACGTTCTTCGATGGAGAACGCGCGCGTGCGGCAGTGTTGATGGAAGGCGCGATGTTTCGCATCGGCACCAGCCTGATCCGCGTCACCTTCCGGCCGAAATAAATCTCGGATAACCCACCATCACTGGAAGCATCTCAAAAATGGTTTTCAGGGGGTCGGAGCTTTAGCTCCGACATTTAGGATCCCAAAAAACTGGGCTTTAGCCCCTGAGGACACTCTTCCATCATCCGAACTCCATTTATGAGATAGGTTCTCATCACCTGCGTTGCAGCCCGCCGAGCGTGTGAGATACTGACGCGGGCTGGAAGCCTCTCCAAATAAAAATGAACCGGTTGAGCATTTGCGTGATCACCCTGAACGAGGCGCACGACCTGCCGCGATTGCTGAAATCGGTGCAAGGCACCGCTGAGGAAATTGTGGTGGTGGATTCCGGCAGCACGGATGCCACGGTGGAGATTGCCCGGGCCGCTGGCGCACGCGTTCTGACGCGCACGTGGACGAACTATGCGGAACAAAAAAACTTTGCGGCCGCGCAGGCGAGCGAAGACTGGATTCTGCTGGTGGACGCCGACGAGGAGCTAAGCGGCGAATTGCGGGCATCGATTCTGAAGTGGAAGGCGGAGGACGCGCAGTTCCCTGTTTACGAAATGGCCCGGCTGGCGTGGTTTCTCGGCGCCTGGATTCGCCACTCTCGCTGGTATCCGGACTGGCAAAGGCGCCTCTACGACCGCCGGAGGGCGCAGTTTTCCGGCGCGATTCACGAATCGCTGCAGTTTCAGGGCGCGGTTGGACGCTTGCCGGGTGACCTGCTGCACTACACGGTTCGCAATTTGCAGGAACAGCGCAGCAAGAGCGACGAATACTCCACGCTAGCCGCGCGCGCCATGTTCGACCGTGGCCGCAGGGAATGGCGGGCGGCGAAATGGTTTGCCACGCCGTGGACATGGTTTCGTTATTTTGTGCTCGGTGCCGGATTCCTGGATGGCTACCGGGGATTCCTGATAGCGCGTTCGGCGGCGCATACGGTGTGGCTCAAGTACTCGAAGCTTGGCAAACTCGTCGAGCAAGCAGGACGGGATCAGTAATCGAAGCATGCGCGCATGGCGGTTGCCTTTTCCCTCATCCACAGATTCTCGCGCGGTTCAGTCCGGATACCCCTGAGGAAATTTCTTCCGCCAGTCCCACGCCGACTGGATGATGGATTCAAGCGAGGAGTGCTTCGGCTCCCATCCGAGCATGCGCTTCAGCTTCTCATTGCTGGCCACGAGTACGGCGGGGTCGCCCGGGCGGCGGGGAGACAGTTTGTGCGCCACTTTGCGGCCGGTGACGCGTTCGGCCACCTGCACCACCTGAAGATTCGAATAGCCGCTGGTGGTGCCCACGTTGAAGGCCTCGCCCTGAACGCGATCGATCTCTTCCAGCGCGAGCATGTGGGAATCCGCGATATCCAGAACGTGAACGAAGTCACGAACGCAGGTTCCGTCCGGCGTCGGATAGTCACTCCCAAAAATTTCCATCTCCGGCAAATTGCCGAGCGCCGTATCGAGAACTCGCGGGATCAAGTGAGTTTCCACGCGATGGTTTTCACCGCGCTCTTTGCTGGCGCCGGCGGCGTTGAAATAGCGCACGATGACGTATTTCAGGCCGGTGTAGCCGCGATAATCCGCAAGTATCTGTTCGAACCTCAGCTTGGATTTTCCATAGGGATTGATCGGCGCCTGGCGGTGATCTTCGGGGATGGGCACAACTTCCGGCTCGCCGTAGGTCGCCGCGGTGGAGGAAAAAATCAGCTTGTCCACGCCGTGGCGCACCATCGCGTCCAGCAGATTGACCCCGCAGCCGACATTCGCCGCATAAAACGTGCTGGGCTCGCGAACCGATTTCGCCACCAGCGCTTCTCCGGCGAAATGCATCACCGCGTGAATCTTGTGCGTGGCGAACACCTTCTCAATCTGCTGGCGATCCGCCAGATCGGCCTCGACGAAAACGGCGGCAGGGGGCACGGCAGCCCGATGGCCTTCCACCAGGTTGTCGAGGGCAATGACGTGATGACCGTGCTCAAGCAATACCTCCGTGCAGATGCTTCCGATGTATCCGGCGCCGCCGGTCACAAGAATATTCAACGAAAATCCTCCGGGCCACTGACTTAAAACGGCAAGTTTCGAGTATACAGCCGAACGGTAATCGTTTCGGCGAGGACAACCGGGCCGAGCTTTGCACGGAAGAAAACCGGCGACACGCCGGACGGAAAGGATCAATTCTGAAAAGCAAAAGCGCCGAACAGGTCCTTTACCTCCTGTGCGGCGCTTTTGCCTACAAACTTTGCGCTAGTAATGTATTCCCTGTAAGAATGTTCCAGCAGTTCCCTCCTGTCCGCTCGACGGCATCCGTCAAGCTAATTTGTAGATTCGACTACCCATCGTCCTTTTGTTTCGAGAAACTCCACCCCCACCGCGTAGCCGTCGCCACGCAGCGGATGGCAGTAAGCCACCCGAGCTTCAGAACGAAATTCT
>Ga0210403_10006079_pt1 | contig 10169 bp, 7 predicted proteins | sample IncBWC19MmetaG_FD_150863 | JGI IMG/M metagenome (GOLD analysis project Ga0210403, IMG submission 150863) | Forest soil microbial communities from Barre Woods Harvard Forest LTER site, Petersham, Massachusetts, United States - Inc-BW-C-19-M | ecosystem: Environmental > Terrestrial > Soil >... | reverse complement strand
AGCGGTTGCACAGCTCGGACGAAGACCTGCTGCGCCGTACCGTGCTGCTGGTGGACGATGATGCGCGAAATATTTTTGCCCTGAGCAGCGTGCTCGAGCGGCGCGGCATGGAGGTGCTCACCGCGACGACCGGCAGCGAGGCCATCGGGGTGTTGGATGCAAGGCCCGATGTCGCCATTGTCTTGATGGATATCATGATGCCCGGCATGGATGGCTACGAAACCATCCAGGCCATTCGTTCCAATCCGGGCCATCGCCGCCTGCCGATTCTGGCGCTGACGGCGAAGGCCATGAAGGGAGATCGCGAAAAATGCCTCGACGCGGGAGCTTCCGACTACCTGGCGAAACCGGTCAATATCCAGCAGTTGATGTCCGCTTTGCGGATGTGGCTGCATCGCTAGGGGACGCCGCAACATGAGTCCGTCCGACAAGGTGAATATTCTGTTGGTCGACGATCAGCAGGCGAAGCTGCTGAGTCACGAGGTCGTGCTCGCCGGGATGGGCGAAAATTTGCTCAAGGCCAGTTCCGCGCGCGAAGCGTTCGAGTGCCTGCTGAAAAACGAAGTGGCGCTGATTCTGATCGATGTGTGCATGCCGGACCTGGACGGTTTCGAGCTGGCCACCATGATCCGCGAGCATCCGCGATTCCAAAGCACGGCGATCATCTTCATCTCGGCGGTGATGATGGCGCATATCGATCAGCTGCGCGGCTACAACGCAGGCGGAGTGGACTATGTGCCCGTGCCCGTCGTCCCGGAATTGCTGCGCGCCAAGGTCAAAGTCTTCGTGGAGCTGTATCGGAAAACCCGCCAGCTCGAACAGTTCAACGCCGATCTGGAGCGGCGCGTCGAGGAGCGCACCGCGGAGTTGCGAAAGTTCAACGAAGAACTCGAACTGCGGATCGAAGAGCGCACGCGTGAACGTGAGCTCGCATTGGCGCAGCTCTTCGAGGCGCAGAAAATGGATACCATCGGCCGGCTGACGGGCGGCGTCGCCCATGACTTCAATAATTTGCTGATGGCGGTGCTCGGAAGCCTGGCCCTGCTGGAAAAGCGCCTGCCCGAGGATCCGCAGACACGGCGGCTGCTGCAAAACGCCATTCAGGGCGCGGATCGGGGCAAGGCACTGACGCAGCGCCTGCTGGCATTTTCCCGCCGCCAGGACCTGAAACCCGAGGCCGTCGACCTTGCGCAACTCGTGCGCGGCATGGAAGAACTGCTCAAGCGCGCGGTGGGGCATGGAATCGCGCTCAGCAGCGAGTTTTCCAAGGACCTGCCACCGGTCCTGGTGGATGCCAATCAACTCGAACTGGCGCTGCTCAATGTCGCATTGAATGCGCGCGATGCGATGCAGGATGGCGGCAGCGTCAAGATCACGGCGCAGGCCGAGAAGGTGGGATTGCCGGTCGCCTCCAACTGGCGGCGCGGCGCCAATGGTGGCGGCAAATCCTTGAGCGGAGCCGTAGGTGGGACCTCATTGCCCCCGGGCGAGTATGTGAGAATCACCATCATGGACACCGGTGTCGGCATGGACGAAGCTACCTTGGCCAAGGCCACAGAACCTTTCTTTACGACGAAGGGTCCCGGCAAGGGGACAGGCTTGGGGCTATCGATGGTGCATGGCCTGGCTGCGCAATCGGGCGGTCTGCTGCGGATCCACAGTGAGCCCAATGCGGGAACGGTCGTGGAACTCTGGCTGCCGCGGGCCAACTCCATACCCGCAGCAGTCGTGCGCGCGCTCGAGTCGACAACTCAGAGCAGGCCGGAGACCGCGCCCTGCAAAGTACTCATCGTCGATGACGATACGCTCGTCATGACCGGCACCGCGGCGATGATATCGGACTTGGGGCACACGCCGGTCGAGGCACACTCCGCGGCCGAGGCGCTCGACATTCTAGGCTCCGGTCTCAAAGTCGACGTGGTGTTGACCGATCATGTCATGCCGATCATGACCGGCCTGCAGCTGGCCGGATGCATTCAAGAAAAATTCCCTGGATTGCCCATCATCTTGGCGACAGGCTACGCGGAACTGCCCGTGGATCCTGCGACCTTGGGGATAGCCAGGCTGGCGAAGCCTTGCACGCAACTTGAAATTGCCGCGGCCATTCACGCCGCGGTGCTACCGTCGAAGATGAACGATCGAGTGGTATTGTCCGGAGCCGCGAACTAAGCTTCAGGGATGAAAACGGCCTACATCACCCATGCTGATTGTCTTCGTCACGAGATGGGTGCGGGGCATCCTGAATCTCCCGATCGGTTGAACGCCGTCAACGAGGAAATGCGTTCCAGCGGTTTGCTCGGAGAGGTGCGCTGCCTGGAGGCCCCGCTGGCGAGCGCCGATGATCTGAAGCGGGTGCATCGAGCGATGTACGTGGACGCAATATTCGAGGCTGCACCCAGCGAAGGCTATGTGCAGCTGGATCCCGATACGGCGATGAATCAATACAGCCTGGCCGCGGCGCAGCGCGCGGCCGGTGCAGGCGTGCTGGCGGTGGATGAGGTCATGGCGGGGCGATCACTCAATGCGTTCTGCGCCGTTCGGCCTTGCGGGCATCACGCCACCCAGGTCCGGTCCATGGGCTTTTGCATCTTCAACAACATCGGCGTTGCGGCTGCGTATGCGTTGGAAAAAAAAGGGCTGGAGCGCGTCGCGATCATCGATTTCGATGTGCACCACGGCAACGGCACGGAAGACATGTTCAGCCCCACGCACTGGCACAAGCGGGTGCTCATGGCGAGTTTCTTTCAGCATCCCTTCTACCCCTACAGCGGCACCTCGAATCCCGCGCCCAACATGGTCAATGTGCCCTTGGCCGCGGGCAGCGGCGGCGCCGCCGCCAAGGAGGCCTTTGACAAGCACTGGCTGCCCGCGCTCGAGAGCTTCAAGCCGCAGATGATTTTCATCTCGGCCGGGTTCGACGCGCACAAGGAAGATCTGCTGGGCGGCATGGCGCTGGTCGAAGCCGACTACACGTGGATGACCCGCGAACTGATGCAGGTGGCCGCGCGCCACTCGCAGGGACGCGTGGTTTCGATGCTGGAGGGCGGCTACAACCTATCCGCGCTGGGCCGCAGCGCCGTCGCTCACGTCAGGGCGCTGTCGGAGGCGCAGCCGAATCAGGTGTAGAGTCTGCCGACGCTCTCGGCCACGCACACAGGCTTGGCCTGGCCTTCGCGCTCAACGGTCACTTCGGTAATCGTCTGCACGCCGCCTTCAATGGGTTCGAAGGCCAGCAGCTTGAAGTGCGCGCGCAACCGGCTGTTTACGGGAACGGGTGCCGGAAAGCGCACGCGATTCAGGCCGTAATTGACCGACAGCCGTGCGCCCTCCACTTTGTGCGAACTGCGTATGAAGTAGGGCAGCAAACTCAAGGTCAAGAACCCATGCGCGACGGTGCTGCCGAACATGCCGGCAGCGGCGCGCTTGGGGTCCACGTGAATCCACTGATCATCGCCCGTCACGGCCGCAAATTGATCGATGCGTGCCTGATCGACGGTGAGCCAGTCGCTGCTCCCTATTGGCGAACCGACCAGTGCCTTTAGCTCCGCTGGATTTTGATAGGTTTTCACATCGACCCTCCGTGGGCATGATCGCACAACCCAAGCGCCCGAACCGCAGCAATGTAGGGCGAGTCGGGCGCCATGCCGCCAATATTGGTGTGCAGGAAGCGCGGTGCTATGCTGCACTTGGGTTGTGCGTGGGAGTTCCTCGGGCAGGCGATCGATAACATAACGACGACGGCGTTGAGGCGGGCACTTGAACGACATAATGCGGACATTTTATTCGCCGGCGAGTCACCGTAAGTGGTTCGGCGCGTCGCTGGTAGCCGGCGCGCTGGCGACCTGGCCGGGGTGGATAGGTGCGACAGCGCCGGAAGTCTCGCCGCCCGCGACCCGGGTTGTTGATCCCATCGATGAGCTGACCGAAGTCATGGTGGAAGCACGCGAGCCGCGCTACGTGTCCCCTACGCGTCGGGACCAGATCGGACGCATTTGGGCGCCCGTGATGATCAATGGGCGCGGACCCTTCCGCTTGGTTCTGGATACCGGTGCCAGCCACAGTGCGATTACTGCCCTGGTGGCATTGGCGCTGGGCATCCCCACCGATCGCTCGCCCCCGGTGATTCTGCGCGGCGTCACCGGATTCGCCACCGTGCCGACAATTCGCGTGGACACCTTGAGCATAGGCGATATTGCGGTGGACCAGGCGATTTTGCCGATCGTGCCGGATGCCTTGGGCGGGGCCGAAGGAGTCCTGGGATCTGAGGGCCTGGTAGGCAAGCGAATCTTCATCGATTTTCGTCATGATCGAATCAACATTGCGTATTCGAAAAATGAGCGCTCCGGTCCCGGATTCATCAGCGTGCCGTTTCATGCGATGCGCAGCACCTTGGTGGTCGTGGACGGAATGGTCGGCCAGGTCCACTGCAAGGCAATCATCGATACCGGCGGGCAAGTCACGATAGCCAATCTGGCGCTGAAGGAAGCATTGTTGCGCGTTGCCGGCGCCGGTGGGATCAAAGGAAAGTACGACACGATCATCGGCGCCACCAAGGATGTTCAACGGGGGGAATTGTTGGAGACCCCCGCGATTGGTTTGGGCGCCATCACCATTCATGACCCTGGCGTGACCTTCGGTGATTTGTATATATTCAAGCAGTGGCATTTGACGAGTGAGCCTGCGATATTGATCGGCATGGATACGCTGGGGCTGCTCGACACGCTGATCATCGATTATCGTCGCCACGAGCTGCAACTTCGTATGTTGAACGCGGGGTAGCCCGCAGGGGCAGGCATGGTCAATAAACCGATCGTCGGCGTAGCGGCGTTGATTTTTGTGCTTGCGGCGGGTGGTGTGTACTACCTGAGAAGCCGCAACGCGCCGCTGCCGGCTGCACCTGGTGCACCGGCAACCGCACCCGCCACAGGAGAGCCGGCGATCGCGCATCCCCTGCCCTCGGCCGGGAGCGGCTCGTCGTCGGCGCCCCTGCCCGACCTGGCCAACAGCGATTCGTCGCTGCGAGATACACTCGCTCAACTCGCCGGTGCCGACGCTGTGAAGGCCTTCCTGGTGCCGGAAGATGTCATTCGCCGCATCGTCGTGACGGTTGACAATCTGCCCAGGCAAAAAATTGCCGTGGACAAGCGGCCCACCAATGCGATCGGGGGCTCTTTCGCCGCGAACGGCGACGAATTGCATGCGACGCTCAATCCGCAGAATTTCGAACGCTACAAGCCGCTGGTCGCGGTGATCAGCAAGCTGGACATGCAGCAGTTGGGTGCCGTGTACATACACTTCTATCCACTGTTCCAGCAGGCGTATCAAAATCTCGGCTACCCCAACGGGTATTTCAACGATCGGCTGGTGGAAGTCATCGATGCGATGCTGGCGACACCGGAGCCGAAAGGGCCGATTCAATTGGTGCGGCCCAATGTCATGTATACCTTTGCCGATCCGGCGCTCGAGGCGCGGCCCGCGGGACAAAAACTCTTGATTCGGATGGGCCCGGAGAATGCCCAGGCCGTGAAGGCGAAGCTTACGGAACTTCGAGCGGCCATCACGGCAGGGTCGCTCAAGCACCAATAAGCGAGCGGCGCTGCAGACGATTTGGATTGGTTTGCGACGGTGAGATTTCAAAAAAAGCAGGGGAAGTGACATGGCGACGACGTCCGCGGATGCAGGATTGCCGAGCTCGAAGGCAGCGACGCAAAATAATTGGCTCGTTATCGGCGCATCATCGCTGGGCACCGTATTCGAGTGGTATGACTTCTATCTGTACGGCCTGCTGGCCAGCGTCATCAGTTCGCAATTTTTTTCCGGCGTCAACGAGGTCACCGGGTTCATCTTCGCGTTGGCCGCATTTGCCGCGGGCTTTGCGGTGCGGCCGTTTGGTGCATTGGTGTTCGGCAGGTTGGGCGATCTGGTAGGGCGCAAGTATACTTTCCTGATCACCATGGGCATCATGGGAGGCTCGACCTTCGCCGTGGGACTGTTGCCGAATTATGCGACTGCCGGCGTGCTCGCACCGGTGCTGCTCCTGGCATTGCGGCTCCTGCAAGGGCTGGCGTTGGGCGGGGAGTATGGCGGTGCTGCGACCTACGTGGCCGAACACTCACCGCAGGGGAAGCGCGGACTCTTCACCAGTTTCATTCAGACCACCGCAACGCTGGGCTTGTTCGGCGCGTTGATCGTCGTCATCGTTACCCGGACGAGTCTCGGTGAGGATGCTTTCAAGGCGTGGGGATGGCGCATACCGTTTTTGATTTCCGTGATTCTTCTCGGCGTTTCCCTGTGGATTCGGATGCAGCTTTCCGAAAGCCCGGTGTTCGTCAAAATGAAGAATTTGGGAACCACGTCGAAGGCGCCGCTGACCGAAGCGTTTGGCCGCTGGCCGAACTTGAAGATCGTACTCATCAGCTTGCTGGGCGCGGTCATGGGCCAAGCCGTGGTGTGGTACACGGGGCAGTTTTATGCCCTGTTCTTTCTCGAGCGAACACTCAAGGTCGACGGTGCCACCACCAATATACTGACCGCCATCGCGCTGGTACTGGCCACGCCGGGCTTTATATTTTTTGGTTGGCTGTCCGACAAGGTAGGTAGAAAGCCCATCATCATGGCGGGGTGCCTGCTGGCCATGCTCACCTACTTTCCGCTGTTTGGGGCCCTGACCCGCTATGCCAATCCGGCGTTGTACGCGGCGCAATCCTCGACGCCGGTAACCGTGGTCGCTGATCAGAAAGAGTGCTCCTTCCAGTTCGATCCCATCGGGAAAAATGCCTTCGATTCGACCTCCTGCGACATTGCAAAGAGTTTTCTCGCCAAGGCCAGCGTGTCCTATCAACGTGAAGACGCCCCGCCCGGAACCCTGGCGAAGATTCGCAGCGGCAGCAACACATTCACCGCACCTGATCCGAAGGTCGTGACCGGTCCTGACCGCAAGGCCGCCATTGCCGCGTTTCAGAAGCAAGTCAAGACCGCCTTGTCGGCGGCGGGTTACCCGGATAAGGCGGATCCCACGGCCGTCAACAAACCGATGGTGGTGCTGATATTGTTCATTTTGGTGCTGTACGTGACCATGGTCTATGGTCCCATTGCCGCTTTGCTGGTGGAGTTGTTTCCGGCCCGCATCCGTTACAGCGCGATGTCGCTGCCCTATCACATCGGCAATGGCTGGTTCGGCGGCTTTTTGCCGACCACTGCGTTTGCGATGGTGGCGGCAACCGGCAATATCTACTACGGGCTTTGGTATCCCATTGTGGTTGCCGGCATTACTTTGGTTGTGGGACTGCTGTTCTTACCTGAAACCTACAAGCGCGCCATCGATACCTAGCCTGTCTGCCAGCCTGCTGCCAGGCCTCTTGGCCCTTTAGCACCCTCCGGAAGGTGTCGTCGGCTCGCGGCGACACCTCTTATCGGGGTGTAAATTGCTCAGCGTTACATTCCCTTCACAGAGATAGCCGGTCTGTGAAATGTGACGTTATGTGTTCTACAAACAGCGTCCTTGTGCGTACGCTGGCGAGCACAAAACATCAACTTTGGCGGGGTCACTATGGTTAATGTCAGAAAAAACCCTTTAAATTCAAGGCTGCCGATCACGGGGGCGGCGCTGGCCCTGTCGGCGGCTGCGCTCCTCGGAGGTTGCGTGGTGCGTGTGGCTACGCCGCCGCCGCCACCACCTCCCCGTGTATACGTCCGTCCGCCACCACCGCCTGCGCCGGCCTATGTCGAGCCGGCGGTTGATGTCGAAGTACAGGCGAACGAAGCACCGCCTCCCTTGCCGGACTACGAACAGCCACCCTGTCCCGAGGAAGGCTACATGTGGACGCCGGGATATTGGGGATGGGGCGGAGGCGGGTACTACTGGGTTCCGGGAACCTGGGTACAGCCGCCGCGCGTCGGCGTGCTCTGGACGCCAGGGTACTGGGGCTTTGTGGGCGGCGTGTACGCTTTCCATGTCGGCTATTGGGGTCCGCATATCGGCTACTACGGCGGCGTCAATTACGGATTTGGCTACGGCGGCGTAGGGTTCGCGGGCGGAAGATGGGTGGGCAATTCATATGCCTACAACCGGTCCGTCAACAACGTGAACGTGACAAACATTCACAACACGTACAACGAAACCGTCGTCAACAATGTCACCGTCAACAAGGTGAGCTACAACGGTGGACCCGGTGGCACGGCCGCAGCGCCAACGGCTCAGGAAAAAGCAGCCGCTGCGGAGACGCATGTGCCGCCCACTGCGATGCAACATCAGCACGTGCAAGAAGCGGCCAGGAATCCTGCACTAGCCGCACGATCCAACGGCGGGCATCCGGCCATTGCGGCCACCCCGAGACCGGCAGCGTTCAACGCCCCGGGTGTCGTCGGCGCGCATGGCGCGGCTACTTCACCGGGCGGCGTGGCACACACGCCCACGCCGGGACAGCCCAATGGCGCGGTTCGCACCCAGGGACAGCCCGGGCAACCCAACGTCATGGCTCATGCCCAATGGCAACCCGGGCAACCGAATGGCGCGGCTCGCACCCAAGCACAACCCGGGCAACCGAATGGTGGCGCCCGCCCGCAAGGACAACCGGGGCAACCGAACGGCGGCGCTCGCCCGCAAGGACAACCGGGGCAACCGAATGGTGGCGCCCGCCCGCAAGGACAACCTGCGCAAGCGAACGCCGCAAGGCCGCCGAAGCCGGCTCCGGCCCGTCCGAAGCCTGAGGAAAAGAAAGGCGAGCACTAGAAATAGTCAGCTGTCAGACAGCGGCCGGGTAGGTACTCGGCCGCTGTCATTTGGAATGGCGGCGATTATTTGGAAGCCGCTTGCACCACGGGCAGTTCGACGAAGCTCGCGGCTGACCCGCCGTCGAATATCTTGATGGTCGCCTTCTTGTAGTCGCCGGGCTTGGCGAAGAAGATGTTCTCCACGTACGTCTGCGGATTGCGGTCATACAGCGGAAACCAGCTGGATTGCACCTGTACCATGACGCGGTGTCCGGGCAGGAACACATGGTTGACAGTGGGTAGCGCGAAGCGAAAGACCTGGCGTTGATCTGCCGGAATCGGCTTCGGATTGCTGAAAGATTCGCGGTAACGGCCGCGCAGAATGTCGGCCGACACCATAAGCTGGTAGCCGCCCATCTTCGGCTCGCGTCCCATCTCATCCGGATACACATCGATGAGCTTCACCACGAAGTCGCCATCGCTTCCCGTGGTCGACGCAATGAGATTGGCAATCGGTTCGCCGCTGATCTTCAATGCTTCCGTCAGTACCGGCGTGGAAAAACTCAGAACGTCCGTGCGAGAGGCGACATTGCGTTGGTCGCTGACCAGCCAGGTCTGCCAGCTCATCTGGCCTTCGTCGCCGGCGATGTGGATGGGACGCGAAATATAGGGCACCGGCTTGGCAGGATCCGCGACGTAAGATTCGAAGTCCGCGGCCCCCGCCCGAGAAACCGGGTTCGAGTCGGCCGCTGCGCTCAAGCGCAGATTGCCGCCGCTCTGCAGAAAAAGCTTTTGAGCGTGAATGCCGCACCCGGCATCGCAACCGCTCGGCCATGTGGAGAGCCCTTGCCACCGATTCCTGCCGGTCTCGAAGGCAGTGACCTGCGCCAACTTGAGCGGTGGTGCGTCGTCCTTCAAGTAGTGATCGAAAAATGGCCGCAGCAGATTTTCACGGAAATATTGCGCGGTATCGCTGCCGAAGCGGATCTGGCCGATGGCGCTGCCATCCAGCCGCTGCTGGTGATGAAACCATGGTCCTATGACCAGGTAGATGTTGGACGTGTCGGCCTGCTGCGCTTTGAGCGCCTTGTACAGTGCGATGTTGCCGTAGATGTCTTCCTGGTCCCACAGGCTGTGCACCAGCATGACGGGCACGGCGACGTTTTGCCTGGCCAGGATCCTGTCCAACGCCTGATCCTGCCAGAACTCATCGTATGCCGGATGGTTCATGACCTTGGCGGCAAAGCCCACTTGTTCGAGGCCGTGCCGACGCGCCATCTCGCCCGCAGAACCTGCCTTGAGCCAGGTGTCGTAGTCGTCGTAATGATCCGACCACCAGGAGATATCGCTGCCGCGCGTGGCTTCTTGATCGTGGATGTAGGTCAGGCTGTCTTGTCGAAATGCGCCCTTGTGAAACCAGTCATCGCCCATCCATCCATCGACCATGGCATTGATGG
>Ga0210403_10006078_pt1 | contig 10170 bp, 13 predicted proteins | sample IncBWC19MmetaG_FD_150863 | JGI IMG/M metagenome (GOLD analysis project Ga0210403, IMG submission 150863) | Forest soil microbial communities from Barre Woods Harvard Forest LTER site, Petersham, Massachusetts, United States - Inc-BW-C-19-M | ecosystem: Environmental > Terrestrial > Soil >... | reverse complement strand
TAGCCAGCAGGCCACGCAGGCTTTCGTTCTCGCGCAATATCCGTTCGTGGGATTCGTCTTGCGTTTCAAATTGACTCATAGGCCGCTCTCAATCCACACCGGCCCGATCATAGCCGCGCAAAAGGCGATCCACAGCAGGGCCGCGCAAACCACAAAAACGGTTTTTTCTCCGGTAGATAGCGGCGAAGTATCGATCAAGGATTACTCCTCCTAGATTCGCTGGAGCCGGGGACGTCAGGGAGAAGTGGCTTCTTTCCCCGGCCCCCCAGCAAGCCTATGGGCTTATCCGGCTGGCCTGCCGGACGGATTATCATGCAACGTTTCCGCTGCGAAAGTCAAGATATTTTTTTGAAACGCTCGTGACCGCCCGCGGTCTAACGGCGTTATGAGGTCACTCACAAACCACAACACCACTGATTCCATTGATGATTCATTCGGTACTCGCCGTGCATTATCGCCAGCCATGGGAACCATTCTAAGCACCGACGACCACCTGAGGACGATTGCGGAGGTGGCCCTTAGGGCCGCGGAAGCTCGAGATACGCGCGCCAAGGCCGAACTCATGAACTTGCTGTGGAAACAGACCGACCGGCTAACCGTCCTAGCTGCACTGTGTTGGGACATTAGGAAGCCTCCTGCTGACGGCCGGATGACGCTTCGTAACCCCGACCGCGCGGCGTCAGTCGGAGCTTAATGAGTAGGTCTCTAATGGTGATCCAACGTATCTGAAAACATCGGTTGCCGTGAGTGTTAGTCGAACGCGCACCCATGGCCGTCGTCTGTCCGGATCGCGACCGTCGATACCCTTGCTTCGGCGCCTGCGAAGCACCCGCATGCGTAGCTTGTTCAGGCACTTTGGGCAGTTTCCGCAACTGCATGTCTCCCGCGGCATTTACCGCGACAGACGCTTGCCGAAGTGGACCGGAAGCTCAGTCTGATCTTTCACGCGCGCCACGATCTTCTTGGCGGCTTCGTTCTTGACGCGCTCGTGCCGGTAGAACTCGACGGCTAGTTCGAGCGTGCGGGTCTGGTCGTTAACCCGGTACCGAAAGAATAGCTCGACCTCTTCCGGGTCCTCATTGAAGTACACCGGGACGAAGATCTTCAGCTTGTACGGGATCACCGTCGATCCGGTCTTGACATCTTCCTTCCAGATGAGTTCCGTCTGGCCGTTTTGCAGCCGGTTGGCTTCATGGAACTGGACGTTCTTGGTCGCCGTGAAGGTCATGATCAAATCCAGGAGCGCCGTGCCGGACGGATCGATCACGTCAACCTGATTGTCTTCGATGAACCGACCGAACTCTTTCTGGCTTAGGTGCTTTCCGTTTTTGTCGAACCACAACTTCCACTCGTTGGAATGCCGAAGCGTGAGGGAGGCCACATGGTCGCCCCATTCCGGACTGCCGTCGCTGGGATAATCAATGATCGCCGCGAATGTTACCTTATCGGTGTCGAAGAAAATGCGCGATCCGTCTCCCGAAAAGTACTTGACGTAGTCGACGAACGTCTCGGCGTCGTGAAACTCCACCTTCTCTTTGGTCCGGTTGGGAGCGCCGGAATGCGCCTCCAGGTCCAGCGCGCGATATGAGGTGCTAAAGCCACAAGTGGACGGATTGTAGGTGACCTCTTTGACGATCCGGATACTCGGGCAATCCTCAATCGGAACCAACGTCGGCACCGACTTGTCGAGCGCGAGAGCCTCGATAATCTGCGCCGCGCTATTGATATCTTCCATTTACTGTGCGCCTCCCTGCGCTGCTTGTGCCTGTGCTGCCTGTTCGATAACCAGCTTCATTTGCTTCGGGTTTTGTTGAGTCAACTCGCCCGCATCCGTGGCGAAGAAGATCGTGCGACCCAGCGCCGGCCGTGGCAATGTCTCTTTAACTTTGCACTCTACGGTGACGGCGTCGTCCTGGCCGGGTGCAAACGGCGCCACGATGATCTCGAGGACCAACTTGCCGCCCTTGCTGGTGCTGTTATTCCGGTTTGTTTCTTGAGTGGCGATTATGAGTGCGTGTAGCCGGTCACCGATCTCATTGATAACCCGACCACCCTTTAGGGCGACGAGGCTCTCGATAAAGCGGCCTGCTTCTGGCGTTAGTTCCGCCGTTTCTGGCATGAAGTTCCTTTCCTGTTGCGGGGATAGGACAGCATCGCATATTTCCCGCTAAACGTCAAGCGTTTATTGCGCTGTCGCCTCCATGGTTCGGCGGACGAGTCAGCCTAGCGGCCATTGCTAGTTCGCGAGGGGCTGGCTCTGAATTCCAAACATAGTAATCTACCTGAACAGACTCAGCCTCACCCAGGATGGCGAGTAAATTATTTGAGCGTTCTAATTCACGACCCCACATTGGCGCGTGACAGGCGTAGCACAAAAGAATAATATTCCACGGCTCCGTTGCGAGCGATGGGGCATGGCGCAATGGAATGATATGGTGATATTGAAGTCGATTATTAGACCCACATAATCGGCACCTGTTCCGATCACGCCTTCTGACGACCCGCCTTGCGCGCCCCCAGGCGGCACTCCCGTTGATGACATTCCAGAGCCGCGCATCTTTTGTTCTGGGCGGCCCCGACTTTCTTCTAGTTAAAAGGTCGGCCCCACGAAGCCCCAGTCTATGACGGTAACGTATAGTGCTGGTAGCGATGCCAAACTCTCTAGCAAACCCCGGCAAAGAGAACCGCCGTCCATCGTATGAGATTATCGGCCCACGGTCCAAAAAGCGCTCAGCTATTGTAGCCCATCGCACATTCCCTGGTTCATAGCGTCCGCTTTGGTTGGGCCAGCGAACAATCGTATGCTGTGGCGTGGGCCTCTTGCCAACATCCGAAATAAACAGCCCAAAATCCATCCACGTCGGGTCTACTAATCCAACATGTTTAGCCTTCATGGACGACCACATGCAGTATTCTGGCGACTTGTGCATTCCGTGCTTCCTGGAGCGAATCGCCGCGGTGTCCCTTACTAAGCAGCCACAGGATCTGGAGTCACCGATAACCAACATACCAATAAGCACCGGTTTTTCCGCGCCACACAAACACTTACATAGCACCTTTGTGCCGGATCCGGACCCGGCGACCATAATTTCCCACCTGCCGAATATCTGGCCCACAGCAACCGTGAACTTGTCCGGCAACCGTCTCACTTCTAATCCTTAAATAGTAATGGTTTCATAAACATATTACAAAGTCAAGAACTTTCTGCTTGCAACCGGAAGCAACCCGTGCTAGGATTTGAAACGTGAAGCCGTTTTGGGGGCGCATACCAACCAAGCTGTACGACCGGGTAGTCAGAGCAGCAAAAGCCGGCGATCTTAAGCTGGTAGCCGTACTACGCCAAGCCCTAGAACTCTGGCTGAAGGAGCACAACGCGTGAACATCCTCGACTCGATCAAGAAAGCCGTGATGGAGGACGACGCCAAGCCCGCTCTGCACGCACCCGAGCCGGTAGCTCCCACGTACCGGGCAACCCCACTGACTCCAAGCTGGCCAGCGGCAACCGCCGTAGCGCCAACGCAATACGCGACTCCGCCCAGTTCTGACGACGTCACAGCCCTGACCGCCAAAGTGCATCCCAAGTCCGGCCCGCTCATCCAATTCATGGCGACCATGGAATCGCTGGCTGAGGACATTGCGGACGAGGGGCGCCGGTTCCATGCGGCCGAAAAGATCCTCATGAAGCAGGGTGTTGACACTCGGGCGGTGCTCGCGGAGATCACCGCAATCAGTGGGCGAATCGAGTCGGAGGTCGCAGCGTTCGAGGCTTCGCGTCAGCACAAGACCGAGACCGAAGTGACTTCGCGGGAAAGTACCATTGCTGACACCGTGCGTCAGATCCAGGCATGTGAGGCAAGCCTGAAGGAAATGACCGGCCGACGCGATGAGACCGGTGCCGCGCTGACTGCGGCTAAGGCTAAGATCGCAGAGCGGGCCGAGCAGTTCGCGGGGACCGTGCGTGCGGTGCGGTCGCAGTATGACGATCTGACGCGAAAGATAAACCTGTACCTTATTGGGGGACAATCTAAGTGACTAATAAGCAGCGCGAGAGGTCGGTCGCCATCGCCAAGGATGTGCTGAAGCAAATTAAGCATCTACGGATCGTGCGGGACAGGTATATGGTTTTCCCGGACGGCTTGTTCGACTACACAGATATTGGCCGGGACATGCAATCTATGCTACCGCGCCTCTTCAGGTACAGGAAAAAATGCCGGGTTTGCGCTCTTGGTGCCTGCATGCTCTCTCATGTAAAGCTGTACGACAAGTTCAACCTTCCCGGCGCCGCCGCGGTATGGGACCATTCGTTTCGCGATAATCTTGTGAGTGCCATGGGCGAACGAAACACATGCCTGATTGAAACAGCCTTCGAGAAGGCATCCATTGTATACTTTCCTGACGAGGCGGCCGAGCACAACGCTATCGCCTTCGGCAGACAGTACAAAAATGACGCCGACCGACTCGTGGCGATCATGAAGGCGGTCATTAAAAACAAGGGTGAGTTCATCCCTGAGGCAAAGAAAGCCAAAAGGATTGCTGCATGAGCATGCCAACCATACCCTCCAGCGGGAACAAATCCTGGTGGGCCCGGCCGGAGAATCGGACGACTGCGATATTCATCGCGATCATGGGCGTCGGCGCGTTCATGCTCTGGGGTACCATCGTCCCGTTTGTCTTGACGGCCTTGGATGATACGTGGTCGGCTATGAAGGTTGGGGCGCTGATCGTCGCTTCGCTGTGGCTGGTGACGAGTAAGCGGGTGCACAAGATAGCGCGAGTCATTAACCGGTGGATCACGGGATGGTTTGTGTCGCTCGATCCTATCGGTATCCGCGAAGATCGGTACTGGGTCAGTTTGATTTTCATGCCACTTGACAAATTCCTCGACGCCAAAAACAGGCAAGATCCGGCAAACGCGGGAGATCTAGTTCCGCGTGATGTTGTGACTGGGGGTGTTCCCTGCTGACCCCTAGGTTCCCACCGGGACAGTTCACTCGTCCACCGCTCAAGCATCAGCGCTATCCTTTGAGGAAACTCAAGGAGAACCGCATGACTATAGCTGCTGGCTTCGTGGTCAAGGATGGAATTCTGTTGTGCGCGGATACTTTGTACACCGACGGCCAGACCAAGGATTATCGAGACAAGATCTTTCCTTGGATCGGCAAGGATAGCGCCGTATGCTTTGCCATCGCCGGTAATGCAACAATCGCGCGCATGGTGGTGGATGACTGCCGGGACGCCCTCGACGAATCGGGGACGAAAAAACTGTCGATCAAGCAGGCTCTTGCCATCGTTCGCCCGATTGTCAAAAACGCATACGAACAATACGTCGACACCCGACCAGTTGATGAGCGCTCCGCTGCTGATTTTTGGCTTTTGATCGCTGCATCCGCTGCCTCCGGTGGATTTCGGCTTTACTCGTCAGTGCGCTCGTCGGTGGCGCGTGTCGATACGTTTGAATGCATCGGCGCGGGACGCCAGATTGGTCGCTATATCATCGACCCGATTTACCAGAATGATATGAGCATCGCGCAAGCGGCGGTCTTGGGAATCCATGCTATGGCAGCCGCCAAAGAGCGCGTTGATGGAGTTGCTGGTAAATCTCAGTTCTTGTCGATTAGGGACGGGTTCGTCTCCACGGTTGTGCCTCAAAGAATTGACAGTTGGGAGCAGTACGCTCTTGATTTTCGAACAGCAGCCGAGCGACTGCTTCTCAGTATCGGCGACGATCTGAACGATCAGGAGTTCGAAGAAAGCCTAGGGCGCTTTTCTGAACAAGCTAGATCTATTAGAGCGTTTTGGAAGGGCAACCCGCTGGAATATATGGCCAAGAAGTTCCAGCAGTATCTTAGCGAGAGAGCAAATCCACAAGATCCTCAATCGACCACAGCCGATCTGTAACGCATGCCGCCATCGCCGGAGTCACCCGGAGAGATTGATGAATCCTGACAAAGTTGTAATGCATGTAGTGGATCGCCAGCGATGCGACGTGGTTCTCGACTTTCTTCGAGAACGCGTTGGTGAGCCGAGTGAAGCGGCGCATGTGCATCCGCATGGTGAGATTCTGGCGCTCCACGTAGCTGGTGCTGATGTGGTCCGGGTCGGGGTTACCGATCTTGGGTTTCTTCTCGCAGCCGATGCACTTCGCCGGGGAGTAGCGCACGCTTGGGCCGGATTCATCGACCGTCCCGCCGTAGAGCTTCATCAGGACGGCGTAGTCCACGTCTCCCTGGAACGCGGAATTAATGGCGAACAGGTACAGGCGGTTCCCGTCCGTCGTAAGCTGAATGCGATTAGCAAGACGGCTTTCAAGATCGTTGACGAAGTCTCGCGCCGTGTGCCAGTCGCGATTTCCGACCATCCAAGAGCAAACCAGCTTTGTGTCCGCATCCATCGCGACCCACACCCAAGCGTCACCAGCGGGGCCGACTTCTTCAAGATGCTTCTGCGTCACGTTTTTTTGCTTGGCTCCGACAAACGACCAGATTTCATCGCACTGAACCCGTTTGCATTGAAGGTTTACAAGGTGCTTGTTCAAGTAATCCGAACAGGCCGCGCCCAGTTCAATCAGCAGTTTCGCAATCGTATTCTTGGCAACCCCGGTCATGCGAACCGTCGCACGGATCGAATTGCCCTCGACCAAGGCCGCGACCACTTGAGCCTGTTTGTTGGGGTCTAAGCGATTCATCCTGACCCAAGTATACATCGGTCAAGCATGAAAGGTCAAGTAAAAAAATTAGTTTTTGGGTTTGATAAACTGAAGGTCGTGCGTGCAGACATTGAGATCACGCACATTTCCATTCCCGAACATCGCAGAGAACTGAAGCTGCAGCTCTGTAGAAGTGAAAATCATTTCGCAATCCTGTATCAACACGTCCACTAGTATCAGATCGCTAGAAGAGACGATAAGGCTGCACTGAATGAAATGGGTGTCAAACCATGCTCCCCGAGATATATCCTGAAGACATCCCTGGACGATGCACTGTTTAACGAAAAATGAAGCACCGCTATCTATATTCGCAAAAATCGGCAGTAGGATAGGAAACTGCCCCTCGCCCCTAAAAAAGCACTGATCGACAATAGCGGACGTGCCAGCGGGCATCTCAAATACACGCTCAGGCGGCCTCACAACTATAGTTAGTCCAGAGACCCAAAGGCCTCGGCGGCCGGGGGCCTGTTGGGCATTCTTAACGCGCGGAGGATTCTTCGACCGTAGTTCCTCGAACACCTGGGCAGCGGTTAGCCGTCCATAAGCGTTCCGCAGCGATACCGCATTGTCCTGTTTTGAAAGCTTAGAGGCGACCGCTGTTCGGGTCAGAAAAAGCATCGGAACTGATAGGGCTCCCCCGATTTTCACGGTGGCGGCGGCGCGGGCCGCATAAGAAACCGCCAACGCCTCATCTCCAATCAGAGCATCTACCATCCAGGTGGCGGCGGATACTGCCACCAATCGTAACAACGGACGGCGTTCATGCGTAAGGATTTCCCGATGCGGAACGCGAACATATTTCACGGCAAAATATATTTGAGTGATTATCGCGACGATAACAACAGCCAACCCAGCCCCAACAGGCGTTACGCCCAAAAGGCGCAATGCTACACCTACCGCAACTGACACCACCATGCCGACCAGTGCCGCCCTATCGCGCGCTCGATCATCTCGGACGAAATACTCGTAAAAACCTGGGCTCATTGAGAACGCCTCTTATTGGACCATAATTTTCCGAGAAAGCGGAATGCAACTATCGCGACCGTGGCTATCGCCCAACAATCGTCCGCCGATTCGAGCACCGTCACGGTCCAGGCCGCGATATTTGCCATCGCCATGGCAACGATGGCGAAGCGAAAGGCAATTATGCAAAACACGACAAGAAGGCCCTTGTACAACTCCCGCAGGCATGAGTACGTGAACTCACGGGTCTCCCTATCGAAAAATCCCGCCCAAAATCCTGTAGCGATTTGAACAGGATACACCACATCGGCTAAGGCCATAGTCCGAATCCTGCCTTATCCGGCCATTTCTGGAACCACAGCCGGGTCGGCCATTGTGCGAGCGCCTCCACTGCTCGGACGCCGGACGTACGGTCGGACAAATTGTAGCCCTACTCGGCGTTTCGGGGTGCGGCAAAACAACGCTCCTGCAGATCATCGCCGGCCTGGAGCCGATGACGTCTGGACAAGTGCTGCTCAACGGCACACAGACGCCCGTCAAGCGCGGCATGGTCGGCATGGTATTCCAGGACTACCCCTGCTGGAATCACCGCAGGATCCTCGGCAATCTTACCCTGGCCGGCGAACTGGCTGGTATGAAGCACGGGGACGCCTTCGTGAGGGCGCAGCAATACCTGGAACTGTTCGGGATGTCCGGCGACTGGGATAAGTTCCCGGGCGAGCTTTCTGGTGGAATGCGTCAACGAGTGAGTTTAACTCGCCAGCTAATGTCGGTGGATGGGCCTGACGCGCACCCCACGCGGCTTCTGTTGCTTGACGAGCCGTTCTCCGCCTTAGATCTCATCAAGACGCACATGGTGTGTCGCATGTTGAGGAGGGTTGCCGACCTTGACGACAAGACCACGCTGATCCTGGTGACTCACGATCTGAGCGCCGCCCTGGCGGTGGCTGACCTCGTGTGGATCATGGGCCACCGGCGCGATGCAAACGGTCAGCAGGTAAGCGGCGGAACGAGATCGACACGGCCGACCTGGGACTGGCGTGGCATGAGGACCTGATTCACGACCCGGCTTTCTTAAAATTGGAGGCCGAGTTGGTCGACCTCTACCGCACGCTTTAGCGCATTCCGCTTCTTTGAAGATCTCGGCTAGGCGTTCTTGAGTGACGGTCATGCCATTGCCTCCACGGTCAGCGCCGCCCCGTCTTCCGGAACGGTGATTACCAACTGCATGCCGGCGTCCTGAACCGCATCCCACAATTGTTCACGGTTTGATTCGACCAATTCGGCCGTCTCCATGATGACAAGTGGCAACTGTTCATCCGAACTATTAGCCTTTTGCGCCAGAACAACCAGCTTGAGCGCCACGAATAGCGCCTTAGCCCGATTGAGCTCATCCAGAGGCAGACCGTCGATCAAGATCACAGCGCTCTCTTTGCGCGCGCCCTTGGCCTTCTCGAACTTGATATCGAACCCCTCGATGTCAACCGTTCGCATTTTACCGGCCTTTAGGCGCTTCAGGGCCTCCAGGACAGCGGCGATGTGCTCGTACCGTACCGTCTCGCCCTTGAGTGCCGTACGGGCCTTGGCGAGGGCATCTTTCACGCCCTGCCCTTGCTGCTGCTGGACTGCCTTGGCTCTGGCTTCGCCCAAACTCTCGGCAAGCTTCGCACGCTGCTCGGATTTCTTGGCCTTTTCTTCGGCGATTGCCTCGTTCTCGGTCCAGGTGATCTTTTCCAGGACAGTTACCAATTCGGCCTCCAGCCGCTTGACGCCCTTGACCGCCGTGATGAAATCCTCGGTGGTGTTTTGGATTAGCTCAGCGTCGGCCCGAAGCGCCTCGCACGCTGAGACTACTTGGCTGGAGGAATTCGCGAATGCTGTAGCCCGTTCGGCGAATCCCTGCACCTTGGTCGTATAGGACGTAATAACAACCTTGGCATCAGTGATTTGCGCTCCCAGGGTAGAGTTCTTGTCAGACCGCGCTTGTTCGGCCTCCAGCTTAATGTCAGCCTCAGAGGTGGCGAGTCCCTGATCGATGGCGTTAAGACTTGACTGCAAGTCGTCCGCCGCGGTCGACCAGTCTGTCTCAGTATCGTTTGGCAGGGAATCAGCTAGCGTTGCCGCGGCTCCCTTCAGATTCTCGATCTCCCGATTGATAGCCGCCCGGGCGGTGTCGGCTTCATTGAATAACTTGTCGAAGTCCTCGAGCGACTTGTCCTCGCCATCTCCGAGTAGCGGGACGGGCGGAGCAGCACCTAGCAATCCATACTTGGTTTGTAACGCCTCGTTGATCTCTTCAATCGAGAACGTGATCGGCAGGTGTTCCAGGATAAAGTCGGTGCGTTTCTTGATGTCAAAGTCATCCAGGAAAACACTGCAATCAAAGCTATTGCGGGGAAGCAGCTTCTCGATCAACGACGCTGGTGCCGCGCAGACTCCACCCTCTGGATTCCGCACCGTTAGCGTGGCTCCGTCGCGAGTGGTGACCTTCGTGGCCGTAT
>Ga0210403_10006077_pt1 | contig 10170 bp, 11 predicted proteins | sample IncBWC19MmetaG_FD_150863 | JGI IMG/M metagenome (GOLD analysis project Ga0210403, IMG submission 150863) | Forest soil microbial communities from Barre Woods Harvard Forest LTER site, Petersham, Massachusetts, United States - Inc-BW-C-19-M | ecosystem: Environmental > Terrestrial > Soil >... | reverse complement strand
CGCGTTGTGCATGCGCCAGGCGCGATGGGTTGCACGCAGGAGGGAATCAGCTTTTGAGGGTCGCAGCAGTGCAGCTCAACTCAAGCGCCGATCGCGACGCGAACCTGGCTGTGGCCGATCGCCTCACGCGCGCCGCCGCTGCGGACGGCGCGAGGCTGATCGTGCTGCCGGAGAAGTGGACCGCGATGGGATCGGACGCAGACCAGCTGGCGGCGGCGGAGACGCTGGAGGGCACGGCGATCGGATGGGCGCGCGAGGCGGCGCGCGAGCTCGGCGTGGACCTTGTGGCGGGCTCGATCCTCGAGCGTGTGCCCGGCCAGGAGAAGCCTGCCAACACCTCCGTGCACGTGGATCCGCGCGGCGAGGTGCGGGCGGTGTACCGCAAGGTGCACATGTTCGACGTGGAGGTGGAAGGGCGCTCCTACCGCGAGTCCGAGCTCGAGCAGGCCGGGGAGGAGATCGTCCTCTCAGAGCTCGATGATGGCGTGAGCCTCGGCATGTCGATCTGCTACGACCTGCGCTTCCCCGAGCTGTTTCGCATCCTCGCCGTAGCGGGAGCGCGCGTGATCGCGCTGCCGGCTGCGTTCACGCTGGCCACCACGCGCGACCACTGGGAGACGCTGGTGCGCGCTCGCGCGATCGAGAACCAGGCGTTCGTGATCGCGGCCAACCAGGTGGGCGAGCATCCCGCCGGTCAGCGCTCGGGCGGGCGCTCGATGATCGTCGATCCGTGGGGTGTGGTGCTAGCGCAGGCGCCCGACGGCGTGGGCCACATCGTGGCCGACCTCGACCTGGAGCGCCAGAGCGAGATACGCGCGAGCCTGCCCGCGCTCGCCAACCGCCGCCCCGGGGCCTACCGCTGGCCTGTGGAGGTGTCCGCGTGAGCGCCGCGCGCCCTCCAATCCCCCGCGCCAAGGCCGCGCCGGAAAAGCGCAGGCTCATCCTCGACGCGGCCGTGCGCGTGTTCGCGCGCCAGGGCTTCCACACCTGCCGCGTGTCTGACATCGCCGACGAGGCCGGGGTGGCCTACGGCCTGGTGTACCACTACTTCGACTCCAAGGACAAGGTCCTGGACACGCTGTTCCTCGAGCGCTGGAACGTGATGCTGGAGCTGATCCGCGCGGTGGACGCAGAGCCGATCCCCGTGCGGGAGAAGCTGCTTGCGATCGCCTCCTTCATCGTCGACAGCTACCAGCACGACCCCGACCTGATGAAGGTCATCATCGTGGAGGTCACGCGCGCCGCCAACTCCTTCGGCGACACCCACATCGGCACCATCACCGAGGCCTACGACCTGATCGGCGGCATGATCGCCAAGGCGCAGGCGGAGGGCGTGTTCAGGCCCGAGATCGAAGCGCGCTTCGCCGCGATGGCGTTCTACGGCGCCATCGAGCAGCTGCTCACCGGCTGGATCTTCGGCCTGCTGCCGCAGGGCGGCGAGCACTTCGAGCGCGCCAAGTGGCTGGTGGTGGAGACCGTGTGCGGGGGCCTTGAGACGAGCGCGGTGGGCGAGGCGAGCATCGGTTGAGCCGCAGGGTGCGCGCGCCGGGGCGCGCATGATCTCGTGCGGCGCGCCGCGGCGGGTGTAATCGCGACCCCCGCGGGCAATAGACTGCCGCGGGCATGGAGAACGACATGGTCAAGCGCTTGATGTGGTCGGGCCTGCTCGCCACCACGGGCGCCCTGGCGAGCATCCTCGCCAACCGCCTCGCCGCGATCGTGTGGCGGCGTCTATTTGACGAGGAGCCACCGGAGTGAGCGCCGGTACACCGCATCCCGGCGAGCCGCCGCGGGTGCCGCCGCAGAACATCGCTGCTGCGATCGCCGAAGTGTCCGAGCGCGCAACCGTGCTGGTGCGCGAGGAGATCGAGCTCGCCAAGGCGGAGGTCAGCGAAAAGGCCACCAAGCTCGCCAAGGGCGCGATCGTGGGCGCCGCGGCGGGCATCTTCTTTGCGATGGCGCTCGTGTTCGCGCTGATCGGCTGCGCCTGGCTGCTCTACTTCTTCCTCCCCGGCAACGACTTCACCTACTTCTGGGGCTTCTTCGCGATGGCGGTAATCCTCGTGCTGCTCGGGGTGCTCGCGGGCCTGATCGCGGCCAAAGTCGTCAAACGCAGCGCCTCGCCCATGCCCAGCATGGCCATCGAGGAGGCCCGCAAGATCCGCGAGGCGGTGAGCGCGCCCACTGCAGGCGCTGACACCGCGCCCGCCTCGCAGGGGCCCGATGCGATGGCCGCGAGCGCTGGGGGCGAACCCTGATGTCGCAGCGCAGCCCCGCTGAGATCCGCAACTCGATCGAGGCCAACCGCATGGAGCTTGAGGTGTCGGTGCAGCGCCTACGCGGCGAGGTGGAGCGCTTGACCGACTGGCGCGGCCACGTCGAGCGCCATCGCGAGGAGATCGCCATGGGCGCCGCTGCGGTCGGCCTGCTGATCGGCGTGCGCCTGTTGCGCGGCCGGCGCCGGCGCCGGCGTTCCTAGCTCCTCTCAGGCCAGCAGCGAGCGGGGCAGCCCGCCGATGCCGATCAGGCCGGGCCCGGTGTAGGTGCCGATCACGGGGCCGACCTCCGAGGCGAACAGCGGCTCTGAGTCGAAGATCTCCCTGCCGCGCTCGATCAGCCGCTGGCTCTGCTCGGGCGCTTGGATGTGCTGCACCACCCAGCCGTCGGAGCCGCTGTTGCGGAGCTCCTCGGCGTACTTGACCATCCGCTCGAACGCCCGGCCGGCGGTGCGCACGCGCTCCACGGGAACGATCTCGTACTCCAGCGAGAGGATCGGCTTGATCTTCAGGGTGCCGCCCAGCCAGGCCTGGGCCTTGCCGATGCGCCCGCCGCGGCGCAGGTACTCCAGCGTGTCCAGGCAGAACCAGATGCGCAGCGCCTTGCGCGCCTCGCTCACACGCGCTGTGACCGCGTCTTTGTCGGCGCCGGAGCGGGCGGCTGCGGTGGCGGCGAGCAGCAGCATCCCCATGCCGCCGCAGGCGGTTTCGCCGTCGATCACCGCCACGCGCTCGCCCAGGCCACGCTCGGCGAGCATCCCCTGCGCTTGGCGGGCCGCCTCGAAGGTGCCGGAGATCCCGCCCGCGAGGTGGATCGACACCACGTCCTGGCCGGCCTCGATCAGGGGCTCCCACACCGCCAGGAAGTCGCCGATCGAAGGCTGGGAGGTGATCGGCAGTTCCGGGTCGCGGCGCAGGCGCTCATAGAAGGCGTAGAAGCCCTCCATCTCGAGCTCGCGCACCGGCTCGCCGTTCCAGCCGACGTACAGGCTGACCTGGTGGATGCCCTCGGCCTCTGCGAGGGAGCGGGGGAGGTAGTGGGTGCTGTCTGTGGCGATCGCGACGTTGGCCATGCGGCGCGAGACGCTACAGCAACGCCTGCGCGAGCTCCCCCGACTCGTACATCTCGGTCACGATGTCGCAGCCCCCCACCAACTCGCCGTCCACGAACAGCTGGGGGATGGTGGGCCAGTTGGAGATCGCCGAGAGCTCCTGGCGAATGCGTGGGTCCGGGAGGATGTCCACGGCCGCGAACGGCACCTCGAGCGATTGCAGCATCGCCACGGTGCGCGCCGAGAAGCCGCACGCAGGAGCCTCAGGATTGCCCTTCATGAACAGGATCACCTTGTGCTCCGCGATCGCCTCCGTGATCGCCGCACGGATCGGGTTGCCCTCGCCCCCCGCCTCCTGGGTCTCGGCGGGCGCGGGCGCCGGCTCGCTGCTCAACATCGGGATCGGCTCGAACTGGCTGGCGGACATGACGGGCTCCTGGCTGTCAGTGGGTGTTGATGGTGGAGGGCGCCTGGGTCTTCAGCGCGAGCGCGTGGATCGCCCCGCCGACCTCCGCTCCGAAGACGTCGTAGACCATGCGGTGCTGCTGAATGCGGCTCAGGCCCTCGAAGGCCGCGGCGGTGACGGTGGCGCTGAAGTGGTCGCCGCCTCCGGTGTAGTCCTCCACCTCGGCCCGAGCCCCCGGGATGGCGGCCTCGATGCGCAGCTTTATGTCCTCTGCTGAGGGCACGGTTGCCCCTAGCGTAGAAGATCCCCCGCGCGCCGCCTGCTTGCCGGCGAGAGGTGTCCGGTGGTGCCCTGCGCCGGGGGCTCGCCAGTCCCAGGCGAGCGCTATACTTTGGATAGTTTTGGAGCCGTCCACAGGAGTCAAGCGATGATCACGATCACCGACAAGGGCGCCGAGAAGGTGCACGAGTTCCTCGAGTCCCAGCAGGCCGACCTGAGCGTCGCAGGGCTGCGCGTGGGCGTGCGCGGCGGCGGCTGCTCGGGCTTTCAGTACCAACTTGCCTTCGACGAGCAGCGCGACAGCGACGTGGTATTCGAGAGCCACGGGCTGAAGCTGCTGGTGGACAACGAGAGCCTGCAGTTCGTGCGCGGCTCCACGATCGACTACGAGGAAAGCCTGCAGGGCGCGGGCTTCAAGGTCAACAACCCCAACGTGGTGGCCGCCTGTGGCTGCGGCTCGTCCTTCCGCGTGGCCGAGGAGGAGCAGGTCTCAGCGGTCTGAGGCTCGCGGCGCCCGAGTGCTGTGAGCCCACTGCCCGCCGCCCTGCGCCGGCTCGCGCCCGACGGGCTGCGCGATGATCTGCGCCTACGCTCGCTGGGGCTCGGCCTTGGCCTGATCCCCCCGCGTACGATGCACTCCGGCGCCGACGCGCGCCTGCTGCTCGACGCTGCCCGAGGTGCGGGCAGGGCTATCGAGATCGGCGTCTACGAGGGCGCCTCCGCACTGGCCCTGCTCGAGGCCCTGCCCGACGGAGCTGAGCTACATCTGATCGACCCGTTCGGCCGCCGGCCCGACGCGCTGCCCGCGGGCTGGGGCGCAAGCGAGTGGGCCACGCGACGCGCGATCGAGCGCGCGGTGAGGAGCCGCGGCGCGGGCGCCCCCAGGGTGAGTTGGCACGTGGACCTCTCACAGGACGTGGCGGCGCGCTGGTCGCGGGAGGTGGATGTGGTGTTCATCGACGGCGATCACTCCGAGGCCGGCTGCGAGCGCGACTGGCTGGAATGGCGCGGCTTCGTGGCGGTCGGCGGACACGTCGTGTTCCACGACGCGCGTGCAGGCCTGCCGGGCGGGCGCGGGCTCCCCGGCCCCACAGCGGTGGTCGACCGCCACCTCCGCGGCGCGGGCACTCCGGGGTGGGAGATCGCCGCTGAGGCCGACCGCTCGGTGGCTGTCCGGCGCACGGCCTGAGCCCTGTGCTCTGCGGGCGCTCGCGGTGGTCTGGACTGAACCCGAGGGCCGGCTCAAAGTGGCTGTACAGCCAGCCAGATGCAGGGGTTTTCCCCTCACCAACGGGTTGACGTCACGTGAACAGGTGTGGTACCGTCGCGCACAGACATGATGTCCAGCGTTCTGAGGGGGAGGGATCGCCCAGGCGTCCGGCAGCGGCCGTGCCTGCACTAGCAGGCCGTGCCGCCCGGATCCGTTAGCAAGCTCGTAACACCTTGATCTTGACGCAGGAGATGTTTTCTGCCAAGGTCGAGAACGAACTCTTGGTGGCTGAGGGATGGCCGCCGAGGGCGACTGGTCCGCCCGTCTCGCTAATGGGGAGCTCGGCAGCCGGTCGACTAATCCAGAGGGTAAAGGAGCAGTTGATGAAACGTATGAGGATCATGGGGCTGTGCCTCGTTGCGGTCTTCGCGGTCAGCGCGTTTGCTGCAAGCGGTGCGTCCGCGCTGCCGGAAATCGGCAAGTGTGTCGCAAAAGCGGGCACCGGCAAATACAAGGACGCGAACTGCAACGAAAAAGCCGGTACGCTGAAATCCGAAAAAAGCTTTGAATTCCTGAAGGAAATCGGCAAAGCTAAATTCACGTCCTCCGGCGGCGCCGGCGTGCTTGAAACGGAAGCCGGCACCAAGGTCGAATGCACCACGCAGTCGGCCACGGGCGAATACGACGTTGACCTCTCGCCCACGACGGGCAAACAGCTCCCGACCAAAGAGGTCGACCACGTAACCGCGAAATTCAACGGTTGCTCGCTGCCGTTGCTTGGAGCGAAATGCAACACCGCTGGCTCCGGCGAAGGCGAAATCGTGACCAAGCCGCTCGAAGGTGGCCTCGGCTACATCTCCGGCAAAGGCACGAAAACACCGTCGGTCGGCCAGGAACTCGAGCCGATGACCGTCAAAGGTAAATTCGTTGAATTCGAATGCTCCTCGGCTGCCAAAGTGGCTGTGGGTGAAGGTGGCGGCAAAGGCGGGGACTGCATCATCGCTCCCGTCGCCAACGCCAACGAAATGTCTTTGACCGCCACGCAGTTCTACAGCGGCGAAAAAGGCAAACAGACCCCGCAGCACTTTGAAGGCTCGGCGGCGATCTGCAACCTGGAAAGCAACCTCAACGGTGGTGCTTTCGAACGGGCGACGCAGGCCCTGAGCACGACGGTGACTAACGAAGAAGCGCTCGAGATCAAGGCGTAAGCACTCGAACGACTCTGAGTTGAGGATCTCGGTTCTGCAGCCAAGGGCCAAGATCCAAGAGATGTAGCGAGCGGGCCGGGGCCACTTTGGTTCCCGGCCCGCTCTGCGTTTGGGGCGGTTAGCCGCCGCTACGCCGTGGTGTGCCTGGTCGTCCCACGGCGCCCGCCGTGGGACGACGTGCCCAATTACATGCGGACGGGCACCGTTCATCTTTGACAACGCCATGGGCGATGGGTAGGCTTGACAGCGAAAGGATTCATGCTGTGGCATCAGGGAGCGGAGCAGATGAGGGAGTGAGGAGCTTGGGGCCGTTGAGGACAGGAGGGGCGTCCCCCGATGAGGGGCGCATACATGCGCGTGGCACACGGCCCCGGGGCTTTTCAGCTGCGCTGGCGCTCGCCGTCGTCGTGTTTCTGTGCTGCAGCGCCTCTGCGGCGGCGCAGACCGGACACGCCTTTATCTCCAAGATGACCGCGGCATCGCCGGGCAACTCGCTCGCCGAACCGGAAGCGGTCGCCGTCGACGGTGCGGACAATCTGTATGTGGCAGACGCCAAAGGCACGGGCGTCGTCGTCTACGGTCCCTCTGGAGAATTCAAGAGCCATTTCGGCGAAGAAGTGATCAGCGAAGTCGCTGGGCTGGCGGTGGACGCGAGCGGCAAGGTCTACGTCGCCGAACCCGCCGGCGTGATCCGCGTGTTCAAGCCGGATGGGTTTGGCGGCTACTCGCAGGTGGCCGAATGGAACGGCGCCAACACGCCGGAAGGCGGTTTCATCGAAATCGGGGGCGTGGCGATCGACACCTCGACCAACAAAGCGGACCCCTCCGCCGGCGACATATACGTGGTCGACAAAGGCAACAACGCCGTCTACAAGTTCGAACCGCCTGGGGAAGAAGCCAAAGAAGGGAAATTCCTCAGCGTCCTCAAAGGCAAACCTGCCTTCGAAGAACCCAAAGCCATCGCCGTGCGGCCGTCGACCGGCCAGGTCTACGTTGTGACCACCATCCTGGAAAAAAACGCCGTCCAGGTGTTCAGCAACGCCGGGATATTCCAGATGAAAATCTCGGGGCTTACAACTCCGCCCAAAGCCTTCGGCAACGTGGTCGCGGTGGGCGTGGAAGACTCGACCGGCGACGTATACGTCACGGACGCCGAAAACGCCGCGATCGACCAGTTCGGCCCAGCGGGTGAATGGCTGGGTTGGCTGACGGGCATCCCCGCCTCCGGGCGCGTGGCGCACTTCGCGGCGTTGCGCGGCACGGCCCTCAACTCTGCAGGAGACCTGTATGTCGCGGCCGAAGGCGCCGTGGACAAGTTCGGCCCCAACATCGTGGTGCCCAGCGCGGCGAGCGTCAAACCGACGAAAATCACTCGCACCGCCGCCATCCTCAACGGCTCGATCAACACGTTTGGGAAAGCAACGGAATACTTCTTCGAATACGGCGAAGTGGGCGGGTCGCGCCTGGTGACCGCGACCCACACGGCAGCTGCGGGTGAATCGAAAGTGCAGGCGGCGCTGGAAGGCCTGCACGCCGGCGGAGGCTACGAATTCCGCCTCGTGGCGAAGTCCGAAGGCCAGCTCGTGGAGGGGGCGCCCATCGCGTTTGAAACGCTGCCCGCTGTGGCCGGCGTGAGCACGGGGCCGCCGAACAGCATCTCAGCAGCGAGCGCGGTCCTGACCGGCTCGCTGACGCCGCAGGGCATCGCCACGAAGTACCGCTTCGAATATGGCCAGACCCCGTTCTACGGCAAACAGAGCCCGGTGCCGTATCTCGAATCGAGCTCGGCCCTCGCGGTTCCGGTCGCATCCGAAGTCACGGGCCTCCAGCCGAACACGACCTACCACTACAGGCTCGTGACGTTCAACGAATTCGGGACCACTTACGGCGCCGATGTCCAGTTCAAGACGACTGGGCCCACGATCGTGAACAAGGCCACCGCACCGATTGGGCTCACGACCGCCACGGCCCACATGGAAATCAACCCCGACGGGCTCATCGCCCGCTATCACATCGAATACGGCACCACCACGGCCTACGGCGCGAGCACAGCGGCACAGGAAATCCCCGCCGGCAACGCGCTGGTGCCGCGCGAAGAAGAACTGAGCGCCCTGAAGCTCGCGACCACCTACCACTATCGCGTGGTGGTCGTCAGCGAAGAAGCGGGCAAAGAAGTTGGGACGTTCTTCGGCGCCGACCAGACGTTCACCACGGGCCCGATCGACAGCGAGTCCGCGACCGCAGTGACGGGCGAAAGCGCGTTGCTGAAGGCGCAGGTCAACACGCTGGGCGCCGGCGCGACTTACCACTTCGAATATGGCACCACGGACAAATACGGGACCAGCGTTCCAGAACCGGACGTCACCCTCGAAGCCAGGAGCGGCGATCAGCTTGCCCAGGCCGCGGTCACGGGCCTGCACCCCGGCGTCACCTACCACTACCGCGTGGTGGTTACGATCGCCGGGATCGAAGAAAAAGGCCTGGGCGGGGACCAGACCTTCACGACCGCGACCGGCGGGGTTGCGTTCCATCTGCCCGACGCCCGTGCCTACGAGCTGGTTTCGCCGCCCAACAAGCACGGTGGCTTCATCGAAGCGCTCACCAAGCAGGGCGGCGTCATCCAGTCCTCCACCGACGGCAACGCCTTCACCTTCCTGGTGGACGGGCCGATCGTCGAAAACCCCGAAGGCAACCGCAGTCCCGAGGCACAGCAGGCGCTGTCAATACGCGGGTCGAGCGCATGGGCGACCAGGCAGATCGCCACACCCCACGACCGGCCTTTCGGGCTGCGCCCGGGCAGGCCGCCGGAATACCAGTTCTTCTCCGCCGACCTGTCGCTCAGCGCCGTGCAGCCGTTCCCCTACGCGCTCACCACGCTCGCCGAACCGCCACTGTCGCCGCCGCTCACCGAAGCCGAAAAGGGCCACCAGGAAAAGACGATCTACGTCAGGGACAACGCGCCCCTCGCGCCCGAATCCTCGGAGCGAGCACTCTATGAAGAAGCGGCTGAAAGCGGCCGCAAGCTCGCCGAAGAACACTCCGAAGAAGCGAAGCCCGGCTATGTGCCGCTCGTCTCTCCCGCCAACGTGGCGCCCGGGACCCAGTTCGGCGGACGCGTGATCACGAGCACAAGGCTCGAAACGGACCTCACGTTCCTGACCGCCACCCCCGATCTCAGTCATTCGCTGCTGTACTCCGAAGTGGCCCTTGCACCGCACGCGCCGTCGGCACCGGGGCTCTACGAGTGGGCCGGCGGCACGCTCCAGCTGGTCAGCGTGCTGCCCAACGGGCTTCCGCTGGAAGGCAGGAAAGCGGACCTTGGGTTCGGGACGGCTAACAACCCCACCAACTGGCGCCGCGCGCTCTCGAACGACGGCTCACGGGTCTTCTGGAGCGTGGCCGAAGTCAACGAAGTCTCCGAACTGTCGGGAGCGGGGCATCTCTACGTTCGCGACACGGCCAAAGCGCGCACGCTCCAGATCGACGTGCCCGAAGCCGGCCTGGCCGTGCCGGAACGCGGCGAAGCGCTGTTCCAGACCGCGAGCGCGGACGGCACCAGGGTGTTCTTCACCGATCCGCAGCGCCTGACCGCAGATTCCACAGCCGTCCCGCACAAGGCCGACCTGTACGAATGCCAGCTGATCGAAGTGGCGGGCAGCCTCGAATGCAAGCTGCACGACCTCACGGTGGACCGCCTCTCCAACGAAAGCGCAACCGTGCGCGGGCTCGTGGCCGGCGC
>Ga0210403_10006075_pt1 | contig 10170 bp, 6 predicted proteins | sample IncBWC19MmetaG_FD_150863 | JGI IMG/M metagenome (GOLD analysis project Ga0210403, IMG submission 150863) | Forest soil microbial communities from Barre Woods Harvard Forest LTER site, Petersham, Massachusetts, United States - Inc-BW-C-19-M | ecosystem: Environmental > Terrestrial > Soil >... | reverse complement strand
CCGTCAGCCACGACAAAAACTTTCCGGATTCGTTCACGAAGGGAATCGCTTTCCTCGGCTCGACATCTTAAACCAAATCCGTTGCGCCGGGTTACTGGTCGCCGCGCGCGTTGAGTTGGCGCAGGGCAGCGGCGCTGCGCAACCGGACGTAACTGCTGGGGTCGCTGTGCCGCAGATCTTCCAACGTCCGGATCACGCCCGTCATGGAAACTTCATGCGCATTCCCGCTGGCCATTGCCGGAATCACGTTTCCGTCCGGCATGGACGGCATTCCCGGCACCATCGCCGGCATACCATTTCCGTTGCCCGATTTTTCCAGCGAGTTCACCAGCAAATTGACGGCTTCCACACGAACGCCCGGATTCGAATCGTGCTTCAGGGTGTCGAGCAGCACGGCCCGCACGGCGTCATCGGAAGCGGAATCGCGCAACGCCTCCAGCGCTTTCAGGCGAACCGCGGGATTCTGATCCTTGTGCGCGGCGGCCAGCAGCGCATCGCGGACGTCGGAATCTCCCGAGCGCGCCTTCAGCGCTTCCAGGCAATCGAGACGCATGCCGGGATCAAAGCGATCGCCGCTCTTTACCACATAAGTGACCACGCGGCGGATATCGGAATCGTCGAGGCTGCCGGTAATTTCGACGGGTTGTTCCGCATTCAGCTGCACGCGAACGTTTTGCGCGCCGCTACCCACGGACGGCGAAAAATTAATTCCGGCCACCGCCATTTTCGAAAGCTGGTCGTCTGAAAAATGCGGGCCCGGGCGGACATTGACCGCCTCATCGAGAGGGTTTACGGTGTTGCGCGCAAAATACCACTGGGAAGCCTGCACGCCAAGAATAAGTCCAAGCACCACCAGCACGGCGCCGCTCCAGGCGGGGCGCAACGCCATCCAACGGCGAAAAGCGCTGAACACCGGAGTCTTTTCCAGAACCGGGGGCCGCACCAGATCGTCGAGTGTTTCGGCGAGTTCGCTGCGACATTGCGAGAGCAGCACGCCCGCGGAATCCAGCCGGTCGGCATCCTGGGGGAGGGAAGCGAGAAGGGTCTGCAAATTCTTTTCTTCGGAGAGTTGCGCGCTGCAAGCGGCGCAAACGGCAAGGTGCTGCTGAACCAATACCAATTCGCTGTCATCCAGTTCGCCGCAGGCATAAAAGACCAGCAGCGGCGCTACTTGTTCACAAGCGTTGTTGAGTTCACCGGAGGTCATCGGAGTTCTCCCAACTGGCTGCGGAGTTTCCGAGTAGCCCGGAAGAGCGAGTTCTTGACGGTTTCTTCACTGGTGCCCAGGGCGTCGCCAATGGCGCGCAGCTTCAGGCCCTGGTAGTGCTTCATTTCGAAAACGATCCGCTCGCGCGGCGACAGCCGTTCCATGGCGCAGGCAAGCCGCTGCTTAATCTCCTGGCCGATCAGGTGGCGCTCCGGGTCGGAAGAAGGCCGCTGTTCCTTCTGGCGTTCAAAGAAATCGGTAATCCCCTCTTCGTAATGCGTGGAATGCAATTCGGGGGCTTGATCTTCGGGACGGGCCTGACGGCGGCGCAGGTGGTCCAGGCAAACGTTGGTGACAATGCGATAGAGCCAGGTGTAAAAGCTGCATTCGAACCGGAAGCGATGGAGGTTGCGGTAGACCTTAAGGAAAGCTTCCTGGTAGACGTCGCGGGCGTCCTCAGTGCGCTTCATCAGGTTCAGGGCAAGGCGGAGGACGTCTCGGTCATAGCGGCGGACAAGTTCTTCGAACGCTAGCCGGCTGCCGGCCTGAGCTTCCTGGACAAGCGCGCGTTCTTCAAGATGGGTCAAGGAGGTCCCCGATGCCAGCGCAGCACCAGGGGTGCCGGACCGGCCGCTATCGTCTGCCAACGCAAAAGCCAAACGGGGTAGAGGCATCGCTAGTTTCTCTCTGCCGACTCTTGTGTAACCCATTGAAACAAGAGACTTTGGTGAATCGGCGGTCGGCCAGGCTGCAGGCTACACAACCGATACACTGATTGGACGCGGGAGCCCCCGCTTTGTAAGCAGGATCTCAACGGCAAATGCCTAACCACCGCGAACCACTCAATTCTTCGATGCCCGAAGCAAATTCCCCGGTATGCCCGTCCCCTAGGTTGTAACCCGTTGCCTGGAACCCATCCGCCAGGCCGCCAGCGGCCATGCCAGAAGGAGCGCCAGCGCCGCCACAACCAGTTGGCCCTGCGAGCGATAGAACCCATCCGACTGGGTAATTAGCTCCACCGCGCCCCCCAGCATCGCCACACTCGTTGCCACCAGGAAGCACCCCAGCAGATTGAAGCGGACCACTCGCCGGAACCCGAACACGATGACGCTCAGGATTACCGCCGACGTCAGGAACTGCTTCAGGAAATCGCCGGGACTCCCCCAATCGGAAACGAGTGACGCGGCCAGGGCAATAAACAGAACCAACCGGACCCAACGCACACGTAACTCTGCTCCTAGATACGCTGCCGCCAGGGCAAACGTTCCCGTTAAAAGGAGGCCTTTCACAATCGCTCCGCCAATGAGCGCCGCCGCCGGATAAAAGGCGTCGAAGGAATCGCCGAAGCTTGCGGGCAGCTCTCGATGGAGTGTCGGCCACCAGATGTCGACTGCACCAAGCAAGCGGCGCAACCCGACCAGGAGCCCGGCGCCACCCACGGCGATCCAGAAGGCGTCGCGATAGTATTCGGCCGGCATGCCAAGCCAGGTGGGGATTCTCTCGGGGCCGAAGGCGCGTGCCCCAAACGACCAGGCCAGGCCGAAGAGCAGCACCAGCGCACCAAGAAGCACGGAGGCAAGCAGAAAAATGCCAACGGCGCTGGTGGCGAAGAACATTCTCAGGGAAAGGGCGGTTGGATACTGCGCCAGCAGGGCGGGAATCCCTTTTCCCAGCAGGAAGGCAATAACGAAGGCCACGAATCCGGCCAGGCTCCATTGCGTCAGGCGGCGCCAGGGGACGGTCCCTGCCGGTTGCGAACGCAGGCGCAGGAAATAGGAAACGAAGACGCTCACGACCAGCCCGAGGTAAAGCGCGTACTTCCCGATGGCGAACAACATTCTCGGCAGGGACAGCTCTTCCTGTTTGCGGGTGAATTCCTCGGGAATTTTCACGTAGGTGCGATAGTTCGCAGGCTCGTCGCCGAGTACCTGCACGTCCATGCGCGCGAAGGCATGGTCAGATGCCTCTTTGCCTGCGGCACTCTCCGGATCGAGCGGCGCGATCTGTTGCCAGGTCAGCGTGTGGTCGGTGCGGTTGGGGCGCTTGTCGGAATTGGCCTCCACCAGTTTCCAGGCGCTGAGGTCAATCTGCTTTTTCTCGCGCAGGAATTCTTCCGCGATAGGCTGCGCTTCTTCCTTGGAGAGATTCGCGCCTTTGGCCGCCTCCGCCAGTGTGTGCCGGAACGCGTGCAGAGAGCCGTTGGGTTTCAGCACAATCGCATATTCTTCGGGTTGCGAATCACGGAAATACCGCACGCGCCACAGAGCCCCGGGTACGCGTTCCGCGTAAATCTTGTTGATCTGGGCGACGGAAAGCCTGCGGCGGAGGAATTCATTTGCCAGCGGATTTGTGGTGTCCACAAATTGCGCGGCTTTGCGAAAGCTGTTGGGATCCAGGCCATGTTCGCGCATCGCCGCATCCGCGCGGCCGGCAACCATGCGGTTGTCCACGGTCAAGTGCAGGTAATCGCCAATCTTCTCGCGCTTGAACGCAAACGCCAGCACTCCGCCCAGGATTACGCATAAGGCTAGAAAACCAATCGTGCCGGTGGCAAGCGCATCGTAGCGCCGGGAAGTGGGCGCGGTTTCCGCTGCGGCCGGCCGCCGCTCGAGCGAAATCTCTCCCACGGGCTCCGCCCCGTTCAGCAGGTCGTCCACCGCCTCGAAACTTCCGCGCGCCAGATACGAGATGCCGGACCAAGCGAGTGGCGCAACCGCCGCGAGCCCCACGACGATGCCGGAGATCTTGAAATACAAATTGTCCGATCGGATCAGCAGCATGCCGACGAGCGATGCATCCACGGTGTAATGCCAGATCAGCGTCGCCACAATGCCCCAGCGCAGCACCACGATACCCGCAAGGATGCCGACCAGCCCCACCTCAAGGCCGCGGATGTAACCGGGTTCTTGCGGGTAGGCACTGTGCAGGAAACTCCAGAAAAATGCGGGGAGAATCACCGCAAGAACGCGCGAGCCGGTCATCTTTTCGAGGAAGGGAATGGCAAACAGCCGGAAGAGGAATTCCTCACTGGTGGCCGCCATAACGCCGATCGCAACGCCCGCAATCCAGGGGAAGGACGTATTCACGACGTCCGAATAGCTCAAATCCTGCGGCGCCCACACCCCGAACTTTCTGCCAATCATATAGAACGCCACGATGAAGCCCATGTGGGCCGCGGCCATCGAAACGCCGACCACCGAGGAACTGAAGAACTCTTTCGAACGAATCCCGCGCCTGCTGAATGCCCGATACAAACGCAGCCGGCCCGGTTGCGCGGCGCGATAGAGAGGCTCGCCGCCGGGAAGCACCAGCGTGACCATCAGTCCCGTGGCCAGCGCCCCGAGCAGCAGCTTGGCGAGTTGTCCCGCGACAAAGCTGGAATACGCCTGGTGCGTGTCATACCCGGCCCGGATGGAGTTCCAGTCGTTCGCCTGCATCAGGAAAAACAGAACCGCCACCAACGCTCCGAGCTTCAGCGCCGCGGCCCAGGAGGTTTTGTCCTGGCGCATCAGCGAAATTCCCAGCCACAGCGCTGCGCCCAACAGGAAACCGTAGGGGATCAGCGCAATCTGGTTATAGAAGATATTGGTGGAGCGCAGGTGCTGGTAAGAGCGTGTCCAGGCTTCCGGCACCTGAAGAAATTCCTGCGTGCCCCCGATGCGGTCGCCCTGCAGGCCCACTTCCAGCCGGTACGGCGCATCCTTGGCCTTGAAGTTCTTTCGTTCCCAGGTGAACGACCAGTCCAGACGGTTGGGGCGCGTCTCTGAATTCGCTTCCTCCGGCAGGAAATTCCAGTTGTCCAGATTTGTGCCGACTTTTGTCTGCAGGAAAGTTTGAGCAGCGGAGAGCGCCTCTTCGCGGCTCAACGATTTTGCGCCTCGCGCTTCCTCGATCTTGTGACTGTAGGCGACAACTTTTCCGGCGGGGCTTACCCGCACCTGATACTCTTCTTCCTGTTGCGGCTTGAAAAAGCGGACTTCCCAGAACCAGATGTTCAGCTCGGAAGACATCAGGCGGTTGGCTTCCTGCAGGCCGAGTTCGCGTTCCAGGTACGTCTTGGCGTTATCGTCCACCTGGAAGGTGATCGTGGACTGGTAGCCATCCACGTTTTCGCCCAGGCCCTGAACGAAGTTCCTGGCGCGCAGTTGCGCGTCGTTGCGGGATACCTTGAAATCTACCGACGCTTCGGGGAATGCGCGGAAGAAGTAGCGCTGCGCAAACAGCAGGCCCAGCACGCCGCAGATGACCCACAGAATGAGCGCGCGCTTTTCCGACCCCGTCAAACGTGCATCCGCCAAGGCAGCCTCCTGGAGTGAAACCGACCGCGACAGTCCACTCTAAGGATACGCCTGCCGATGGCGCAAGTTTCACGAAAAGCGAAGCTTAGGCGGGGATGATATAAAGAAGGAAGGATGCCCATCAACCTGCAAACCGAAGTGCGCATGGTAAAAGGAGTCGGCCCGCAGCGCGCCGAACTTCTTGCCAAGCGCGGCATTCTCACGCTGGAAGACCTGCTGAACTACCTGCCGTTCCGCTACGAAGACCGCATCCGCTTTTCGAGGATTAAAGATGTCCAACCGGGCGGCACCTACACCCTGCGCGCTCGCGTGATGAGCGGGCAGGCCGTGCGCGGCATGTACGGCCGCGACGCCATCTATCACCTGCTGGTGCAGGACGACAGCGGCTCGCTGCCCTGCAAGTTTTTTCACGGCGGCTACCTGGAAGACCGCCTGAAACCCGGCCAGCAGCTGATCCTGCACGGCAAAGTGGAAATCGACAAGCTCCGCCCGGCGCGGCGCGAGATGGTGAATCCGCAGATCGAAGTGCTGAGCAGCGAGGAAGTGGATTCGACGGAGATGGGGCGCATCGTGCCGATTTATGAAGCTGTCGGCACGTTTGGTTCGCGGATGATTCGCCGCGCGATTTATAACACGCTGCAGAATCTGGATTCGAACATTCCGGATGTGTTGCCGCCCGAGTTGCGGGAAACGCTGCACTATCCCGCGCGGCGCGAGGCTTTGATCCATACACATTTTCCTCCGGCCGAGGAATCGCTGGAGGCGCTGAATCTTTTCCGCTCGCCCGCGCAGCAGCGGCTGATCTTCGAGGAATTTTTCCTTTACCAGCTGAGTATGGCGCTGGGACGCAAGGCGCAGCGCAAGGAAAATGCCATCGCCTTTCGGGTGCGGGAAGACAAAGTGCGCGAAGCGCTGAAGCGGATTCTTCCTTTTAAGCCGACGGGCGCGCAGAAGCGCGTGCTGGCCGAAATTGCCGCCGATCTCGAAAAGCCCGTGCCGATGAATCGGCTGCTGCAAGGTGACGTCGGCAGTGGGAAAACGATTGTCGCAATGCAAGCCGCCGTGATTGCCATGGAAAACGGTTGCCAGGCTGCGCTGATGGCGCCCACGGAAATTCTCGCCGTCCAGCATTTTCTTTCGGCGCGGCGGATTCTGGCGCCCGGCGGATACACCGCGGAACTGCTCATCAGCGGCTTGAAGCCCGCGGAAAAGGCCGCGGCGCGCGAACGAATTCGCACCGGAGAAGCGCGCCTGGTGATCGGAACGCACGCGCTAATCGAAGACGATGTGGAATTCGCGCGGCTGGGCTTCGTGGCCATTGATGAGCAACACCGCTTCGGCGTGCTGCAACGCAAGCGGCTGATGGACAAAGCGGCAAAGACGGGTTTCGCACCGCACGTGCTGGTGCTGACGGCCACGCCGATTCCGCGAACGCTTTCGCTCACGCTCTATGGCGACCTTGACGTCTCCGTGCTCGACGAACTGCCGCCCGGACGCACGCCGATCGAAACGCGCATGACCACGGAAAAGCATCTTCCGGGCGTCTGGGAATTTCTGCGCCGCGAAGTTGAGGCGGGGCATCAGGGCTACATCGTCTATCCGGTAATTGAGGAATCCAAGCTCGAGCTGAAGGCGGCAATGGAGGAGTACGAACGCCTTTCACGCGACGTTTTTCCGAAATTGAAAGTGGGTCTGCTGCACGGGCGCATGTCCAGCGAAGAAAAAGACGACGTGATGCAGCGCTTCCGGCGAAATGAAGTGCAGATTCTGGTGGCCACGACGGTGATCGAGGTCGGCGTGGATGTGCCCAACGCCACGGTGATGGTGATTGAGCACGCCGAGCGATTCGGTCTGGCGCAGTTGCACCAGCTTCGCGGGCGCATCGGCCGCGGCGCGCAGAAATCGCACTGCGTATTAGTGGCGCCGGGACGCATGACCGACGATGGCCGCGCGCGCCTGGAAACGATGGTGCGCACCACGAACGGTTTCGAAATTGCCGAGACCGATTTGCTGATCCGCGGCCCGGGAGAATTCTTTGGCACCCGGCAATCCGGGGAACTCGGCTTCCACGTGGCCAACCCCTTGCGCGACCGCGAACTGCTGGAGCGCGCGCGAAAAGAGGCGTTTCATCTGGTCGAGGACTCTGCGCAAAAAGAATCGCTGCAACGCATGTTGCGGCTCCTGCCGGCGCAGTGGCAGCGGCGCTATCAACTAGCGCGGATCGGTTGAGGATCGCTCCCAATGCGCATCATTGCCGGAACATTCCGCAGCCGCCAGTTGAAAAGCCTGAAGGGCATGGCGTTGCGCCCCACCAGCGACAAGCTGCGCGAAACGCTTTTCAATGTCCTTGGCGAACTGGTTGTGGACGCCCGGTTCGTGGATTTGTTTGCCGGCACAGGCGCGGTTGGCATCGAAGCGCTCAGCCGCGGCGCTCGCGAAGCGATATTTGTGGAGAAGCATCCACCCTCCGTCGCCCTCATCAAGAAAAATCTCGAATCGCTGGAGATTCGCAAGGGCGCACGCGTGCTGCCGCTGGATGCTTTGCAAGCCCTGAAGAGGTTCGCCGAGGGCCCTGCCGCCGCAACTGCCCGCATTGATATTCTTTTTCTTGATCCGCCCTATGCCGAAAAGCTTCAATATGCCGATGTGCTCTCCTTCCTGGGCGAAGCGGATTTGCTCGCTGAAAACGCAGTGGTTATCGCCGAGCACCAGCGCTTGCTTGACCTTCCGGAATCCTTTGGTAAGCTCGAACGAGTCCGCGTGCTTCGCCAAGGCGACGCCGCGCTGAGTTTTTTCAGGTTTCGTCCCCCCAGTCTGCCGGAGACGCCCCGCTCCGAGTAAACCTTAGCTCAGCCACGTTCATCTATCTCAGAGTCCTTTCATGGGCCGGAAGAGGAAGGCGCGTCCGCGCAAGGCACGATACAATTAAAGGTTTATGGGCAAGCGGTTCCACGTCAATAGGTATGATTTGCTCGGCCAGGCGGAGATGTACCCGCCGCATATCGTCTTGCCCGGCACATTGGAGCCCAAGCTGGACATCGCCTGGGGCAGCTTTCACCAGAATTTCTTCACCAACATCCCGGTTTTTTTCCAGCGGGGGCGTGTGACCGGTGATGTGCCGGCCGCCTACCTCCTTCGTGACTGCCGTGTCGAGCACCGCGCTCCGCACAGGGCAATCCTGCTCGCCGCACTGGTGCAAATCCTGTTCCTGCTGATTCCGTGGCCCGATCTGCCGATGTCCGCAAAACGCAATTCCGCTTTCGAAAACACGCAACTGACCTGGTCCGGGCCGATCGACGATCTCCCGCTCCTCAACATGCCCCGGCAAAAGAAAGCCGCGCCGCGCGCCAAAACGCCCGCCAACCCGCCGCCTGCGGAGGGCGCGGACGCGTTTCATCCCCGCCAGCGCATCTTCACCGATCCCTCTCGCCCCACGCATCCGCGGCAGACACTGGTGAATCCCGCGGCGCCGCTCGAGGCGCCGAAAATTTTGCCGGACATGCCCAACGTGGTGCACCTCGCATCGGTGCCGGCTCCTCCGCGGCCCCGCCTGGAAATCAGCGAGCAGACGCTGAGGAAACTTCGCCCAAAGACGAAAAAGATGGTCGCGACTACGGATGTGCCTTCGCCGGATTTGCCGAATCTGGAGCAGAGGCCGGCGGTAGTCAGTCTGATGGCTCAGCAGACTGGTCCTGCAAAACCGAAACTCGAAATCAATGCGGGTTCCGCGCCGCGGCTTGGCGCGCGCAAGCAGAATGGCGAACTTGCCGCCGCGCCGGAGGTGGCTCCGTCAGCCTCGAATGCCCCGGCTGGCTCTACGGGTACGCTGATCGCGCTCTCCGCTTCGCCGGCGCCGCCAGCGCCCGTGGTTCCCGTGCCGGATGGAAATTTGTCGGCGCGCGTGGCGATCTCTCCCGAAGGCAAAAAACCGGGAGTGCCGGGCGGGGCGCCTGCTTCCTCTAATTCGAACGGCGGAGCCGCCGAGATCGCCAGCAACAGCGCCGGCGGGGCAAACGCAACCGGCATCATTATCAGCGGCGGAAATCCAAAGCCTAATTCCAGTGTCTCGGGTCTCGGCGGCGTCGGAAAGTTCAGCATCGCCAAGCCGCAGGCTTACATCAAGCGTCCCGACCCCAACGCGCCCGTGGAAGACGATCCCGTGCGCACCGGCCCGCCGAATTTCGCCCTCCTGCCGCCGGGTTCGCCGCCGGAGCAGATTTTCTCGCGTCGGCGCGTGTACGCGATGAACGTCAACATGCCGAATTTCAACAGCGCCACCGGCAGCTGGATCATCCACTTTTCGGAGCTGCACCTTCCCGGAGTCGCGAGCCACGCAGGAGACGTCTCCGCGCCTGTTCCGGTGCACAAGGTGGACCCGAAGTATCCGTCCACGATGGTTGAGGAACGTATTGAAGGGGAAGTGATTCTTTACGGCGTGATCCGTCAGAACGGAACCGTGGACAGCATCCAAGTGGTGCGCGGCATTGATGACCGCCTCAACGCCAACGCCGTGAACGCCTTCAAAGAATGGAAATTTGAGCCGGCCACCCGCGAAGGGCAACCTGTGGACCTGGAAGCCATCGTGCACATTCCATTCCACGCGCCACCTCGCCAGTAAGTGCAAAAAGTAGTCGTTCCGGGTGTTGTAGGGCCCGCCTTCTGAGG